>Ga0185299_10000742_pt1 | contig 78641 bp, 72 predicted proteins | sample PaiPotPPA55metaG_FD_128002 | JGI IMG/M metagenome (GOLD analysis project Ga0185299, IMG submission 128002) | Iron sulfur acid spring bacterial and archeal communities from Banff, Canada, to study Microbial Dark Matter (Phase II) - Paint Pots PPA... ...
ACGCTCGCGGGATGCGCATCGAAGGGCACTTTCAGTATAATCGAGGTGAATGAAATCAATTTTCGCGACCATCGTTTTATGTTCGAGCCTGCTGGCGCAAGCGCCTCCGGCGAAGAAGGCCACTTCGGGCGGGCCGCCCTCATTGATGAACCCCGGATCGCTGCGGGCCAAGGCCCCGGATGTCTTCAAAGCGGAGTTCATTACAACCAAAGGCAACTTTGTTGTCGAAGTGCATCGGATCTGGGCACCCATTGGTGCGGATCGTTTTTACAATCTGGTGAAGAACGGCTTCTACGATGAAGCCAGTTTTTTCCGTGTCGTTCCCAATTTCGTTGTCCAGTTTGGCATGAGCGCAAAACCGGCCATTACACAAGCCTGGGAAAAAGCCAATCTCAGAGACGATCCGGTCAAGGAGAGCAATAAACGCGGCTATTTGTGCTTTGCGGCGACGCAGTCGCCGAACACGCGAACGACGCAGGTTTTCATTAACTTGAAGGACAATGGCGGCTCGTTAGATCCCCAAGGTTTCGCTCCGTTCGGCAATGTAACCGAGGGCATGGAAGTGGTAGACAAGCTCTACAGCGGCTATGGAAATGATCCGGATCAAGGCCGCATAACTGCGCAAGGGAAACCTTATCTAGACAAAAGCTTCCCGAAGTTGGACAGCATCAAGACAGCGAAGGTTCTTCCTGCCGAAGGCGCCGGCGATAAGAAGTAGCGCGCGCTAGTGGTGATAGTCGATCGGAATTTCGAAGAAGGTAATATCCTGGCCAGTCGCGGCTTGCTTGATCCCCGTCAGGAAAAACTTCGCGCCCGGCCGATGTTCAAGCTGAAAATAGAAAAACCCATTGGCTGAATCGTGCGCGGGCAGTATCTTTACAGAAAAGGCGCGGCCCTCGATCTCGATGGTGTTCAGAGGATTCTTGTACTTCTTGTGCGGCAACGGGATAGGGCTTCCGCTAGGCAGCTTGGGTCGCGGAGATCCACCCAGCACTTGAATGTCGGAAGCGGGCGTGGCTTCGACATGCCGGCCATCAAAACCGGTATAGTCTACTTCTAGATGGTCCAGCTTGAGGGCCTGGTCCGTGTCATTCTGAATGATGACGAGAACGGGCAGAACGCCATATTCATTGGGGTTCAATTTCCCAAATGCCATGTGAGCCAGTTCCTCGGTATCGTACGCGGTCACCGCGATGGTCACCTTGTCGTTGGTTTGCTTGTTTGAGTAGGATGAAGCCGGGCCCGGCAAGAACTTGCTGTCGCTCTTCTTGTCCGCGAACGCTGCGGCTGCGGCCATGAAGACCATCAGGGAAATCCAAAGCGCTTTCATCTATTTCCTTTATTGGGGATGCCGCGTCTTTGCGTTCCCGCTGCTTGTATTCTATTTCGTTTATCGGTGTACCCGTAGTCCGGGATATCGATGGCGCTTCTGGGAACGATGGGGCGGACTCCTGGCCTCGTTTCAGGCGACGGCGCCTGGCGCGATTTGGTTGCACGCCATTTCGGTGGGCGAGGTAATCTCCGCGGCCGGATTGCTGCGTGAACTGCGCGAGCGCGATTCCACGATTGCGCTGTACGTGTCGGTGGGCACCGTGGGAGGACGCGCGATCGCCGACGAGCGGCTGGCCGGGGTTGTCACCGGCATCTTTTACGCGCCCATCGATTATCCCTTTGCGGTGCGGCGGGTGCTGCGCCGGATCCGGCCGGCTGCGGTGGTGATCCTTGAAACCGAGATATGGCCGGTGCTCTATCGCGAGGTGAAGCGCGCTGGGTCAAGTCTGGTGATCATGAACGGCCGCATTTCGGATCGCACGCTGCCACGTTACCGGCGGCTCCGCTTCCTCTTCCGCCAGGTCCTTCGACTCCCGGACGCCATATTCGTGCAAAGCGAACAGGATCGAGCCCGATATATCGAAGCCGGCGCCCCGGCGGAAAAGATCGAGGTGCTCGGCAACTTGAAGTACGATGTAGCGCCGATCCAGGGCGATCCCCCCAAACTGGTGGTGGATCTTCTCGCGAAGCTGCGGCCGTCGACGGTCTGGATCGCCGCCAGCACCATGCCACCGGCCGATAGCTCGGACGTTGATGAAGACCAGGCGGTTATTGAGGCCTTTCAAGAACTGGCGCCCAAATATCCGGGGCTGCTGCTGATCCTGGTTCCACGCAAGCCGGACCTATTTGACGACACCGCGGACCGGCTGCGCGACGCGCGTGTGCGGTATCTGCGGCGCTCCGAAAACAAAATCGATCCGGCGCTCCAACTTCCGTGCGTCCTGTTGCTCGATTCGATGGGCGAATTGGCAGGGCTTTTTCCGCTGGCGCACATCGTGTTCATGGGAGGATCGCTGGCGCGGCGCGGCGGCCACAACCTGCTCGAGCCAGCGGCGTGCGGGCGCCCTATCATCGTGGGACCGCACATGGAGAATTTCGCCGAAATCGCGGCAGCATTTCGCGAACATTACGCCATGCTCGAAATTCCGAACGCGGACGAACTCGCGCCTGCAGTGGAGGAGCTCATCCAGGATCCGCGACTCGCTGAAGACCTCGGAACCGGCGCGGCTGAAATTGCGGCAAAACGGAGAGGCGTTACGCGCAAAGCCGTCGCCGAAATCTTGAGGTGGCTCGACCGGGCTGTTCCATGCGCAATCCCAGCGGGGCCTGCCAAGCCGCTCCTGTGGCTGCTCGCACAACTTTGGACAGCGGCCAGCACCTGGAGCCAGCGCAGAAGTTCGTCGCGAGCGCGGCATCTCGAAACGCCGGTAGTGAGCGTTGGCGGTATCAGCATGGGTGGCGCCGGGAAGACGCCGATGGTGGATTACTTAGCGGAACGCATGCGCCAGCGCGGGCGCCGGCCGGCCATCCTGACGCGCGGTTACATGCGCCGTTCCATCGAACCCAGTATATTGATCGAAGCTGGCGAGGATGTTCCGGCCAGCGTTACCGGTGATGAAGCGCAGATCTTTGTTCATTCCGGCTACGCCGACGCTGGAATCGGCGCCGACCGTTGGTCCACCGGCCGTCTGCTCGAAGAGAAGTACCATCCTCATTTGTTTCTCCTAGACGACGGTTTCCAGCACCGGCGGCTGGCGCGCGACTTGGACATCGTGCTGATTGACGCTTTAAATCCCTTTGCCGGAGGTGCGGTCTTTCCGTTGGGCCGGCTGCGAGAACCGCTTCGCGCTTTGTCGCGCGCCGATGCTTTCGTCCTGATGCGGGCCGCGCCGGAAAGAGAATATCGAGGCATTCGCGATCGTCTGCTCGCGCTGAATCCCAAAGCACCGATCTTTCGCGGCCGCATTGAGCCGCGCTACTGGGTGCATACCCGAACAGGGCAACCCGCCCATCCGCCAGAAGCGCCGGCAGCCGCTTTCTGTGGCCTGGCGAACCCGGCCAGCTTTTGGAGGACATTAGGATCGCTTGGCATCGCCCCCGTGTTCACCTGGACATTCGACGACCATCACCGCTATCACTGCACCGAAGTCCAACGTCTGGCGGCGCAGGCGCGAATGCATGGCGCACCCGTCCTGTTGACCACCGAAAAAGACGCCATGAACCTGCCCGAGCGGGCCGCCGAGATCCTGCTGGACGGTTCCACGGAACTTTACTGGCTCAAGATCGGGATCCAGGTGGAACGGGAAGCGGCGCTCATGGAATTAATCGAATCGAAGCTTGCTAACGCGCGCGGCTCCGTATCGCTCGCCGAGCCCCAACCCTAACGGCTCTCCTAGCTCCGGCTACCCGAAACACTTGGTGTCCCTCGCAAAGGTTAACTAGTTCTGCAAACGCTAATATCTGTGGACGCCTGCCACTGGATTCACGCGTTACGATAAGGATGCCCGCATCTCTGAGCCGTCCCAGCAGGCTCATTATCATCTGCTTGCTGGGCATGCCTACGCGCCGCTGGAGTTGTGCCGGGCTGAAAACCGGCTGCTCAAACAAGACATCCAATAGCGGCACGGCATATTGAGAATGCGTGATCTTAATGATTTCTGCTTTTGACTTTTCGTAGAGATCGATAATACTTCGCGCCACATCCAGGTTTTTCTTGGCCTGCTCTGCGACAGCTTGAAGAAAGAACTTGACCCATCTATTCCAGGCATCCACGTCCTGCTTAGAACTCAAAGCGCTTAATCCCGCCGCGTATTCGTCCTTGTGTTCTTCGATGTAAGCAGATAGATAGAACACTGGACGCGACAGCAACCTCCTCTCGAACAGAAATAGTGGTATCAGGATCCGGCCAATTCGGCCGTTGCCGTCTACGAACGGATGAATAAGCTCGAACTGTCCATGCAGCATAGCAAGTTGCACGAGTTGATCTGGCCGCTCGGCGTGATAGTACTTCTCCCAGTTATCCAGGAGTGGCCGTACACTGAGTGGTTCGGGAGGAATATGAGCTGCCTGGTGGATCGGGGAGCCGGGACGGCCAATCCAATTTTGGATAGTTCTAAACCGGCCACGGCCCTTGTCCCGCCCTCTCACACTATCGAGCAGGACATTGTGCAGCTTAAGCAACAGGTTTAAGTTAAACGGGCGCGACCGCAGTTCCTCCTCGGCGACATGTAGCGCCGTCCTGTAATTCAGAATTTCCTGAATGTCCAGGCGACGTGATTCTTGTTCCGGCTCTTCACCGGCCTCAAATTTCAATACCTCCCCAAAAGTCGCTTGCGTGCCTTCAATTCTTGATGAAAGAACCGCTTCCTGTGTTGTCAAAGGAGACAACAGGAGTTCGGCATTTGGCATTCCATATAGAGCACCATCGAAGTTTGCGAGTGCACGATTAGCGGCCACGATCGAAGGAATCAAGGATTCCCAATCCAGGTGCAAGGGCAAAGTTCGAGGGATGAAAGGTTTGATTTTGCCAGTCCGCACTTTGTGTCAACCTGCAACGCCTTAAAAAGATTTGTGTAAAGCGTCCCCACATACAGTTTACACAAACACACTTGTGGGTGGCACGCTTGACACAACGAACTGGGTACCCGGTTTCCTGGTATCTATAGTCCGCGGAGAATAAAGACACCCGGTGAAACGCAGGCGGGCTCTGGTGGAGACCATAACGCGCTCCCGGCCCTTATATTCCCTCTAGAGCCGGTCGCGCAGGTCTCCGACAGTCTCCGACCTGCGAAATCCTTATCTCCGCTTGGAGCTCGCGGGCCTCGCAACCCCCTGGGCCCCCGTCAGCGGTAGAATTGCTAGCAACAGCAAAAGGAGCTAAATGAGCTCTCGATTTCTAGTAATTGTTGGTGCGATGGCAGTACTGATCTCCGCGCCGGTGGCAGGCCAGACGCGCACACCCGATGGCCATCCTGACCTGCAGGGAGTCTGGACCAATGCCACCATCACTCCGCTCGAGCGGCCGAAATCGCTGGCCGGGAAAGCGACGCTCACTGACGCCGAGGCTGCGGAGTTCGAAAAGAACGCCGCGAAAGAACTTCAGGACGTCGATGGCAAATCAGAGAACCCGCTACTGGCTGCGGCGGGGTCGAACGGGACTGGTGGCTACAACATCCTCTTCATCGACCGGGGATCGGAGCTGGCGCGCGTCGATGGAGTGAAGCGAACTTCGCTGATCATCGATCCGCCGGATGGAAAACTTCCTCCCATCACCCGCGAGGCAAAGAAAAGGAATGCTGAAATCTTTCAGAGTTACATCACCTTCAACAAGGTGAAGGATCGGCCGCTTTCCGAGCGCTGCCTGGTCGGGTTCGGTTCCACGTCCGGACCGCCGATGCTTCCGGTCCTCTACAACAACAACTACCAGATCGTGCAGACTCCCGACGCGATCATGATATTGGTCGAGATGGTCCACGATGTACGCATCATTCGCATGAATGGCACGCATGCGCCGCCGAATGTTCGCCAATGGCTCGGTGATTCTATCGGACATTGGGATGGCGATACGCTGGTGGTGGATACCACCGATTTCAGCGATCAGACCAAGTTCGAAGGAGCCTCCCCGGACCTGCACGTAATCGAGACCTTCAAGCGCGTCGACGCCAAAACGATCCTTTACCGTGCCACCATTGATGATCCCTCCACGTTTACGAAGACCTGGGCGTTGGAATATCCGTTCCGCGCCACCTCGGGTCCGGTCTTTGAATACGCGTGCCATGAGGGGAATTACGCCATGAGCGACATCATGGGCGGAGCTCGCAAAGCCGAGTCGAACAAGAAATGAACCCCCGGTTTCTCGCTTCGTTCAGTCTCGTGGCGATGACAGCCGCGTCGCTAGCGGCGCAGCCGCCCCTTACGCCCGACGGTCAACCGGACCTGCAGGGAACCTGGCTGGACAACAGCGCGACTCCGCTGGAACGCCCCAAAGAATTGGAAGGCCGGCAATTTCTCACGGACGCCGAAGTCACCGAGCTGAAACGCCGGGCTGATCGGCTCTTCAAGAACGGGTACAGTGACTTCGCGGGTGGAGACAGTTTCTTCCTGGCCGCTTTGAGAAATGTCGACCAATACAAGAACCCTGCCACGACCGGTTACTCGGACCAGATGGTCCCCAGAGAGTTCGACAACCGAACTTCACTGGTTATTGACCCACCGGATGGAAGAATTCCTCCTCTGACTCCGGAGGGGAAACGAAGGCAGGCGGCGGCAATCGCAGCGGTCACGTTCCAACGTCCGCCGGCAGGACCGCAAGACCTCAGCAGTGCGATGCGCTGCATTACACCAGGCGTACCGAGAATCGGTGGGCGCTGGGGAGCGGGCAACGACGGCTACTACCAGATCATGCAGACTCGTGGATACGTCATCTTTTTCATGGAAGCGTTCCACGATGCTCGGATCATTCCCCTCGATGGACGCCCGCACCTTCCGCCGGAAATCCGCTCATGGAATGGCGACTCCCGAGGGCGCTGGGAGGGGAAGACCCTGGTGGTCGACACGACGAACTTCTCCGCGAAGAGCAGTTTTATGGGCGCTGCCGAGAATCTGCATTTGGTGGAACGCTTCACCCGTGTCGCCGCCGACGTGATTACCTACCAAGTCACGATTGACGACGCTACTACCTGGACCAAGCCCTGGACCGTCCTGGTGCGCCTCAAGCAAACTAAGGACAAGCTTTATGAGTTCGCCTGTCACGAGGGGAATCTTCCAATGATGGGTACCCTTGCGGGTGCTCGAGCGCAGGACAAATGAGATTCAGGACGTGAGCTACTGCGGTGGCGCGGGATATTTGGGCGAAGTCTGCACGGCTTCCTGACTGCCCGGCCTGCCCGATTTTACGCCCTTCTCGACCAGAAACTTCACCACGCTGTTGTACTTCAGCGCCTTCGCGGCATCAAGCGCGGTGCGGCCATCGGTGTTGGCGGCATTGAGATCGACGCCCAGCTCGGCCGCCAGCTTGACGGCTTCGAGTGTCAGAGCTTCGCGTTCGGCGCGGGCCGGTTGAATCCACGCCGTTCCACCGCCCATCCCCGTGGCTGCCATCGCCGCGGTCGTTGCCTCGATCCGGTGTTGCAAACGCGCCTCGGCTATGTAGTCGGAGTGAAGCACGAACAACGGATCGGCGCCATGTTTCACCAGGAGGCGCATGACATTGGGTTGGACGAATCGGGCAGCCAGCCATAACGGCGTCGCTCCCACGATTGCGGGATCAAAATGGTAGTCCTTGGACGAGCGGCGGGTCGGCGTCCAAGTGCGAAGCGGAGCGTTTGGGTCGGCGCCGTGGTCGAGGAGAGCGGTCACCATCTTTTCATCGCGACGCATGATGGCCTCGTGAAGCGCTGTAAAGCCCGCCGCAGCCTGATTCGGATCGGCGCCTTTGTCGAGCAGAAATTCAGCCAGTTCCCGATAGCCAGCATGAACGGCCAGAACCGTAGCGCTAACACCCCAGGCATCGGCGTCATTCACGTTGGCGCCAGCAGCCACCAGGAGCTGTGCCGATGTGAGATCGCCCACGCGCGCGGCGAACATTAACGCGGTCTCGCCGCCGTGCGGGATCGCCTTGTTATAGGCCAGGATGCTATGCGGGGGCACAGCCATTACGTCGGTCCACACATCCGACCGAGCCTGGATGTCCGCGCCGTGCGCCAGCAGCACTTTCACGACCTCGGGGTGCTTCTGCGCCACCGCCCACATGAGTGCCGTCTGTCCTCGCGCGCCATGTGCGTTGGGATTAGCTCTCTTGGCGAGCAACGTCTCCACGATGTCGGGATAACCGGAGCGAGCGGCCACCATCACCGGCGTCTCGCCCGCCAGCAGCGCCAGGTTCGGGTTCGCCCCAGCCTCCAGCAACCTCTTGACCATCGGCGCGCTGCCGTTTTGACTGGCCGCCCAAAGGGGGGTGACACCAAGATCGTTGGCAGCATTCACATTCGCACCCGTGCGAATCAGCCGATCGGCGCTTTCCAGATCATCCTTGTAACTCGCCCGAAGGAGAGCCGTCGAGCCGTCGGGTTCCGGCGCATTGACGTCGACATCGGCCCTCACAAGGCACACGGCGAATGCCGCTATGATCAGGCATCGCCAATCCGCTGTCATCGCCATAGAATTGTTACACACCCGAGAGGGTATCGAGCGGAAGCCGGCCGGTACTGCCGCCGAGGTGGTCGACCGGCACGTCCAGCTTGTCCATCAATGTCACCAGCAGGTTTGCCATGGTGGGTTTGTCGGAATAAGTGACATGACGGCCACCTTTGAGTCGCCCGCCACCTCCGCCGACCACCAGCAAAGGCAGGTTTTCGCCGGAGTGCCGAGTGCTGTTGGAAATCCCCGAGCCATATAGGATGGTCATGTGATCCAGCAGCGACCCGTCGCCGTCCGGTGTCGCACGGAGCTTCGCCAAGTACTGCGAAAACAGTTGAGTGTGATAACGGTTGATCTTCGACATGTGCGCGATCAACTCGGGAATGTCGTTATGGTGCGAGAGCGGATGGTGCGCCTCTGGCACTCCGATCTGCGGATACGGCCGAGCGCTCTGTTCCTTTCCGATCATGAACGAGATGACGCGCGTGAGATCGGATTGAAACGCCAGGAGCTGCAGGTCCAGCATCAGCGCCAGATGATCTTCGAAGACCGGCGGGGCGCCTTGAGGCTGCTCCATGGAGGGCAGCTCGACATCGCCCTGGCCCTCGGCCATCTGAATGCGGCGTTCGACGTCGCGAATTGCTTCCGCATATTCGTCTACTTTGACCTGGTCCTGTGGCCCGAGCTCGCGCTTCAGGTCCGTCAGCTTCGCCGTGACGGAGTCCAGAATGCTCTTGTGCTGCTGCAATCTCGCTTCGCGGGCGGCGTGTTCCGTACTGCCACTGTCGCCAAACAGTTTTTCGAATACCGCTCGCGGGTTCCACTCCATCGGCAGCGGCTGCGTGGGGCTGCGCCACGATAGCGTGTGCGTGTAGACGCAACTCAAATTGCCGGTGCAAGCGCCCGCGTTGGCCGGCGCGTCCATGGAGAGCTCGAGTGAAGCAACCTGCGTCTCTTTGGCAAAGTGCCTGGCCAGCAACTGGTCCATCGATACGTCGGCGATAATTTCGACTTCGTTGCGACCGCCGTGCGTGGTGCCGGTGAGAAACGATCCGGATGCGCCGGCGTGGATATAGTTCCAGTTCGCTTTGATGCCGGACAACACCAGCATCTGATTTCGGAAAGCCGCGAGTGGCTCGAGAATCGGTGAGAGCTCGAAGGCGCTCCCTTCGCCCTTCGGTACCCAATATTCCATTGCCATACCATTGGGGACATAGAACGCCTGGAACCGATTCACGGGCTTCGTAGACGCGCGTGCGAAGGGCGCAAACATAGCGTCTAGGAACGGCAGCGCCATCGTTGTGCCGAGACCTCGTAGAAGGGTCCTTCTCGGCAACGATTTCTTAGTGAGAAAAGTCATGTCTGTCGTCTCCTATAAGTTTGGCTGACGCTGGATGCGACGTCCACATCAGGAAATTGGGGCTCTCAACAATTCCAAGAATAATCGACGACCAACGGTAATCATTAGCCGCTGCATCGCGGACGATTTTGCGTACTGCCGGCTGATCGTAATATTCAAGCCGGCGCCCAAGAGCGTAGGCCATAAGTTTTTCGGTGACGGTGCGGGGAAATTGCTCGGGTTGATCGAGCAGCATCGCTCGCAATCCTGTAAGCCCGTCGATTTTCGCGCCGTTTGCGGTAGCGCCGCTGGCGTCAATGGGCTTTCCCAATTCGTCGACCGTCCGCCAGCCGCCGATGACGTCGAAATTCTCGAGCGCAAATCCCAGCGGATCGATGACCGAATGACAACCGTTACAAGAAGGGTCCTGGCGGTGCTGCGCGAGGCGTTCGCGCATCGTGGTCGGTTTGGCGCCTGGCTTCGTTTCCAGATTTCGGTCTACATCAGCGGGAGGCGGCGGGATGGCCAGTCCGAAAATATTGTTCAGCAACCATTTGCCGCGCAAGACCGGCGATGTGCGGTCGGGGTACGACGTCGTGGCGAGCAGGGCGCCCTCGGCGAGTAACCCGCCGCGTTGGTCGTGATTTGGAAGCGTGACTCGACGGAAGCGGCTGCCGTAAATCCCCGGAATTCCGTAGTGCCGCGCCAGCCGCTCGTTGACGAATGTGTAGTCGGCGTTCAGGAGGTCGACGATGCTGCGATCCTCGTGCAGGGTGCTGGCGATGAAAAGCTCGGTCTCCTGTTTAAACGCCTGCAGCAGACTCTCGTCATAGTTGGGATAACGGTCAGGATCGACCACCACTTCTTCGACGCGCCGCAGATTCAGCCATTGGGCGGCGAAATCGTTCACCAGTGCATCAGTGGCGCGAGGTTCGGCGAGCATTCGCCGTACTTCCTTGTCGAGTATCGCTGGATTTGCAAGCTCGCCGCGCTCGGCCAAGGTCAGCAAACGATCATCGGGGATGCTGCTCCACAAAAAGAACGACAGGCGCGAGGCTAATTCAATGTCGCTGATGCGCGAGGTAGCCGCTGACGGCATGGCCCGATGAACGCGCAAAAGAAAATCCGGATCGACCAGGAGCCGTTCCAGCGCGAATTGAATTCCGGTGTCAAAGCTTCCGCCATCGTGGCGGCCGCTGTCGAAAAACTGGAGCAGCGTCTGGACGTCTGCTTTCGTCACGGGCCGGCGGTAGGCGAGCCGCGCCATTCGCGAAAGGATGGTGCCGGCGCAAGCCCGTTCTTCGGAAGCAGCACTGGGCTGGCAGACGAAAATCGCGCGACGGCTGGGCGTGTCCCTGGCCGGTCCAGCGATCTTATAAGGGCCACCAATTTGGACAGAGCCCACGTTCGCGTAATCCATGTACACGTTGTCGTCCGCGATGACCCGGCCCCTTTGCAGCGGTTGCGGAAGACCCTCCGGCTCCCACAGTTCCCGCACGAACGTAACACCGACGACGTGGGGACCGGCCTGGACTGGGACGCGAAGCTCCAACCCGGCGTCACCGGTAAGCTGCATGTATTTTTCCCATTCGGGATCACCGGCAAAGCCTGGCTCACCGTCGCCGGCGTAACTTGTGGCCGCGGGCCTACCTTGTGCGCCGCCTCCGACCGTGAAGCGTTTGAGCAGCTTGCCATCCAGGCGAACGTCGAGCTTCTGCGGCCAGCCCATACCTTTGAGGTAATCCTGATACTGCCGCTGGAGGCGCACTTTGATGAGGTATTCCGCGTTAACAGGAAAATCGTGGTGAATCGCGATGCCGCCACGAGATCCGAGCGGCAGATCTTCGCTCTGGCGGTCGTTTTGCAGCACGTGCAACGGGATCTCGAATCTCTCGAGACCGCCGCTGGTGGGAGGAAGGCCAGTGGCGAGACGCGTGACCTGACGGGCCACCGACATGTATCGCTCCAGGTGAGCCGTCGAAATGGAAAGCACATCCGCAAAGTTGTCGAAACTGCCGTCGGCTGTCTCGTCGCCAGGGAGCAGCGGCTTTGCATCGAAATCGAGCGCGAACAGGTCGCGAATTGCGTTGTTGTATTCCGCGCGATTGAGACGATGGACGGCGTTGATCCGGCCAGGATTCGGGTTGGCTGCCCAAGCTTTGTCGATTTCGTTTTCAAGCGTAGTTGCGATGGCGTGATATGCGGCAGCATCGGGGTGCGGCAATCCAGGCGGCGGCATCGAGCCGGCTTGAAGCTTTGCGATTACGCGTTCCCAGACCTCCGCATTGCCGCTCGGGTGACTGGCATCCAGGGTGTCGAGCGAAAGTCCCGCGGTGTGGAATTTCTGGTTGTGGCAGGTGACGCAGTAGGTGTTGAGGAACGCCCGCGCATCGGGGGACTTAGGGGGCTGCGCACGCGACGGCGACAAGCAGATAATCAAGAGCGCGAGAATCAATGCGTGTGCCGCCTGCGAGCGTCGGCTCGACCACATTTCGCCCTCCCATCAGCCGGGATTCCGTAGTGCGTCCGGACAAGTGCATTATATCAGGGAAGGCTTGCGGGCGTAGCAGTGCACTGGCATGATTGTAGGCGGCATGGACAGGCGAACACTCTTGAAACTCCTTTCGGCTCCAGTCATTACCGGGTTGCCGGCCAGATCAGCAGCCGCCAAGGATCGGGTCGTGATCGCCGGGGCCGGCATCATGGGCGCTTCGATCGGCTACCATCTCGCCAAGCGCGGAGCCCAAGTCACCATTCTCGAAAAGGGGCGACCGGGAAACGGAGCAACCGAGAAATCATTCGCCTGGATCAATGCCACGTTTTCCAAGCAGCCGCGCTCTTATTACGATCTAAACCTACTGGGCATCGCTGGATGGCGTCGTCTGACTGTGGAATTCGCGGGCGACTTGCAAATTCAGTGGGGCGGCAGCGTGCAATGGTTCGAGCCTGGAAGTCCCGAGGCGGCCAAACTAGCGGACAAGGTGCGAGCGCTCCAGCGATGGGGTTACGCCACTCATCTGGTGGATGAAATGGAGATCCGACGCTTGTTGCCGCCGATCGCGCCCGGGCCGGTCGGCGCGGCGTGCCACAGCGAAATAGAAGGAACGCTTGATCCGATGCATGCGCTAGGGGTGCTGCTCAAGCGTGCCCAGCAGCTGGGAACGAAAGTGGAATATCCATGCGAGGTGACTGGAATTTCGGTGGCCGGCGATCGCGTGCGCGGGGTCGAGACAACCAGTGGTCCGATTGCGGCGGATTTTCTAGTGCTCGCTTCGGGCGTCGATACACCCCGATTGGCAAAGATGGTGGGAGTCAACGTGCCGCTGAAAGAATCGCCGGGATTGCTGGCGCATACCACGCCGCAGCCGCGCATGCTGGAGCGGATCGCGCTCGCGCCCAGCACTAATATCAAGCAGAACCCGGATGGGAGGATCGTCACCGGTACGGATTTCGAGGCGTCATCGACTCTTGACACCAGCCCCGAGTTCGGCATGAAGCTGCTTCACAACGCCGAAAAATTTCTCGATCGGTTGAAGGGCGCGAAGCTCGAGACCGTAACGCTGGGTCATCGCGTGCTGCCAAAGGACGGCCATCCGGTGGTCGGGTTCGCGGAGCGGTGCCCGAATCTATACATCACGGCCATGCACAGCGGGATCACCCTGTCGCCATTGATCGGACAAATGGCCGCGATGGAGATTTTAGACGGCGCGGACGTCGATTTGCTGAAGCCTTTCCGACCGGCCCGGTTTGCTTAAGCAGACAGTTTTTCGAACACGGCGTGATCGCCTTCCAGGCGCGCATAGTAAAGATCAACCGCAGTGCTGAAGCGTTCCACCAGTCCTTTTCGAGCGGTCTTGAGGTCCGCAATCTGCCGCTCTCGCAGGTTCGTCGTGCCAGATGCGAAACCCATGGTGACGTACCAACGGCAGTCATCATGCGCAATCAGGATGATCCGCGCCGGTTGTGCGACTCGCTCCATCACTTTGACCCACCGCCATCCGGCCCAGGCAAACTTCGGCAAGTAGTCGGACAACGTGAGACAGTGCGGTCCGCCGGGCACCGCGATCAAGGCGTAGTGTGCCAAACCAAGTCCCGTTTCGAGAAACTCCTGGAAATGGGGCTGATAACGGGGATCGCTGCAATGAATCACGAGGGGCTTGGATTCGCCACCAGCGCCGTGCGCTGAAGTGTAATACACAGATGGCAGCACGAGATCAGTCTGTGCGGTCCGGAGTCTTCTTCACCACCGAGCTATCCGGCGGCACGCCACCGTTTGACTGGTGTACGCCCAATTGCTGGAGCAAAGAGGGAACATTGAGCCCGAGCGCTTCGAGTTGCTGCAACAAACTGAACACGACGGTAGGGCCGGCTCTCGCAAGCCTACCGATGCCGCTAGACGCGCCGTCTCCGGAGCCCTGATCGATCACCACGACCTTGTCGATGTTACCCAGCGGCGCCGCGACCGCGCCGAAAATCCCGCTGGAGGCCTGCAGGATCGCCGGTAGTTTCTCCAACACAGTCTGCAAACGCGCCGCCTCGTTGAACTGCTTCCAAGCTTCCGCCTTGCGCAAGATTGCGGCGGCTTCCGCGACTCCCTGCGCCTCAATTGCTTTCGCCTGAGCCAGGCCGATGGCCTCAATCTTGGCGGCCTCGGCACGGCCCTCCGACTCGACCGCGGCAGCACGCCCGGCGCCCTCCATTCGCAACTTCTGCTGTTCGGCTTCGGCCATGGCGATCAGCGCAGAGCGCTTTCCTTCGGCTTCCAAAACTGCCGCGGACTTGGCGGCCTCCGCGCGAACGATTACTGCCTGGCGCTCGGCGTCGGCGGGTTTGATGACGGTGGCTTCCAGTTCCCGCTGCTTGCGCAACACTTCCTGTTCCTGGACTGCGATCTGCTCCTGGGTACGAGTGCGGTCGACCCTGACTTCTTCGGCAACTACCGCCTGCCGGGCCTTGGCCTGCGCCAGCGGACCGGCTTGCGCGGCTCGCGCCTTTTCCGCTTCGATTTCGGCTTGATACTGGGCTTGGCGAAGAGAAAGGTCGCGCTGAGACTGCGATATATCGGCTTCGGAGCCAAGCTTGGCCTTCTCGCCTTCCTGCATTGCGCTGGCAGACCTGATCTTGGCATCGCGGTTCGCGTCAGCCTCGCCGATGGTGGCATCGCGCTTGACCTCCGCGGTCCGGCGTTTGCCGAGCGCGTTGAGGTAATCCTCTTCGTCGCTGACTTCCTGAATGGTCAATACGTCGACGCCGAGGCCCATTTTCTCGAGGTCCATGGCAGCCTCGGTCGTGAGCTTCTGCGCAAAGCTCTGGCGGTCGCTATTGACTTCCTCTACCGTCAGGGTGCCCAAGATGGAACGCAGATGCCCTTCCAAGGTTTGGAAAATGACCTTCTGAATGTCGACGTGCGTCATGCCGAGGAAACGTTCCGCCGCAGCGTGGAGCGAAGTTTCATCTCCGCGAATCTTCACGTTCGCCACGGCCTTTACCGATACCGGGACGCCTTGCACCGTATAGGCCCGCTTGATCTCCAGCGGGATGGTCATTACGTTCAGGGAGAGATACTCGACCTTTTCGAGCAGCGGGATTCTGAGTGCGGCGCCACCGCGCACCATCCGGTAACCGACGTAGTGCCCATCGGCCAGCTTGCGCTTGCGCCCACTCAAGACCGCCACCATGTTCGGGGATACCTTCAGATAGTTGCGGCTGAATAGCCCCGCAGCAATTAAAATCGCGAGTACGACGGCGAGAATGATTAAAGGGAGGAGCAATCCCCCCAGGTCCGAAAGCATACTTCACCTCGAAAACTACTGTTTACGAACAATAACCATGTCGCCGAGCGTCTCTTCCACCCGCACCAGGGTGTTCTCCGGAATTGGTGTGTCCTCGCGAGATTGGGCGATCTTGTCGAACATCTCCTCGCCCACGCGGCAGCGAACCTGGCCGACGCCTCCAGCGGGAATCGCGACCACAACCCGGGCAGGTTGACCGATCAGGTCGGCGTTGCGCACGTCTGTTGAGGCTTGTTGTCCATGCAGGAACCGGGCGAACAGGTAGATAAGGCCGCCGAAGAAAACACCGCTCAGGAATCCGACGCCCGAAGCCGCCAGGATGGACAAACCATAGTGGATGCCGACCGCGCCGAACCCACCAAACGAGGTAATAAACACAGCGACGATGCGCGGGCTGAAGAAGCTTGGGCCACCATGATCCAGAGTGTCGAAATGCGCATCCCCGAAGTGACCGAAGACCTCTCCGAAGATCAGCGAGACCAGGAGAAAGATGAATCCGACCGCGGCGATTGCCAAGAACACGTGAAACGCAGATATGTCTGAGACAGCGGGCATGCAATCGTCCTTCGGTTATTGGAGCAAGGATATCACGGCCCAAAGCCGGGCGGGTCAGGAAGCAGGAGGCCGGCGGAGTGTCGGAAACTTGCTGGCCTCGTGACGCCGGGTTTTTCTCTGGCTCCGACGCCGCCGGCGGCGACCTGTGTCAGCAAGTTCGGTTTTGGCGCCCGCTACACCCCCATGCAGCCATCTCCACTTTGCGTTTTTCTGCGTAACGCAGCCGGTCGACAAAAACGGCAACTTTCCTGGGATCAAGACGAGCGGCCTCGATCAGGTCTGCTTTCGCACCTTCAAAATCGCGTTTGGCCGCGCGTAACGTGCTACGGCTTATAAAGACCTCGGCGTAATCTCGCTTGAGCGCGATAGCCTGGTCATAGTCCTCCAGCGCGCCTTCGATGTCACCCTTACCTCGACGCGCATGGCCGCGATTCATGAAGGCGACGGCGCAGTTGGAGTCAAGGCGAATAGCTTCGTTGCAATCCTGGAGTGCGCCTTCCATGTCACCCTTTTCGCCGCGTATCGCTCCGCGATTCACATACGCATTGGCCGAGTTCGGTTGGAGGTGGATAACTTGGCTAAAATCCGCAAGCGAACCCTCGCTGTCGCCCATAGTGCGCCTGGCCAAACCACGATCCGAAAGGGCACGAGTATTCTCAGGGTCGAGACGAATAGCCTCGTTATAGTCATCGAGTGCACCTTCTATATCGCCATTCTTACAGCGAATCGTGGCGCGGCGAATATAGGTCATAGCATCTTCGGGCTGAAGCCGAATGGCCTCGCTGTAGTCGTCGAGCGCGCCGGGGTGGTCGCCGCTTACAGCACGGATCTTGGCACGGTTGATAATACCCGAAACACTATCGGGATTTGACCGAATAACTTTGTTGGCCTCCTCCAGAGAGCCTTGAACGACTGACGAAAATCTCCGGAGCAGCGGCGGCGTGAACTCAGCGACGAGGTCGTCTTGTGTCACTTTTACAATCTGAGGTGTTTTCGCCCCGACGCGCATTTCCGGAGGACGTAGCGACAATTGGACCTCAAGTTTCTGGTCTTCGCTCAGTGCACGCCACAGCCGGGGCGCGATGAAGGGCTCCTCGCCCTTGGAGAAAGCGAGCTCGTTCACTAACCGTTCCGTCTGCGATGGAAGATCATAGTCTGCTAGGAAGGCATCGAGATAACGCTCGACGACCTTAAAAATTGTAAGGACAACAAACGAGGCGTCCGCGAATGAGATCACATTGTAAGCGACGACCGAATCAAAGGTTTTCGCTTGCTGAAAACAGCCGCAGCATGAGACCTGTAGATTGCGAGCGAACGGTATCCAAAAGTATTCGACACGATCGACACCCGCGAAGATACTTCCTATGTACAGATCCCTAAAGAGCGAGTTCGCGGCCTCCCATTCTTCAGCGACGTGACTGTAGAAATGCTTTCCTTCCACCTGGTGCGTCAACTCCGATAACTTGCGGAAATAATCCGCGGTTCGCCTCCTCCTGCAGTATTCAAAAGAAAGAGCGCGCAAATGGAGAGGGAAACACATCGTCTTTTCGATCGGAGTCTTCTCAGCTGCTGCAAAGAGGGCAGAATCGTGGCCGGCGCAAAATCCGCGAAATACACTAGCTTCATTCACGCCGACTTCGACGACGTCCATGGGGGCGGCAGGCGAATCCACCGTCATCACCGAATTGAAAGATTGCCTCAGTGTGTACACCACTCCGTGGTCAGCTAGCGCCTCCACGATTGACGCGCGCTGAATCGCGTGGCTTCGAATTGCAGGCTTTGTGCAGCCCGGGCACAAACACAAGTAGGTTTTATTCCGTGCGTACTTGTCCGCTCTTTGGATGGCTGCTCGCCGATTCTTGTCCATTTATTCAATGGCCGGCTCAGTGCGAAACAGACCAACCGGCACGGCTCTTCTCTTATTCTGCCATCGCCACCATGGAGAAGGCGTGACGTCTCCAGCTATGTGCGCCACGACCTGATCTCAGGCTCTCGAACGTGCAAAGCGACATGGTCGATTACTCGTAACGCGTGAGCGTTTACCGATGCCCAGTTCTATCCAACGTAGGATTAAGAATCACTGCTGTCCATTCTCGGCTGAACTGCAAATCCCAGGTAGGAATTGTGGCGCGTCTCAGTGATCGAGAGTTCAGTCTACACGTCGATCCGGCAGATCCACCCGGAGTTGGGATCGTTGCTGACATTGCTGCCCACCGGGAAGCCGGCATCGCAGTAATACAAGTGGCCGTCGTGCATGCACATGCCGTGCGGGTCCGGATCTTCCTTGGATAGCGTCACCGCTTCCAGCACTTTACCGGTGTCGGCGTCGATTTTGTGAATCACGTAGTCGCTGGAGAACATGATCCACAGCGCGCCGTTGTCCCAATCGATTCCGTGAACGCGGTTATATTGCACCGGGATCAGGTGCTTTATCCGGAAGTTGTCCTTCACATCCAACTCCGCGATGCACTTCAAGCCCACGGCCGTGACCCATAGGCTGTTGGTTTGATCCACCCACACGATCCCATGGGAGCCGCTGGGCCATGGTGGCTGATACCTTCTGATCGTCTTGCCGGTCTCGAGATCGCACTGAACTATTTCATCTTTTGGGGAATCCGTGGGACGGGGAGGCCGGCGGTTGCTCACGCTCCCGTTCGCCGACATCCACAGATAACCGCCGCCCACTGCCATCCCGCTTGTGTTGTGCGACTCTGTCTGTACCTGGTGCAGGACTTTATGAGTGTTCCAGTCGACCTTGTAGGCGATCTCGCTCACCTGGTCGCCGATCCATAGCGCGTCCTTCGTGGCCTCCAAAGCGTTGGGATGGTCGCAGGGTCCCTTGAAGACTTTCACTACCTTGGCCTTGCGCGTGGGTATTTCGTTCTTCCCCTTGGAACTCGGAGAGTCGCCCTGTTGTGCCGTTGCCACGCCGGCGGCCAAAGCCGCGCCAATAAAATCTCTGCGTTTGATGTTCATACATCTCTCCTAGCTGGACTCGATCCGTTTTACTATTCCGGTGGTGGATGTTATCATACTCGACGAATGTTTGCCTAAAGGAGCGATTATGAAAGTCTTGATTGCGGTAGCTTTTGGATTGACGATCGGCGTTTTGATGACTGTCGCGGTGGAAACCCACACGGTGTCGTACATCGGCCACGATGAGGTGGCAGCCAAACTGGCCAAAGGTGGAAATATGGTCAGTACGCCAAACTATATCGTGCTGGGAAGCCATCGCGACAAACAGGGCGGAGTGGAAGTGCACGACAAGGAGACGGACGTTATTTACGTCACCGACGGCACGGCGACGTTCGTAACGGGCGGGACCATGATCGGCGGCAAGATGACTAAAGCCGATCAACACCTGGGTACGGATATCAAAGGCGGGGAGACTCATGAGTTGAGCAAGGGCGACGTAGTGGTTGTCCCAGCCGGTACGCCGCACTGGTTCAAGAGCGTTCCCAGTCAGGTGAGCTATTTTGTCGTGAAAGTGATCCAGCCTTAAGCAGGCACGCTCTCATTTCAAATCGACAGCGATCCTCTCCACGGCGTGATCCAGCGGGTTCTCTTCGGTGTGAGTCATCGGCTCGTCCAGGCGCACTTCCCCGGCTTTCCCTTTGGCTTGGTCGGTCAGATACACAACGATGTGGTTCAGCTTGTGCTCGTGCAGTACGCCTTTTTCATGCGGGCCGAAGCGTACGCGTAACACTCGTACCTGGTCGTTTTCGAATTCGAGCGAGTAGTGTTTCGGATCGGCCTTGAGGGGATCGTTACCCGGCATTTCGACGTGAGGCTGGGGTTTATTCTTCAGTTCGATTTCGACGATCTGGAAAGGCTGGCCGGCAATATACTCGCTCGTATGCGGACCCTCGGCGGGGCTCCATCGCACGTCGCCCGTCTTGAATTCGAGAGTTTGCATTTTTCCGTCCGGAGTCTTGCGGATCATTTGGCCGCTGCCCAGGTAGATCATCACGCGGTTCATGGGATGCTCATGCAGGGCGCTTGGATGGTGCGGCTGCTCTGTGACGACCAGAACCCGGGCTTGCGGGCTGTCGATCTTCACGTTACTGGGCGCCTGTCCCAAAAGAGTAACGGCGGCAAATAGCGCCGAAAGTTTGCAACTCGCGAAATTTCGCATAATTCATAACGATAGCAAGAATAACGAAAGCAAGAACATTGAAACCGCCCAACTTTGACGCTACAATCCCATGCTGGCCGCCGCTCAAGCGCCGGCTGACCGCTATGCCGCAGCCGACATTCGAGTGATGGCCCCGGGTGTGGTCTATAATGCGGGCCTGTTAGATCTCGCCGCAGCTTACACGAAAGAGACGGGTAAGAAGGTGGCCGTGAGCTTGGTTGGTATGGGCACCATCGTCAATGGCGTAAAGAGCGCCAATCCACCGGCGGATGTGATCATGCTTCCCTTCGAACTAATGAGCACGCTGTCGTTAGATGGAGGCATTGTGCCGGGCAGCTTCGCGCCCCTGGGCCGCTCCGAAATGGGCCTGGCTGTTCGCGCGGGTGCACCTCACCCCGACATCTCGACGGTCGAAAAATTAGCCGCCGCGCTCCTCAGCGCCAAGGCGGTGATGCGTTCGAACCCAGCGGGCGGCAGCATGGTGGCGAAAGTGATCGAAGAAAAGGTGATCAAGCGGCCGGAATTCGCCGGCGTCAACAGTCCGGTCAGCACGCAAGGGGAAGGCGGGCAGGCCCTGGTGCGCGGCGAAGGCGACATGGCTCTTCAGGCGATCTGCGAAATTCTTCCGTACAAGCAGATCGAGCTGGTGGCACCGCTCCCACGCGAGCTGGGGGCGTGGATCGATATGGGGACGGCGGTTTCGGCCAGGGCGATGCATCGCGACGATGCGCTCGCCTTCATCAAGTACTTGTTGCGGCCGGAGTCGAACACGGTGTGGAAAGCGAAAGGCCTGGAACGGTTCAACTAACGTCCCGGCGGCGCCGAGGCTTGCGCCGGGAGCTTCAGAAACTGGTCGGGCGCCAGGGCCTTGCGAGTAAAGCGCGCCTGGCGGACTGACCCTTTGAAGTAGTACATCTTATTGATCCGCACGCCCACCGAAGAGTGGCCTGGACCTTCCGGGGCGAAGTGGATCGCGGCTTTGCCCTGCAGCACACCATTGACGTAGCTCCTGAATTCCTTTCCGTCGTAAACCATCGCGACGTGATGCCAGACGTCGAGCGGATGCAGGAGATTCCGATACAGCAGGGCCTGATTTGCCGTGGGTGTGTGGACGAACGCATCCAGACACCATTGGTCGGCGATTACCCGGATCTCGAACAGCAAACGCGTTTCCGTATCCTGGCCAGTCTTGAGGTCCTGTTCGGCCAAATGAAACCAGCGCTGCTCCGGCGCTCCGCCGCGCTCAGGGCGAAAGATGGCTTCGAAGGTGAAGGTTTCCGCGCCGGCTAGAGGATGCTCCGGAATGAAAAGCGCGTCATCGACACCGTTGAACTGCACGGCTTTTCCCAAGGGAGTCTTGATGACGTGCGGATGGCCGACAATAGTGGCCGGCAGACCGCCGATTTTATCGATACGATCGAAGGTCCAGACTTCGGGGCGCGGCGCTCCGTCCGAAACAGAGTTCAGGATTAACGCGCCCGCCACAGTAGCACTTGCGAACCGCATGAAGGCAGTATACTAAGGGGATTCGATATGCGGCATTTGACACCTTCGTCTCGATTGCTCTTGTCCGCGGTGTTTGCAGCGGGCGTGGTCTCGGCACAGCCCACCGGCGTTTTCACAACAGCACAGGCTCAGGCTGGGCGCGCCGTTTACGAACAGAATTGTTCGGCTTGTCACGGCGCTAACTTCGAAGGCTCGGGCGATGCGCCCACGCTCGCCGGGGGGACTTTCATGCTCAAGTGGGGCCCCAAGATGGTGAGCGAGCTTTTCGGCGAGATCCTGCAAACGATGCCGCCCACCAATCCGGGATCGCTCGGTGAACCGGCGGCGCTCAACGCGACCGCATATATCCTGCAGCGCAACGGCGCGCAGCCGGGTCAGCAGGCACTGACTGGAAGCGTTTCCACGCTGATCGGTACGATTGCCAATGGCCAGGCGCCGGCCGCTAACACGCAAGGTCAAGGCCGCGGTGGCCGGGGCTCGATGGTGGTGGGTGCGGGATCGGGTAACGGAAGAGGCGGCGTGGCGGCAACGCACGGCGTCAATGTTGCGGGCGAAGTTAAGAACTACGTTCCTGTGACCAAAGAGATGCTAAGGAATCCGCCGCCGGAGGACTGGCTGATCTTTGGGCGCAACTACCAGAGATGGAGCTATAGTCCGCTGAATCAGATCACGCGCGACAACGTGCGGACGCTGCAGTTGAAGTGGACGTGGGCCATGAACGACTCGGGGGCGAATCAGACCACGCCGATCGTGCACAACGGGATCATCTATCTGGCCAGCCCCAGCAATATCGTTCAGGCCCTGGATGGCAGAACCGGCGATCTGATTTGGGAGACGCGCGCCGGTCCGGATCAGGCGCCAGGCTACGGCGGAATCCGCAGCATCGCGATCGCCGAGGACAAAGTGTTCCTGTCCACCAGTGACGCGCACATGGTGGCGATTAACGCCCGCAACGGACAGATTCTCTGGGACACGCCGGCGTCCGACAAACCGCATGTGTCCACCAGCGGCGACATCGTCATTGGCGACAAGGTGTTGATGGGCTTGACCGGCTGCGCGCGCTTCGACGGCGAAGGCTGTTACATTTCCGCATTCGACATCCACACCGGGCAGCGGGCCTGGCGGTTCTACACGATTCCGCGCGAGGGACAGCCCGGCAGCGACACGTGGGGCAATTTGCCGATGAATAACCGCGCGGGCGCCGAGACATGGCTGGCCGGTAGCTACGATCCCGATCTCAACATCACCTACTGGGGCGTCGCGCAATCGAAGCCGTGGAATTTCCTCAGCCGCAGGCTGACGCCGTTCGATAAGACGCTGTACGCCAACTCGACCGTGGCGCTGAATCCGGATACCGGCAACCTGATCTGGTATTTTCAACACGCCCCCGGCGAGTCGTTCGACCTCGACGAAGTATTCGAGCGTGTTCTCGTCGACATCGGCGATCAGAAAGTTTCGTTCAACGCCGGCAAGGCGGGCATTCTGTGGAAGCTGGATCGCCGGACCGGACAATATCTCGGCAGCAAGGAAATGGTGAAGCAGACGGTGTGGGATCATATCGATCCTAAGACCGGCACGCCCAGGTATCGCACGGACATTCTGGAAATGCAGATCAATAAGCCGATCAACGTGTGCCCCAGCACGGAGGGCGGGAAGAACTGGCAAGCGATGAGTTACAACCCTCCATTGGGACTGCTGATCGTGCCGCTTAGCCAATCGTGCATGGACTTCACCGCGCGCGAAGTCGACTTCAGCGGCAGGGGCGGCGGTGCGGGCGGAGATCGCAAATTTTTGCCCATGCCGGGCACCAACGGGAATATCGGCAAGCTGGCGGCGTACGACGTGAAGACCATGAGCGAGGTCTGGAAATACGAGCAGCATGCTCCGTTCCTGACCGCCGCTCTGTCGACCGCGGGCGGCTGGGTGCTGGCCGGCGACATTAATCGCGGAGTGCACATTCTCGACGCAAAAACCGGCCAGATGTTGTGGGAGACGCGGCTAGGTACGTCAGTGCAGGGCTTCCCGGTCACGTTCAGTGTCGATGGAAAGCAATACATCGCGGTGATGACGGGACTGGGCGGCGGCAGCCCCCGCAATGTGCCGGCGGCGATTGCGCCGGATATCAAGATTCCGCAAAGCGGTCAGGCGTTGTACGTCTTTGGATTGCCGTAGGCCTTTGGAAGAACGAAAATTGGTATGGCGGATCTCGCCAAGAAACCGCTGTTGTCGATGGCTGTTGTGCTCGGCGTGCTGATCTCGTCTCCTAACAGAGCACAAACCCCAGCACGCCTGACATTTGAGGTGGCATCGATCAAGCCGAGCGATCCCAACAGGCCCGATACCGGATTGCATCGCAGTAACACTAGATTTGCTGCTACGAATCACACACTAAAGCAGCTCATTGCTTTCGCCTATGACGTCGAACTTTTTCAGATCTCAGGGGGGCCGGCCTGGGTTAACTCAGATGGCTTCGATATTACCGCGAAGATTCCGGATGAAGTCGCCCACCATAAAGGGCCGGATGATGACAAGGTGATGGTTCAAGCGCTGTTATCAGATAGGCTCAAGCTCCAATGCACAACGAGTCCAGGGAGCTTCCCATATACGCGCTAGTCATCGGGAAGAATGGATCAAGACTTCAGCTTGCGAAGCCACACGTCGGTAGCAGTGGTTGGACCGGGCGTGGATGGACTCACTGGATTTTTACAGAAGCACCTCTCTCGTCGTTGGTACACGTCCTTTCGCAGCGGCTGGGGCGCCCTGTGGTGGATCGCACTGGCCTCACTGCTCACTATGATTTCAAGCTGGAATGGGTGCCCGATCCAACCTCTTCGGAACCGCGAGATTTCGGTTCATCGGCTTCTGACCCTGCTGGTCCCACTCTTTTCACGGCAATTCAAGAGCAACTCGGGCTCAAGCTGGAGGCCCAAAAAGGTCCAGTTGAAATCTTAGTTATTGACCATGTGGAAAGACCGTCCGAAAATTAGGCGATTGCTGTTGGCGACCGCTGGAATCGCAGCCTGTATCGGCGTGGTGGGTGCACAAACCCCGGCGTCGCGGACGTTCGAAGTGGCATCGATCAGGCCGACCAACGCTGAGCGTCCGAGGATTTACACCAGTCCATTTGTCTATTCACCGGGCGGCCGCTTCACGGCCACCAACGTCACTTTGGTAGATATCATCGTGATGGCTGCGTACCCAACCAGACGCATTCAAATGCAGGGCGGTCCGGCCTGGATTGACTCGGACAGATTTGACATTGTCGCCAAAGCCGACATGGACCAGGGCGAGATCAAGCCGGGACAGTGGCCGCTGATGGTCCAAGCACTATTGGAAGATCGATTCAAATTGGCGTTCCACAAGGAAACGAAAGAAACGCAGGTGTACGCTCTCGTCGCCGGAAAGAACCCACCCAAACTTCGACCGTCGAAGGATGGCGAGCAAACAATGTTTACTCCGGGCGAGCGCGCGGCAGATGAACATCCAGAGAATCGGTGTCGTGGGGCTTGCTAATACCCTGTCGAATATCTTGCACACTCCTCTGGTAGATCAAACAGGTATTACCGGATCCTTCGATTTCACACTGGATCCGATCCAATTCGCGGCGCCCCCGAGTCCGGACAACCCAGTCCGCCCTGACTTCAACGGACTAGTCCTGACGGCGGTGCAAGAGCTGCTCGGGTTCAAGCTCGAAAAAAAGAAAGCGCCGCTCGAGTTCACGATCATTGATCGCGCCGAGAAGCCTTCAGAGAATTAGGGCACCAGCATGACCGGCGCCTGCCAGAACGCCGCCTTCTGACCGGTCGGATCCAAGACGGTAACTTGGCAGTTATACTGACCCGGCGGCAGCTTACTAAGTGAGAGGCTGAATTTCAGAGGCGTGGTCTTCAACCGGTTATTCAGCGACTCCGTTACCTGGAGCGGAGGTGTCTCAAACGCCTTGGCTTGGCCGCGATAGAAAGTGACGAAGGCCACTAGCGGCTGGGCAATCTCCACGGCCGGTTGGTAAGCCTGCAGGTAAATGTACATGTCGCGGCTCTTACTGAATACTCGCGTCACGCTGGGAATCAGCTTCTGGCCTTCTTGCACCAGTGGATTGACGGTCTCGGCCTTCCCCTTATCCTTGGCGGCATTGTACAGCGCATCCTTCAGCTCCACGCGCTGGCTGCTCAAGACAACGGAGCTGATGGGAATCCGCTTGTCTTCCTTATTTAAGTTGGGGATCACAAAGGGAGTTTCGTAGGTTCCGATGCGGCCCGTCTCGGCGTCGCGGGCCAGGAACTTGATCTTATATTTGCCGGGAAGCAGCGTGAACCCGGTGTCATATTGAACGGGCCGCTTGGCCAATTCGGCGGCTGTGGCATCGCTTAGCTTGATATCAACCTTGTCGCGGACGTTAGAGACGGTTGTGCCGAAGTCGTCCTTGATTTCGCCGATGAAATCGAGCAGCGTGTGCTCGGCGCCACCGCGCTTGGCGAGCGCCAGCTCGCTCCCGGGGACCTTCACCACCAGCGGGACGAAGTACTCGGCGCGGTTGAGCTGGAAATAATCCACCTCGACGGCGATGGTGAGTTCCGTGATCGGGTCGCCCAACAGCAGCGCATCTTCGAGCTGCCGCTCTTTTTCGGCGACTGTAAATTTGCCGAACTGCTTGCCGGCGAAGTAGCCCTGACGAAATTCGATATTGGCGGCCAAGCCGTTATTGAGCGAGATCTTCACGCGACGGAACTTGCCGTCCAGCGCAGCGTTGCTGGCGTAGTAGCCGATCAGGTAATAACTCGAAATGGCTTGCTGGGCCTGCGTCATTCCTTTCGTCAGGTCGTTGTAATCGAGCAGAGCCTTGCCGCCGGTGTCCGCGGCCAGCGCCCACAGCGTGTCCTGCGATTGCTGGAACCTGAAAGTCATCGCGCCCGCGGAAGCTCCCGTGTACATGGCGAGACCGCCGGGCGATCCGTGCGCAGCGTCGCCCAATGGAGCCTGGGCAACCAGACCGCGCGCGTCGATGGGCCAGAACGAAACACCGGCCCGGATGGCGGCGTTGATGGTGGCGTGCAATTGCGCCTGATTATCGACGCCGTTCAAGTGCAGCCCGCTGGCGAAATAGATGAGCGCCTTCTTCTCGCTCAACGAACCCAGCATTTTCGCGGCGGTCTGAAGAGCGGACAACTGGCGGTCGGTACTAAAGATGTTAAATTCGGAATCGTCCTGGCCGAACGCTGCGCCGGTGTCGGCGGAACTGGCGTCATCGGTAGTGTCCCCGGAATTCTGGTCTTCACCTACGATCAGGGTTTCAACTATGCTGAGCAATCGATCGCGGTCATTGGTGAAATCCTGCAAGATCTGCACCGCGCCTTGCTGGTAGACCATCAGAGCCATCAGATCGGATGACGTCATCTGCTTTTGGATGAAAGTGCGTGCCGCGGTGAAGGCGCGCAACTGATCGGGTTCGGGCATGGCGCTCATGTCGAAATAGAGCGCCAGCAGGCGGTGGTCCTGATACTTCACATTTCCGGGCGCCTCGGGCGTGATTTGGCTCTTAGGCAGCTTCGGAAGCGGCGCTGCTCCAGCGGACTGCGATGTGCTCGGGGCCTCGGGCGCACTATCCTGCAGTTTTTGATATTCAAAAAATCGAATGGTCTGCGGCACGCCATCCTCGGTGACGGTGAAATCCTTGGCGCTCAAATTCTCGATAGGTTTGCCATCCTTGCCTTTTACCGAGACGGTCTCGATCACCAACTGGGTATTGCTTTGGAAGGTGGCCGTTGCGCCGGAGGGAGACGCTGCGTTTTGTCCCACCTGCTGCGCGCCGGCTGCGAGAAAAAACGACAAATAGAGGGCCAGAAAGGATCGCATCGTTCAGAACCTCAAGCGCAAGGTAGTTTGCAAGCTGCGCATGGGATTGGCGGCATTCGGCAACCCGAACTGCGAGCTGTTAAAAGTAGTATTCCAATTCGGAAAGGTGACGTGGTTGAGCGCATTGGTCGCGTCTACACGGAACTCGAGACCGAATCGCTCCGTCACCTGGAAAACCCGTCCCAGAGATGCGTTCAGGTTGAACTGGGAAGGCCCGGTGATGGAGTTCCTACCGGCATTGCCCCACTGGCCTGGCGGAGGGGCGGCATAGGCGGCCGGATTCAGGAAGAGCCCGGCGGGAGCATTGTAGAGTGGGGCGCCGGTGTATTCCGGGCGGATGCTTCCCGTAACGCCCGTCCCGGCGACGGCCAGGAAATCAACAGGTGTGAGAGGCATTCCGGTAGCGGCCGTGATCTGACTGGTGGCAGTCCATTCTTTGAAGAGCGCTCCCTTCCATCCGTTCACCAGCGTGCCGCCGTGGATTCCCATACCTGTGGTGTACTGCATCTGCAAAGACAATTGATGCCGCTGGTCGAAATTTGAAAGGGCCCGCTCGGCGGCGAGATCCAGCCAGTTCTGAGCGATCAGGTAGCCGCCCTGATTTCTACCACCCAGCGCGCCGTCGTCGATCGATTTCGAGTAGGTGTATTGCAGGCTTGCGGTAAATCCGCTTTGCAGGCGGCGGCGCAACTGCAATTGGCCGGCGTTTCGGATGGAGTTACCGTTCGAAGCCAGGTAGATAAACCCGCTGGGACAGGTAGGACAAGGATTCACAGCACCGGTGGGAAACGTGTTGGGCAGGAACTCCTGCATTTCACGCGTGCCCTTGCCGCCGAGATACGTACCGGTCACGACCAGCGCTCCCGGCAGATCGCGCTGCACCGACATCTGCCAGTTTTGCGAGTAGCCGATGCGGAACTTTGGATCAACCGCGAACGTGTTCGCGATCAGAGGAGAAGCATTGAAACCGTTTGCGAGCGAGAGCAGGTTGCCGGGAGTGCTCTGCACACTCAGGCTTTTGGAGAACGGATACTGCTGCGCCATCTGCGTGGCGATTGGCAGGTAGACCGAGGTGTTGTAGTAGACGCCGTAGCCGGCACGAACCACCATGGAGGACGCAGGCAAGGGCCGCCAGGAAAATGCAATGCGGGGCTGGACCGCGCCTTTGTCGGGATGGATCAACGAATTCGGATAAGTCTGGCCGGTAAGGGGCCCGACTGGGTTGGTGGCCTTCACAGCAGCTTCTGCGGTGAAACCGGGAGCGATGTCGAGGTTCACCAGGCGGCCGTACTTCTCCGTTATCGGCGACCAGTATTCCCAGCGAACGCCGAAGTTCAGCGTGAGCCCTGGATTCATTCTCCAATCATCGTTTATATAGGACTCGTAGGTGGAGGCCCGGAAATACTTGTCGGCGTTACCGAAGGCGATCGAACTGGTGTCGGGTACTCCCAGCAGAAACCCCGCAAAATCGTATCCGGCCGCCGCGCCGGTGAAGGTGAAAGTTCCCCGCGGGTCCTGCTGGGACAGCAGATTGAATTCCTGGCGGCGAAAATCGCCTCCGAATGAGATGTTGTGACGCCCGCGAGCCCAAAAGTTGTCGATCGACACGGCGCTGGTCTGGTTGCGCGTAAAGGACGGCAGCCCATCGGAAAGACCGGAGAAGCCGCTAGCGAAGCTGAGGGCCGGCGGTCCCCAGTTTATCGGCTCCTGATTATTCCCAGCGATCTGCGCAAACCCCGATACATTCTCGCGATTCTCAAAATACGGCGTGAAGCGCGAAGCGTTTCGGCTGAACTGGTATCCCAGGTTGATGAAAAATCGCGGCGTGAAATGATGTCTCCAGTTGGCGTTCAGATTGAGCCCCAGCACATCGCTGGAGTCGAGAAATCCGAACAGGTTGGGATTGTCCGAGCGCGTGCTCTGAAGAGCGAACATTACGGAAATTTGGTCTTTCCGCCCGATAGTCTTGTTGAGGCGAGTTTGCAGGCTGTCCTGGTGCGTGATGCTGACGATGGGGATCTGGTAGTTATAGCGCGTCCCGCCTGGAAAGTTCGGAAGCGGGTAATAGTTCAGCAACGCCAAAGCCTGTGGACTGATTTGGCTTTGTGGAATCTTGTTGCCGGGAATAGGCGACCCGGTGGCGGGATCGATAATCTGGACGGGCTGACCCTGCGCATTCAAAACCTGCGAGAAATCTCCGAGGCGTTCTGCGGCGTCCGGCATGAGGCCTGTACCGGTGCTGGCATTGCGATTTCTAGTCCACTGGTAGTTAACGAAAAAATTGGGGCCGTTGCGAATGAAGTGTGGGATCTTGATGGGGCCGCCGAACGCGAACACACCTTGAACGTGATTATAGTCGGGCCGAGGCGTGTCCTGACCCGTCAGTGAGAATGGACGGGCGTCGAAAGATGAGGTGTCGAAGATGAAGCCGAGGTTGCCGTTATATAGCGACCGTGATCCCCGCCGGTTGTTGCCGAAAGCCTGCGCCATCGCGAACGGCGAACTGGCGGCATTGTTCGCAGTGCCGTTGATCAGGAAACCGTCGGCGGCGCGCTGGCTGAGTTCGGAGGGGTTTTGGTTTGAGAAAGCGTCATTACTGGACGTCGTGGCGTCTGGCTGCGCCGGCGTTGCCTGGGCTGTCGCAGTGGGGTTGGCGGCATTCACATCTGTTCGCTGGAAGGCAGTCTGCGTGTTGGTGGGCGCCGGCGGTGCATTTTTCGCATTGCGGGGTTTTCCTTTGGCAGGTTCAGGAGCCTTGGTTTCCGGGCCAGGCGCGACTGCGGCCGTTGCTGGCGCGGGCGGCGGCGCTGCTGCATGCATTTCGTTCAGGGGCAACATCGTCAGATTCCACTCGGAAGCAGGTGCATCCGGTGCAACTCGTACCTCCTGGTGAAAAGCTGCAAAGCCGGGCATCTCGACCTGAATGGTCCACGTGCCGTCCGAAAGATCGGGGAAAGAGTAGGCTCCTTGCGGGTCGGTGATCGCTGTCAAGGTTTTATCACCCTGCGTCGCGGTGACCGTCGCGCCGGGGACTGGCAAGCCGCCGAATTTTACCTGTCCATGGTGCTCCGTTGCCGAGAGCAGGAAGACCGCCAGAGCTGCGATAGCGCCGTACCGCAGACAATCGAAGATGCGCTTTCCGCTCATAGCACAACTAATTGTGAGATTGGCGGCTCAAAATCAGCATTTCCAAGCCGCGCACGTTAGCAAGCGCTGTTCGAGTGGCGGGATAAATCATGAGGCCTGGACGTGGCTAATTCTCCGAGGGTTTCTCCACTCGGTCGATCACTAGCATTTCGACCGGACCTTTCTGCGACTCCAACCGGAGCCCGAGTTGTTCCTGCAAGGCGGTAAAGACAGAGGGACCATTGGGGTCCGGCGGCGGTGGAGCGTCCACGCCCGGCGGTGGCCCGCCTCCAAGCGGAGTTGCGGACTGGCCTGGATCTGGCGTCCAGGTGAGCTTGAAATCGAAATTGCCTTTGAGCCCGGTGCGATCAATCACCGTGCGGCCCAGTTGGCTCGATAGTGTCCTGGCCAACATATCCAGTTGCACGCCTTGCCCGGAGAGCTCACCTCTTCCCATCCGCATCATCGGTCCGCGCGGGCCGGTCCCTTCCTTCTCAGATTCCTGAAGCTTGGAGCCGCTCTTTGCCACCACCAGAGCGTACACCGATTGTTCTTTTGTTTCGCGATGAAGGGTTAATTGAAACCGGTCCGCCAGCAGCGCCCGCAGGCGCTCTCGCATTTGGTCACCGACAGTCTTGCGCTGTTCCTCAGTCATTTTGCGGGGATCATCGCGTGGGATTTCTGCACCCGCGGAACGCTCCGCTTTCGCCACGATGTCGTAGCGATCGGTGTTGATCCAGGCCGGCCCGCCGGAAATCTGGAACTCGCGGACGTCGTATGCCATAGTGAGGAGCATTTTCAACGTGCTCCCGGTAGTCCGAAGACCGCCGCCGGGCTGCATCATAATCGAGACGCGGCGATCATCGGACCCGCTCGGCTTGATGGATGCTACCTCGAAGGTCAACGAGGTGGCGCCGGACTGGCCGAAGAGTCTAAAGGCCGTAAGTAGCGCCAGAGCCACGCCCACAGATGTTCGTGTCATCTCGATCTCCTTAAAGGCGAGTCTACTATTAGAGTCTAAGACGGTTCGCCAGGCAAAAGCGTTTGCTAATTCTCAGAAGGTTTTTCGACGTGATCGATGACGTAAACATCCACCGGAGCCTTTTGCGATTCCATTTTTAAGCCGAGCCGGTCGAATATCAAGAACAAACTTGGGCGCGTAGGATCGGCCATCGCTATGTCTTCCGCCGAGGGTTCAGTGCCCGGCGGCACTGGCCTGGGGCGGAGCGGAGCCCACCCATCTGTCTCGACTTCGAAGAGTCCCTGGATGCCAGTCTTGTCGACGACGGGGCGATCCGACCAGTTCTCCACAAACATTACGATGTCTGAGACGGTGACCGCCTTCGCATGAAGTCCCCGCCCCATCCCGCCGTTAATGACGTGGCAGGGAGGACCACCGTCTGGCAACGGGCCTTCCAGGCAATCATTTTCCTCGATCTTAGCTTTTTGGAGCTTCGGCCCTTTGTTCGCCACCACCACCACGTAGGCCGGCAACTGCTTCGTCTCGCGGCGAACAGTGAGCTTGAATCGATCAGCGAGGAGAGCCTGGAGCCTCAAGCGGGTCTTGTCTTGTCTAGCCTTGGCCGAGATCCCGGAAGGATTGTTGTCCGACCCGGCGGTGGCTTCAATATCGTACTTCTCGGACCGGGTCCAATCCGGCCCTCCGGAGAGCCGAATCGACTGCGGAGCTATATCATAGGCGATTGCAATGATGGCATAGAGAGGGAGATTCGTCGCCGTGAATCTTCCGCCAGGAAGAAACCGCCATCCCATTCCGCGCATTTCCGTGGACTTATTTGGTTTTACGGACGCTGCCTCGAAGGCCAACGGAGCGGTACTCGACTGACCGAAGACTGCCACGGCCGTAAGCAGTGCCAGAGCGACGTTAGCGGTTGTTCGTGTCATCGCGATCTCCTTCCAGACATCATATTGGCAGGTCGGGCTGGCCTACGTGGCGTAATACCCTTCGCGAGCCTGCACGGTGAGGTTTTTTGGCTTGGCTGCCACGTGTATGTGCCGATAGCCTGGAGCGGCGCCGCCGGGCGCGTAGCCGATGCTGTACTGATTGCGCAGGTCTTCTTCGATCGCCGCGAATACCTTATCGATCGGCTGCTTCTTCGAGACCTCGAAAAAGCGCCCGCCGGTCTCCTGCGAAATTCGCTGGAGCACCTTTTTGCCGTCCGGGCGGTTCATGGCCGGACTGCGGTTTCCGCCATACCCGCCGTGGCGGCCGCCCAGGCGCGGGCCCCCGAATCCGCCGAAGTTGTTGGCCTGGGGATCCTCGAAGAGAATCGAGTAGACCAAGGTGTCGCCGCGTTGCGCTGATTCCGCGCACTCGGAAAGTGTCAGCTTGCTGCCGTTGTCTACGCCGTCAGAAAGCAGGATGAGCGATTTCCGGCCTTTCTGCTTCTTCATCAACTCGTCGGACGCTAGAAAGACGGCGTCGTAGAGCGACGTGCCACCTCCGCGGCGCCGACCGCCACCACCACCAGGGTACGATCCTCCGCCACCCGGATACGACTGGCCGCCGTTGCGCCGGCTCATCTGCGGCCGGTCAGACGTTCCGAGCAGGTTCAGCGCCTTTTCGAGCTGGGCCCGCGAAGACGTAAGATCCTGCAGCAGCTCTACTTCGAAATCGAAATGAATGAGAAACGCCTGGTCCTTATCTTCACGCAACACCTGTTCCAGAAAGCGGTAGCTAGCGTCCCGCTCATCGGGGAGGACGCGCCGCGTGCTGCCGCTGGTATCCACCAGAAGTCCGAGGGTCAGCGGCAAATCGCTCTCCTGCGAGAAGTAGCGGATGGTTTGCGGTTGGCCATCCTCATCCAGTAGGAAGTCGTCTTTCGTGAGATTTCGCACCACCTGTCCCTGCTTGTCGCGCACCGTGGCGAACACCATGACCACCTTGACGTCGGTTGAAAAGGTAGCATCCGGCGGATTAGGTACGCTCTGCTGACCACGCAGCAGGCGGCTGCCAGGTAGCAATGCGAAGTGAGTGAGCAGGCTTCGACGCGAGATGTTCACGCTGATTCCAATTGTAAATAAGATGCGAGCGCTTATCGCCGGGTTACTTCCGCTTCGGGGAAGAGTTTGACACCTCGGTGTCAGCGCGATAAAACCGCGTCTTCGCGCCATAAGCCGAGAGCCTTCTGCGCGGGGCGATCGGAGAAACTGAACAGCACCGATTCTTGCCGGGCTTCGTGCGTGGCGGGACACCAGGATGGAACGACAAAGATGTCGTGCTCTACCCATTCGAATGAGTTGCCGCCCACCAGGCTGCGGCCACGACCTTCGGCGACGCAGTACACGGTCGCATCAGTGGAGCGATAGCTGGCTCCGTGGAATCCGGCCGGCAGCAGTTGCAGAAACGCACCGATGGTCGGCATCGGGTATCCGCCCGTCGCGGGATTGATGAATTGCATCTTTATTCCGTGGCTGGGATGCAAAGGGCTAGTCGCGCGCATTTGATCCAGAGCCTGGCGGCTGCGCGAGTAAGGATAGCTGAAGACCGGAATAGCAAGTCGGTCCGGCCTCGAATCGAGCGGGAGTAGATTCGCGCCCTCGTCGGCCGCCGAACCCGTTTCTTCGGAGTGCTCGGCAAAGCTGGCGTCGAAGGTATTCACGATCGGAATGTCGAGGCCATCCAGCCACACGACCGGCTTGCTGCTCGGATTGCCATGATCGTGGTGCGTCCAGGAGGGCGTGAGAATGAAGTCGCCCGGCCGCATCGTGACACGCTCGCCATTGACCGCGGTATAGGCGCCCTCGCCTTCGATGACGAAGCGCAATGCTGCGGCGGAATGGCGGTGGCTGGACGTAATCTCACCAGGCATCACCAACTGAAGACCGGCATAAAGACTCTGAGTGATCTGTGATGCGCCGCGGAGTCCCGGATTTACCAACATCAATACGCGGCGCTCGGCTTCTTCGGCAGAGATCAAGTCGCCGGACTCCATCAGCAGCGGCCGAACTTCTTCGTAGTGCCACACCACGGGAACGGAAGCGGGCCTTGGCTCGGGCGTTATGATCTGGCCCAAGACTTCCCACAACGGTGCGGAATTGTTACCCTCCAGCCGCCGGTAAAACTCCTTGCGTTGGGCGGATGTCTCGGGCTTGGCGTGAAATGCTGTTGCGTTCATGTGTTCTCCTATGCGCGGCCGATCGCGGATACATCCGACCCCGCGCGCACCTGCACTTCCATTGTCCCGATTTTCTCGATCGAAGCCACGACCACGTCTCCGGGCACGATCGGGCTGACACCCTCGGGAGTGCCGGTGATCACGATGTCGGCGGGATGCACAGTGTAAAACGACGAGGCGAACTCGCCGCTGCTGTTGACCTTTCCTATTGGCACACGAAGTGCCCTAAACCGGAGTGTGACAACCGACTTGATGGTAGCCGGGTTGGACGCGGATAAAGTGGAGCGCTACCTCAAGTCTCTGCTGGGCAACGATATCGCGCTCCTCAGTCTCACTCATCTCGGGGAGCCGCCGGATGAAGCGCTCGGAAAAAGTTACGGGTACGGAAGTCGCGCCGGCATCGACTATCGAGCGGGCAACGGCGAGCATCGCAGCGCCATGCTGCACACCATGAGCCCGGGATCGTTCCGTCACGAACACATGGCCGATCGCGCTCGCATGGTGGCTCCGTTCTTCGCTTTTCGCGGGTCTTACTGTGAAATCTGACCATCACAACGCTTTCGGTATTTGGGTCACAGGCCTTCCGGCCTCCGGAAAATCGACTCTCACCGCCGCCCTGAAGGAGCAACTCCGTGGGCGCGGAGTGGATGTAGCGGTGCTGGAATCGGACGCACTGCGGAAAACGTTTACCCCGAATCCACGTTATGACGAGGAAGAGCGCGACACGTTCTATCAGCAGCTGGCGGATGTTGGCGCGCTGCTGACCGAGCAGGGCGTACTCGTTGTTTTCGACGCGACCGCCAACCGGCGCGCCCATCGCGACCGGGCACGACACCAGATCGCGGATTTCCTGGAGATCTACGTGGATTGTCCGCTGGCGACGTGCATGGCCCGCGACCCAAAAGGTATATATCGCCAAGCGCAGGGGAGCCCAACCGCCAAGGTGCCCGGACTTCAGACCGCATACGAGCCTCCCGAAACGCCCGATCTGGTGGTGAAGTGCGAAAGCGAGAGCCCAGATGCCGCCGCCGGGCGGGTGGTCGCGCTTCTGACGGAAAAGGGCTATATTCGGTAGACATGTGGATCGGGAAGTGGATTCTGTCATTGATCCTATGCGCCGGGTTATGGGCCCAAAATCCTGATCGGCCCGACGACGGCGTTCGACCACTCATCGGTGAGCCGTCGAAGAAAATGCCGAGCCAGACGGCGCCCGCGCCGCGCACTGCCGACGGCAAACCTGACCTATCGGGAATTTGGGAACCGCCTGGAATCCGGTTCGCGCTGGACATCGCCTCGGGTCTGAAAGATGTTCCGTTCACGCCGGCAGCAGCCGAGATATTCAAGCAGCGCAAGGAAACCAACGGCAAGGACGATCCGGAAGGCTACTGCCTGCCGCCCGGTGTGCCGCGCATCACGTACACTCCGTATCCATCGAAGATCATCCCCATGCCAGGGCTCATGCTAATTCTCTATGAAGCGGGAACGCGCGCGTATCGCCAGATTTTCATGGATGGCCGTCCGATGCCCAAGAATCCGGACCCGACCTGGTTTGGTTACTCGGTAGGCCGATGGGAAGGCGACACGCTGGTGGTTGACACGAGCGGATTTAACGATCGGACCTGGCTTGACGGCGACGGCCACCCGCACAGCGACGCCATGCGAGTCACCGAACGATACCGGCGCACGGACTTCGACCATATCGAATACAAATTCCTGATCGACGACCCGAAAATGTATACGAAGCCGTGGGGTAACACCACCGTCCTGTCGCGCATTCCGAATTACGAGCTGGTGGAATATATCTGCAACGAAAACAACCGCGACCTTCCGCACCTGGTGGGAAAGTAAACTCACCTGTGCGATGCCCTAGTCGGGGGCAATGCACTTGGAACCGTCACGAAACTTAATCGCATCGTCACACTCCTTTAACGCCCGCGCAGTACAATCCCTCCGATCCTAATTTTAGGAGAGGAAAGGAACGAGAGAATGGCTTTGAAGAAATCAGCAGCAAAGATCCTGCACGGAGCACGCGTATCCCTTGCGCTCGTCGCGATGATGCAGAGTTTCTTTGGACCCTTGGTGGAAAGCGCCAAGGCTGACGACAGTCACACCAGCACTCCCATCAAGCACGTGATCATCATCGTGGGGGAAAACCGGACGTTCGACCATATCTTTGCCACCTATAAACCAAAGGCCGGCGAGAGCGTAAACAACCTCCTTTCAGAGGGGATTGTCAACGAGGACGGAACAAACGGCCCGAACTACGCAAAGGCGCAACAATACTCCGCCGACATTACCGGCAGTCCTGTGTACGAGCTTAGCCCCACAACGGGAAAAACCCTGTATCCCGTACTCCCTGTACCGCTGAACGGTGGGCCGACAAACGTGTGCACGAACAATGGGATGTGCAACATGGGTGACGCCAGGTCGTCTGAAGACGGGTTGTCAATGTTTCCGATTAATTACTATGAATTCGGTGATTATGTACTTGACACACAACTGTGATCCGGCGCATAATGAATCATGCCAGGGAAAACTCACCGAATCGGTAAGAGCCTCATAGAGATTCAGAAGACCTACGGCGCTGAAGAACAGTGCTTGGCGTTTCTGGAAATGGCACGTTGGCCGGAAGGCGTCGAGTGCGTAAAATGCGGCGGTAAGAAAATCTCCAAGTTCACGACCAAAGAGGGCAAACGGAAACGCTTCAGCAAGACTCAGGGCAAGGTCGTTGAGGTTGCGGTACCGGCTCGCCACTTGTACACCTGCCTGAACACCGAATGCGGCCAGCAATTCTCAGCTGTTGCGGGAACTGTCTTCAACGATTCGCATTTGCCGCTGACGAAATGGTTTGAGGCAATCGCCCTGATGCTCAATGCGAAAAAAGGACTCAGCGCGAAGCAAATGGAGCGCGACTTAGGCGTCAGCTATAAGACCGCATGGTATCTCTGTCACCGCATCCGCAAAGCGATGGACGAAGGCACGTCACTGTTTACGGGCGTCGTGGAAGTTGATGAGACCTACGTCGGCGGAAAGTACGACCGGCGGCGCAAACGAGAACCGCATGATAAACAACCTGTGTTTGGGGTTGTGCAACGTGGGAGCGGCGAAGAGCATTCTAAAGTTCGCGCATTCCCGATCCCAACGAATAGCGCAACCGTACTGACTGGCGCGGTAAAGGGGAATGTTTCAGCAAAGGCAGAACTCTTCATCACAGACGAATGGCGGGGTTACAAGAAAGTCGGCAAGAGCTACCAGCACGAGACCGTGAAGCATATACAGCTTGAGTACAAGCGCAAGGGCGATCCTCGAAATATCCACACAAATTCGGTCGAGGGCTTCTGGTCGCTGTTCAAGCGCGGGCTGATAGGCTCGTTCCACAAAGTCAGCGTGAAGCACCTTGGCCGCTACCTGAATGAGTTTGAGTTTCGCTTCAATCACCGCAAGAATGAAGAACTGTTCGCGATGACGATTATCAATCTGCTGATAGGGTCGGCGCTCCCCTACGCAGAGCTTACCGCGAATCCGCAGGCTTCAGACCAGACCGCTTCGGACGAGCCTTTTTAGGGCTTATCGAAGCCTTTGGTATCGGTGGTGTTGCCAGCAACTTCTTTACGACCGCTTCGAACTGCTGCTTATCGACCTTCATTCTCGGTAAAATAGTCCTTTAGAAAATGAAAAGCCCGGCCCGAAGACCGGGGCTTCTCGATGGGATCTAGACACCCTCATCGTAGCCCTTCATCGTGCCGGATGCAAGAGGCACGATGCTACCATTTCAAGTTGAAAAGAATCGCCAACGCCAGCAAGCGGTGCAGGCTGCAATTAGGCGAATGGAATCAAATCCCGACTATCCGATCGTGCGCATACAGATCTATGAAGAGGTTTCTAAGCTTGGCGAAATCTCGGATGAAGCATGCCAACGCGGAACTGACGCCAGACTAGCTTTTGTCTTATTACACTTTGAGATCGATGCGGAGGCGCATCTCAGACTTGTAACGGACATGGCGTCTCAAAAGGACTATATCACCTTACTTGATGATTGGACACGAAAAACCTGGGAGAAGTTTACGTGTTGTCCGTTTGACTTCTTGCCGCCCCTGGGGGACACCGGCTTATCGAGATGGAAGTGCATTCTGGATCGCGCGGCGCATTGGGTCAACGAGGGCAACAAACGCCTCGTGTCGCTGCGGGTTACCGCTCCTATACAGGCTATGACAATTGGAAAAAGGTTGAGGGAACTTCGAGAGCGGTGCCGCATGACCATAGAGGAAGTAGCGGAGGCCGTGGAGGTTTCAGCTCGCACTGTAGAACGACATGAATCAGGTAATATCCCATCGATTCGCTCCAAAAATCTACTTGCCTATGAAAAGCTGTTCTCTAAGCGGCTGGGAAAAGAAATTTGTCTAGATTCTTCTTCAAACGTCGGGTAAACGTCGGATATTCAGCCATCATAAAGTCGTTTATTTGCCTACCATTACAGCCTTATCATAAGCATGAAACGAGATGCCATGAAGATACCAGTCATAGCTCGCAACTTTACTCACCGACTTGCGGGCCAAAACGCGAAGGCCCAACCAGCCTGCTTTCTAGGGGCGACTGGTTGGGCCGTGGTGGGCAACCCATCGGAGGGTGCCCTGGCTGGCGCTAGGAGCGGTCTTATAAACCGTGAACGTCTTCGGGCGTTGGGGTCCGATCCCCCCGCCCTCCGCCATATGTCATACGGTTTCTTTGCTTTGCTTGGGCCATCCGGCCCGTCAATTATCCATTATAATTCACCCGCAGGTGGCAATGACGGCATCGCAATCTGCTTGCGAGAGCAGCACCGACTTTGTTGCTATCTCCACACAACCAGATGACATTCGCTGGTGGTCCTGTGGACGAAATTGAGAATCCAAACCCGGTTGCCGGAACGAACAATTGGTGGACCCAAGACGGGTACGGCGGATTCGGCAACAATGGAGGTTCCGTAGGAGTATATGGCGGTGGAAGCTATAGCAATTGTTCGGATCCGTCGCAACCGGGTGTTGGCCCGATCGTGACATATTTGAGCTCACTGAAGCCCGCCATCAAACCCAACTGCGACCCCGGTCACTACTATTTACTGAATAACTACAACCCGGGTTATTTCGGCGATGGCAGCGACGCCTACACCGACCAGAACCCGAACAACACCCCCTTCACGATTCCCGGGACGACCCAGCGGAGTATCGCGGATGTTCTGCTGGAGAACAACATCTCATGGAAGAGTTACAACGATCAGTGGGACCGGTATCTGACCGATAAGTATCAGCTCAACTACGGCAAGGTTGGCGCACAGAGCGACCAGTACTGCAACATTTGCAACCCGTTTCAATACCAAAAGCAGATCATGACCAATGATGCCGTGCGCACGGCGCATATCACCGACACAGACGACCTTTATAAAGAAATTCAGAACGGCAAGTTGCCTGCGGTGTCGTTCGTGAAGCCCAGTGGATGGGTGGATGGCCACCCAGCCTCTTCAAAATGGAATCTCTTTGAAGGATTCGTGACAAAAATCGTGGATGCTGTGAAAGCGAAACCGGATTTGTGGAACAGCACCGCGATCTTCATCACCACCGATGAAGGCGGCGGTTATTACGACTCTGGCTATGTGCAGCCGCTGGATTTCTTCGGGGATGGCACGCGCATCCCCTTGATCGTGGTTTCGCCCGTACACCAAGCCCGGCCACATTTCCCATACGTATGCGGACCACGTTTCGCTCCTGAAGTTCATCGAACGTAACTGGAACCTCCATCCGATTACTGGGCGCAGCCGGGATAACCTCCCCAACCCCACGTCGGTACCGGCCAACCCATACGTCCCAACGAACAGTCCTGCGATTGGCGACCTGTTCGATCTGTTCCAATTCAATTAATGATGCAGCTATAACGTGCGGATTCGAGCCTCCGGCGACCAGTTATATATGGGCGCTGGAGGCTTCCGCCTTTTTTAAGGACAATTACGCGAACTCGACCCATTTCGCTGCGACCGCCGTTGCCACCCAGAGCGTCAGCGACAACCCGCCTGTCAACCGTGCCCGAATAGGTCCGATGCGAGCACGATCCGGCGAAATCGCCTGGCGGTGGACCGTGAAGTGAAAGATGACCGCGAGCAATAGCAGCGCCATCTTGGTCCAAAAAACTCGGCTGTGATAACACTTCAAAGCCTGCGATGAAAGCAGCAGCGGCCCAGTTAGAGCCATCACTACGAAACCGCCCCAGGTCCACGGAGCGAGTCCTTCTGCGATTCTCAAAACTGGCTGGCGTCGCATGCCGATGCCGAGCAGACCGGCATCGACAATGAGGATCGTCCCCACCAAAAGTGCGAAGCCCAGCAAATGAATGATCTCGATGGAGGTGTAGAGCACCTGCGAGTTTCGCAGCATGTCGCTGGCGCCTGTATGATCCAGCCATTCAAAGAACGGTAGCAGCGGCATCAGCTCACTTCGTTTCGTATCCGATGGCCCGCCCCATGGCGATGATGCCGATCCAACACGTCAGAGACAGGAGACCGGCCAGCTTAGCGCGCGCGGGCGTACTGGATGCCTGATCCCACTTGGCAGCCTGGCGATAAACCGTCCAGTGAAAGATCACAGCATTCACGGCCGCGACGAATAAGAGCGCCAGCTTGATGCGAAAGAACAGGCTGTTATAGAGCTTCACGGCCTCCGACGACACCAGTAACGCCCCGGTGGCGAACATCAATGCGACACCGGCCCAGGTCCAGGGGAGCACCTGCCGCAAGACAGCGCCGACCGGCTCGCGCCGCAAACCAAACCCGAGCAGACGCAGGTCCACCACCGCGATCGTCCCAGCCATCAGGGCGATTCCCACCGTGTGAGTGGTCTCGACGATTGGGAACAGCCATACGGACTGGCGTACCGCGACGCCCACCGGTGTATTCTCGAGCCACTGGCAGAAATGCAGAATCGACAATGCGGGCTCCCCGTTCGTTCACTATTTTAGCGGCAGTTGCCTGGGCCGCCTGGCCGGAGTGCTACAGAATGTCTTTCAGCCAACCGATAGAAGGACAGCTGGTAAGAGCACCTCTACGGCCTGAGAGCGGAATCTTCAAATGCCAGGCAATGAATCTCAAGCCCCGCCTGAATCACCAATCGCGGTCGGCCGGCATCTCCGGGCCATCCTGGAAGTTGCCGGGGACGCACTTGTCGAGGTTGATTCGAAAGGGCGGGTCACTGATTGGAATTCTCAGGCGCAGACCATTTTCGGATACTCATTCGCTGAGATCCAAGGACGATCTTTTCAACTCCTGGTCACGGCCGATCTCCTCCACACAGGAGAGGATTCCAGGCTCAACCAACGCCTGCAGGCCACGGCCTTGCGTCGGGATGGGCGCGAATTTCCGGTAGAGTTAGTCGCTTCGCGTGTTTCCTGCGGGGATTCTTTCCGCCTCGTGGCCTGGGTCCGCGATCTGACCGCGCTCCGTCAAACCGAGAACGCCCTGCGCGAAAGCGAAGAGAGGAGTCGAAACATACTCGATTCCATGGAGGATGGCTATTCCGAAGTTGACCTCCGCGGAACCTTTCTCGTTGTCAACGATGCTTACTGCCGCATGTTCAACCGTTCCAAGGACGAGGTCCTAGGTACGAGTTACAAGCACTTCTTCAACGACGAGCATGGCGGGCGTATACGCGAGCTTTACCAGAACGTCTACAAAACCGGACAACCTGTCAAAGCCTTCGAGCACGAACCACGGCCGGGCCTGTTTGTCGAGCAGTCTGTCGCGCTCAAGAAAAATGCACAAGGGGATCCGGTCGGCTTTGTAAGCGTGGTTCGCGATTGCACCGTGCGCAAGTGTTACGAGCAAGAGCTGGCGCGAGCGAAAGAGATCGCCGAAGCCGCCAGTAGGGCCAAGAGCGAGTTTGTGGCGAACATGAGCCATGAGATTCGCACTCCTATGAACGGCATTCTCGGCATGACCGAGCTGGCGCTCTCTACCAACTTGACCGAGGAGCAGCGCGAGTTTCTTTCCATGGTCAAGTCTTCGGCCGACGCGCTACTGGTGATCATCAACGATATTCTCGACTATTCCAAAATCGAAGCTGGCAAGATTATTTTCGACAATGTGACCTTTGACTTGTCTGAAGTGGTTGGAGATGCCGTGAAGAGCGTGGCCACCGCCGCTCACAAGCAAAGGCTGGAAATGGCCTTTCATCTCGAACCTGACGTGCCCGCGTACCTGATTGGCGATCCGGTGCGCCTGGGCCAGGTGCTGCTCAACCTGGTCGGCAACGCGATCAAGTTCACCGAGCGAGGTGAAGTCATCGTGAACGTGGGCGTCGACAAGCACGACGACAGCAGCGTGACGTTGCATTTTCGAGTGCGGGACACCGGCATTGGGATTCCACTCCAAAAACAGAAAAAGCTCTTTGAAGCTTTCGAACAGGCTGATAGCTCTACAACCCGCCGATACGGCGGCACTGGCTTGGGGCTCGCGATCTCGAAAAGAATCACCGAGCTCATGGGGGGCAAGATTTGGATAGAGAGCGCTCCGGGCCAGGGCTCCACGTTTCACTTCACTGCGGCGCTGACCCCCGCCACCACCTCGGCCCAGGACGCCAAGTCCCTCACTATGCAAAGCCTACTGGGTGTACGAGCGCTGATCATCGACGACAATTTAACCAACCGGCGAATTCTGTTGGAGGTGCTCCGGCGTTGGCAGATGCGGCCCGAAGAGGCTGATTCCGGCCCCAGCGGGCTAAGCAAGCTCGACCAAGCTTCCCGATCCGGCCAGCCCTTCCAGCTCATCCTATTGGATGAAGAGATGCCCGGGATGAGCGGCCTGCAGGTCATCGGACGCATTCGCGCGAATCCTGATCTGCGCGGCGCCTGCATCGTAATGTTAACTTCTTTGGAACAGACCTTAAGCACTGCCCAGTACCGCGCGATCGGTGTGGATAGCTATCTGATCAAGCCTGTCAAACCCTCCGAGTTGTTGCGCATGATCCGCCGGACGCTAGGCAAGCAGCCTGAAGCGGTTAAACCTCCAGTTATCGAAAATCAACCCGTCCAACACTCGCTACGCATCCTGGTGGCCGAAGATAATATGGTCAACCAGAAGCTGGCCGTTGCGGCCTTGGAAAAAATGGGGCATCAAGTTGTGCTGGCCGCCACCGGGGTGGAGGCTTTGGCGAAATGGCGTCAAGGCAAATTTGATTTGATCCTGATGGACGTCCAAATGCCAGGAATGGACGGCCTTGAGGCGGCCCGGCGGATCCGCCAGGAGGAGCGAACGCTGGGGACCCACATCCCGGTGATCGCGATGACTGCTCGAGCCATGGGCGGGGATCGGGAGCGATGTATCGAAGTCGGCATGGACGACTACGTATCCAAACCCGTTTCCAGCAAAGACCTCTACCAGAAGATCGCTCGCCACTCTAAGCCCGCCACCGGAAACTCTGTGTTAGCCTGACCATTTCATGCCCGCCGGCCCCGGCCGCATCTCCAATTTCGTCAAGTGGACGATCTGCGCGGTAGCCTCGCTCGGTTTCCTGTTCGACATTTACGTCGTGCTGGTGGGTCCTCTGATTCTGCAGCCCGCGCTCATCGAGCTTGGCAACCTGAAGCCCGGCACGCCGGATTATCGCGACTGGGCGGGGAATCTGTTCTGGATTCCTCCACTAGTAGGAGGATTCTGCGGACTGTGGGGCGGCTATCTGGCCGACCGCTTCGGCCGACGGCGCATCCTGACCTGGAGCATTCTGCTTTACGCCTTCGCGGCCACTGCTTCGGGACTGGCTGCGCAGCTCGAAACACTGCTGCTGTTCCGCACGCTGTCTTTCGCTGGCGTGTGTGTCGAGTTCGTCGCGGCAGTGGCGTGGCTGGCTGAACTATTTCCAGATCCCAAAACACGCGAAGCCGTATTGGGCTACACTCAAGCATTTTCGTCGCTGGGCGGCGTGCTGGCTGCCGGAGCATTTTTCGTCGCGAATCGCATCGGACCGGCGTTGCCGGCGATTTACGGAGGCCACTCGGCCTGGCGGTACGCTCTCATCGCCGGTGTCGCACCGGCCATTCCACTTGCGATCATCCGTCCCTTCCTTCCCGAATCGCCACAGTGGGAACACAAGCGCCTAGAAGGAACGCTGAAGCGCCCGAGTGTGCTGGAGCTGTTTCGTCCCGCATACCTTCGAACGACGATCGTCACGGCGCTGCTGCTCGCCTGCGCATACGGCGCTGCATTCGGGAGCATTCAGCAATCGCCTCAGATCACGGCCGGGTTGCCCGAGGTGCTGCGCATGTCGCCGTCTGCGCGCGGGCAAGCCGTTTCGAGCATTCAGGGCATGCAGGAAACTGGTGGGCTTTTCGGACGGATCGCGCTAGCCTCGCTCGCGCTCGTGATCGTGAGCCGGCGCAGGTTGCTGCGCCTGTTCCTAATTCCAGGATTGGTGATCACCCCGGTTGTTTTTGTCTTTATGGCGACCCACAGCCTGAACATGTTTCGCATCGGTATCTTCCTCGCCGGATTCACGACGGTTGCGCAACTGACGTTCTGGGGTAACTATCTACCGCGCGTTTATCCGGTACATCTACGCGGCACGGGCGAAGGATTCGCAGCCAACGTCGGCGGACGCATGCTCGGCACGTTTGCCTCCTTCATGACGAATCACCTGGCTGCGGTGATGCCCGGCTCTTTGCCTGCCGTCAAGCTTACTTATGCGGCAGCAGCCGTCGGCTTCGGCATCTATGCTTTGGCGCTGGTGCTCACCGCGCAGCTCCCTGAGCCCCCGAAACATTAAATTAGTGACAGTGCAAGTGCACTCAAATACCGATTTCCAGCCAGCGCTTGTGCTAGCTTCGATCCATGATCCAAACACAAGTGGCCGACCGCATCGCGACGCTCACCTTCCACCGCCCGGAAAAACTAAATGCGCTCAGCCAGCAGCTCATCTCCGATTCCATCACGACCCTGCGCGCCTGGAGCATCGACCCCGCTGTTGGCGTAATTGTAGTCACGGGCTCAGGCCGGGCTTTCTGCGCAGGCGGCGACGTCTCCAGCATGGCCAAGGATGCCGACCGATCGCTCGAAGAAAGCATCGACGGACTGCGCGCCTGGCAGGAACTTTCGTGGCTTCTATATAACATTCCCAAGGTCACGATCGCGGCCGTAAATGGTTTCGCGATGGGCGCCGGGTTCGGCGTCTGCCTAGCCTGTGACCTGCGCATCGCATCCGATCAAGCGAAGTTCGGCACTGCGTATGCGAAGGTCGGCTACGGCGGCGACTTCGGCACCACCTGGCTGCTTACCCACTACGCCGGCGCGCCTAAGGCGAAAGAGTTGATGTTCCTGGGCGATATGATCGATGCCGCGGAGGCACACCGTCTCGGTTTGGTTAATCGCGTGGTCCCGCACGATCAATTCGAGTCTGAAGTTCGCCAATGGGCCGCCCGCATCGCAGCAGGTCCGCTCACAAGCCTCCGCTACATGAAAGCCAACATCAATCTCGCCACCCACACCGATTTCCACACGCTGCTCGATCGCGAAGCCGAAACACATCTGCGGTGCGGCCAGACTGAAGACCACAAGGAAGGCGTTCGCGCATTTCTTGAAAAGCGCCCGCCGCAATTTACAGGACGATGACTGGCAAGCCGATGAGCGAATTCCAACAGATCCTATACAGCAAAGAAAACCGCGTGGCGACCATAACGCTGAATCGCCCCGAAAAACTGAATGCCTATTCCGAAATCATGGTCCATGAAATCCTGGCCGCGCTAGCCGATGCCCGCGACGACGATGCGATACGCGCGGTGATCCTGACTGGGGCCGGCCGAGGCTTCTGCTCGGGCGGCGACATCAGCCGCGACTTCCAATATCCCGCTCGGTATCTCGGCCACCCGCTGGAATCATTGCTCGAAATGCGCGAGAACATGCACCAGTTGATCTCGTTTCTGCAGCGTTTCGACAAGCCGGTCATTGCCGCCGTCAACGGACCCGCCGTCGCGGGAGGCCTCACACTCGCCCTCTCCTGCGATTTCCGAATCGCCGCCGAAAGCGCCCGGCTGGGCGATACCAGCTTGAAGTTCGGGCTGATCCCGGACGAAGGCGGCGCTCACCTGTTTCCCAAATTCATGGGACTGGAGCGCGCGCTGAAGATGTCGATTTTCTCCGAGGTCTACATGGCCCGGGAGGCCAAAGACCTGGGTCTGGTCACTCAAGTTGTGCCGGACGCGGAGTTGATGCCGGCTGCCCGTCGCTGGGCCGAACGATTGGCCGAAGGCCCGCCGATCGCGATCCGCATTACCAAACGCATGATGTACAAGCAGCAAACCATGAGCCTGGACAATGCGCTGGAGGACGCGGCTCTTTCGACTATCGCCACCAACTATACTGACGACGTCAAAGAAGGCATCGCCGCGTTTCACGCCAAGCGCAAACCGGACTTCAAAGGCAACTAGCGCTTCAGATGCTCAACAGGTGAGCCCTCACCGGGGCGTTGTTCAAGCGCGACAACGCCAGGCTGTACCAATGTAGCTGGCGTTCGTAATGTGCGCGGTTTGTCGCGATATCGGCATCAGTTTTGAAGTCGACGATATTCCATCGTCCTTCAGTCTCGAATGCGAGATCGATCACGCCCTCCAGCACGCGGTTGGAATCGAGCTTCAGAATTATCGGCAATTCCCGATGCAGCCGCGGCGCCCGGCGCGCTGTCACCAACAAAGAATGTCCGAGGGTCACGGCGACAGTCTCAATTGCGGCTTCCACCTCCTCGGCTGTGGCGCCGAGCAAGCGGCCGTGAACTTCAGCCAGCGGCGCCAGGGCGGCGCGGTCCGCATCGAGCGGCGCGTCGCGCAGAATCGTATGAACCAGAGTTCCAAAGCGCGGGCCCGTGGGCCGGCCAGCCGATTTCGCGATGGTATCGATCGTCACTTCGACCGCGAAGTCTGCTGGCGACTCCGACGTTTCGGTCGCGGTGAATACATCGAACTGCTTCACTTGAGCCGCGCCAGAGATCTCATCGCGCTTCTCGCACCAACGCCGGTACGCGATCAGGCTAGGCGATTCCTTTCCCTCGCCATCGGTCGCCAGAATCTCTTGTTGCCGAAGCCCGAGACTCGGCGGAGGCGCCAGCTTCAACGTTCGCGGATCCCACCAGACCACTTCGTGCGTGCCCTGCCGCGCTTCGTGCAAGCCAGGCTTGACCGATGGCTCATCGCTCGAGAAGAACGGCCGGTCGACCACCGACGCATCGCCGAATTTCGGGCATCCAAGCGCTCGGTTGGAATTCCGATAGCGATCGCGCGCCGGGTAGATCGCTTTGTTGAGCGGACCCAGCCATCCGTCCTGCTCTTCGTCGCCGACCGCCGGCACGACCAGCAAATCGCGGGCCCGCGTTGCGGCCACGTAGGCAACTCGCACTCCTTCCGCCCTCTCGCGCAATCGTTCCTGCGCCTCGTTGTCCCGCAGTTCCCATGGCGCGCAACGCAGCAATCGCGTCGCGCAAAGCCGCTGCCTCGCATCCACGTATCGATCCGGATCGTGGGCCGCGATGTTGGCGGTCATGTCAGCCAGAATCACGATCGGGAACTCCAGGCCTTTAGCGGAGTGGACGGTCATCAGGCGAACACCTTCGGCGCCTTCTTCGAGCACCGGAGCCTCCGCCGATTCGGCCTTCTCGGCCTGCGCCTCCAACTCCTCGACGAAACCGCGGAACGAGATTCCACCGGATAATTCAAAACTGCGCGCCAGATCGGAAACTCTATAAACATTAGCAAGCACCTGGTGCCCGGCCGGACGCAAGGCAAATCCCGCATGCGCGCGCGTGGCTTCCAAGAGTGCATTCACGGTATCTGCGATTGGCCTGCGATTGCGTTGCCGGTTCAAGCTCGCAAGCAGGCTGAGCGCATCGACAACCGATTTGAACTCGCTGGGGAGATTGTCCGGAAGCTGGCGGAACGGATGCAACCGGCCGCCGGTCTCGTGGCGGAAACGTAACAGAATATGATCGGGAATCGCGAACAGCGATCCCTTCAACGACGCGAAGACTGAAAGTTCATCCTCCGGCCATTCGATGGCGGTGAGCGCGGCGCGCAGCGTTTCTACTTCTTCGCGGCTATGAAAAGATTTAGAACCCACTAGTAGATGCGGGATTTCGCGAGCTTCCAGCGCTCGCACATAGTCGCGCGTGATGTCCGTGCCCCAATTGGTGAAGCGGCGAAAGAGAATCGCAACGTGCCTCGGAGAAACGGGCACCAGCTGCGACGGATCTTCCGGGTCGCGCACCTTCCATCCGCTCTGCCGCCACAGCCACTCAATGAACGCAACGATGGCCCCAGGTAGGCATTCATTGATCGCGACCTTCGAAACCCGCGTACTTCCGTATGGCTTCGGCACGGGCAGGACCACAATGTTTGGCTGGCCATCGATCGGCGGCGTACTGCCTTGCAGCGGCGAATAGGCAGCCTGACCGGCGGCTGCGTCGTCCTGCATCTCTGAATCGAACGCGGCATTCACACATTCCTGAATCGGCCGCAATGCACGAAAGCTGGTCGTGAGTTGGACGACCCCTACCCCGCGTGTAGCGAGTGAATCACGGATTGCGCGATAAAGCACCACATCGGCGCGCCGAAACTTGTAGACCGACTGCTTTGGATCACCGACCACGAACAGCTTCCCGGGCTGCGGCGTCACCTGAAGCCAATCCGATTGCGCGGGATCGCCGGAGGCGAGAAGCAGCAAAATCTCGGCTTGCAACGGATCGGTATCTTGAAATTCGTCGATGAAGATGTGCGTGAAACGGTTCTGTAAATAAGCCCGAACCTCGGCGTTGTCACGCACCAGATCGCGGGCCAAGATGAGCAGATCGACGAAATCGAGTTTGCCGGCTCGACGCTTGAGCGCGTCGTAGCTCTTCACAAGGTCCCACATTTCGCCGCGTAGCAATGCGGAGAGATCGGCATCGGCGGCGATCTGGAAAGTCTCCAGGTTTTGCATCAACTGCGCCCGGGCCCCGACCACCTGCTCACGCGGAACCGTCGACGAGAAAAAGCCCGAGCCTTTCTTGCCATCTTTTCTTAGATCGCGCAGCAGCTTAATCAGCAGGCTTTCGAGCGTGTCGTAATCGCGCGACCTGTTCGCAGCCTCGGCGCGCTCGATCCACGTCATTACTCCCTGCGCGGGCCGGAGCGATCGCGCCAGATTATCGGTAGGCTTCGGGCAGCGCGAAGCAGCTTCAGCGATTAGTTTCACCTGTTCGATCAGTTGATCGATCTGGCTGTCACGGTCGAAGGCGACTTGGCGCCATGGCTCCGGATGGTCGCGCCACTCGATCAGTTTCCAAGCCGCATACTGCAATTGATCGATTGGAGGACCGCTATCGAACGAATCTCGCCAGGCCAGCCGCACCAGAGCGCGGCGCAGCGCGGGACTTCCATCGGCGAGCTTCTTCTGAATCCAGGCGCGAAAGGCACGTTCGTAGATGCGGGCAGCTTGTTGTTCGGAAAGCTCTTCGAAAGCCGGATCGACAACCGCTTCGACGGGCCGCTCGCGCAGAATTTGCGCGCAGAAAGAATGGATCGTGCCGACCGACGCCTCCTCTAAATGCTCCAAAGCATTTTCGATATTGATCCGCTCCTGAGCGGTGGCGACGGTGTCGCGCGCGCGATCCAGTTCCTGACGTAGCCGCAGTTTCAGCTCGCCCGCAGCCTTGTTGGTAAACGTGACGGCAACAATGTGATTGATGGTCGTGGCGCCGCTCGCTAGCACGCTCACGATCCTGGCGACCAGTTCTGTCGTTTTCCCCGTGCCGGCCGAGGCTTCCACCAACAGGCTCTCGGCGAGCGAAGTGCGGATTCGCTGGCGTGCGAGCTTGTCATCGAGCTGAATTTCGAGCGTCGGCGTCATGGCAGATTTCGGACTTGGACCAGCGCGTCCAGCCGATCCGGCTGCTTGCGTTTAGCGCGCTGTTCTTCATACGGGCCGCAGACGGGCCGATAGTCGCATATAACGCATGCGCCAGGCTGCGGGGCCGCGGGAAGAAAACCTTCCTCGATCGCATGGCCAATGGTTTCGAGCACGCGCGCCATGCGCTCGCGCGCTGGCTGGTCCAAAGGGATGGTGACCTGCGAAAAGTCGCCGCGCTGCGTACAGAAGAACAGGCCGCCTGATTCGACCGGCTGATCGAGCAATTGCTCCGCCGCGAGCGCGTAAAGCAAAGGCTGGAGAATCGCGCCGCCTCCCACGTACTGCGGCCGGCTGGCCGGCGCTTTGCCGGTTTTGTGATCGGTGACGCGAAGAACCTTGCGCGTGGCATGTCGTTCCACCAGATCGATGGATCCGCGAAGACGTATGTTCCGGAAAATCACGGCCTCTTGCTTGATGCTCTGTGGGTCGCGATGCTCATCGTGCTGTAGGCCAAATGCCAACTCGAAATGAATCGGCCGCCAATCATACTGTGCGTCTCCCACCTGCTTGAGCCAGCCGCGAAGATCGATGCGGAGGTCCTCGACCTCGCTTCTCCAGACGCGCGGAATAGCGGGGGCGAGATCCTCTTCGAACTGGGCGGCGACCCGGTCCAGTACGCGATCGGTTATATCGAGAACTTTTTCCAAACGACCCGGCGTTACAGGCAGCAGGTCGGCGTCCTTCAGCGTCCGAAAAAGCTCGAACTGAATCGAATGGAACAGAGCGCCGCGCGTGAGAGGATCCATTTGCTCGAGCGGGACCGGCGCTTCCCGAGGACGGAATTGGAAAATGGCTTGCAACAAGAAACGGTAAGGGCAAGCCGCGAAGTGCTGCAATGCCGATGGTGAATAACTGCGTTGGGAGAGCAGATGAGTTACCAGGACCTTCCGCGTGGCCTCGTCGGCATTCACGATCCCGTCCGCAACAGACCAACGGCTCTCCCATCGCATCCAACGCGTGCGCAACGATTGGGCCAGGTGCGGATTCACTTCCATCAAATATCGCGCGCTGCCTTTGGCCCGCGCCAGGCGCAGCGAGGCTAGGTCGTACTCGGCATCATCAATGGCCATTTCAGGATCTGCCGAAGCGGGCCATTCCAGGCGCGAGGGAGCGCTCTTGGCGGCGCGTTTCTCGAATTCTCGAAGCGAGGGAAGGCGACCCTCCGCGGCACGCACCACTTCCAGCGCATAGAACGACGGCACGCGTGCGCGAGCCTGCGTCACGTCCATACGCGGATAAGAAACCACCAGTCTCACGCCGGCGGCTGCGGCGGCCGAGCGAAGCAGCATGCGTTCGCGTGCAGTGCGCTGCTGCTGGGTATCGAGTTTGGCTTTCAGATTCGCCCGGTATTGATCGAGTAGTAGCGGATCTTCGAGAGCGCGGCGCGGGAACAGTCCTTCCGCAAGACCGGGAAGAAACACGACGTCGAACGCCCGCCCGCGAGCCTCGTCGATGGATCCGACAAAAACCTGGCCGTAGCGGCGTCTGGAAGGTTCCGTCCGCAGCGTGCCCATCTTCTCGGAAAGCACGTCGTACACTTCATCGAGTGAGGCAGGGCCGACCTCGGCCATCGGCTCCAACTCACTAAACACCGCGAGAACAGACTCGGGATGGCGTAGGGCCATCGGTGCAAGTTCCGTAAGGCGCTCGATCCATTCACCCCAGAGCGCCTGTTTTGGTAGAGAACCGAGCATATCAATCAACGGAAGAGCGAAGTGCTCCAGGCGCGTGAGCTGTTCGATGCGCCGCTCAATGTGAGGACGGTGCGATTCATCTTCTTTGTCGAGATCACGAAGCTGAGCCTGAAGTTCAGCACGAAGCCCGCGCAGCCGGCGAGCCCACCGATCATGTCCACCGATCACCGCCGCGTCCACCAATAGCTTTTCCCATCCGGTGGGAACGGCGAGAGTGGGCTCATCCTCTGTTTCAATGTTTGGCGCTTCACTATCGGGGCTCGGACTTTCGGAACCGGGAGGTGCCGATTGGAAATTCGCGAGCACATCGTCATCGGGTGGCACCCACAGCCGAGGCCGTTTCACTGGTGCGCCGCTTTTTTCGACGGGAGGCAGCTGCCCCAAAGACAGATACTCCGCGAAGCGAGAGGCCGAGCAGCCTTCGCCGGCACAGGCGAGCAGCGCTAAGAAGGCGCGTCCGGCGGGATCGGGACGCGCGGCGCCGCGGCTGAAGTACCCTGGAATTGTCGCGCGGCGCAAGGCTTCTTCCACCAACGGCTGGTACTGCTCCACGTTGCGAAGCAGGATGGCGATGCGATCGAACGGAGTGCCTTGCTCCGCGAGTCTCCGGATTCGTCGCGCAATTTCGACGCATTCCAGACTCTCGCCGGGCGCCGAGAAAAGCAGGTCCGCATCGGGCGGCGCTTGAGGTGGCTGGTCGGACGAGAATACCCACGTTCGGACGCGATCGAGTGTGGCATCCGACTTCGATGCGTCGATGTCCTGGGCAAGCAAGCCGACGATGCGCTCGATAGCCCGAAGCGCGCGATCGTCGTCTGTATTCGCGGCCGCAAGAACGTCCGGAGATTTCTCAATCAGAGCCGCAAGAAGCTTTTCGTGGCTCCGCGATTCGATCGTGAGACCCAGGAGAACCAGCGGAAGACCGGTAAACCGATGCAATTCTCCGGCGATTTCTTCGACCGCAAAACGCAGCAGCATCGAGAGGTCGGCCAACGATCTTTCTTCCAACTCGCGCTCGTAGCGTGTCATCAAACGGGCGAGATCGGAGCCGGGTAGGCCGGTGGCGGCGAGGTCGGGTACCTCGACGACTTCCAGACGAAGTTCGGCGATGGTCCTGGCGGCGGCGCGTGGAAATCCGGGCGTTTGAGCGACCGGTGCGAAATAATGCAGCTCGTTCGCGTGCTTGGCCGCGTGGACGATTCGATTCGCCAGCGCCTCCGTGCCGAGCTGGCTGATGGGAGCTAGCTTTTTTTGAGCCAAGGATCGAGCCGCGACGTTGGCGGCAAGTTGCGTGATAGTGAGCGCGTGGATGCCTTGACAGCCGCGCTCGAAAGCCGTAAGCGCGAGTTCGTTGGCAGCAGCGCGAGTGGGAGCCAGGACTAGAATCTCGCTGCGCTGGGACTTTTCAGAAAGGAAAGCCGCGGCTTGCTCGAGAAGTCTGGCGTTGGAGCGAGAACGGATCAGCGCGCGCCGGGCCACACACAATTATATTGGTCCGGTCCATGCGAGTGCCAGGTTATAGACTCAGGTCCCAGGTCTCGCCGATCAGGTCGTAACCGAATTCCCGGTGACGTTCCTGCTTCACCAGACGATAGCCGGCCCTTTTATAAATGTGCCGGGCGGCATGCAGGATCGATTGCGTCCACAAAGTGATCTTCTTATAACCGGCCTGTCGCGCGAAACGGGTGCATTCGTCCACCAGGCGATTACCGATGCCAAGTCCACGGGCCGAAGGTTCAACCAGCAACAAACGTAGGCGCGCGACTTTCTCGGATTCGCGAACCAGGAAAACGGAGCCGGCGATGCCACCGTCTTTCTCGGTGATCCAGCAGCGCTCACGCTTGGAGTCGAACTTCTGGATGAACTTGGCCGCGATCTCCGCCACCAGCGCTTCGAACCGCTCATCCCATCCGAATTCCTGCGCGTACAGCGCGCCGTGCCGATGAATCACCCAGCCCATGTCGCCGGGCTGGTGAGGCCGCAGCAGGTACGGTGTTTTGGGCTCAGGCCGCGGACCCAGCAGGCGTTCGATCGTGTGCATGGCATCGATCAAACTGGTTTGGTCACCCGCAGTAAGCCGCGCTAGCATGGTCTCGATCTCAGATTGCGTTTTCGAGTCAAGCTGAGCAAACACTTTCTTGCCCTTCGGGGAGAGCGCCAAGTGCGTCTGCCGCGCGTCGCTCTCCGAGGGCTTTCGCAACAGGAAGCCGCGTTTGTTAAATCCCAGCAGGATGCGGCTCAGATAGCCGGTGTCCAGGTCCAGTTCTTTGGAGAGATCGGTAGCCGTAAGTCCGTCGCGATGGGCCATCTCATACAACACCCGGACTTGGCTGAGCGAGAAGGAGCTCTGCAGGTAGCCATTACGCAAGAGGCCGATCTGCTTGGTATAGAAACGATTGAAGCCGCGCACGGAAGCAACGCGGGCGTCGGAGCGAGCCGCTGATGCCATGTTGACATTGTCAACTAGATATTTGACGCTGTCAAGTTATGCTTGACGGAGCGCCGTTATCGGATCCACTAACCTTCAACGGTATTTCTCCATGACGGTGCGATATCGTGTGGTGTCGATTCCCCGAGCCCCGAGAAGTTCAGTGGCCATACAGTCCTTCACGCGCCGCAAGCCCAGCACCAGATGCCCGGGACTGATGAGCCGGTCGTCTAATCGTTCAGCTTCTTCTGCGGTAAAAGCCAGGGCTTGCTTACATGCTTCGCCCCTGGGGGCCCAGTTCGTCTCGAAGGACGGAATCTTCTTGGAGAATCCCGAGCAATAGATGCTCCGTTTCTATCCAAGCGGAGCCAAAATGACTCGCTTCCTCGCGCGCGAAGAAGATTGAGCGGCGAGCTGGTTTGTCTTACGCCGGTATCACGGCGCCGTGGCCGTGCTCACGCCTAATACTCCTGCTACGGCTTTGACAACACGTTCGACATCTTCGTCCGACGTCTGCCAGTTGCAAACGCTCACGCGCATGGCCCGCTTGCCGCGCCAGGTCGTCCCTCCGAAGACAGCTTCGCCGGTGGCGCAAATCGCTTCGATGACCTCATCGGTGCGGCGATCATGATCCAGGTCCGTTGCTCCCGGTCGCGGATCGAGGAATCGCACCAAACCTTGATTGATGGTCGGCTCCCATAGCATCTCGGCGCCCGGCAGCCGACCGATTCGTGTGACAAGCGAATGCGCATGCATCGAACAACGCTCGACCAAGCCAGCTAGTCCTTTGCGCCCCAATTGGCGGAGCGCTGCATACGTGGGGAACGCGCGCGCCCGGCGCGACCATTCCGGAGTCCAGTCCATCTGATCGCGCGCATTTGCATCATGCATCAGATAAGGCGCTCGATGCGCCATCGAAGCGCGATGCGCCTCGGCGTCGGCAACGAACGCATAGCCGCAATCATAAGGGACATTCAACCACTTGTGACCATCGGTCGCCCAGGAGTCGGCTTGCGCGACGCCAAAGACCAGATGCGCGTAATCCGGACTCGCCGCCGCCCACAAACCGATCGCGCCATCCACATGAACCCAGGCGCCGTATTGGTGGGCAATCGGAACGATTGTCTCGAACGGATCGTATGCGCCAGTGTTGATTTCACCGGCCTGAGTCAGGACGATGGTGGGCGCGTTAGGATCGGACGCGATGGCCTGTTCCAAAACGTCGGCGCGCAGACGCCCCTCGGCATCGGTCGGCAAATCGACGATTTGATCGAGGCCAATCCCCAGCAGACGAATCGCGCGCGCAGTCGACCCATGCCGATCCTGGCCGGAAAAAATGCGAATCGGCGGCGTGCCGAACAGGCCGCGCTGCTCCACATCCCATCCGCGTTTCGCGAGGATCGCATGGCGTGCCGCTGCGAGACATGTCGCATGAGCCATCTGGCATCCGGTCACCAGAGCAAAACTGGCGCCCGCCGGGATTCCAAAAAGTTCTTTGAGCCATGCGCCGGCGTTTTCTTCCACGATAGATGCCGCCGGGCTGGTGGCGTAGAGCACCGCGTTCTGGTCCCAGGCAGCGGCCAACCAATCGGCCGCCAATGCCGCGGGAAGCGATCCGCCCATCACGCCCGCGAAATAGCGAGCACCGGCCGAGCCGATTATTCCACCAGCGACGTCGTCCACCAATTCGGTAATCACCTGATCCGGTCCCATGCCGTCGTCCGCTAGCGACTTGCCGAGCCGGTTGCGGAGCGCCTCGAGGCTGGCCGTAGCGGCCACCGGACGGCTATCGAGACCCTCCAGATGATCAACCGAATGTTGAAGCGCTAATTCGAGGCTTTCGCGAAATGCCCTGTTAAGTTTAGCCACCTCATCAGTGTAGGAGGTCGCACGAGCGGCAGGCTATCCGAAGCTTGCGCTTAAATTGCGAAACAACACGGACACAGATACCTGTGCCACATTAGTATTAATGCGGCCGCCTGAGATATCCGAATATCAGTCCTACTATCGAAAATACATCTCGCTCGTACAGGGCGATGATCTTACCGAGATTTTGGATCATCAGCTCACGGATTCCTTGGCCACCTTGTGCCGGATATCAGAGGCAAAATCGCTCCATCGCTATGAGCCGGGCAAGTGGAGCATCAAGGAGGTCCTCGGCCACCTCATCGATAGCGAGCGAATTTTCACTTACCGGGCGCTGCGATTCGCCCGCAACGACCATACGCCTTTGTCGGGTTTCGACCAGGATCCTTATGTCAGCGAGGCCAACTTCGACGATCGGCCGTGGAGCGAGTTGGTCGCGGAATTCGAACATGTCCGCCGCTCGACAATCCTGCTGTTTCGGGGTTTGAAGCCCGAAGCGGAGCAGCGTTTCGGGGTTGCTAACAATTCACCGATCGCGGTTCATGCACTGGGTTACGTCATTGCCGGGCATGAGCTGCATCACCTGGGGATTTTGCGCGAAAAATATCTTTGAGCGTGCGCCGGCGCCCCACTCCTTAGTACGCTGGTATTGACTGCAGATGGACGAAAAAACAATCCTGGTGAAGCTGCGCGAGATTTGCCTCGCACTGCCGAAAACGAGTGAAACAACGACTTTTGGTCATCCTACCTTTCAGGTTGGGACCAAGACGTTCACGGTGCTCGAGACTTACAAGGGCGAATTGTCGATCTGCGTCAAAGTCGGCAAAAACATGCAGCCTGTTTTTCTCGAGGACTCTCGCTTTTACCGAACACCCTATGTCGGCCAGCACGGCTGGGTCTCGCTGCGCGCCAGAACGAAACTGAATTGGAAGGAGATTGGCGAACTCATCCGCGGGAGCTATGAACTGGTGAAGACCAACAAGAGGCGACGTTGAATCCGGAGCGCGCAAGCCGAGCGATCGCCGTTACCAGCATGCTCGCGAGCGCCGGGCTCTCGGCGGCCAAGATCATCGTTGGTCTGCACGCCAACTCCACCGCTGTAGTGTCCGACGGGCTGGAGTCGGCGGGCGATGTGCTGGCTTCTGGGCTGGCGCTGTTCGGCCTGGTGCTGGCAGCGAAACCTCCCGACACTGAACATCCATATGGGCACGGCCGCGTGGAAATTCTGAGCGCGCTGATCGTGGGGATGATGCTAACGGCTAGTGGATCGCTGATTTCGTTCCGATCATTGCAACGCGTGCGCGAGATGCAACACGCACCTGCGGCGTACGCGATCTGGCCACTGGTTGCATCGATCTTCGTGAAGAGCGCTATGAGTTTGATGAAGCAGCGCTACGGCCGGAAAATCCGCAGTTCCGCGCTCCAGGCCGACGCCTGGAACGACACGGTGGACATACTTTCGGGTAGCACTGCTTTGGCCGCGCTGGGACTTACGCTTTACGATCCGGTGAAGTTTGTCGCCGCCGATCACCTGGGAGGCGCAGCGGTCGGAATCATCGTGATTTTCTTGGGAGTACGCGTGGTCCGCGACACGACCTTGCAATTGATGGACACCATGCCGGATCCGGCGGCGATGGATCGCATCCGGCAGGTAGGGCTCAGCGTTCCGGGAGCGCTGGGGATCGAGAAGTGCTATGCGCGCAAGACCGGATTGCAATGGCATGTAGACTTGCATCTTGAAGTCGATCCGGCGATGAGCGTCTATGAGTCGCACGAGATCGCTACTCAGGTTCGCATCCGAATTAAGGAAGAACTGGATTGGGTAGCGGACGTTTTGGTGCACGTCGAACCGCATCTGATGGCTACAATTTCTAACAGGACGCATGGAAAACCGTGAGATCGCGCGCGTGCTGGCGGAAACGGCCGATCTGATGGAGGTCGCCGCCGAGGACGGCTTCCGAATCCGCAGCTATCGGAACGCGGCATCGGCGATAGAGGGCTATCCGGAACGAATCGAGGACATCCTCTCGAATCCAGACCGCCAGGTCACCGAAATTCCAGGCATCGGCAAAGGCATCGCCGGCGCGTTGGAGGAGATCTGCAAGCGAGGATCTTTCGACAAGCGCGATCTGCTACTGAAGCAGTTTCCGCCAACGGTTCTCGAGTTGCTGCGAATCCAGGGACTCGGCCCCAAGGGCATTGCCCTGCTCTGGGAACATCATAAGGTAGCGACCATCGACGACCTGGAGCGCATCTGCAAAGAGCAAAAGCTGCGCGAACTACCGCGTATGGGCGCAAAGCTCGAAGAGAAGGTTCTGAAGTCGATCGCGCAGTATCGCCAGCGGACCGGGCGATTTCTGATGAGCTTCGGCAAGAGAACGGCCGATGAGATAATTCCATATCTGTCCGAGGGCGGCGGTCTTGAGCAAATCGCAGCGGCGGGGAGCCTGCGGCGCGGGAAAGATACCATCGGCGATCTGGATCTGCTTGCGACCGGTCCCGGCGCGGCGAATGCCCTGGAACGTTTCGTCACACATCCCAAGGCGCATGCAGTGCTTGGCAAAGGGCCGAATAAGGCGAGCATTCAATATGGACTCGAGGGTCTGCAGGTGGATTTGCGCGCGCTGCCGCATGAAAGCTACGGCGCGGCCATGCAGTATTTCACCGGGAGCAAGGAGCACAACATCGTACTCCGCAGCCGCGCGTTGAAGCTCGGCCTCACGTTGAACGAGTACGGTCTGTTCCGTTCGGAAAATGAAGAGCGCATAGCGGGCGAGACGGAGGAGCAAGTGTACGGGCAGCTCGGCTTGGCCTGGATTCCGCCGGAGCTGCGCGAGAATTGCGGCGAGATCGAGGCGGCGCTGGAAGGACGGCTGCCCAAACTGATCGAGCTTTCTGATATCCGCGGCGATCTGCATATGCATACCGTCGAAACGGATGGTCGAGCGACGCTCGAAGAGATGGCCGAGGCCGCCCGCGCCCTAGGCTACGAGTACATCGCGATCACCGATCACTCGAAGGCTCTGGCCATGGCCAACGGCATGGATGAGAAACGCGCGGTTGCCTTCGCTAAGCACGTTCGCGACTTGAACCAGGGCGGCCTCGGCATCCGAATCTTCTCCGGTCTCGAGTGCGATATCCGGCGCGACGGTGAGATGGACCTGGCCGAAGACGCCCTGGCGGAGCTCGACATTGTCATCGGAAGCGTGCACAGTCACATGAATCTGGAAGCGGCCGAGATGACCGATCGCTTGATGCGCGCGCTGGAATCGCCGAACATTCGTGTGATGGGCCATCCTACCGGGCGGATGCTCCTCAATCGCGACCCCTTCCCTTTCGATTTCGAACGCGTGGCTGCGGAGGCCGTGCGGCGGAACGTGTACCTGGAAATCAACGGCAACCCGGAACGCCTCGATCTCAGCAGCTCAATGGTTCGAACGGCCAACGGTTTGGGCGCGAAGTTTGCCATTTCGACTGACTCGCACCAGACCAAGCATCTGGGCTCAAACATGCACTACGGAGTCATCACGGCTCGGCGCGGCTGGCTGCAGGCGAGTGACGTACTGAACGCGCTGCCGGTTGAGCAGTTCGCCGGTGCGATCCGAAAATCATGAAACTCATCTCGTCTGTCCAAAAATACAAGAACGATCTATTTTCCGTTTCCGAGGAGCACGTCGTGGATCCGAGCGGCTTCGAGATCCGGCGCGCTATCGTGCACCACAATGGCTCGGCTGTGATGATGGCCGTGGATGATCGCAAGCGCGTGCTGCTGGTGCGCCAGTATCGACTTCCGGCGCGAAGCTACTTGTGGGAGCTCCCGGCTGGCCGGCTGGACAAGGGTGAAACTCCGCTCCAAGCGGCCAAGCGCGAGCTCGGCGAGGAGACCGGCTATCGCGCCAAACATTGGATGAAACTTGTTACGTTTTATCCGAGCCCAGGCTACATCGCTGAGAAGATGACGATTTTTCTTGCTACCGGCCTGACTGAGGGAAAAGCTCAGCCGATGGAAGACGAGCGCATCGAAACACGCTGGTTCACTCCCAAGGAAATCGAGCAAGGGATCGAGTCCGGCAAGATCGTCGACGGCAAGACGATGATCGGGTATTGGCAGTGGAAGCGGGGCCGCTAACCGAGCCGCCTCAGTGCGTCTGTTTCTCCAATTCCGAACGGAATGTCTTTTCGCGCTCGTCGACGTACCGTTTGTAGCCGTCCGGATCAATAAAGGGATTCGCGTCGCCCTTGCTCATCCGGGCGAACTTCTTTTCCAGGCCATAGTAGTTTCCATGAGCGCCCAGAAACACGTCGCAGGGCAGTGATTTGAGCACGCGGAACATGCGCGCGTAGTCATCGGCGATCTGCGGATAGAGCGCATTGTTCACTAATTTATACCCGGCATTCACGTTCGGACTTCCGACGATGACCACGTCGTAAGATTTCCCTCCATCGCGAGCTTTCATCGTCCAAGTAGTGCAACCCTTGGTGTGCCCCGGAGTCAGGCGAGCCGTCAATACTGCGTCGCCGAGTTTCACTTGATCACTATCATGGAGGACGCGATCCACCTTCACGGGCTTGTAGAGACTGTTTGGCGTGTTGCCGTATTGAAAATTACCCTTGCCTCCGCTTTCGATCTCCGCGACATCGGGTTCCATCACCATATACTTGGCGCCCGTTAATTCCTTGACCAGGAAACTGCCGGCGCAATGATCCCAGTGCGCGTGGCTGATCAGTAGGATCTTCACATCCTGGAAACGAAAGCCCAGTTTCTCAACACTGGTGCGAATGAGCGGCACGGAGCTCTCGAGACTGCTGTTAATAAGGATGCTCCCTTCAGGCGTCGTGATCAGATAGGACGCCAGCCCTTTGGTGCCGACATAATAGATATTTCCGACGATGCGGTGCGGCGGAAAGGGTTGATCCCAATCGCTGTTTGCTTGAGCGAATAAAAGAGCGGGCAGGAGAAATAATACAGATCGCCAAAACATACGAAGAAGTATCTCATACTGTCCGGTCGCAAGACCAAGCATAATGCGTAGAGAGATGGATCGGCGTAAACTAGCTTGGATCATCATCACTGCGGCGGCGCTAATTCTCAGTTGCCAATTATTTGTTAACCCCATCGTCGGACTCGCTGATCAAGGCGACTTTGCCCGGACCCTAGGACCGTTTGGCTACGCTGCCGAAGACAGATCCGCTACAATCGCCTTCGTCGCACCGAAGTATGTTCAGGCGCCTGACTCCCGCCGGCTTGGTTGGGAACAGCCCAGCTCGGAGTATCTTTTCGTAGCGTGCGCGATTCTGCTAAACAAAATCGTCTCGCGCGACGGCAAGCTGGACGTCGTCATGATCGGCATTGTACATGCGCTGGCATTTCTGGCAGCCTTCGCCCGGCTGCTCATGGTGACGAAGCAATATCGAGTTAGTCCGTACTTGTGGGTCGTAGCGTTGATCGTCCTGACTGACGTCGGCTATGCAGCGTATTGGAATTCTTTCTACGCCGAGCCGGCCTCGTGCATCTTCTTCTTGTTGCTGGCCGCCGAGAGCATCTCAATTTGCAATTCCCCGCGGGTGTCGGCGATCCAGATCGCGCTGTGGTCGCTGTGGGCGATTCTCTGGATCATGGCCAAGGCGCAAAACGCACCTCTGGGCGTGCTCTTGACCCTGTTCTCGGTGCGCTTGTGGTGGTGGACGAAAGAGCGAGCCAGACGGCAACTAGCGGTTCTGGGCTCCGTATTTATCGGAGCGGCGACGCTTATCAACATAATTACGATTCCGGCCGGCGTGCGATTTGCTGATTCATACAACCAGATGTTTCTTGCGATCCTACCGGAGTCCGGGAACCCGGCGGTAGATTTGAACGCGCTTGGTTTGCAATCCGAGTTGGTGAAATACTCCGGAACCGGCGCGTGGAGCCCAGGTTCAGCATTTCAGGAAATGGTCGCGAGCGGGCTCATCGGAAATAAAATCAACCATGCCGCAATCGCTCGATTTTACTTGCGGCACCCAACTCGAATCTGGCGGCACGCGCGGGCATTGTTGCCGATAGCCTTCTCGCTGCGTCCGGAGTGGTGCGGAAATTTCGAGCGTTCTGCGGGTCGCGCCCCAGGCGCAAGAAGCGCGGCATTCACATTGTGGAGCAGCTTCCACGAGCAAGTTTTGCGACGAATCGGCAAGTTCATTCTCATCCTGCTTTTCATATCTCCTGCCATCGGCGCAGTAGCTTGGATACGCTCTCCCGAAAGGCGGCGTCGCCTCGAGCTACTCGCTGTGCTGAGCACTTGCTGTTTAACGGCATTTCTGACTGCCGCTTTGGGGGACGCCTGGGACAACGTAAAACATCTTTTCCTTTTCAACTTGATGCTGGACGCGTGCTTGATCTTCGGCGCCGGATTCATCATGTCGCTGGCGGTGCGACCCCGCTCAACAGGTACTCGCCCATAGCATGTAACGCCTTCGACCGATGGCTCACCTTCATTTTCTCGGCGAGCGGTGCTTCTCCGAATGTACAGGCGAACGGCGGATAGTAAAAAAGCGGATCGTAGCCGAATCCGTTCGTGCCGCTCGGCTCTTCGGTTAATTGGCCTTGTACCTCGCCGCGGAAGGTACGGACCAGGCGACCCGATTCCGCCAGCGCGACGACACAGACGAATCGGGCGGAGCGGGCGGAAACGCCGCGCATACGATCGAGTAACAGGCGATTGTTGGCGTCGTCGGTGGCGTCGGGGCCCGCATATCGCGCCGAGTAAACGCCCGGCGCGCCGTCCAGCGCGTCGACCTCGAGGCCCGAATCATCGACGAACACAAACCCATCAGAATGTTTGGAGTAGTAGAACGCTTTCTGAATCGCGTTCTCTTCGAACGTCGCGCCGGTCTCTTCGCAAGGAGAAATAGAGTTGAGGCCTGGAAGCTGCTCAAACGCAAACGAATCGGCTAAAGCAAGCTTGAATTCACGCAGTTTACCAGGATTGGTGGTGGCGCAGTACAGCCGCAACTCAGGCCTCCAACGCCTGCTTCTGAATTGCGATGAGTTCCAAAACGCCGTGCCGCGCCAACTCGACCAGCCGGCCCATCTGACTATCGTCAAACGGCGTCTTCTCGGCAGTTGCCTGCAGTTCGACGAAACGGCCGGCGCCTGTCATGACAACGTTCATGTCGACTTCAGCCTTCGAATCCTCGTCATAGCAGAGATCGATCATCGGCACTCCGCCGACGATCCCGACGCTGGTAGCGGCCATGTGATCCGTAACAGGCAGCGCCTTCAAGGCGCCGAATTGAACCAACTGCTGGAGAGCGAGCACAAGAGCGACGTAAGCGCCGGTAATGGCGGCCGTACGGGTTCCGCCATCGGCCTGCAGAACATCGCAATCGACGATGATGGTACGATCGCCGAGCGCTGTCATGTCCACCACCGATCGCAAGGAGCGGCCGATCAAGCGCTGGATCTCTTGTGTGCGGCCCGATGGATGGCCTCGGGTGACTTCGCGCGGCGTACGGCTGGCGGTAGCGCGTGGAAGCATGGCGTACTCGGCGGTGACCCAGCCTCGGCCGCTGCCCCGCAGGAACGCGGGCACCGTTTCCTCGATGGAGGCGGCGCACAGCACGCGCGTGTTACCGACTTCGATCAGCGCGGAGCCCTCCGCGGTCATCAAGTATTTCGTTGTCATCCGGACCGGACGCATCTGATCTGGACGTCGATTATCTATTCTCATGACGTGCGGATCTCATGAAGTGCTAGACTGCAGCGAAAAATAAAAAAGCAAACACATGATCACGATCCCCAGGATCACGATTACCAGGCAGGGGATCGCACTGCGTGCTGATTTCGCCGGCGTCTTCTTGCTACCGGCGGGCTTGAACTTGGCCATGAAACTCCAGTGTAAACTGCCGGCGGCGAGAGAAGCGCAATTCATCGGCATCAGCCGATGCCTGCGCAGCCGACCTTCACATCGATTTCCGGCGCATAATGAACTAACGGTTGACCCTCTGGCGCGGGGAGTCCGGCCGCTTCAATTATGTTTTGATCTAGTGTGACTACTGTCGCGCGAGCGAGCGGCCAGGGCTCATGCTCGATCTGCGCGTAACCTAGACGGCCGCGAATCAGCGTATAGAGCCGATAGCGGGCGGTCAGGAAGTGATCGCGATCGCCGAGTTCTTCGCCTGCGAAGAGACCACCGGGTTGCACCACGATGTCCGATATCACGCCGGTTGAATGGGGCCGCTTGCGGCGGCTCCGATAGTGAATGGTCCCATTTTGCGGCGTCACGGCCATCGTTGCCCAAAAGTAGGGCAAGTGGTATGCGACGCGTGCTCCGAGCACCGCAGCCAAACGAGCCGCATCGAGCGAGAAGAACCAGACCGCGCGGCTGCCATCCGGGCCAATGACATAAGTACGTAAATTTGTTTCCGGAAAATGAGGAAGCCCGCGGAGGTTGTGAATCTCAAAAGGGACCAGCCCGATCCATGCGGCGCCGTCGAAAGTGTCGAGCAGCAGGCCGGGCGGCAAAAGTGGTTGAACCAGCGCGGGCTCGTAAGGCCAATGCAGAAAAGTGAGGCGGCGCCAGGTCTGCGACATCGCCACGCGCGTGACCGCCTGCGACGCCCTTGGGACTATCGGCCGTACTTCAATCCGGCTTGCCGTAGCCGCCTCCGCCAGGAGACTCGACACGAAGAACATCGCCAGGTTCCACCTCGAATCTGGCCTTGCCCGGGATCGTCTTGACGCGCTTCCCGTGAAACAGCAGGTTCTTGCCGGGCGTGCCGGATTCGCCGCCATGCAGCCCATATGGACCCCGCAATCGGCGATCGGAAAGGATGGTCACCTGCGCGGGCGTCAGAAATTCATATTCCCGAATGATGCCGTCACCGCCGCGGTGCTGGCCGCGACCGCCTGAGCCGGAGCGAATGCGGTAGCCACGAATGCGCAGCGGATACTGATGCTCGAACGCTTCCACCGGCGTGTTCCAACTGTTGGTCATGTGCGTGTGAGTGGCGCTCGGGCCATCGGACACGGCAGAAGCGCCCATGCCACCGGCGATGGTCTCATAGTAGGCGAATGGCTGGCGGCGAACGGGATCGTTGCCCCCGAACGTGATGTTGTTCATGGTGCCGGAACTCGCGGCCGGAATGAGAGCGGGCGCGGCCTTGGAAAGTGCGCCCAGCACGACGTCAGTGATGCGCTGCGAAGTCTCGACATTGCCCGCGGCCATCGCGGAGGGAGGGTTCGCGCTGACCACCGATCCGCCGGGCGCGACCACTTCGAGCGGCCGCATCACGCCCGCGGTGTATGGAATCTCCTCGCGCACCAGACAGCGGAACACATAGGTAGTTGCCGAAACCGCAACGGCGTAATTGGCATTCACCGAACCTTCCGTCTGCGGATCCGAGCCGGTGAAATCGATGGTCGCGCGGTCGCCATGGATTGTTACCGTGACCACGACCTTCACCGGACGGTCGGTGATGCCATCGCTATCGAGCGCGTCCTCGAAATGGTATTTTCCGCGCGGAAGCCGCCGGATGGCCGACCGCATCATCCGCTCGCTGTAATCCTTGAGTGCCGTCATGTTGCGGCGAACTGTGGCCATTCCGTACTTGTGCACTAGATCGTGAAGGCGCTGTTCACCGCGCCGGATGGCCATGCACTGCGCGAGTAAGTCGCCTTCGCGCTCGACAGGTGTACGGACGTTAGCCAGAATCAGGTCCAGCAGCGGGCGATCGAATCGGCCGCGCCGCGCCAGCAAAATCGGGGGAATGCGAATGCCTTCTTGATAAATCTCGCGTGCCAGCGGCATCGAACCCGGGCTCATTCCACCAACGTCGGCGTGATGCGCGCGGTTGGCGACATAGAAGGCCGGTGCACGGCTACCTTTGACGAATATCGCCGAAACCGCAGTGATGTCGGGGAGATGCGTTCCACCGCGGAACGGGTCGTTCAAGATTGCGACGTCGCCAGGTTGCAAATCGAAAGCCTGGGTCGCGTGACGCACGGACAAGGGCATCGCGCCGAGATGCACTGGCATGTGATCGCCCATCGCAACTGTCTCGCCTTCGGCATCGTAAACCGCGCAAGAATAGTCGCGGCGCTCTTTGATATTGGCGGAGTAGGACGTTTTCCTCAGGACCGCGCCCATCTCCTCCGCAATGGAGACCAGTAGATGGCGGAATAACTCGAGCTCGATAGGATCGGGTTTCATTGTTTGCAAGATCCGACGCGCACCAGGAAGTTGGCTATCTTTTGCCAGCGCTGACCTTCCGACTTCTCGACGGCGTAGCTTTTGGTGCTGGAATCGGCCCTGATCCGCCAGCCGGATGAGCTGGCGTCTTTGCTCTTCGGAAAACGGATAGGATCGGCGCTGGCCTGCCTGAGCGACCAGGACTCGCCGCCAGTCCGAGTCTCGTAAAGCTCGTGGACATTTGATTCCAGACGAGCATCCACCAACATAGCGCCCTGTTGTGGCGAATCGAACCAAAAGCGTTCGATGACGCCCAGACGGCTATCTTCATAGATAGGCCGCTGGCGCCAGATCTTGCCTCCATCGGTCGTGAGCAGCAGAAACGGATCGCGCGGCGCGCCCTGCAGGTTGGCGCCGGAAATCCATCCATTCTGGAAATCGATAAACTGAATCTGGTCGAGCCCGGCGAGGGGAATACGCGTATGCGGCTCGCTCCAGGTCTTGCCGGCATCGTCGGTGGCGAGCAGAATAGAGTAAATGGTGGCGGTTGGCGTATGTAGATTCCCCGGGAGAAAAAGTTTGTTGCCCACGGCTTCTATATTGGTGAGTTCGAGATATACCGGACAAGGCTCTTCCTCCGGGCAGGCCAACCCGGACGCCTGCATATCGACTTCCGTGCATTCGAATGCGATGTGCATCGGCTTACCGGTGTTCTCGAGCGAGGCTTGCGATCGAGCGACGATGGCGAAGGCCAGCAACAGGGCTGTGGAACGCAGCACAGATTTATGTTACCGGATTGATTGCGTTAGCATCATTAAAAAACCATGATCCAATTGGGTACGCGTTTGAAAGAACTGATTGTACGTAGTGAACGCGATTTTGCTGGAATTAGCGATAGTGAGGCCTCCGTTCCCGCGATTGAAGGCGGCTGGTCGCGCAAGGAGATTCTGGGACACCTGATCGATTCGGCGTCGAACAACCATCAGCGCTTTGTTCGAGCGCAGCTTCAGGATGAACTGCGCTGGCCGGGATACGATCAGGCCGATTGCGTGCGTGTGCAGCGATTTCAGGACGCGCGGTGGAGCGATTTGCTGGGGTTCTGGGCGGCGTACAATCGCTTCCTCGCTCACGTATTGGCGGGCGTGCCGGAAGAGAAACGGCACACGCAGTGCTGGATCGCAAACAATCCGGTAATGACGCTCGAGGAATTGGCGGCGGATTACCTCACGCATCTGGAGCACCATTTGGATCAGATCCGGCTGAACCAGATCCAGGTGGATCAGATCCGGGCGAAAACTTGATGCCCTGGGCGAGGGGCAGCTCGTTCGACCAGTTGATAGTCACGGTTTGACGCCGCATGTAAGCCTTCCAGGAATCGCTGCCTGACTCGCGTCCACCGCCGGTATCTTTTTCGCCACCGAATGCACCGCCAATCTCCGCGCCGCTGGTCCCGATATTGATATTGGCGATGCCGCAATCGCTGCCGCGCGCGCTCAGGAATGTTTCCGACGAGACCAAATTGGTGGTGAACATAGCAGAGGACAAACCCTGCGGAACGTCGTTGTGCCATGCGATGGCCTGATCCAGCGATTCGAATTCGATCAAGTAAAGGATAGGGGCGAAGACCTCTTCCTTGAGGATCGGCATCTCGGGGCGCGCCTTGACGAGCGCCGGCTGGACGAAACATCCACCCAGCTCCTGGCCGCCGAAAATGATTTCACCGCCTTCGTTCCGGATTCGTTCGAGCGCAGCGCGCATAGCATCCACCGCTGGGCGATCGATGAGCGGCCCCATGAGCGTGGATTCGTCGAGCGGGTTGCCGATGGGAATCTGAGCGTAAGCCGCCTTTAGCTTCTCGATCAACGGGCCGGCGATGTCGCGATGTAGAAATAAACGTCGAAGACTGGTGCAGCGCTGGCCAGCCGTCCCGACCGCACCAAACAGGACCGCTCGCAACGCTAGATCGAGATTGGCGTCGTTCATCACGATCACGCCGTTGTTGCCGCCGAGTTCCAGCAGCGTGCGTCCGAGCCTGCGCCCGACCGTCTCGGCCACGATCCGTCCCATGCGGCATGAGCCGGTGGCGCTCACGAGCGGGATGCGGGAGTCTTCGAGCATGCGCTGGCCGACGACGGAATCCTCGCCGACGATGAGGTTGAAGACACCGCGCCAGCCATGGCGGTCAAGCACGCGGTCGCAGATCTTCTGCACAGCAATCGCAGTCAGCGGTGTTTTCAACGACGGCTTCCAGAGAACGCAATCACCGCAGACCGCGGCCAATAGCGCATTCCAGGACCAAACAGCGACTGGGAAGTTGAATGCGGAAATGACACCGATCACACCGAGTGGATTCCATTGTTCATACATGCGGTGCTGAGGGCGCTCGCTTGGCATGGTGAGACCGTAGAGTTGTCGCGACAGGCCCACTGCGAAATCCGCGACGTCGATCATCTCCTGGACTTCGCCTTTGCCTTCAGCCAGGATCTTGCCCATTTCCAAAGTGACTAGAGTCCCGAGGTCGTTCTTGAAATGTCGCAATTCGTCGCCGATCTCGCGCACGATCTGGCCGCGCCTGGGCGCCGGAACCATACGCCAGCGCGCGAAAACTTCGGCGGTGCCGGAAACGACCTGGTCGTAATCCTGCGCTGTGGCCAAACGGACGCGGGCAATCTCCTGGCCGTCCGCGGGATTGATGGAAGCGAGCGTGGCGCTTCCCGATGATGCGATCCACTCGCGGCCGCAGGCGCCGGAATTGACAGGCTCGACGCCGAGGCGCTCCAAAACAGGATTTGCAGTTATTGTGCCAGCCATCCAAAACCTTCTGTTCCGGTTGCAAAACGCCGGCCGGCCTGCATAACTGTGCGGCCGATTCGGGCGGTCACCTCGGCTTGAAACTCCGGTTCCAGCCAGGCTGAAAATTCATGCCGCCGGCTGATTGTGAAAGCAACTTCGCGGGTTGTGGCACCGCGCGGCTTCGCAGCGCGGATATGCAGGGCATCTGCGATGATGTCCGAACAGGTAGCGTCCAAAGCAAGCGCGGCCAATTCTTCCGGATCGCAGGGCAGCAGCGGCGCCAGCGTCGCGTAGGTTTTGATTCCAGCTTGGCGAAGCTGACGCACTGTATTGATGCGCTCGTTAATCGTCGCGCAATGCGGCTCATAGAGCCTTCGAATTTTCTCGCGATTCGTTGTGACCGAAAAGCTCACGCGCAGCGATGTGCGCCGGGAAAGCTCGATCAGCTTGTTGAGGTCGCGAAGGATTAAGGAGCCGCGGGTCTGGATCACGAAGATCTTGGGCGGATGCGCGCACAGCTCATCAAAAATTTGCGGCATCAATCGCTGAGTCTCTTCGGCAGGCTGATAAGGGTCGACCAGCGGGGAACAATAGATCACTTGATCAGTGCGGAGCTGGCGGCGCAGCAAGGCCGGCGCGTTGGATTTGAATGTCGTGAACTGCCCCCAGTGCGACCAATCTTGAGGCTTCAGGCCACCATATACGCGCATGGTAGGAACATAACAGTAACTACATCCGAAAGTGCAATTTCGCGCCGGGGTCAGCGAATGAGTAAATCCAGCTTCCGCGATGAAACCGGAAGTCGGGCTCAAAATAGTGCGCGCTTCGGCTTCAAGAACTTGAAACGGCATTTGTAGCCAATAATTTCCGCCGCAGGAAATCCAATGCGGTGTTGGTGGAAAACGCCCGGACCCGCTCGCGGTCGGCCGGGAACATGATGCGCCGCACCTCAGTTCCAGCGGGAGTAGCGAGGCCGATGAAAACCAGACCGACCTTTTCGCCGTCCGGGCCAGCATAGCCCGTCATCGAAACCGCGTAATCGGAACTGGTGCGTTCTTTCGCACCTTCGGCCATTGCCTTGGCGACCGGTTCGCTCACCGCGGTGTGCTCAGCCAGCAACTCGGCTGACACACCCAGCAGCTTCGTTTTCATATCGTTCGAGTAAACGACGAAGCCGCCCCGAAAATAATCGGAGCTGGAAGGCACGGAAGTGATGCGACCGCCGAGCAGGCCGCCGGTAACACTTTCGGCCACGCTCAAAGAAGCATGCCTGGCACGCAACAGATCACCGACAACTTGCTCGAGCGAATCGCCATTGCGCGAATAGATCCGATCGCCAAGCAGCGGCTCAATCTCGGCGCACGCTTTTTCCAGCACAGTCTCCGCTTCGTTCGCCGATGTGCAACGCGCACGCAGGTGAATATGGATCTCGCCGGACACGGCCAGGATCGTAGTTGCCAGGTTCGCGTAGCGTGTATAAACCGGCGAAATCATCTGATCCAGCTCCGATTCAGTCATGCCGACCGTTCGGAAAAACCGAGTGCGGATCACCTGCGGCGGAAGAAACTTTTCGAGTCGCGGCAGGCATTGCTTCTCGAACATGGCTTTCAATTCGTTGGGCGGTCCGGGAAGCAGCATTAACATGACGCCGTTATGCGCGATCCACTGACCGGGCGCGGTGCCGCGGTCGTTCGGCAGCATCTCGGCTCCTTCGATGATGTATGCCTGGCGGCGATTGATCTCGGCCATTTTGCGGCCATAACGGCGCAATCGCTCTTCGATCTGGTCGGAAATTTCCTGATGAAAGTTCATCGAGCGACCGAGTGCCGCGGCCACCGCGTCGCGCGTAAGATCGTCTTCGGTTGGGCCAAGGCCACCGGTTAGGACGATGACCTGAGATCGAGCCACTGCCGCGAGGATTGTGTCGGTGAGACGCGCACGTTCGTCGCCAACGATGGTTTTACGAACCACCTCCACGCCGAGCGCGTTCAACTGGTCGGTGAGGTACAGAGAATTGGTGTCGACCTTTTGAGGGGTCAGCAGCTCCGACCCAATCGCGATAATCTCGGCATCCGGCATTACGGAAGAGGCCTGCCGGCGATCCCGACATCGGCGCGATAAAGCGAGTTGTTGGTGGTGACGAGCAGCGCCCGAGAGGGAGTAAAGGCCAAACCCACGATACCTGGTCCAGAGAGAAATAGCTCGGGCGACTGTTGGTTGGCGAAGCGAACGACGCCGCGCCGGCCGCCGAGAGAACCCGCGACATACAGGCGGCCTTCCGCATCAAAGGCGAGCCCCTGCGGACGGCCGAGGCCACGATAGTAGGTCTCCACTTCACCCGACGGCGCGATGCGGTAGACCGAATCAAAACTCGACGTAGTGGGACCGGTAACGTAAAGATAGCCGTCGGGGCCGAAGGTGAAATGATAGGCGGCGATGGACGGCTCGAGCGTGGCGAAGACGTAAATTTGGCGCGTGCGGCTGATCTTGAACACCGTACCGCCACGATCGCCGACATAAAGATTCTCATCGGGGTCAAAAGCGATTCCCGTGGCCACGCCCATGCCTTCGACATAAGGCGAAACGCTGGCGTTGGGCGTGACCTGATAGACGATCCCGTCATAACGGCTGGAGACGTACAGGACGCCTTCTTTGTCAAACGCCAAGCCGGTGGCGTTCATGATGTCGCTTACGAAGGGCTTGGCATTGTAGTTGAGATCGACCTTATAAACCGAGACGGGAGTTTTCTGGCCGCGCGATCCGCTAAACGTGACAAAGATGTTGCCAAAGGAATCGACGGCGGGATTTGCCACCGCGTAAAGATTGTCGGCGATCTGGACGCCAACATCGCAGGTCCAAGCACGGCTGCTCTGGTTGCCGGCTTCGATGACGAGTTCGCCGGCAGACGCGCCTTCGGGTACGCGAACGATAAGGTACGAGTCGGACCCGATCACGATGGGAGCGGCGACATCGCCGATGGTCACGCGCGGGCGTTCGGAGCGAGCCAATCCCGCGCCATGAATCTGAAACTCTCCGCCCGGGATCGCGGCCTCGGGCGTGACGTTGGAGATTGTGGGGCGCCCGTTCGCGTCTTTCTTTGATGAAGCCATGTTAGAACAACTGCAACCGATCTAATAAGAATATAGCAAGCGCGCCGTAGAGGCCTGCCATCAAGTCGTCGGCCACGATGCCGATTCCGCCGGGGAGAGCTTCGAGTTGCCGGACAGGAGGCGGCTTCCAGATATCGAAGAGCCGGAACAGAACAAAAGCCGCGAGCCAGCTTTTCCAGTTGAGGGTGGCGGCGCCGGCGAGCGTGAGCCACTGGCCGAGCACTTCGTCGACGACCACCGCATGCGGGTCCTTTTGGCCGATCCGTTTGGCGAAAACGTCGGCGGCCCAAACACCGGGAAGCAGGAGTATTGCGGTAAGCAGCAAGAACGTGCCGCGACCGGAACCGTAAGCGAGATGGAGCGCGATCGCGATGATCAACGCAGCCAGAGAGCCGGCGGTTCCGGGGCCAACGGGCGCATAACCGCAACCGAACCAAGTGGCGATGAGAAGAGCCGCATCGATCCTCCGCCTGGGCAGGGGACTAAGGCTCATGGTCTTCGGCGTCGTTTTTCGATTCCTCAGGCTGGACGGGCGTGGAGATCACGTACTTCTCGCTGGCCCAATTGCCGAGGTCGATGATCTTGCAGCGCTCGCCGCAGAATGGAAAGAATTCGTCGCCCGGAGCGACGACTTTCTTGCAGATCGGGCACTTCATCGGATGGCGGCGAGGATGGGAAACGGTTGTACGAGCGGGACGGGCGCTGATTCAGCGGGCGAATCGATCAGAGCGCCGATCAGATCGTAGTCGTGCGCCTCGGTGATTCGCATGCGGCGGATATCGCCGGCCTGGGGCGAGACGTCGCCGAAATCGTTGAGGTAGCAAACGCCGTCGATCTCGGGCGCTTGCGTTGACATGCGCGCCTGCCAGAGAAGATCGGTTTCCTGGGACGGGCCTTCCACCAGAACATCGATTTCCTGACCGAGCATTTTGCGATTCCGTTGTTTCGAGATTCGGCGCTGCAGAGCCATGAGATTGCGCTTGCGATTGTAAATGGTGCGCGCGTCCACCTTCGCATCGAGATGGTAGCTGCCGCTGGTCTCTTCATCGGAATAGGAGAAGACGCCCAAGCGGTCGAATTGGGCTGCTTGGACGAACTGGCGCAAGATCTCAAAATCCGCTTCGGTCTCGCCGGGGAAACCGACGATCATGCTGGTACGGATGGCGACTCCGGGGATGGTGGCGCGAATCCGCTCGAGCAGCTTTAGGAAGTAGTCGCCGTGGGAGCCGCGCTTCATGCGCTTCAATACCGCGGCGCTAGCGTGCTGCAGGGGCATGTCGATGTATTTCACGAGCGCGGGATGCTCGGCGATGGTGTCGAGTAGTTTCTGATTGATGCGATTGGGATAACAGTAGAGGAAGCGAATCCACTTGGAGTGCGGCGTCTCGATTTGAGCGAGTCTCGCGAGCAGGTTCGGGAGACCGTCTTTGATTCCGAGGTCTTCGCCGTAAGACGTGGTGTCCTGGCCGATCAGGTTGATCTCGCGAACGCCTTGGGCGAACATGCGAGTGGCTTCGACGATCACCGATTCGAAACGGCGGCTTCGAAAGTTGCCGCGGAATTGCGGGATCACGCAGAACGAGCAGGGATGATCGCAGCCCTCGGCGATTTTGATGTAAGCGTAGTGACGCGCGGTGGAAAGCACGCGCGGTGTGAGGTCGTGATAGAGGTACGGCTCGAAGGGGTTGGCGTTGGGCGCGGCGCCTTCGCACAGGGCGACACCTTCGCATAGAGCCACGATTGCGTCGAGCTCGTTGGTGCCGAGGACGGCGTCGACTTCCGGAATGTTCTGCCGAATGTCATCGCGATAGCGCTCAACCATACAGCCGGCGACGATGAGCCTTTGCGCGCGGCCGGACTTTTTGAATTCGGCCATTTCAAGAATAGTGTCGACTGATTCTTGCTTGGCAGGATCGATAAAGCTGCAGGTGTTGACGACCAGGACGTCGGCATCGTCTGGATGCTGCGTAAGTTCATGGCCGCGGGAGACGAGATGGCCCATCATAACCTCGGTGTCGACGAGGTTTTTAGGGCAACCGAGACTTACAAAACCGACTTTCAAGGTGGTTGATCGGAGAAAGGTGCGAAATTTCAGAATAGCAGAGTGGGGTGGGCGCGGTCCGAAATCTTAGCAAGGGCGGCGCAGGCGCGAGAGCGGGAGACAATTTGTATGTCATTGAGGGGCTTTCAGTTACTCGCACGGTGAGGGTGATTGTGACGCCAGAAAGGGAGGCTGGCGTCATGGGGATGTTGATGAGTGGTCATCGCGATTGGAGTGTAGCAGGAAAGATCTAAAGGGATACGGTGGAATTCGAGCAAGTTGGTGAGGTGAAAAGAGATGGGGCGGGATGGGGCGCGTGAATGAACGTGTCAGTGCGCGCCTGGGGGTTCGTTTTTCCCAGTAGCTTGGTGATGAATCGCCACCAACTGTTTGGCGAGCAGGCTCGACATTAGCTCCTCCATCCCTGTTACGTCGGTCGTTCCTTGTTGCCATGCGGCATCGCCTTTACGCAGGGCTTCGAAATAAGGCCCTCGATTTGCGACGATTAACTCGGGTATCGTTTTTGTACCCGGTATCACGAAACCGAGTTTAACCGACAGGAGCAGGTAGGACAATGCTCTCGCCGTTCTTCCGTTGCCACCGAAGAACGGATGTATCCAATTCATCCTCCACATCACATAAGAAGCCAAATGAATGGGAGGAGCATGCCACTTGTTATTGATGTAGTCACACATTTGTGTGACCAACGCCTGTACCTCACCAGCTTGCGGGGGCTGGTGATCTGATCCTCCAATGCTTACGAGGCCATCACGAAAATAGCCCGCACATCTGTAGATTTGCGTAATCGCAAGTTCTTGTAGTTTCAGGACCAGTTCCGGCGTGACTCGCTCTTCTTGGGACTCCGAAACTTTGTGCAACACGAAATTCACCTGGATGATGCCATTTCGGCTTTCCAGGCGGACTTTATCCTCGTCGTCTCGGTACGCCAGTCCCTTAGGGACGAACGGAGTTGGAAGCACGTTCCTTGTTCAGTTCATCCATGGCTTTATCGATGTCGGCCTTGGTGATGGACTCATTCTCGAAGTGGGTGTTGCCGTAAGCGAAGCTGCGGACTTGTTCGTTCCGCTCTTCGTCGGTCATCTGATGTTTCTTGGCTAATTCGATTAGGTACTCGAGATCCTGGCTCATGGCACTCGCTCCGTTGATTGATTCAAACTGCGGTCAATAACAGATTCAAGCGGGCTGTCGAATGAGAACCAGTCACCGTACAACTGGTTATAGAGGCAACAAGCCAGAATGTTACGCTACGCCCACTATCAGGATATCATGCTTATTATAAAGGCGCGAACATTCGACCTCAGAAATGTTCTTCTGAGTAATAGGGGGCTCAACACAGGCTACGGCAGGTTGTAGAGCTTGCGGGCGTTGTCGCGGAGCACCATGTGGGCGATTTCGAGAGCGTGGGCGCGTGTAATCTCGCCGTCGTGCATCATTTCCGTGAGGGCGAGGCCGAGCGCTTGGCGGCCGGTGGTCGCGGCCACCCATCCGGCTTCTTCCCAGTACATTTCTTCGGAGAATGGATAGGCGTCGGTCGCAAACAAGACCTTCTCGGGCGCGTATTCCAGCCATTCGCGAATCGCTCCGGCGACGGCGCGCGGATAATTACTGAAGGTCTGCTCGGAGAAATCGGCGTAGGCGTTCGGCTTCGATAACAACGCGGCCACCTCGCGCGTGAACGGCCAGCCGCCGTGAAGCATTACGAAATTGGTCTTACGCAACTTGGGATCATTGAGAACCGATTCGAGCCCCAGCGGATTTCCTTCCGCGATGTGGAAGTAGCCACCCCCGCCTGCGGCGGAATGCAGGTGCACGGCCAGGCCCAGCCGCCCGCACTCGGACGCGATGTAGCGGAAGATGTAATCCTGAAGGCTCTTATACGATGCATCCGGAGTCGCAGCGCGCCGCGATCCGGAATAGACTCGCGCCGCTTCAGCCTGGGTAGGATCGTCGAACTCGAGAGAACGCAGGTAGGCGGCCTCAAACTTGACCGCTATTGCGCCCGCGCGTTTGTGGCGCTCGAGCGTAGCGGTCACTACTTTCTTGAGATAGTCATCAAAAGATGCGGGCGGCTCGGAGTAACTGGATTCCTTGAGATAGCGCTGGAGCAGCCGGTCCTCGTCGGCGAAGAATGCCTTGCGGTCGGAGTTCTTCGCGGCCAAGCTGCTGTTGTTGAGCGGATACATCAGGGCGTCTTCAAACGGCACCCAAAGGAAGCGCGGCGGCGCGAGCCCTGGCCCCATCGCGACGCGATTGGCGAACATAGTTTCGATCCCGAGCTGGTCGAGCACCCAGTTGGCATAGCCAACGCCTTTTTCCTGCATGAGCTGTTTCTTGCGCTGCTGCAGCTCGCGGACATGCTCGGGCGCGAAATCTGAGTAACGGTAACCGAAGAGCTGACGCCAGGCTTCGATGACGAGCGGCGAGCCCCCGCGAATTCGAACCGGATCAGTGGAGGGCTCCATGGTTTCCACAGGCAGCGCGTCGTAGCCGGTATCCTTGTCGCTGCCGAAGACCGGCCGCACGGGATGCGCGTGATTATCGATGGCCCGAATTTTGGCGATTTCCGCGGCGAGTTGAGAGTCGATCGGAAGCTGGGCATTCGCGAGTGGGCAGAACACCGCCAGAACGGCCAAGGAACAGACGAGTCTCATTTTGTCTCGAAGCCGAGATGCCAACCGAGCTTGGCGGAGTCGGCCCAGACCACGTGTTTGCCGAACCACACGGAAGGATTACCCAGGACATCAACGGCGTGCGCCGCAGCCAGAATGAAGGCGCAGGGCGTTTCTCCGAATTGGCGAATGCGTGCATCGAGCCAGGATTGCTGCGAGAGCGGAGTCGCGAGCACCACCGGCGTTCCGCGAAACCAGGCGAGCTTCGCACCGAAATCCGGATCGTCCTGCCGGTCGGGTGCTGCAAATCCGTAGGCGCGCTTGAACTGAGCGATGGACGCATCCAGATCCTTCACGCCGATTACAACTTTCGCGACTCCGGTGAAGTCGGTCGTGGTTGGCTTGCCGCTCGGATAAGCCCGCCGATCGCGCGGCGTGAAGTCGTGAATCAAGAACGGGAAAAAGTTGCCGTTACCCGCACCGACCTGCGCGGCTTCCCATTCGATTTGTACGCCATCGGGCCGCTTGCGTCCATTCTTTCGGGCGTCACTGACTTGGATGGATGCGGCACGCAGCCGCGCGATCTCCGCGCCAAGATCTGTAGGACGAACGGCCCAAGCGCATGGTCCACCGTTGCCTTGAAGCTGCTTATGCCATTCGTGCGCGGCGACCGCGGCGGGATCGGCATTGGGTTGGATCGCGATCTGCTCTAGGTAGGAGCCATCCGGGAAACTGGTGAGCGCCATTTCAGTGGCGTGGTTGGAATGCGGCCCTCCGTACTCGCAGGCGAGACCCGCGGCTTGAAGCGCACGCTGCATGGCCCGAACATCTTTGCCGGCGACCGTGGCGTGGTCGACTTTGAGCTCCGCGGCGATTAGTGGTAGACAGGCGGGCAACGGAAGACAGGCAAGCGCGAACAGGACGGAATTGGGCATTGGTAGATTTTAGCGCGGTACCGGTTTACACCGGCCCGTTTCTAAGAACCCCTTTCAAACCGTGCGTGCAGTTTTCCTGCACACGGCTTAACGATGATCTTACTGATGTGGCTTGCGCCGGGTA
>Ga0185299_10000743_pt1 | contig 78572 bp, 69 predicted proteins | sample PaiPotPPA55metaG_FD_128002 | JGI IMG/M metagenome (GOLD analysis project Ga0185299, IMG submission 128002) | Iron sulfur acid spring bacterial and archeal communities from Banff, Canada, to study Microbial Dark Matter (Phase II) - Paint Pots PPA... ...
GAAAACGCTTGAGTGATTACGCCGCGATCGACGAGACATGATTCGCTCCTTTTCGAGGGCCTTCATTCGCCCTCGGGGAAGCGGAATCATCACTTAGCGGACTGTTCGATTATCCGAGGCCGGGTCTGGAGAACAAGACGATCGTCTTTGGTATCGCGCAACGCCGCGACAATGGCAAGGTGCGAGCGTTCGTCGTTCCGAGCACTCAGGGCCCGACGCTTCAAAACAAAGTCCGAGAGCACGTTCTCAGGGGCGCGGTTCTCTATACCGATGCCTGGGCGGGCTACGAGAAGCTGTCCAAAGACTATATCCACCACGTTATCAACCACGCGATTGAGTACGTGAACGGGCACATTCACACCAACAGCATCGAAGCGTTTTGGGCGCTGCTAAAACGCACCCTCAAGGGCACATACGTTGCGCCTCGGCCGGAGCATTTGCAGCGGTACGTTGAAGAACAGGTCTTTCGCTTCAACCGCCGCCAGATGACGGATGGGCCGCGCTTTGCTATGGCAACGAAAGCCGTAGACGGAAAGCGGCTAACGTACAAGGCGCTCACCGGGAAGGCATAATGAGCCGCCGATCTGCTGTCGTTGACACACGCATAATCTATTGCGGCGATTGTCTTGACCAACTGCGGAAGTTGCCCGATGCCTGCATCGACCTAATCTATATCGATCCCCCCTTCAACTCCAACCGAAATTACGAAGTGTTTTGGGGCGAGTCAAAAGAGAAGCGGTCATTTGAGGATCGCCACGCTTCAACGCAAGCTTATATAGAATTCATGCGCCCGCGCTGCGTTGAATTGGCGCGAGTGTTGAAACCAACGGGCAGTTTCTACTACCATTGTGATTGGCACGCAAGTCATTACGTTAAAGTGATGCTCGACCAGATTCTTGGGGAATCCAGGTTTCGCACGGACATCGTCTGGCGACGGACCAATGCTAAGGGGCTTGCCTTTCGCGGTTTTCCGAACAATCACGATACGCTACTGTATTATACGGGCGGTGAAACGTTCGTATGGAATCGTCAATTCCGAGAGTACGACCCCGCCTATATCGAACGGTTCTATCGCTTTGTCGAGGAGGGGACTGGCAGGCGTTACCGGCTTAGCGACTTGACCAATCCGAACCGCGACCGACCCAACCTGACTTACGAATGGAAGGGCCACAAGCGAGTGTGGCGCTGGACCAAAGAGCGGATGCAAGAAGCGGACAAGCAGGGCCTCATTCAATACTCCGCGACCGGCCTCGCCTCTCAGAAACGTTACTTAGACGAGATGCACGGACAGCCAATTGATAGCATTTGGGAAGACATACCACCGGTGCAAGCTCAAGCTAACGAACGATTGGGCTACCCGACTCAGAAGCCCCTGGAACTGCTCGAACGCATTGTAAACGCCAGTAGCGACCAGGGACAAATCGTACTTGATGCTTTTTGTGGCTGCGGAACAGCTTTGGTAGCCGCCGAGAAATTAAGGCGTCAATGGATCGGCATCGACATTTCGCCTACTGCGTGTCGCGTCATGGCAAAACGATTATACAAGGACTGCGCGCTCGTTGAGGACGAAAAACTGTGGCTAGCTGGGCGTGGCTTCGTTGTCCGTGATCTGCCGTGGACCGAAGCGCAACTGCGAAAGATCCCCCCGTTCGAGTTTGAGAACTGGGCCGTCATTGCGCTCGGTGGAATCAAGAACAAGGCGCAGGTTGGCGATATGGGGATTGACGGGCGGATTTTCCCTCTTTCTGCCATGCCCGACACCACCAAGGGCATGCTCGACTTTATGGATCATTGGTATCCGATTCAAGTCAAGCAAAAAGACAAGGTCGGTCGGCCTGACATTGATTCTTTTGAGGCGGCTATGGCCCGCGAGAATCGCACAAAGGGGTTTTTCGTATCCTTCGCTTTCACGTCGGACGCGCTCTCAGAGATTGGCAACTTCTTCCGCAAGAGCGGGCGCGTGATCGTTCCGTTGACAGTACAGGAAATTCTTGATGAAGAAATCGCGCACAAGCTGGCTTAGGGCGGGCGGCTCCCAATGGAGCCCTATTCTCCCAACTTGAGCTGCTGATCGGTTGGCGGCGAGGCGTGGATTACCTCAAGCACCTTTAGTACCCTGTGGGTTGTCGAGAGGCCATCGCCGCTTCGCTCTTGCCTGCTGTGAATCCGAACTCGCAACATATCTCCCGCCTGAAACGAAACGCGGCGTTCTTCCATCGCCTTGAAGAATTCTTCGTCCTCGATCCGGGCGTTAATGGTCGATTGACCGTCACTTAATCGCCAGATATACTGCCGCTCAAACGATAATGTGAGAACCTTGTAGACCATATCGACCGTCGACTCGGCCAGAACTTCTTCGTGGAGAGCCTCGGGTGCGGATTCAAAAGCGGCCACGTCTTTTTTATCAATCTGCTCAACAACAGTTTGGTTCTCGATGACCTTAAGCGCGTCGATTCCCTCGGCCTTGAGCGGCGCTGTGACCTCGGCTAAATCTCTTAGTATTTCACTCCGTTGCGCGAGATTCAGGACCCGGTTGTTCACGGTAACGCTTTCCGCGTGTTCGACGACGATCCTGATATCGCCACTTTGAAGAACGGTCTGCTCCGTGATCTTTCGACCCTGAAGCCATTTCACAAACTTTATCAGGCTCAATGTAATGCCGCTTGCCAAACCAAGGGTTTCGAGAATTTGCCTAGCATCCTGAACAGGGTGACCAAGAATTAATGACTTGGCCTGCTCAAGCAAACTTTGAGCCAGGCGGAGGTCGATGCCGAACGAGCCGCGTTTGAAGTCGGCTGTGACGTTTACCGAAACCTTGGCTCGATCACCGTTCAGCGCTCGATTCGCGTCCTCGCACAGCTTACCAATAGATAGCAGAGCCGGCGACAATTCTCTGACATCCATCAGCCCAGACTTAAGCGCCTCGCCGTCGAACTGCAGCGAAAAACTGGCAAGCCTCACGTCGCTCGATTCCTCGTTTAGCCTATCGCCCATGCAACATTCTTACCAGCGCTCCCGACGCGGGTACATCGTATTCTGGCGACACGTCAAGGTGATTAGGTGCCCGGCGAGTTTTCGTCGGCCGGGTAGCGACGGGGTACCGGTAGGTACTACTCCACCACCCGCGCTACTGGTACGGCATCGACGCGGGGCGATGCGGTGGCCTTAGATTCCACAAGAGCATATTTACGTCGGCAGGCCTCACGGTCCCCCTAGAATCAGGAGGCGTTAGTGGCTAAGAGGGGTCCAGAGCCTTTTAAGGGCAGCGGCGCAGACATTGATCCTGCTGCCGTCGTCTTGCAGCGCCCAGAATGCGCGGCACTCATCGGAGCGATTGCTGTCGAGTGGGTACACATGGAAACCGTGCTCGCTCGGATATACTCATATCTTGTCAATGGCGTTAATCCGTTTGGTCGTGACCTCGGCGAGGTTATAGCAGCGGAGTCGTTCGATCTCGTACCGAGCCTTCAGGTCAAACGGACGATCCTTCTGGCAGCAGCGCGGCGTCGATTTGACAATGACCTCGTTGACCGTTTTGCCGGCCTCTTGAAGCAGTATCAGGAGGCCGCGACCAAACGGAACGATATTATCCACGGCACTTGGTTGCTAAGTGATGAGTATCCTGATAAGTTGATCTGGTCCAAACCTATCACTCAATTTGCCAAGGCTAGAGTTTACGGCGTTGTCGACTTTAAGGCGATTCTTGAGTCCATCGAACAAGTCGCCAAACAATTTGACGCTCTATTCCGAGACGAAATGTCGCCCATATTGGAAGCGGCGTTTAAGGTCGACCTCTTGTGGCTCGCCGATGCTCAGAATGTCAAGGATAGCAACTAGGGCGGGCTCTACGTCTGCACGTCGCTGCTCGTAATCAACGTCGGTGAAATACCAGCGTAGGAACGCTATCGCTTCTTCGTAGCGTTTCGCTTTGGCCTCGGCTTGCTTGCCTTTACGATCTTCCGCTTGGGGGCCGCGACGAGGCCCCTCAAGACGCTTTTTAGATCGTCCAGCGGAATCAGTGGGTCTAGTTCTTTCTTCACCATCGCCCACCATCATAGCACACGGCCTTTCTTGGGTTCACTTTAGTCATGTATGTCGTTCCCAAGATAGCGCGCGCGCGACGTCTGGCGCGCGACGCGTAGTGCGCGATATGTAGTGCGCGACCGAAGGTCGCCTTTTTTCGTCTAGCTGCCGGTGACGGTGATCGCCGTCTTGCCAGCTTTCGTGGTCACGGCGACCGACATCTTACCTGCGCCGGAAGGTGCGAGCCGCATGGACCATGGGCCACCGGCGGATGCGAGCGGAACGACCTTGAGCTCGATTCTTTGACTCGCGCCCGGCCCCAGCGTGATCGTGCTCTTGAACGGATCGCAGACTTTGGCGTAGCAGAACGAGAGCACCCACGCATGCGGAACGCCGAGGGCCGCAAGTTGGACCCCGCGCTGCATGGCTGCCGTGTTACGCACCAGCACGAAGAGCGAGGCCGGCGTCAGCGCAGCGGCCGATGCCCGGTCGCTGCCGGCAACGGTAATCTCGGGCACCGCAGGCTGGAGCGCGACGCGCTGTTCGTCGGCTTGTTGCTGCACGATCGTGCCGTGCGCCGAAAGCGCGGACGCCCGCAGCATCGCGATCGCCGCCGACGTCTGGTGCTCCATGATCTCGGTCCGCGCCATCTTGAGCCAGCAGCGGCCCACTTCGTATGCTGCGGACTTCGCGTGCGGCCGCTTGGCGAGCGCCGCTTCGGCCAGCTTCAACGCGTGTCGCTCGGCGGCGAGCGCCGCGCCGTACTGCTTCGATTGATTCTCTGCGCTGGCGAGGGTGAGCCAGCTCTCGGGTTCGCGCGGCGCGATCTGCGCTTCGGCGAGGGCGACGCTTTGCGCCGTCGCGTAATCGTGCTGCTCGTAGGCCGCGAGGTATTCGCCGTCATAACCGGCGGTGTCGCTTGGCGCCAGCGCGATCGCTTCCGCGTACGCGCGCTGGGCCGCCGGGAACGATTCTTGATCCTGCGACACCTGGCCGCGCAGCAGCGCTTCCTGCTCGGCGTCGGCGCGGGCGCGCTGCGTGGATGCCGTGAGGCGGGCGTGCAGTTCGTATGCGTTGGCCAGAGCGGTATCGAGCGCGTCGAGTTCGCGAGTCGATTGAAAGGAGTCGAGACCGGCCGCGTTGTCGCCGTTTTGGATGCCGCTCAAACGCTTGGTCGCGCTGCTTCCGATCGCGATCGCCTCGGACGTCTTGCCGAGCACGACGCGCGCGTCGACTTCTCTCGTCGCGGCGAGGGCGATCGCGTCGAAGTCGCGCTCGATCGGGCTGGTCGTCGGCGGCCGTCCGGCGAGCACGGCATCGAGCACGCGCGTCAAGCTCGGTTTGTCGAGCTGCTGCACGTTTCGATAGCGAACCACACCCGCGGTGTCCAGCACGTACGTGGTCGGAATCGCCAGAACGTCGTACTGCCGCTCGATCTTGCCGTCGGAATCGAGCACGACCGGATACGAGACGTGCTTCGCGCTCGTGAACACGTCGACGAGTTGCGCGCTTTCGCGATCGTCGACCCCTAAGAAGATCACGCCCCGCGGCCGGAATTCGCGCTCCGCCGCGTTCAGATCCGATGTTTCCGCGCGACACGGTGGACACCAGGTGGCGAAGAAGTTCACGACGACCACGTGGCCGCGCAGTCCGTCGAGCGCGAGCGTACGCCCGTTCGTGGCGGTCAAGGCAAAGTCGGGAGCGTTCTTGCCCGCGGCAGGTGCGGAGGCGCGAGCCGGAGCGAACGCCGGGCAGATCGCGCAGATGACCGCCGCGCACAGAGCAACGGTTTTCGCCATGCCGCTATGTTCGCGGAATCGTCGACGTGATGCTGCCTGGGCGCACGCGGCCATAAATGGCCGCGACTACAATCGTTAGTCGTGCTTTGTTGCATTTTCAAAACGGACATGTTATCGTGCTTTTACGCGCGACCGTCACCATGGCCGCGGCGGCATTTTGTGTTCCGCATGGTGGAACCGAGGAACGGACCGTGGCTTTTCAAGACCGCATGTTGGCATGCCGAGATTGTGGAGCGGAGTTCACGTTCACGGCGGGCGAGCAAGAATTCTACGCGCAAAAAGGATTCGAACACGAACCTGCCAGGTGTCCGAATTGCCGGCAGGCGCGCAAGCGCGATCGCAATAGCGCGGAGCGAGTGATGTACGATGCCGTGTGCTCGCAATGCGGCGCGGCCACGCAAGTTCCGTTTTCGCCGCGACCCGACAAGCCGGTCTATTGCCAGGATTGCTACCGAACCGTTTCGGGTCGACGAGCGCGCGCTTAATTTCCGATTAGAGCTCGTCTCCCAGCTTCTGGCGCTTGGCGCGTGCCGGGGGGCAAAACGCGTTCCCACGGAGAATCCAGCGCTCGAAATGGCGCCGGCCGGCCGGCCGGACATGCCGATTCATACGTTATAGGGGTTGCACCACCACACGGATAGGGGAGAGCTCGTGCCCGCCATACCGCGTTCGCTCCGGCGCATTTTCGGCGCCGCCTCTCTGGTAGCCGCCGCGGCAGTTGCGGGCTGCAGCGGGGGCGGCTTTCTGCCGTTCGGCGATGGCCCCCATTCGATGCCGCAAGGCGAATTGAGCCAGATCGTCGCCCTGCAGTCGCGCGACTACCACGTGCCGGCGCCGCTCATCCGAGCCGTCATCCATCAGGAGTCGGGCGCGGACCCGTCGGCGATCTCGACCGCCGGTGCGATGGGCTTGATGCAGTTGATGCCCGGCACCGCGCGCGCCTACGGCGTGGACAACCCGTTCGATCCGGCCCAAAACGTCGCGGGCGGCGCGGCCTACCTTTCCGATCTGCTGCGCCGCTATCATGGCGACGTCAAGCTGGCGCTTGCCGCGTATAACGCTGGATCGGGCGCGGTCGCGAAATACGGCGGCGTTCCGCCGTATGCGGAGACGCAGAATTACGTCCGCAGCATCCTCTCGATCTACGATCCGTCGGCGAAATCCGCTGGGCGCTAAGGAAGTTGGCCGCATGAGTGTGCGATCCGGCAGCGCGTCGGATCACGTCGAACGCCTTCGCTGGATCACCGCGGGGCGCGAGCGGGAGCGTCCCCGAGAGGGCGCGGCGCGCGGTCGCGCGCGCGTCAGCATTCTCGACAAATACCTGTTGGCGGAGATGTTCGCGCCGGCCGCATTCGGGGCGGCCGCTTTCACGCTCTTCTTGCTGGTGAACTCGTTTTTCTTAGCCGCGAATTTCATCATCAACAAGGGCGTGCCGTTCGGCTTGGTCGCGCGCTACATCATGCTGCAGCTGCCGCAGCTCATGACCCTCATCATCCCGTTCTGCGCGCTCTTCGGCGTGCTGCTCGGCGTCAGTCGCGTGGCCGCCGACAACGAGATCACCGCGCTGCGCACGAGCGGCATCAGCCTCACCCGCATCGCCGCGCCGTTCCTCCTCGCCGGTCTCGCGCTGAGCATCCTGGGCTTCGTCATCAGCGACAGCATCGCGCCGACCGCGCTCGCGAAGTCGCAAGAAGTGTTCCGCCAGATCGCGTATCACTCGAGCCAGCCCATCATCGAACCGTATCGATTCATCCGCACCGAAGACGGCAAGCACGTCATCTACGTCGAGTCGATGGATCCGGACGGCACCATGCACGGCGTCGAGATCTACACCATCGCGCAAGGCGTGTTCCCGGACGCGCTGACCGCGCAGACCGGCCATCAGGTGAACGGCCGCATCGTGCTGGAGAACGGCGTGCAAAGCCAATTCAACGCCGATGGTCTGGTGACGCGGCAGCAGCATTTCCAATCGCTCGAGTTTCCCCTCGGCGACTCGGCGCAGCTCAGCGCCGGATCGCTGACGCCGTGGGAGATGAACGCCCGCGATCTCTCGCGTCAGATTCAAGTCATGAAGACGAGCGGCAGCGATCCGCGTGACGCCGAGATGATCCTGCAGCGCAAATTCGCCTTTCCGGTCGGCGCGTTGATCGGCGTCCTCGTCGCCCTGCCGCTTGCGATCACGTTCGGCAAGCGCGGACGCGGGGTCGCGGCGATGGTCGCCGTGGTGGTGCTCTTCATCTACTATCTCATCCAGGCGGTCACCAACGCGCTCGGCCAGAACGGCGCCCTCCCGCCCGGGCTCGCCGCGTGGCTGCCAAACGTCATCGTCGGCGGCGCAGGCGTCGTGCTGCTGCTCCGCGAGGAGCGTTGACCGGCGCTGCATGCGCGTTCTCGCAACGATCGTCGCGGGTGCGCTCGCATGCTGCGTGGGGCCGCAGGCGTTTCCGGCGCTAGCCGACGCGACCGATCAGACGCAAGCGCAGCCCTCACCCAGTCCCTTCGCTAGCGCGTCGCCGCTGCCGTCGCCGACGCCGAACCCGCCCGTGTTCGCCGTGCCCACGCAGCCGAACAGCGACTATCCGTACACGGGCAAGAACGGACCCGAACCGGTCTCGACGGCCGCCGCGGCGGCCGTCTCTCCGCAGCCGCAAGTCAACGTGAGCGCGTCGCCGACGCCCGCGCCCGGATTCGCGGACGTGCTGGCCGATGAGGTCTACGGCAACAGCGCGACCGGCGGCGACATGACCGCGTTGGGCCACGTCATCATCAAGTATCAGCAGTACGACATCCTCGCCGACGAAGCGCGCTACAACGGCACGACGAAGCTCATCCGCGCGACGGGCCACGTGCAATTCGTGTCTGCGACCGGCGATTCGGCCACCGCCAGCGCATTGGACTACGACACGGTCACCGACGAAGTCGCGATGTTCGACGTCAGCGGCCAGACCTCGTCGATCGCCGCCCAGGGGCAACAGATCCAAGGCGCGCTCTACTACAAGGCGCGCGAGGCGGTCGTCGGAAACGACGGCACGACCACGCTGTACGACGGCTGGGTCACGACCTGCGCGCCATCGCACATCGCCTATCATATCACCGGCCGGGAGATCGACATCCGGCCGAACGACCGCGTCACCGCGCACCGCTCCGACCTCTATCTGGGCCGCTTTCTCGTCGGCGCACTCGGCATTTTGATCTTGCCGCTCAACCAGCGCGAGCAGCACCGCGCCACCGTGCTGCCGCGGCTCGGGTATAACTCCTACTACGGGTTCTACGAGAAGAACTTCATCAATTTCTATCGCAGCCTGAACCTGTACGGAACGTATCACGTCGACTTCTATCAAAAAGTCGGCGTCGGGCTCGGCGCGGACATCTTCTTCGCGACGCGTCGCGGCAACGGCGAGTTCTCGTTCTACAACGTCGCCAACAGCAAGGCGCAGCGAGCGCTGACCGGGGCGCGCAACGCGTTCAACGCGACCTTGAACTACCAGCACATGTTCGGGCAGCATCTGTACGGCTCGGTGAATGCGAACTTCCTTTCGAATTCGGGCATCTTCGTCGCGCTGCCGTCCACCGCGTCGGCGAACGTCAGCCTCACGCATTCGGGCGTGCGCAGCAACACGAACTACGCGCTCACCGCGAACCGGACGGGCCCGTCAATCGCGTTCAACGGGGTCATCAATCACAACATCGCGTTCTCGCCCGCGCTGAGCGAGAACGTTTCCGTCTCGATCCAAGGCAGCACGAACCCAGGCGTCTACTCTCGAGCCCTTTCGCTGCTGTCCGACACGCATTACACCGGCCAGCTCTTCAGCGCCGACCTGATCGACCAGACGAATCACGGCGCCCAGCATGCGACTGACCCCATCACCGGAATCACCACCTCGACCCCGATCGTATCGCTCAACAAGGTGCCCGAGCTTACCATTCGCAGTCGCCAGTTCCAGCTGCCGAACCTCCGTCTGCCGCTGTCGTTCACGCTCATCAACGGCGTCTACGACGATGAATACGACAAAGTATATACGACGCGCGTTGAGGGCGATCTGCAGCTGGGCAGCGCGTTCTACCGCATCGGCGACAGCGGCAACTTCACCGCCACCGCGACGCTGCGCGAAGATGCGTACGGCACGGGCGACCTGCAAGGCGCGCTCGTCGAGCAGTACAGCCTGCAGGAATTCATCGGCCGGCATTTCGACGACACCCTGGCATACTCGGCGCAGAGCGCGCGCGGTTACACGCCGCTGCAGTCGTTCGATCGGCTCACCAGTTACGAGAACGTCAGCGACATCTTCGACGTGTATAACGGCGGCGTCTATCGCTTCACCGCGTCGACGAACTACGATTTCCAGCGCCGCTTTTTGAGCTCGATCAACTACCAGCTCAACGTGCTGCCCAACCCGTACGCGAGCGTTAGTTTAGGCGACTCATACGATCCGCACGGCACGGGCTATAGCCCGCTGTCCATTTCGCTCGCCACGCCGCTCTCGCGCAACGACTATTTCCAGTTCGCCGGCTTTTACGATTTCAAGCAGCACGGCATCCAGGGCGGCACATACTTCATCCAGCACACGGTGGGAGATTGTTACCAGGTGCGGCTGGCGTATCGGCAGCCGCTGCACGAGGTGGATCTGTCGTTCAACTTGCTGGCATTCCCCAGCGAGACCGCCGGCTTTGGCATCAACCCGCAGGGGCCGATTCTTCCGACGAGTTTCGAATACTAGCGCTACGGCGTCGGCGGGTTGACGATGATCTCACCGCCCGTGATGTAGAGGTTCGGATTCGTCGGCCCGCCGGATTTGCCGACCGGCGTGGTGAGCTGGCTCAAATACGTCGTGGCCTGCGTCAGGGACACGATCAGCTGATAGCCCGATGAGTTGGTCCCGCAACACCCGAGCTCGTCTGTCGGGGTATGCGACGTATCGGTCGTGATGTAGTTGACGTAGATCTGGGTCGCGGGGGGCGTCGTGACCACGCCCCCGCCCGCAACCGTGCTGCCGCGCGTCGACAGGCTGGCGATCGGCAGTGTGATCATCAGCGCGTTGCTGTTCCCGCCGTTCGCGCTGCCGTCGGGAATGAACGTGAAGTCGTTCGGGTTGAGGATGATTGGCACGAACCTTGCCGTCGTGCCGCCGCCGCTGATGCCGCTCAGCACCTTATAGGAGTAGACGAAGTTGCCCGGCTGGCCGAGTGTGTCGAACCCGTAGATGAAGTCTTGATCCCAGCGCGTGAACGTGCCGAGCTGCGCTTCGGACGCCATCGGTTCGCCGGGAACTTCGCTGAAGCCGGAGTTGACGTCCGTGTTCGGATCCGTGTCGGCGTTGATCGCGATATAGTAGTCGCCTTGCGACGGCGTGATCGAACCCTGCACGAACAGCTCGAACGTGATCGTGCCGGCGGTGGGGACGTGCGGAAGGTCGGCGGCGACGGGACCTTTGCCGCAACCGGCCGCGCACAGCGCTGCGAACGCGACGAGCGCGAGGGCGGACGCCGCTCGCTGGAGCGCGAACTTGCATCGCGGAGGTAGCATGCCGGTCACCGTTCTTGAATCTCTTTCTCAACGCCCGTCGCGGGGGAACGGCCGCTTATCGCCTGCGGGGTTCGAAGCCGAGCCGGGTGTGGCCGCTTGGCTGTCCGCCGTGCTGACGATCGCGTGCGCGCTGCTGACGTCGCTCGCGTTCCCGAAAACGAACCTCTGGTTTTTCGCATTCGTTGGGCTCGCGCCGTTGTTCTGGCTGTGGTCGAAATCGTCCTGGAAATCGGCCTTCTGGTGGGGCCTGCTCGCCGGCATCGTCATGTACACGTCGGCGATGCACTGGATCACCGATTCGCTGTGGTACGTCATCGGCGATTGGTATGTGTTGGGAATGGTGCTCGGCGCCCTACTCGAAGGCGCGTTCGTCGGCGTGATCGCGTTCGTGACGGCGGTGACGTGCCAGGGGCGCATCGGCGCGGCCGCCGTCTTCTCGATTCCTTCAGTCTGGTTCTTGCTCGACACGGCCCGTACGTATTGGATGCCGCAGCTTCCGTTCGGCCAACTCGGCGTCATCGCCCCGCACGTGCCGTGGCTCTTGCCGATGGCGGCGTATGCCGGCATCGCCGGACCCACCGCGATCGTCGCGCTCGCGAACGGCGCGCTCGCTGGGATCTGTGCGGGCACGCGCCGTGCCCGCGTGGCCGGCGTCGTCGCGCTCGGCGTCGTCGCCGTTGCGATCGTGGCGGGCGACGCGGGCCGCGCGCGCGTGACGCTGCCCGCAACGGATCTTCGCGTCGCGATCGCCCAAGGCGACATCATGCAGCGCGTCAAGTGGTCGCCGGCGGTGTTCGAGCATACGCTGCGCGTGTTCACGGATCTGACCCAAGCAGCGTCGCTCGCCGGCGCGAAGGTCGTGGTCTGGCCCGAAACGGCGGTCACCTCGTTCCCGTTGCAGGACGCTCGCTTGATGGCGCGCTTGCAGGCGGTCGCGAGCAGCTCGCGCGTCTGGCTCCTGACGGGAGCGTTGAACGCGCCCGCGCCCAAAGTCATCTACAACAGCGTGATCGACCTTGCCCCCGACGGCAGCGAGCTCGGCGAATACGATAAGCACATCCTCGTGCCGTTCGCCGAGTACTTGCCCATCGACGGCTTGCGCAAGCTGCCGCTGTTCGACCAAGCGTCGTGGTTCTCGCCGGGACCGGGGGCCAAGGCGCTGCCCGCGGGCGGCATGCGGTTCGGCATGCTCATCTGCTTCGAATCGGCATTTTTGTACTACGCCCGCGACGCCGTGAAGTTGGGCGCCGATGGGCTCATCGTCGTGACCGATGATGCTTGGTTCGACGGCACGCCCGGACCACAGCAGCACGCCGATTTCTCGCAGATCGACGCGGTCGCGACCGGACGATGGGTCGTGCGCGGAGCGGATACCGGCATCTCGGAGATCGTCGACCCGTCGGGCCGCATCATAAGCCAGCTCCCGCTCGATCGAGCGGGCCTGGTGATCGGCGACATCGGGCCGCCGGTGACGACGCCGTTCGATCGTTTCGGCGAGGACTGGCTGATCGTCATCGCGGTGATCGGGGCGCTCATCGGCATCGTGAAGCCGCGCGAGCGGATGATGGGATGGCGGTCGCGTCGCGGCAGATGGTAGCGCGGATCGCGCCGGCGCTGCGCCGCTGGGAGACGTGGGTCGCGGCCGCGGTCGTCTTGTTCCTCGGCACGCTCGCGTACTATATGATCGCCGGGCTGTTGACGCCGGTCGCTCCCTCGCAGTCGTCGCAGCAGATCATGATCATGCGCGGCATCAAAGGCCAAGCCGAGCGCGCGGGCAAGCTCGGCTGGCGATTCACGGCGGATTCGACGAACGCGTCGGCGGACGGCTCGGTCACGACCTACTATCGGACGGTCGCCACCTATTACGACAGCGGAAAGGCGCGTTTCCGCATGACGGCCCCACAGGTCGAGGTCGATTCGCGCTCGGCGAATTACACCGCGCAAGGCGGCGTGCACGTCTGGTCGTTGGGGCGCGCGCCGGGCCAGGATTTCAAGACGCTGTACGTGGTGTGGAGCCAGGCCTCGCAGCTGCTGAGCTGCCCGAACGAGGTGCGCCTCATCGACCGAGGCACGACGCTCGTCACGAGCCACATGAACGTGAACCTGCGCACAGGCGACACGCAGTTGGGCCGCACCACCATCGTCTCGCGCTAGGCCGCGCATGAACGGCGCTAGAATGGAGCGGCAGATCATCCGCCGTGCGGGGGAATCGTGAGCCGAGTCTGTGTCGAGGCTGCCGCTTGGGCTCTCATCGCCTGCCTGATCGCGAGCGGCGCGGCAGCGCGGCCGTCACCGCTGCGTCGGCTGCCCATCTGCACCGTCGTCGCCGTCGAAACGGTGACCGCCGTCAATTCGGCCACCGCGCGCGCCGGCGATTTCTTCCGCTTCCAAACTGTGAATGCGGTGACCGATGGCGACACGATCGTCATCCCCAGTTACACGCCGGGCTGGGGCATCGTCGTCGTCGCGGCTCGCGCAGGTCGAAACGGACAATCCGGCTCGCTCGTCCTGGAGCCATTGTACCTCGTACTGTCGACGGGTGCTCGCTTCGGCGTCGTGCTCGACCATGCGGCGTCGAACTTACAGGCGAACGGCAAGAGCAGCGCCTTGCCCGCATATCTCGGCGCGATACCCGTCATCGGCGTCGGGGCCGCCGTCGGCGCGTTCAACTACTTCCATCGCGGCAAAGACATCACGGTGCCGAAGGGGACCATGTTCGCCGTGTTCCCGAGCAACGATGCATCGGTCGCGAAATGCCAGAAGCGATAGCGAACGGCACTACGCCGGCTTAGGCGGGCATCGGCTCGTTCGACGCTTCGAAGGCGCGGTAACCCTCTTCATCGTCCAGCATCGCTTGCACGCACGCCGCGAGCGGTTCGTACCGGAAGTTCCCGGAGAGCATCGTGACGTCGTCGATGCCGTTGCGCAGCACGAACGTCGGCCGCTGCGTCGCCCCCATCGCTTTGAATTCGTGCGCCCAGCCGCGCAGCCGGGCCTCGATTGCGGGATCGTCCATGGCCCTTGCGAGCGCGGCGCGCTCCAGACCGCCGGCCGCGGCGGCCACCTCGGTGGCGGCCTCGCGCTCGACGAGCCGGCGCCCTTCGACCAAACAGGTTCGCGCCAAGGCGAGACGCACGCGATCGTCGGAGCAGCCGAGTTCGCGGGCGGCTTCAGCCGCGAGATCGGCCCAGTGCGAGCCATCCTCGCGCGAGCGTAGCCAGGCGGGATTGAGCTCCACGCCGGTAATCGAGCCCGAGCGCCGGTAGAACCACGCCATCTGTTCCGGCGTGTAGTTGGCAGGTCCGCCGTCGCCCCACGCGATGCGCCATTCATAGGAGATGCGGTCGCCGAATCGTTCCCGCACGCGCGCGAGCGCCGGCTCCGTGAAGAAGCACCACGAGGACAACACGTCCAGATAGTAGATGAGTCGCACCATGGCTACGACTTCGCGAGCTCGCCTTTGAGCCAGTCGATGACTTTGACGGGCGTCGGATCCTCGCCGTAGGCGAGCGCGAGGTAACAGGACGCGAAATCTCCGACGTAGACGAGCGACAGCATGCGCGCGAGCGCGCTCTCGCCGATCGCCCAGACGTCGTCGATGCTCGCCGCGACTTTGCGCACGATCTCGCTGGTGAGCTCGACGCGCTTGGCGATGTGCGACGGCTCGCGATCGTCGCGCAGGAACACCACCGACAAGATCTTCTCCGGCTGTGCTTGGCCGTGCGTGCCGCTCCAGCCGACCGTCTCGTTGTGATTGAGCTCGGGCAGGACATTGGCCACGGCATACGCCTTGGCGTTCTCGTTGATCTGCGTCTTCCACCGGTACGCGGCGACGCCGCGCTCGCCTTGCGATCCATAGATCACCGGCAGCTTGCCGACCCACGATTGCGCGAGCCGCTTCGCAAGGTTCGAACTCGACGCCAGCTCCGGATTGTTCTCGTTGCGGATCCGTACGAGCACGGCTGCGGCTTCATCGACGTCTTCCGTCATCGCGCGCGGCATCAAGCCGAGGCGAGCGGCGGCGATGACAAGCGGGATCAGCGAATAGCCCAGCGCCGCGCGCGGCTGCAGGCCGCCGGGAAAGGTGATGAGCGGAACGCGGTCGGCTTTCGCCTTTTCGGCAAGCTTGCCGCCGGTGGTGGCCGCCAGCAGCGGCGCTCTGACCTTGCGCGCCTGATCGTAACAGGCGAGCGTCTCTTCGGTGTTGCCCGAGTTGCTCGAGGCTACGACCAAAGTGTCCGGACCGACGTATGCCGGCAGGTGGTAATCGCGGATCACGTTCAGCGGACATGTGAGCACGGAGCTGTAGGTCGCGGCGAGCATGCTGCCGCCGATGGCGGAGCCGCCCATGCCCGCGACGATCGCGCTTGAGAATTTCTTGCCTTCAAGGGCGCCCAGATCGGCGTCGAAGCCGATCTTCTTGGCCGCGGCGACTTGCTCCGGAAGATTCAAAATGGCTCCGAGCATGTCGCTCGGATCCTTCGCGCGCAGGTCGCCGTCGAGAGTTGCCTGTGCCATGACGTACCGCTCCTCGTTCACGAAACACTCGGCCGACGCGACGTCGGCCGAGCAGAGATGGGGCCCAGAGCGGTTACGTGTTCAGACGCTACGGCGGTTCACACTTCAGCGCGCTTGGCCTCTTCGATGAGGCGCTTCACCTTTTGGCCGCCCTTATGGCCGATCTGTTCGTAGAATTCGGGACCGTATTTGTCCTTGACCGCATTGCCGCCTTTTTGCCCGATGCTCTCATAGAAGCCCGCGCCATGACGGTCCTTCGTGGCCTCGCCGCCCTTGCGGCCGATCTCTTCGTAGAACGAGGCCCCATACTTCTTGCGCACGGCGTCGCCGCCGCGTTTGCCCGCCTCGCGCACGCTCATCGCGCCGCCGTCGGCTTCTCCGTTCGCGTGGACCATTTTCGGTGTCATGTGGTATGCGACAACCTTTCGAGCGCCGTGTGAAGTGTGACCGCAAGACCCGTACCCGCTCGCTCGGATGCTAAACCTTCGATCGGATGCCCAACAGGCCGCTGTCTCGCTCGGCACCAAGTACGTCCCGTGCTCGACTGCGTGCTTTCGGGTGGCCGCATCCTTAATGGAAGCGGCGAGCCAGAATTCTCGACCGACGTCGCGATCCACGGGGACCGCATCGCGCGCATCGGCAGCTGCGCTGATCTGGATGCGCGCGCGCGGATCGATTGCGCAAACCTGGTCATCGCACCGGGCTTCATCGACATGCACGGACATTCCGACGAGTTGCTGTTCGTCAACCCGACGGCCGAAAGCAAGGTCCGGCAAGGCGTCACCACCGAGATCGGCGGCAACTGCGGCTCGTCGCCCGGCCCGCTGTCCGATCAAGAGTACGCGGACCGGCGAGCGCGTTTGCATGAACGGTACGGGTTCGATCTCGGCTGGCGCGATCTGGATGGATTTTTTTCCGCGCTCGAACGCTCCGGGACCGCGCTGAATTTTTGCTGCCTCGTCGGCCTCGGCAACACGCGAGACGCCGTCGGCGGCGTGGATGCGCGACCGCTGACGCGCGAAGCGCTCGCGCGCGAGTGCCGCCTTGTGGCCGAGGCGTGCGAGCAGGGCGCTATCGGCGTCTCCTCGGGCCTCATCTATCCGCCGGGCCGCTTCGCCGATGCGAACGAGCTGACGTCTTTGGCGCGCGCCGCCGCGACGGCTGGAAGTCCGTTGTATGCCACGCACCTGCGCAGCGAGGGCGATGATCTCCTGGATGCGCTCGATGAGGCGCTCGAAATCGGTCGCCATGCCGGCGTCGGCGTGCAGCTCTCCCACCATAAAGCGTCCGGTAAGAAGAATTGGGGCAAGGTTCAGTTCAGCCTTGAACGCGTCGAGCGGGCGCGCGCCGGCGGACTTGACGTCGCGCTGGATCAGTATCCGTATAAGGCTTCCAGCACGGGATTGGATGCGATCTTGCCTTCGGACGTCAACGTCGGATCGCGAGCTGAAGTCGTCGCGCGGCTTGACGATCCGGTGTACGCCGCGCTGACCGCAGCGCGACTCGAACTCGAATGGGGCGGCCGCTGGAACGAAGTGTACGTCTCGACCGTTTCTAGCACGAGGAATAAGCCGGCTGAAGGCAAGTCCATGGAGGAGATAGCCCGAGAGGCCGGACGAACGCCCGCGGCCGCCGCCGTGCGCCTGCTCGCGGAGGAGCGGTTGGACGTCTCGGCCATCTTTTTCACGATGTGCGAGGCCGACGTGCAGACCGTGTTGTCGCACGATCGCACCTGCATCGGCAGCGACGCGTCTGCGCGTTCGTCGTCCGGGCCGACGTCGGCCGGCAAGCCGCATCCGCGCGCCTACGGCACCTTCCCGCGCATATTCAAGCGCTACGTGCGCGACCTGAGACTGCTGACGCTGGCCGAGGCGGTGCGCCGGGCGACCTGGCTGCCTGCTTCCCGGCTCGGCCTGCGGCGCCGAGGAAGAATCGCCGAAGACTGGTATGCGGACCTCGTCGCGTTTGACCCGGCACGGATCGCCGATACGTCCACCTACGCGGACCCGCATCGATACCCGATCGGCGTCCGGCACGTCTTCGTGAACGGCATTCCGGTCGTCCGTGACGAACGGACGACGGGGAATCTGCCGGGCAAAGCGCTCCGGCGCGGACGCGATCTGTGAACGGTTGACTTTAGCGATCCGGCGCGGGAAATTGAGGTTCATGCGAACGTTCTCATTCGGCGCATTGACGGCGGCCACGACGCTCGCCGGCCTCTTGGCGTTCACGCCGGCGCTCGGCGCTCCGGTCGACGAAGACGACGCTGCCGCGAGCTCCCGCGCGCTCGGTGCGGCCTCGCATTCCCGTCCGTGGATCGAGGGGGTCGACCCCGGCTTTGAAAACCGGCTCTTCTGGAACACCTACTACTTGCTGCCCGAGCACAACGTGCTCAAGGTCTATGCGTTTTCGGCCGGCGGCTACGAATCAGCGGGGATTCGCTTTTCGGCTCGAGTCCCGCACGAGCGACGCGACCTTTCGATCGACGAGATGTCTCGCGAAGCGGCGATGCTCGTCCGCATGACGTTCGATCGATATCCGGGCGTGCAGAACGTCGACGTGTGGGGAACGATTCCCGTGCCGCAATCCCAGGCCGCGGCGGAAGAGAGCACGGTGTTCTCGGTTTCGGCCGACCGGAGCACGTACGACGACGTGCGCGACGAACCCATCAGCGACTTGGCGTTCTTGAAGGCGTTGGGGCATCTCTGGATCGCGCCGCAGGTGCCGCAATGACGACGCGCTTTCGCCGGCACGTCTTGGCCGAGCGGCGCGCGCAACGCGCTCGCACGCTGGGCCGGCTCTTCGCATGCGTCGGCGCAGGTTTCGCGGCGTTCTCGTTGGCGCTGCTCGTCACCGGCGCGGCGCCGTCGACCATGGAGCGCGCGGCTGCCAGGCCGCTCCACGCCCGGATCGAAATCGAGCCGGCACGCCCGCTGGCGCCCGACGTCGATTTCAATCGTTTTGGCGAAGTGTGGCGCGGTCCGACCGACCGCAAGGTCATCGCGCTCACGTTCGACGACGGCCCGTATCCGTTCTATACGCCGCTGCTGCTGCATGTGCTCGAGCGCTCGAACGTACGCGCGACCTTCTTCATCGTCGGACGCAACGCGCAAGAATTCCCCGAACTCGTTTCGCGCATCGTGGCGGCCGGCGACGAGGTCGGCAATCACACGTTCAACCATTATAAGCTGACGTATCTCAGCGCGGAGCAGATCCAGCGGCAGATCGTCGAGTGCAACGCAGTGCTCGAGCCGTTCATCGGCCATCCGCTCACGCTCTTCCGCCCGCCGCACGGCCGGTACGACCGGCGCGTCGTCAGCATCGCTCACGATCTCGGCTACCACACCATCTTTTGGAGCGATAGCCCGGAGGACACGAAAGATATCGCGCCTTCGCTCGTCGTGCATCGCGTGCTCGCCGAAGCCGCGCCCGGGGCGATCGTGCTGATGCACAGCGGTCAGTACAAGACCGTGGTCGCGCTGCCGGTGATCATCGATCGGCTGCGCGCGCGGGGCTATACGTTCGTAACGGTCGGCGAAATGCTCTCCGACCCGGAATAGGCTACTGTAGAGGTCGACCTTGGTCGACCTACTCCTCCGGCGCACATGGTCTGAGCGCTCGGCACACTCGGCTCTAAGGAATAATCGCCTCGCCTCGCTCTTGTCGAGCGCACGCTTGCGCTCGACAAGACCTCGCTTGTCAGACCATGGTCGCCGTCGTCGCGCGTCGCCGATAGCGCGAGCCAGGCCCCGAAGCGAGGCCTTTGACGCGGCGAGAGCCGCGGCAACGAGCCGAGGCGGGAGATTATCCCGAAGAGCCGAGGCTTTGCCGAGCGCCGAGCGCGGGCGAGCGCTGAGGCGACGAATCAAAAGGTCGACCAAGGTCGACCGCTACGAGCGCATGAGGGATATGCGTTCTGAGAGAATATGCACGAACAGATGATCATCGACCCGCTGGAAGCGCTCAACGACGAGCAACGCGTGGCGGCCATCCATACGACGGGGGCCGTCCTGATTTTTGCCGGCGCGGGCAGCGGCAAGACCCGCGTCCTCACGCATCGCATCGCCTACCTGCTCGAACAAGAGCTGGCTCCCGCGCATCGCATCTTAGCCGTCACCTTCACGAACAAGGCCGCGGGCGAGTTGAAATCGCGATTGGCGAACCTCGTCGGACCGCCAGCGCTCGGCTTATGGGTCGGCACGTTCCATTCGATCGGCGTGCGCATGCTACGGCGCGACGGGGTTGCGGTCGGCGTCGCCCCAAACTTCGTGATCTACGACGAGACCGATCAGCGAGCGCTCGTGCGCGACGTCTTGCGCGAACTCGATCTCGACGAGCGCCATTTCTCGCCCGGTTCGATGCTGGCGAAAATCGGCCGGGCCAAAGAACGCTGCCTAAGCCCCGAGGCGTTCGCGAACAGCGCCGACGGTCAGATCGGCCTCACCGCATCGAGCGTATACCGCGAATATCAACGCCGTCTCGGCGCGGCGAATGCGCTCGATTTCGACGACCTCATCATGCGCTCGCTGGCGTTGCTGGAGCATCCCGAGGCCGGCGCGCAGTGGCGCGAACGATTCGCGTTCGTGCTGGTCGACGAGTATCAAGACGTGAACGAGAGCCAGTATCGGATGGTGCGCGGGCTTTCCGCGGCGTCCGGCAACATCTGCGTCGTCGGCGACGACGATCAATCCATCTACGCCTTCCGGGGCGCCGATCACCGCATCATCCTCCGCTTCGAACGCGATTTCTCCGGTGCCGCGACGTACAGACTCGAGCGCAACTACCGCTCGACCAAGCCGGTGCTCGCGGCGGCCAACGCCCTCGTGAAGAACAACACGCAACGCCACGCGAAGCAGCTGTGGACGGCGCGCGAGGACGGCCGCCCCGTGCGCGTGTATGCGGCGGCGACGGAGCGAGACGAAGCGCGCTACGTCGTCGGCCGAATCCGTCAGTCGATCGCCGAGGACGGTCGAAGCCTGAAAGACTTCGTCGTGCTCTATCGCACGAACGCGCAGTCGCGGGCGTTTGAAGAAGCGTTGCTCGGCGAAGGACTGCCCTATCGCGTCGTCGGCGGCGTCGGCTTTTACGCGCGCGCCGAGGTCAAGGACGCGCTGGCGTACCTGCGCTTCATCGTGAACCGCGACGACTCGGTCAGCCTGCGCCGCATCATCAACGCTCCACGCCGCGGCATCGGACAGGCGAGCCTCAACGCCGTCGCTGCCGAAGGCGCGCGCCGCGGACTCTCGTTCGCCGCAGCACTGGCCTCGCCGCAGATCGTCGAAGCGGCGGCGCCGAAAAAACAGCGCGACGTGCGCGCGTTCTTCAACGAGATCGAGGCGTTGAGCAAGCTCGGCGACGAGCGCGGCCCGTCGTCGTTGCTGCTCGCCGTGCTGGAAGACACGGGCTATCTGCGCGACCTGCGCGCCGAGGACACGCCGGAAGCGCGATCGCGTATCGAAAATCTCAACGAGCTGCTCGGAGTGGCGCGCGACTTCGAAGAGCGCGAAGGCCGCGATGTCCTCGGTTTCTTGTCGACGATATCGCTCGTGTCCGACCTCGATGCCATGCACGACGAGGACTCCGCGGTCACGCTCATGACGCTGCACATGGCCAAGGGCCTCGAATTTCCGGTCGTGTTCCTGTGCGGCCTCGAGGAAGGCGTCTTTCCGCACAATCGGGCGCTCGCCGATCCCATCGACATCGAAGAAGAGCGCAGGCTCTGCTATGTCGGCGTGACTCGAGCGATCGACGAACTGTCGCTCACCTACGCGCGACGCCGCAACACCTTCGGCAACGCATACTTGCACGCGCCGTCGCGCTTCTTGTCGGAGATGGCGGGCCTGGAGTTCCTCAACGCGCCGACGCTTTCGATGCAGCGCGCGGAGCCGGCATGGGACGAACTGGCGCAGCCGGCGCCGATCGAGCGCGACATTAACCTCGCCCCCGGCGATTCCGTGATGCATCCGAAATTCGGCGCCGGCATCGTCGTGGAGATCCGCGGCGCCAGCTCGGACGCATTCGTCACCGTGGACTTCGCGGCCGCCGGCCGGAAGAACCTCATGATCAACTACGCGAGGCTCGAAAAGGCCGCTCAGTAAGCGCTCTTGAACTTCGCTTCACAGAGTATGAATGGCGAACGCATCCGCACCGCCGTGGCCGGCGCGCAGGGCAAAATGGGGCAGATCGTGTCGCAGATGCTGCGCTCCGCCGACGGCATCGAGTACGTCGGAGGGCTCGTGCGCGCTCGCGGAACGCAGCCGGTCACCGACGCGTACGACGACATCGCTCGCCTGTTGTCCGACGCGCGGCCCCAGGTCGCGGTCGACTTCACGCACATGCCGGACTCGAAGTCCATCGCGCTCGCCTGCATTCGCGCCGGCGTCCGGCCCGTCATCGGCACGTCCGGCTACGGCCCCGATGACCTGGCGGAACTGCGCGAGGCGTGCGCGGCATCCCGGGTGGGGGCCATCTTCGCGCCGAATTTCGCGATCGGTGCGATTTTGATGATGAAATTCTCCAGCGAGGCGGCTCGTTATTTCTCGGCCGTCGAAATCATCGAGCTCCACGAAACCGGCAAGAAGGACGCGCCCTCGGGAACCGCGCTGGCCACCGCTCGGCGCATCGCCGGCCAGCGAATGCTCGAACGCAGCGAGACGCCACTGGTCAAGGCGCCGGGCGCGCGCGGCGCGAGCGTGGATGGAATCGGCATCCATAGCTTGCGCTTGCCGGGCGTCGTGGCCCATCAGCAAGTCGTGTTGGGCGGTGACGGCGAGACGCTGACGATCACGCACGACTCCATCTCGCGCAGCTCCTTTCTGCCGGGCGTGCTGCTCGCCGTGCGCGCGGCCGCGCGGCTCGATCGCTTCGTGGATGGGCTGGAGTCGCTGCTTTGAATCGGGCCGGCGGGTACCGCATCGCCATCGTCGGCGCGACCGGGCTGGTCGGCGAGGCGCTCGTCCGGGTGCTGGCCGAGCGCGGCTTTCCGGTTTCCACGCTGCGCGCCTTCGCCGGCGCGCGTTCTGCCGGCGCAAAGCTGCGCGCATTCGGCGACGACGTCGTCGTCGAGTCGCTTGACGATGCGGCGGACCCATTTTCGGACATCGACGTGGCGTTCTTCGCGGCGGGCGAGGATTCGAGCCGTAAACACGCGCGCTCGGCGTGCGAACGCGCCGTGGTGATCGACAAGTCGGCCGCGTTCCGTCTCGATCCGGCCGTGCCGCTGGTCGTTCCCGAGGCGAATGCCGACGCCGTGCTCGGCGCGCGGCTGATCGCAAGCCCGAACTGCTCGACGATCCCGCTCGCCGTCGCGCTGGCGCCGATCCAGCGCGCGTTCGGCCTGGGCTGGGTCAGCGTCGCGACGTATCAGAGCGTATCCGGAGCGGGCCGGGACGCCGTCGAAGAATTCGAGGCGCAGATTCGAGGAGGCAGCGGCGCGCGCGCGCTGCCGCGCCGCATTGCCGGCAACGTGATTCCAGAAATCGGTGGATTCGGCGGCGCCGGCGACAGCGGCGAAGAATCGAAGATCGCGGCGGAGCTCAGAAAGATCCTCGGGCTGCCCGCGCTGCGCGTTTCGGCGACGACGGTGCGCGTGCCGGTGGCAGTCGGGCACAGCGAAGCGGTCGCGTTCGGCACCGCTCGGCCCGCGACGCTCGCTGCCGTGCGCGAGGCCTTCGAATCGGCGCCCGGCGTCAAGTTCCAACGCGGCGAAGCGTACGCCACGCCGCTGGAGGCGACGGGCTCGGATGACGTCTTCGTCGGGCGCCTGCGCGCCGACGCCGCTCACCCCGGTGGATTCCTGTGCTGGATCGTCTGCGACAACTTGCGCAAGGGCGCGGCGACGAACGCGATCCAGATCGCCGAACTCGCGCTTGCCCAGGCGCCGACGCGCGCATGAGCAAGAACAAGGCCGCGGCGCCGCCGGCCAAGCGCGCCATCATCGTCCAAAAATTCGGCGGCTCGTCGCTTGCGACTCCCGTCATGCGCGATCTCGCCGCGCAGCGCGTGATCGACGCGCTGCGCGATGGCGGCCGGCCGGTGGTCGTGACGTCGGCGATCGGCCGTCATCCCGGACCGTATGCGACCGACTCGCTCATCGCGCTGGCGCCGCGCGAGCGCTCTGGGCCGAACGTCGACTTGCTCCTCGCATGTGGAGAGCTGATCAGCGCGAGCGTGTTCGCGGAGGTGCTCGAATCCCGCGGCGTCCCGGCCCGCGCGCTGAGCGGCGGCCAGGCCGGCATCCGGACCGACGACGCCCACGGCAGAGCGCGCATCACGCGCGTCGACGTGACCATTCTCACCAAACTGCTGGAGTTGGGGGTAACGCCGGTCGTCGCCGGCTTTCAAGGCTCGACCGAAGACGGCGTGCCCACGACGATCGGCCGCGGCGGCAGCGACCTGACTGCGGTCGCGCTGGCGGCCGCGCTCGGCAATGCGCAGTGCGAGATCTTCACGGACGTGGACGGAGTCATGACGGCGGATCCCGATCGCGTCTCATCCGCGCATACCATCGCCGCCATGAGTTTTGAAGAATTGACCGAGCTGGCGGAAGACGGCGCGACCGTCGTGCACGACAAGGCCGCGAGAATGGCGCAAGCCACGAGAACGCCCTATTCGGTGCGCAGCCTCGGCAGCGGCGTCGGCACGGCGATCAGCGACGATGCGGTCGGCCCGCAGCACCCGGTGACCGGCATCGCGACGCTGCTCGACTACACGTTCTTGCACGTGGTGCCCGAGGCGGCCATCATGCCCGGCGGCTGGGAGCGCGACGTTTTCCGTGCGCTCGCCGAAGCCGCGGTCAGCATCGATTGCATCAACGTCAATGCGGCGGGCGTGTTCTTCATCGTGCGAGACGACGAGCTCGAGAAAACGCGCGCGCTGCTGGAAACGCTGCCTGTTGCGCTGCGCGCCAAGCGCGATTGCGCCAAGATCTCGATCGTCGGCGCCGGCATGCGCGGCACGCCCGGCGTCATGTACGGCGTCGTGCGCACGCTTGTGGATGCCGGCATTCCCATCATCCACAGCACCGACTCCAACATCACGATCAGCATCCTCGTGCCGGCGGCCCAAGCGGCGGCTGCCGAAACCGCGCTGCACCAGCATTTCGGCTTGAGCAAGAGGTAGGACGCGATGGGACGCTTCGGACCGGTCGTCACCGCCATGATCACGCCGATGCGTGCCGACGGCTCGGTGGATCACGCTGAGGCAGGGCGCCTCGCGCGCTGGTTGTGCGAGCATGGCAGCACGGGCCTGGTCGTCGCCGGCACGACCGGCGAAGGACCGACGCTGCGCGACGACGAGAAGATCAAACTCGTCGAATCCGTTGTGTCGGCGGCCGGCGACGTCGCACAGATCATCGCCAACACCGGCAGCAACGACACGCGCCGCTCGGTCGAGCTGAGCAAGCGGGCAGAGCAAGCGGGCGCCGACGCGCTCTTGCTGGTCGGGCCGTACTATAACAAGCCACCCCAAAGCGGTCTGTTGGCCCATTTTTCGGCCGTGGCGGACGCCGTCGGCATCCCGGTGATGATCTACAACATTCCGGGACGCACGGGCGTGAACGTGTCGCCCGACACGCTCGTGCAACTAGCGTCGCATCCGCGCATCGTGGCCGTGAAAGAATCAAGCGGCGACCTGGGTCAAATCAGTGAGGTCGCCGCGCGGGTACCGTCGAGCTTCGACGTGTATTCGGGCGACGATCATCTGGCGCTTCCGACGGCGGCCGTCGGCGGTTGTGGGGTGGTCAGCGTGGCAAGTCACGTGGCGGGCGACGATATCCGCCGGATGCTCGACGCCTTTTTCGCCGGAGACGTGCGGGCGGCTGCGGCCGCTCACCAGCGCCTCCTGCCGCTCTGCCGAGCGCTGTTCGCGGTGACGAGCCCGATCCCGGTGAAAGCCGCGATGAAGCGCCTCGGATTTGCAGTCGGTGGCTGCAGGCTGCCGCTGGTGGAACTGACGCCGGCGCAGGAGCAGGCGCTTGCGGCCGCGATCGAAGCGTGGGCGCGTGCCTCCACGACGCTCGTGAGCGCGAGGTCAAGCTGATCACCGAATTGGAACCGGCGACGCAGAGCCTGTACGTGCTCGGTTGCCGGGTCGACAACGTCGATGCATCCCAAGCGGCCGCCCGCATCGCGCAGCTGATGCGAGCCGGCAAGCCGGCGCACGTGGTGACGCTGGGCGCCGAGATGGCGGTGCTCGCATCGAAGGACGCGCGCTATCGCGAAGCGCTCAACTCCGCCGATCTGATCGTTCCCGACACCGTCGGGGTCGTGTTCGCGTCTCGCCTGCTGGGCCGACCGGTGCCGCAGCGCGTCGCCGGCATCGAGCTCGCCGAGCGCACGATCGCGCGCTGCGCGCGCAGGCGCATACCCATCTACCTTCTCGGCGCCGCGGATGGCATCGCCGCGAAGGCCGGCGTGGAACTCGCCGCGCGTTTTCCGGGGCTGCGCATCGCGGGAACGCATCACGGCTACTTCATCCCGGATGAGGAGGCCGACGTCGCGCGAGCCATCCGAAATTCAGCGGCGCCGCTCGTGTTCGTCGGAATGGGATTCCCGCAGCAGGAGCTCTTTATCGCGCGCAATCTCGACCGCATCGGCTCGGCGGTCTGCATCGGCGTCGGCGGCTCGTTCGACATTTGGTCGGGACGCTTGCATCGCGCGCCCGATGCAGTGCGCAAGGCCGGCATGGAATGGTTCTATCGGCTCGTGCGCGAGCCGCATCGTTTGAAACGCCAACTCGCGCTTCCGCGCTTCGTCGCGCAGGTGACCGCGCAAGCGCTGCGCCAGCGCATCGGCGCCATGCGCAAAAACGCCGACGCGCAACGATCGCGCGACGAGCTGCAGCAGCCCCAGCATATCTCGAAGCCCTGATGCGCGGCATGATCCTCGCGGGCGGCCTTTCGACGCGGCTGTACCCGCTGACGCTCGCGCTGCCCAAACCGCTGGTGCCCGTCATGGACCGGCCGGTGGTCGCGCACGTCATCGAATACTTGCGCGGCTACGGCGTGGATGAGATCGCCACCAACGTCCACTACTTCGCCGAGGCGGTCGAGCGGTTCATCGGGGACGGCTCGAGATGGAATGTGAGCATCGATTATCTGCGCGAAGCGGAGCTGATGGGCAGCGCGGGCGCCGTCAAACAGATGGCGCAGATGTTCGACCGGACGTTCGTGGTCATCGGGTGCGACGACGTCACCAACGTCGATCTAGGAGCCGCGCTGCGATTTCATCGTTCGCGCGACGCCGAGGCGACCATCGTCCTCGTCGAAGCTGACGACGTGGAGCACTACGGCGTGGTGATCGTAGACGAGGACGGCCGCATCCGCGAGTTTCAAGAGAAGCCGAAGCGAGGCACGGAGCGCAGCAAGCTGGCGAACACCGGCATCTACATCTTCGAGCCCAGCGTGCTCGACCGGATTCCGGCGGAAACATTCTACGACTTCGGCAAGCAGGTCTTTCCGCAGATGCTGGCGGCCGGCGCACGCTTTTTCGGAATGCGCCAGCGAGCGTACTGGTGCGATATCGGCACGCCACGGGAATACAGAAGAGTTCACTTCGATGCGCTTGCGGGGAAGATCCGCCTCTCGCTCGACGACGGGGCGCGCATCGACGGCGGGGTCTTGATCGGCCCGCGAGCGCGGATCGCCGCCGGCGCGAGCATCGTCGCTCCGGTCAGCGTGGGCAACGGCTCGGTCATCGAGGCGGACGCTACCGTTCAGGCGTCGCTCCTCTGGGATAACGTCACCGTTGGAAAGGGCGCGACCGTTCGCGACGCGATCCTCGGCCGCGGCTTCCACGTCGCGTCCGGCGACGTGATCAGCGGCGGCGAGCACGCGCTAGAGAAGCCGCTCCCGATCTAGACTCGAAGCGCGAGAGCGGCGGCCGTGACGGCCGCCGCGCCGCATGTCCGCAGCACCTTCGCGCACGCAACCATCGTGGCGCTGGTGGTGACGACGTCGTCGACGAGGACCACGCGCCTTCGGAGAACCGACCCGGCACGAGGCCCAGCTGCAAAAGCTCCTGCGACGTTTTTCTGCCGCTGCGCGAATCCGAGCTCGGTCTGCGGCTGCGTCGCTCGGGCGCGAACGACGGCACTCGGCTCCAGCGCGACGCCGGGATCCGAGCCGCGCGTGCGCGACAGACTCGTCAGGATACCGCGCGCGATGAGTTCCGATTGGTTGTAGCCTCGTTCGCGCAGGCGCGACGGATGAAGCGGAACCGGGACGACGACGTCGGTGCAAAACTCGCCGGCCGCGATAAGTCGCTCTCCTAGCAGTTCGCCGAGCGCCTCGGCGGCCGCCGCGCGATTTCGGAACTTGATCGCGTGGATGGCGCGGCGAAGCTCGGCATCGTGCGCGCCGAGCGCGAACAGCGGCAGCGAGCCGGCGCGCGCGACCTGCCGGCAGTCTCGCAGCGCAGCGCGGCAGCGGTCGCAGATGACCGGGCCCAATCGGTCGCAGCTCGCGCACGACGAGGGCGCGAGCAGACCGAGGGCGACATCCAGGGCAGTAAGCAGGGCCGACCGCACAGAACGCCATCACGCTGCGAGCATTTCCGGTAAAGTGGATCCATGAACGACGAAGTCTTGATGCGCCGCGCGCTGCGGCTTGCCGCGCGCGGCGCCGGCAATACGAGCCCGAACCCGATGGTGGGCGCCATCGTCGCGCGTGAGGGCCAGGTGATCGGCACCGGCTTTCACGAGCGCGCCGGCACCGATCATGCCGAAAGCGCGGCGCTCGGGCGCGCCGGCGAAGCCGCGCGCGGCAGCACGCTGTACGTGACGCTCGAGCCGTGCGCGCATCGCGGGCGCACGCCGCCCTGCATCGAAACCATCATTGCCGCCGGCGTCGCGCGAGTGGTCGTCGCTATGGAAGATCCCGACGAACGCGTGCGCGGTCGGGGAATCGCCGCGCTGCGCGCTGCCGGCATCGCGGTCGACGTGGGAAGCGGCGAAGCACAAGCGCGCGCGCTCAATCGGGCCTACGTGCATCATCGCAGAACCGGCACGCCGTACGTCAGCTTGAAAATGGCGCAGACGATCAACGGCAAGATCTCCGACCGGCCCGGCACGCGCATGCAGCTCACCGGCGAAGCGGCGGCGAAATTCGTTCGGGGCCTGCGCTACGAACACGACGCGGTCATGGTGGGCGTGAACACAGTCGTCGTGGACGACCCCGAATTGACGGTGCGCCCGCGCAAGCGCCGCGCGCTTCCCTACACGCGGATCGTCGTCGATTCCGGCGGACGCATACCGCCATCGAGCGCGGTTCTCCGCCGACAAACAAGTGCGAAGACGATCGTCGCCACCACCGACGCGATGCCCCAGCGGGTTCGAGAGCTCTTGCAGAAAAAGCACATCGACATCGTCACGTGCGCGCGCAACGCCGGCGGACAGGTGGAGATTCCTGACCTGCTGGTTCAGCTCGGCGGTCGCGGCGTGCTCTCGATCCTGTGCGAAGGCGGGCCGACGCTCGCGAGCTCGCTGCTTCGCGCGCGCCTCGCGCAGCGCGTGTACTGGCTCATCGCGCCGCGCCTGATCGCATCCGAAGGCGCGGTGGATGCGATCTTCGGCCTTCCCGACGCTCGCCTGCGCATCGAATCGGTGGAGGCGCTCGGCGCCGATGCGCTCGTCACGTGCGCGCCGGAGTATTGAGGATGTTCACCGGGTTGATCGCTCACCTCGGCATCGTCGCGCAATCGCTCCCCGATCGCGGCGGCAACCGATTGACGCTCGAGTGCGCGGATCTCGCGCGAGCTTCGGCGCCGGGCGATAGCATCGCGGTCAACGGCGTTTGCCTCACCGTCGCTTCGGTCAGCGGCGGCCGCCTGGAGTTCGACGTCGTTCCGGAAACGCTGCAGCGCAGCGATCTTGGAGCGCTCGTGCCGGGAGACGCGGTAAATCTCGAACCCAGCCTTCGGCTCGGTGACGCGCTCGGCGGCCACCTCGTCTACGGGCACGTGGATGCGACGACCCGCATCGAGGCGAAGCAAGCCGAGGGTCCTGGTTATCGGCTTTGGTTCGCGGTACCGCCCGGACTCGAGGCGATGGTCGTCGAAAAGGGATTCGTGGCGCTCGACGGGGTCAGTCTGACCGTGGCCGAACGCACGGGCTCCCGCTTCGCGGTCGCGCTCGTCCCCGAAACGCTTGCGCGGACGACGTTCGGCCGCAAATCTGCCGGCGGGCCCGTCAATCTCGAGGTGGATCCAATCGCGCGATACGTGGCCGCCCTGCTCGCCGAACGAAAGTAACCGACAGCTCATGCCGCTTGCGACAATCGAAGAAGCCATCGCCGACGTCCGCGCCGGCAAAATGGTCATCGTCATGGACGACGAGGATCGCGAGAACGAAGGCGACCTCACCATGGCCGCGCAGATGATCACGCCCGAGGCCGTCAATTTCATGACGAAGCAGGGCCGAGGTCTGATCTGCGTGCCGATCGTCGGCCGCCGGCTTGACGAGCTTCATATCCCGATGATGGTGGCCGAAAATACGTCGCCGCTCGAGACGGCCTTCACCGTGTCGCTCGAAGCCAAGGGTCGCACCACGACCGGGATCTCCGCGCAGGATCGCGCGGCCACCATCAAAGCGCTGCTCGACCCGAGCGCGCGCCCCAGCGATTTCGTCTGTCCAGGGCATACATTTCCGCTGCGCTCGCGCGAAGGCGGCGTGCTGGTGCGCGCGGGCCAGACCGAGGCGGCGGTCGATCTTGCGCGGCTTGCCGGGCTCTATCCCGCCGGCGTCATCTGCGAGATCCTCGCAGACGACGGCACGATGATGCGCCGCGCCGGACTGGAGCTGTTCGCCGCGCAGCATGGGTTGCTGCTGATCACGGTCAAGGATCTCATCGCCTACCGCATGCGGCACGAGAAGCTCGTGAAGCGCATCGCCGAGTTCGGCCTCCCGACGCGCTTCGGCGAATTCCGCGGCTTCGGATACGAATCGCTTGTCGACGAGCAGTGCCACGTCGCGCTGGTGATGGGCGAGGTCGGAGACGGCAAGAATATCCTGGTACGCGTCCACTCCGAATGCCTGACCGGCGATGCGCTGGGCAGCCGCCGCTGCGATTGCGCCGCGCAACGCGACGCCGCTTTGCACACCATCGCGCAGACCGGTCGCGGCGTATTCCTCTACCTGCACCAGGAAGGCCGAGGCATCGGCCTCGCCAACAAGCTTCGCGCGTACGAACTGCAGGACCGCGGCGCAGACACGGTCGAGGCGAATCTGCGGCTCGGGCTGCCGGCAGACAAACGCGACTACGGCATCGGGTCGCAGATCCTCCACGATCTGGGCGTGCGCGAAATGCAGATCATCACCAACAATCCACGCAAGATCGCCGGCTTGGAGGGCTACGGCCTGAAGATGCTGGGCCGCGTGCCGCTCATCATCGACCGAGACGAGTACAACGCCGACTATCTCAAGACCAAAGAAGAAAAACTCGGACACCTCTTTTGACAGCCGCTCCGCGCCAGCGCTTCGCGATCGCGCGGGCGCGTTTCAACGGCGATATCACGCAAGCGCTGCTCGACGGCGCGCTGCGCGCGTTCGAAGCGGCGGGCGTGGCGCGAAAACGCGTAGACGTGTTCGAGGTCCCCGGCTCGTTCGAATTGCCGCTGGCCGCGCTGTGGCTCGGGCGCAGCCGTACCTACGATGCGATCGTCTGCTTGGGATGCGTCATCCGCGGCGAGACGCCGCACTTCGATTTCGTCGCCGCGCAAGCGGCTCGAGGCATCGCCAGCGCCGCATGGTCGACCGGAATCCCAGTTATCTTCGGGGTGATCACCGCGAACACGGTCGAGCAGGCCTGGGCGCGCGCGGGTGGCTCGGCCGCGAGAGCGTCCGATCACGTCGGCAGACCCGTAAGCGGCAACAAGGGCTATGAAGCCGCGCAGGCCGCCATCGACATGGCGGCCCTGCGAGCGAGACTTCGCTTCAAGAGGTAGGCAGCGCCGCGCGCTAGGTCCTCGCGGGTGCCGAACCCCGGGTGAACAATTTGATGATGAGCAGCAAGATGATCGCGCCGACGAACGCGACGAGGAAACTGTGCCACGAGAATCCGGTGAGGCCCGGATGATGCAGGATGCTCGTCCACACGAAGCCTCCGATGAGCGCGCCGATCACGCCGATGAGAAGATCTCCCAAGATGCCGCCCGGACCGCTGCGCACGAGCGCTCTCGCTAGCGCGCCTGCGATGATTCCGATGATGATCCACGACAGAATGCTCACAACCACCCTCCTCTGAAGAACGGTACTAGAAAACGACGTGTGCTTCGCGATTCGCGCGGCTTGCAGGCCAATCCCCTGCCGCCGTCCCGTTGCCAGGGCGCTCCGAGGCTGGTTTCGAAGCACAAATCTGCCATGCCGAACCTGCGTGCGCGACCGTGAATCCGAAGCCCCTCGAGTTTGCCGACGGCGTGTTGCGCATCGTCGATCAGAGCAAGATCCCCCTCGCTGTCGAGGTCGTGGAATTGCGATCCTGGCGCGAGGTCGCTGACGCGGTCGCGGCGATGAAGATTCGCGGCGCCCCGGCAATCGGCATCGCGGGAGCGTACGGCGTGGCGCTCGCCGCCCGCTGTAGCGCGCGACCGAAGGTCGCCAATCCGGGCGAGCGCAGCTCGCCCGCAGATTTCTTAGCCGAGCTCCAGCAGGCCGGCGATGCGCTCGCGGCCGTGCGGCCAACCGCGGTCAACCTGAGCTGGGCGGTGAGCGAGATGATGGATGAAGCGCGCCGGCGCTTCGAAGCGGGCGAAACGCCCGCGATGGTCGTCGCGGCGCTCGAAGCGAAAGCCCGCGCCATCCACGACGACGACGAGCGCACCTGCCGAGCCATCGGCGCGGCCGGCGCCGCGTTACTGCCCGATGCCGCCTCGGTTCTGACGCACTGCAACACCGGCGATTTCGCGACCGGAGGATACGGAACTGCCCTCGGCATCATCCGCTCCGCCTGGCATGCCGGCCGACTTGCGCGCGTCTTCGTCGACGAAACGCGGCCGCTGCTCCAGGGTTCTCGACTCACCACGTTCGAGCTGCAGCACGACGGCATACCGTTCACGCTCATCGCGGACACGATGCCCGCGCATTTCATGGCGCGCGGCGACGTCGATGCCGTCGTCGTCGGCGCGGACCGGATCGCGCGCAACGGCGACGTCGCGAACAAGATCGGCACGTATGCGCTCGCGATCCTCGCGAAGGAACACCGCATCCCGTTCATCGTCGCTGCGCCGCGTTCCACGTTCGACGCCTCGATCGCTGACGGGTCGGCCATCATCATCGAAGAGCGCGACGCGCGCGAGATCACGCATGTGGCCGGGGTGCCGGTCGCCGCGCCCGGCACGCGGGCAGCGAATCCGGCGTTCGACGTCACGCCAGCGCGGCTCATTCACGCGATCGTCACCGAGGCGGGCGTCCTTCGAGCGCCCTATGAGCGTTCGATCCCTGAGCTTATGATGCGCTCGCCTGAACGCGAGGCCGCTCGATGAGCTCGTCCAAACGGGCAACGAGGCTCGGGTATCTCGATTTCGACATCGCCGCTTTCGATCGTCTTCCGTCGCTCATCGTCGTGGTGGGGAAGGAACATCTGCTAGCCGACGACGCCATCCGCTCCATCACGGCCAGCATCTCGCCCGATGAATCGACGCGGGCGCTCAACGTCGACTCGGTCGACGCGCGCGGCGCCGAGCATTTCGGAAGCGTTGCGGAAAAATTGGCGGCGCTGCCGTTTCTCGCTCAACGCCGCGCGGTCGTCGTGCGCGGCACGATCGATCTAAAGAAGGAAGCGCGCGACGAGCTCGCGCGTGCGTGCGAGAACGTGGGCGAGCACGCCATCCTCATCATCGATCACTCCGGGAAACCCGCGCGGCCGCAGGGCCGCAAGCCGGCCGAAGAGGCCGCCGCCTTCGCGAAGCTGACGCGCGACAGCCTGGTCATCAGCTGTACGCTCGGCGAGCGCGAGTGCGCCGCGTACATCGATCGGTATGCTGCGGAGATCAACCTCACGATTGACGCGAGCGCTCGCGCGGCGCTCGCCGGAACCGAAGATGTCTCCGAGATCAAGAACACGCTCGACCGGCTGGCGCTGGCCGGAAGACGCGTCACGCTGAAGGACGTCCAGGCCTATGCACTTCCGACGGAAGACGCAAAACTGTGGACGATGGCTGCGGCCGTGCACGCCGGCGACGCCGAAAAGGCGCTGCGCATGTCCGCAGAGCTCGGCGACGCCATCGGCCCGCTGATCTGGCTGGCCGGCGATGCGCAAATCATCTGGGAACTGCGCAACGGTGCGCGCGCCAACGACTACGCGGCGGCCACCGGGCAAAATTTCTGGCGCATCAAGAACTTGTTCGGGGTGGGCAAGGACCGCACGCGCAAAGAGCTCAAGGAGCGCGTCGACGTGACGATGGCGGCGCTGGAGCGCTCGGTAACCGGCCGGCGAGAACCGGAACAAGCGCTGGAAGAAGTCATCGTGCGGCTCGCAGGCAAGCGCGGCTAGAGCGGTACGCCGGTTTCGGTCGGCTAAAGCCGACCGCTCCAAAATCAATCCGGTTTCGCGACTTGGAGCGGTCGCCTTCAGGCGACCGTTCTAGCTTCGGTCGGCTAAAGCCGACCGCTCCAAGTAGCGTTACGTGATTTTCGGTCGGCTAAAGCCGACCGCTCCAAGTTGCGGTACGCGGCTTTTAAGCCGACCGCTCCAGAGGGCGGGCGCGGCCCGCGACGAACGATGATGACACCGTGACGAGTTCGTATTCATCCCCGTTTTCTTGGCGATACGGTCGTCCTGCGATGCGCTCGCTCTTCTCGGAGGAGACGAAACGCCGGATGTGGCGGCGCATGTGGCTCGAACTCGCGCAAGCGCAAAGCCAGGCGGGCCTCGTCAGCGATGACGAGGTCGCCGATCTGCGGCGCTACGTCGACGCGGTCGACATAGCAGCCGCGCATGAGATTGAAAAAGACATCCATCACGATCTCATGGCGGAGTTGCGGGTGTACGCGAGCCAAGCCAAGCTCGGCGGCGGCAAGCTGCACCTCGGGGCGACGTCCATGGACATCGAGGACAACGTCGAAACGGCGCGCGTGAAAGTCGCTCTTTCGATGTTGTGCGGCGGCCTGCGCTCGCTGCTCGACGTCTTCGCCGGGCAGATCGAGAAATACGCCGACCTCACGTGCATGGCGTACACGCACCTGCAAGCGGCGGAACCGACGACGCTGGGCTACCGCCTCAGCGTCTGGGCGCACGATTTCTACCTCGACTACGAAAACCTGAAATGTCTGGCGTCGTGGCTGCCGAGCAAGGGTCTGCGCGGCGCCGTCGGCACCTCGGCGTCGTACGCGGCTTTGCTGGCGGGCACGAAGCTGACGCCGGACGATCTCGAGCGCCACGTCTTGAACGCGTTCGGGCTGCGTGCGCTCCCGGTGACCGGGCAAACCTATTCGCGCCGCTTGGACTATATCGTGCTGGCCGGCGTCGCCGCCTTCGCCGCATCCTGCGCGAAGTTCGCCTTCGATGTGCGGGTGCTGTCGTCGAGTCCATTCGCCGAGTTGGCAGAGCCGTTCGGCGCGAACCAAGTCGGGTCGTCGGCCATGCCGTTCAAGCGCAATCCGATCCTCAGCGAGCGCATCTGCTCGCTCGCCCGCCTCGTGCAGGCGAACGCCGGCGTGGCGTGGCAAAACGCCGCAGACAACCTGTTGGAGCGCACGCTCGACGACTCGGCCAACCGCCGGGTCATCATCCCGGAGACGTTCCTCGCGGCCGACGAGATGGCGATGCTCGCAAAAAGCGTCGTCGGCGGGCTGCGCGTGGATACGGCACGCATTCAGCGCAATCTCGATGCCTTCGGGCCGTTCGCCGCCACCGAAGCCGTGCTCGTGACGAGCGCCAAGCGCGGCGCGGACCGGCAAGAGCTGCACGAACGGCTGCGCGAAGCGTCCATGCAGGCATGGGAGGCGCTCGGAAGAGGCGAGCGCAATCCGCTTCCGGAAATTCTTTCGCGCGATCCGATCGTGGCGCGTTACGTCAAAGCCAGCGAGCTCGGGGAGTTGCTGGAGCCGGCCCGATACACCGGCCTGGCGCGCTCCAGAGCGCTCGACGTCGCCAAGCGCCTGAAAAACCTCGACCCGCCGAGCGGAGTGGCGGTCGACCTCGGTCGACCGGGAAAGTGCTGAGCATGAATAAAGGGACTGAAGTCGGCCGCGGCAAGACCAAGGTGCTGTTCGAACACCCGGAACGGGTGGACGCGCTGGTGGTAGTCCAGCAAGACAACATCACCGCGGGCGATGGCGCAAAACGCAACGTCATCTCGGGCAAGGGCCGGCTGGCGGCGCTCACCACCTCGCGGGTCTTTCGCTTGCTGAACGCCTGCGGCGTGCCGACGCACTATCTCAGCGGCGGCGAGGACGAAGACGGCAACGAGATGGTCGTGCGCCGCTGCGAGATGATCCCCATCGAAGTGGTCGTGCGCGGCGTGGCGGCCGGGTCATATCTCAAGCGAAACCCCGGCATGAAGGCCGGCACGATCCTGGCGCCGCGGCCCGTGGAATATTTCTTCAAAGACGATGCGCGCCACGATCCGCAATACACGGCCGAGCAGATCCTCGACGAGCGGATTTGCACGCGCTTCGAGCTCGCCGTGATGTCGGATCTCTCCCGCCTCATCTTCGAAATTCTCGCGCATGCCTGGCGCCAGCAGAGCGTGCTGCTGGTCGACCTCAAGGTCGAGTTCGGCCGCGCGCGCACCGACGACGGCGGGACCGAGATCGTCTTGGCCGACGTCATCGACAACGATTCGTGGCGCATCTGGCCGGGCGGCGACCAAGCGCTGATGCTCGACAAGCAGGTCTACCGCAACCTCTCCGCGCCGAGCGACGACGACCTTGCGTCGGTGAAAGCGCGCTACGAGGAGGTCGCCGAACGCGCCGGCCGATTCTTGAAGAGCAGCGGGGGCTTCGTCGCGATCCTCATGGGCTCAGCGGCCGATGCACCGCACGCCGACCGCTGCATCAAGGCACTGGGCGCGCTGGGCATCCCGTCGCGCAGGCATGTCGCGTCGGCGCACAAGACGCCGCTCTTCGTCCTCCAGCTCGTGCAGCAGCTCGACAGCATGCTCGGCAATCTCGTCTACATTACTATAGCGGGCCGCAGCAACGCCTTGTCCGCGATGCTGGACGCTCAGACGGCCAACCCGGTGATCGCATGCCCGGTGATCGGTTCGACCTGGGCCGGCATGGAGGTCCTCTCCAGCCTGCACGTGCCGTCGGGCGTGGCGAACGCGGTGGTCCTTGAGCCGGAGAACGCCGCCCTGGCGGCCGCCAAGATCCTGGCGGTCGACGACACCGTTCTGTACGGCCGCGTGGTCGTGTCGCAATACCGCACGCGCGCCGCGGTCATCGAATCCGACGCGCGCATCAATGCCCAGGCCGGCCAGCAGGGGAACGGGAAGCGCGTCTGAGATTGGCGACGCACGTCCTCGATCCCGTCGAGCACTCGGCGCAACGCCTGCCCGTCGCAGGCGCCGCCGACGAAGAACTCCTGCGCCTCGCTCGCCGCGAGGCGCTCGCGCTCACGCCCCTCGAATTGCGCGCGATCGCCGAGCGCATCGGGCGCGACCCGACGCGCGCGGAGGCACACGCCTTCGCGATCCAGTGGAGCGAGCATTGCTCCTATAAGAGCAGTCGAGAGCTGTTGCGCAAACTGCCGACGCAGTCGAGCGACGTGCTGGTGCCGGTCGGTGAAGACGCAGGCGTTCTGCGCGTGGCGACGATCGATGGCGTCGACTACGGCGTCGTCGTCGCGCACGAGAGCCACAATCATCCGTCGCAAGTGGTGCCGTTCGAAGGCGCCGCCACCGGCGTGGGCGGGATCTTGCGCGACGTGCTGTGCATGGGCGCGGAACTGATCGCGAGCGCCGATCCGCTCCGCTTTGGCGTTGCGGATCCCGGCACGCATGCCGCGTACGTCGCCGGCTCCGTGGTCGACGGGATCGCGGCCTACGGCAACGCGGTCGGCGTGCCGAACATCGCTGGGGACGTCTATTTCCACCCATCCTTCGACGACAATTGCCTAGTGAACGTGGTCGCGCTCGGACTGGTCCGAGCGGATCGCATCATCCATAGCCGCGTGCCGAAAGGCGGTTCGGGTTACGATCTCGTGCTCGTCGGGAAAGCGACGGACGCGTCCGGATTCGGCGGCGCGGCGTTTGCCTCGCTGACGCTCGATGCGGCGCAGGCGCAGTCCAATAAGAGCGCGGTTCAAGTGCCGGATCCGTTCCTCAAGAATGTGATCATGCGGGCCACGTACGCGGCGTGCGAGGAAGCGTGGCGGCACGGTTTCGAGGTCGGCTTGAAGGACCTCGGCGCCGGCGGAATCCTGGGCAGCACGTGCGAGCTGTGCAACGCCGGTGGTTTCGGCGCGGCGATCGACATCGATGCGGTTCCGCAAGGCGTGCCGGACCTGCCGCCGTTTGTGATCGCGTGCGCCGAGACGCAAGAGCGAATGCTCTGGGCCGTGCCGCCGCAATTCACGCCGGGACTGCTCGCCATCTACAACCAGCGCTTCACGCTGCCCGACGTGTCGGCAGGCGCCTGCGCCGCGGTGATCGGCAAGGTGACGGCCGCGCGCCGCTACGTCTTGACCTCCCACGCTCGAGAGATCGCGAACGTGCCGATCGAGGTGCTGGCCGGCAAGGTCGTCGCGAAGCGCCGCGCCGCAGATCCCGCCGCGAAGCAGCCCAGCGAGCCGGCTTTCGAAGTGCCGGACATCGGCGAGGCGCTCGTTCGCGTGCTGGCGCACCGCGACGTGTGCAGCCGGCGCCCGCTGATCGAGCACTACGACACCGTCGTGCGCGGCGCCACGGCCATTCCCAGCGGCTACGCCGACGCCGGCGTGGTCTTGATCAAGCGCGGCGCGCGCGCGGGCGTGGCTCTGTCGGTCGACGGCAATCCGCGCTACGGCGCCATCTCGCCCCGGCTGGCCGCGGCGCACGCCGTCGTCGAATCGGCGCGCAACGTGGCCGCCGTCGGAGCGCAACCGATCGGCCTCACCGATTGTCTCAACTGCGGCGACCCCACCGACCCCGCGGCGTTTCGCCAGCTCGAGGACGGCATCGAGGGATTGGCGGAAGCCGCGCGAGCGCTGAGCGTGGGGCGCGTTGTCGGAGAACCGCTGCCGTTCGTCAGCGGGAATGTGAGCCTGTACAACGAGTCGGCGAACGGAAACGCGGTCGCTCCGTCCGCGATCGTCGCCTGCATCGGACGCGTGGACGATATCGCGCGCGTGGTCACCATGCAGCTCGTCGAGAGCGGCGACAAATTGTTTCTCCTGGGCCGGCGTACGTCGCAGCTCGGCGGCTCGGTCATCGCGGCGCTCCATGGAGCGCAAAACGGCTCCGTGCCGCCGGTGGACTACGCCGAAGCCAACGCCTCGATCCGCGCGGTGGTGGACGCCATCCGCTCGGGCGTCATCCTGGCCGCGCACGACGTCTCTGACGGCGGCGTGCTGGCGTGCGTCGCAGAGATGTGCCTCGGCGGCGCGGCCGAGGGGCGCATCGGCGCTCGGTTGCGGCCGCCGAACGAGTGGGCTCCCGAGGTGTCGGCCACGGCTGCGCTCTTCGGCGAAGCCGGCGGCTTTGTCGTCGAGGTGGCGAAGCGGAAACTGCGCGAGTTTCACGAGCTGTGCAAGAAACACGGCGCGTGGACGGAGCTGCTCGGGGAAACAGGCGGCGACGTCCTTGCCGTCGATGGCCTTTGCGGCGTGGCGCTGATGGAACTCGCCGCCGCGTGGGCCGCGCCGCTGAAGGATTTGTTCGACTGACATGCCGCCACGCGTCGCCGTCATCGTCTTTCCAGGCACGAATTCCGAAGCCGAGACCGTCGACGCGTGCCGCGACGCCGGGATGGCCGCCGAATGTTTCTGGTGGGCCGACGATCCCGCGTCGCTGCGCGACTTCGACGCATACGTGCTCGCCGGAGGATTCGCCCACGAGGATCGCGTGCGCGCCGGCGCCATCGCCGCCAAGAGCCCGCTCGTCGCGATCGTCAAGGAGCAAACCGAAGCCGGGAAGCTGGCGCTCGGGCTTTGCAACGGCGCGCAGGTGCTGGCGGAAAGCGGGATGCTCGGAGCGGTCGCGATCGCGCGGAACTTGCCCTCGGGCCACTTTCAGTGCCGCTATGTGGATGTCGTTCCGACGGGCTCCTTCGAGCGCTGCGCGTTCACGCAAGGGTTGTCGCCAGGCGAGCCGCTGTGCATGGCGATGGCGCACGCCGAGGGTCGTTTTTGCGGGGCAGCGGACGCGTTCGACGAGCTCGAATCCGAGGGGCGCATCGTGCTGAAGTATGCCGGTCGAGCGCCGAACGGCGCCATGCACGACGCAGCCGGCATCTGCAACGCGGCCGGCAACGTGCTTGGGATCATGCCGCATCCCGAACGGGCGGCGTGGGCGTTCAATCATCTCGGGCGCGATCCGAGATACGCGCGGGGCGACCCGAACCGGACAGTCGGCGCCCATCGCATCTTTGCGAACATGGCTCTGGCGCTGCGCCGGAACCGGGCGATCGTGTTATGAATCGGGCGTCGGGCATGCCGCTCGAGATCGAGGTCGGTCTGGTCATCCCGGACAACGTCGCGTTCACTGCCGCCAGCGCGCTGCGCGGGCAGGGCGATCGCGAAATCGAGCGCATCGAGCGAACGCAGCTGTATCGGCTGGAACTTGACGGCCCTGGAGAATCTGTCGAAGGCGTCACGGCGGCGTTCCGCCGCGCCGAGATCGTCTTCAATCCGAACAAGCACCGAATTTGGTGTCTAGCAGAAGTTGTAGAGGTCGACCTTGGTCGACCTGAATTCGAGGCGGTGGTGTCCGATCGCGACGATGACACCACGCGCCTCGTCGCGCTCCTGCGCCAGCACTTCGGCATGCGCGAGCTGCGTCGGCTAGGTCGAGCGACGGCATGGAAGCTCTTCGAGCGCGACGGGCCGGCGAGTAAAGAACGTCTCGAATGGGCATGTCGCGCGCTGCTGTGCAACGTGCATTCGCAGACAGCCGTGGTGCGCCGCCGACCCGAACGCATCGAGGTCGGGGAAACCGCGCGACCGGCGTCGAACGCGCGGATTTAATGGCAAAGAAGGCGGCTGCCCACCTCCCTCAGCTCTACACCATCGCCACGCTCGGCAGTCACAGCGCCCTGCAGATCCTCAAGGGCGCCAAAGACGAAGGCTTTCACACGCTGGCCGTCACGACCCCGCAGAACGAGGGGCTGTATACGAGCTTCGCGTTCGTCGACGACGTGATGGTCATCGCCCGCTATAGCGATTTCCCGAAGGTCCAGCACGAGCTGACCCAGCGAAAAGCGATTCTCGTGCCGCACGGTTCGTTCGTGGCGTACCTCTCGATGGACGAGCACAAGGCCATGACGACGCCGTACTTCGGCAACAAGGCCATCCTCGACTGGGAAGCCGACCGCATGCGCCAGCGCGACTGGCTGCTGCGCGCCGGTCTGAAAATGCCGAGGCAGTTCCGCAAAGCGAGCGAGATCGACCGGCCGGTCATCGTGAAATTGTACGGAGCCGCCGGCGGCAAGGGCTATCTGTTCGTGAAGAACGCCGACGATTTCGCCGTCCGCGCCTCGCACCTCGTCGAGCAGAAGTACATCATCCAGGAATATATCATCGGGGTGCCCGTCTACATCCACTATTTCTATTCGCCCTTGACCGGCAAGCTCGAGATCATGTCGATGGACCGCCGCTACGAAAGCAACGTGGACTCGCTGGGCCGCATCCCTTCGGCCGACCAGGAAGGCTGGGACATCCAGCCTTCGTACGTGGTCATCGGCAACCAGCCGATCAGCTTACGCGAATCGCTGCTGGCCGAGGCGTTTCACATGGGCGAAGCCGTCGTCCGGGTGAGCCGGGAGATCTGCCCGCCGCGCGGCTTGTTCGGCGCGTTCTGTCTCGAGACGATCGTGACGCCGGAGGCCGAGTTTTTCCTGATGGAGATCTCGGCGCGTATCGTGGCCGGCACGAACCTGTTCATCGACGGCTCGCCGTATTCATATCTCAACTACGACGAGCCGATGTCGACCGGCCGCCGCATCGCGCGCGAGATCAAGCACGCGCTGCTCTCAAACAGCCTCGACATGGTCTTGGATGAATCGGGCCGCGCAGTGCGCGGAGGCGACGGCATCGGCGTCACCATCCGCGGCCCCGGAGTTCCGGCCAACTGATGAAGTTCGCGTCGCCTTCGCCTTGGAGCGGTCGGCTTCAGCCGATCGTGCTCGACCGCAGGTCGACGAGCGGGGATGCTGTGCTCGACCGCAGGTCGACGAGCGGGGATGCTGTGCTCGACCGCAGGTCGACGAGCGGGGATGCTGTGCTCGACCGCAGGTCGACGAACGGGGATGCTGTGCTCGACCGTAGGTCGACGAACGGGGCTGCTGTGCTCGACCGTAGGTCGACGAACGGGTCGAGCGCAGCTCGACCCGCTTCATAGCATGAGCCTCGCCGACACGCTCTCGGCCTACGATCCTCGCGGGCTCACTCTCTGCTGCGTCGGCAGCCATTCGGCGCTCGACGTGTGTCTCGGCGCGAAGGCCGAGGGTTTGCGCACGCTGGTGGTCACGGCAGCCGGGCGCGAGCAGACCTACGGACGCTATTACCGCTCTCGGGCCGATTTTAGCGGCTGCGTTGACGAGACGATTCGGCTGGATCATTTCGCCGACGTGCTCCAGCCCGACGTGCAGCGTCGCCTGCTCGAGCACAACGCGATCTTCGTGCCGAACCGCTCGTTCGAGGTCTACCTGCGGCAGCGCCATTCGTACGACGAGATCGAGCGCGGCATGCGCATCCCGTTCTTCGGGTCGCGCCGGCTGCTGCGCGCAGAAGAGCGCGACGAAAGCGCGAATCAATACGCGCTGCTCGAGGCGGCTCGGATCCGCTATCCGCGTCGCATCCGCTCGCCCGAGGAGATCGACGGCTTGACCCTGATCAAGGCGCCGCATGCGAAGGTCTCCTTCGAGCGCGCATTTTTTGTGGCGTCCACGCCCACGCAGTATCGCACGAGGTCGCAGGCCTTGCTCTCCGCCGGCGTGCTCACGCCGGACGGCTTGAAGAACGCGGTCCTCGAAGAATACGTGCTCGGCCCGACGCTGAACTTGAATTTCTTTTGGTCGCCGATACTGGGCGAGCTCGAACTGCTGGGCACCGACACGCGCCGGCAAACGAACATCGATGGCGCGCGCGGATTGCTGGCCATCGAGCAAGCCGCGTTAGGCGGCGCGTTCGCTCCGTCGCTGCAAGAGGCGGGCCACGTCGCCGCGACGGTCACCGAATCGATGCTCGAGCAGGCCTTCGACATGGGCGAGCGCTTCGTGAGCGCGGCCAAGGCCGCGCAGCCACCGGGAATCATCGGACCGTTCGCGCTGCAATGCGTGATCGCGGCCGGCCCGCCGAAATCGTTCGTGGTCTATGACGTGAGCTTGCGCATGCCCGGCTCGCCCGGCACGAAGTACACGCCCTACTCGGCGTATCGCTGGGGGCGCGAGATCTCCACCGGCGAACGGGTTGCGAAGGAAGTCGTGATGGCGCGCGACGCCGATCGACTCGCGGAGATCTGCACGTGATGGAGGATCGGGAGACCGTCGTCATCGTCGACTTCGGCGCGCAGTACGCGCAGCTGATCGCGCGCCGAGTGCGCGAAGAGCACGTGTATTCGGAGATCGTGGCGCACGACGCGCCGTGGGAAGAAATCGCCAGCCGAAATCCCTCGGCGTTCATCCTCACAGGTGGTCCGGAGAGCGTGTTCGCGCCCGGCGCGCCGCACGTGGCGGATGAGGTGCTTGCCGCCGGCAAGCCGATTCTCGGGATCTGCTACGGCATGCAGGAACTGGCGCGCGCGGCCGGCGGGACCGTCGTGCCGGGAGAGCTGCGCGAATATGGCAAGGCCGAGCTCATCATCGACGCTTCGCACTCGCCGCTCTTCGACGGCGTGCCGCCGCGCTCGCAGGCGTGGATGAGCCACGGCGACAGCGTCAGCGAGCTGCCCAAAGACTTCATCCACCTCGCGCACACGGAAACGTGCGAGAACGCCGCCATCGGCGACCCCGGCCGGAAATGGTACGGCGTGCAGTTCCATCCGGAGGTGCGGCATACGGATGCCGGTCGGATCATGCTGCATAATTTCTTGCGCAAGATCTCCGGGCTTTCGCAGAAATGGGAGATGTCGTCGTTCGTCGAGCGCGCGGTCGAACAGATCCGCGCGCAGATCGGCGATGCGAAGGCGGTGTGCGGGCTCTCGGGCGGAGTCGACAGCGCCGTGGCGGCGACGCTCGTCGCTCGCGCCATCGGCGATCAGCTGACCTGCATCTTCGTCGATCACGGATTGCTGCGCGAAGGCGAAGCCGATCAAGTCGTGCAGGCGTTCCGCGACATCGTGCACCTGAACGTCATCAAGGTCGACGCGTCGGAACGCTTCCTGCAAGCATTGGCGGGCATCGAGGATCCGGAGCGCAAGCGCGTCGCGGTTGGCAGAGAATTCATCGCGGTGTTCGAGCAGCAAGCGTCGTCGCTTGGCGATATCGAGTTCTTGGTGCAGGGCACGCTGTATCCCGATGTCATCGAGAGCAAAACCGCCCTCAGCAAGGCCGGCGCGAAGATCAAGACCCACCACAACGTTGGCGGTTTGCCGGAGCACATGCAGCTGAAGCTGATCGAGCCGCTGCGGCTGCTCTTCAAAGATGAGGTGCGCGTGCTGGGCCGCGAGCTCGGCCTACCGGATGCCGTCGTTGCCCGCCAACCGTTCCCCGGTCCCGGGCTGGCAGTCCGCATCATCGGCGCCGTGGACGCTGATCGGCTGGCGACGCTGCGCCGCGCCGACGCCATCGTGCGCCACGAGATCGAATCCGCCGACGGCGTCGAGTTGCCGTGGCAGTATTTCTGCGTGCTGACGCCGCTACGCAGCGTGGGCGTCATGGGCGACTATCGGACGTACGGCAACCTGGTCGCGCTGCGCAGCGTCGCAAGCGATGACGGCATGACGGCGGACTGGTCGGCCCTGCCGCACGAGCTGCTGCAGCGCATCTCGACGCGCATCGTGAACGAAGTGCCGGGCGTCAACCGCGTCGTCTACGACATCACCAACAAGCCGCCGGCGACGATCGAGTGGGAATAACGAATGCTGCGCTCGACCGAAGGTCGACGATGGGCGCGAGCGCAGCTCGAGCCCTGTGACCGCAATCGACCTGCGGTCGATCACGTCGTCGAGCTACGCTCGAGCACAGCTGCTGGCTGGTCATGCGCAGCTGGCGCATGCCAAGGATCACCGTCACGGCGATGACCAGCGCCGACAGCGGAGTAGCGAGCGCGGTGACTGCCTCCCATGTCATGCGCGCGGCGTTTGCCGCGAGGGCTGCGGTTCCTACTCGGCCGAATCAGGCGGTCATGAGGGTGCTCGTCGTCGGTTCCGGCGGCCGCGAACACGCATTCGCGTGGAAGTTGGCGCAATCGCCTAACGTCGAAGCGATCTTCGCGGCTCCCGGCAACGCCGGCACCGCTCGATTGGGCACGAACTGGCCCGAGCTCACTCCGACCGCGATCCCCGGCATCGTCGCAAAAGCGCGTGCGGCCCGCATCGACCTTGCCGTCATCGGCCCCGAGGCGGCGCTGGCCGCCGGCGCGGGCGATGCGCTGCGCGCCGCGGGCGTCGCCGTCTTCGGTCCCGGACGCGACGGCGCGCGCTTGGAATCGAGCAAGGCGTACGGTAAGCAAGCCATGACGCGCTGGGGCGTGCCATCGCCTCGTTTTGTCATCGCTCACGACGTCAAGCAAGCACGGCGAGCGCTGCGCGACTGGCCGACCGGGCAGGGCGTGGTCGTCAAGGCCGATGGGCTGGCCGCCGGCAAGGGAGTCGTCGTCTGCGATGACGCCGGCGACGCGCTGCGGCTCAGCGAGGAATGGTACGGCGCAGGTTCGGTCCCCGGCGGCGGCGCCACGATCGTGTTCGAAGAGCGTCTTTTCGGCCGGGAAGTCTCGATGATGGCGCTGCTCGACGGCACGCGGGCGCTCTTGCTCGACTCCGCGTGCGATTACAAACGCGCCGGCGATCGCGATGAAGGCCCGAACACCGGCGGCATGGGCGCCTACTCGCCGGCCGACGACGTCGTGACGCCGGCGTTTCGCGCGCGCATCTACGACGAGATCTTCGCGCCCACCGTCTCCGGGTTGCGCGCCGAAGGGATCGACTTCCGGGGCTGCCTGTATGCCGGCCTCATGATCACGCAGCGCGGCCCGCAGGTCCTCGAGTTCAACGCGCGCTTCGGGGATCCGGAAACGCAGGTGCTCGTGCCGCGTCTCGTCGGGGATCTCGACGACGTGCTGCTCGCCGCGGCCACGGGGCGCATCGATCCCGACCGGCGGCCGACATTCTCGGCTGAAGCGTGCGTTGGTGTCGTGCTTGCGAGCGCGGGCTACCCACTCTCCGCAAAGCCTGTGGATAACCTGCCGGATCCGTCGCCGCTGGACGCCGGCGTCGTCGCGTTTTGGGGCGCCTCCACGCTGCGCGCCGACGGGACGATCCATGCGTCCGGCGGCAGAGTCGTCACCGTGTGCGCGCTGGCAGAAGACCGTTCGTCCGCGAGAGACAAAGCGTACGCCGCGTGTGCCGCCTTCCGAAATCGGCTGCCCGCATCGGCGCAGCTGTGGCATCGAAACGATATCGCGTTGACACCACGCGCGGATTCGAGTACGGTGTAAGGAGATGGATCGCCCGCGGCAGGCCCGCTTCGATGCTTACCAGCCCAAGCCTCAGGGCTCCGAGGACGCCGTGCACGACGCGTGCGGCGTCGCAGGCATCTATTGTCCGGGCGAGGACGTGGCGCGCGTTACGTTTTTCGCGCTCTATGCGCTGCAGCACCGCGGTCAAGAGAGCGCCGGCATCGCCGTCTCCGACGGGCACGAGATGCGCGTCTTCAAGCAGATGGGGCTCATCTCGCAGATCTTCACCGAGGAGAGCCTCGAAAAGCTGCCGGGATACCTCTCGGTCGGCCACACGCGCTATTCGACGACCGGCTCGTCCGTCGTCTACAACGCGCAGCCGCTCTTGACGCACAGCCCGGTCGGCACCATTGCTCTGGCCCACAACGGAAACCTCGTCAACACCGAAGCGTTGCGCGCCGAGCTCGCCGACTCCATCGTGCCGACGAGCGACAGCGACTCCGATCTCATCGCGCGGCTCGTCGCAACGGCGCCGGACGGCGACATGACCAGTCGCATCGCCTACGCGATGGAGCGCTGCATCGGCGCGTTTTCCATCGTGCTGGGCACCGAGCGCCAGCTGTTCGGGTTCCGCGATCCGTGGGGCGTGCGGCCGCTGTGCCTCGGCAAGTACAACGCCGGCTGGGCGCTGGCGTCGGAGTCATGCGCGCTGGCCACCATCGGTGCGGAGTTCGTCCGCGAAGTGGAACCCGGCGAGATCGTCACCATCGACGAGCGCGGGGTTTCGAGCTTCAGGACGCAGACCGATTTCAAGCCTGCGAACTGCATCTTCGAATATATCTATTTCTCGCGGCCGGATACGATGTTCGCCGGGCACGAATTGTATCTGGCGCGCTATCGCATGGGTCGCGAGCTCGCAAAGGAGCATCCGGCGGCTGTCGACGTGGTGATGGGCGTGCCGGACAGCGCGACCGCCGCGGCCATCGGCTACGCCGACGAATCGGGCGTGCCGTACATCGAAGGGCTGATGAAGAACCGGTACATCGGCCGCACGTTCATCAATCCGGATCAACGCATGCGCGCGCAAGGCGTGAAGCTGAAGTTCAATCCGCTGCTCGCGAATCTCAAGGGCAAGCGCGTGGTCGTCGTCGACGACTCGATCGTGCGCGGCACGACCACCAGGCAACTCGTCGCCATGCTGCGCCGCGCCGGCGCGCAGGAAGTCCACGTTCGCATCACCGCGCCGCCCATGCGCCACCCGTGTTTTCTGGGCGTCGATACCGCGACGTACGAGCAGCTGATCGCCGCCAACATGAGCGTGCCCGAGATCTGCGCGACGATCGGCGCCGATTCGCTCGGCTATCTGAGCGAAGACGGGCTGGTCGCTTCCACGCAGCGACCGCGCAGCGATTTCTGCATGGGTTGTTTCACCGGCAAATACCCGACCGGCATCCATGAAGAGCTCACCGGCCGCGTCCGCGAACCCGCTAACCGGTAGTTGTGGAGGTCGAGCTTGCTCGACCGTCCGCGACCTTCGGTCGCGCGCTACAATCCGCGGAGGAACTGCGGCCACGGCACCGCGACCATCGTCTCGGTTTCCGATTGGCCCTCAGCCCGGATGATCATCGCCGCGCGCTCGACTTGCTTGAGATCGTTCGATTCCACGATGTCGACGAAGTCGAAGCGACCCGTCACGGCATAGCTCTGCTTCCACGTCACCTTTGGGCATTCGCGGCGAATGCGCTTCGAAACCGCTTCGCCGAGCTTCTTGAAGTCCTTCGGTTCGGAAACCGCGCCGGGCGCGAGCCGGCTCAAGATAATGTACGTCGCCATCATTGCCCCCTCGTCGTCAGCGTGGCTCGATATGCGTGACGATTGGATTTGCGAGGTCGACCAAGGTCGACCTCTACAACATAGGTCGCACGAGGCGGAGGGCGACTTCTGCCGCTGGCCAAAGGCCCCGGCCTATGATAGCCGACCACGACGTCCTCGTTCTCGGCGCAGGCCTCGCCGGGATGCGCGCGGGGCTCGAAGCCGCGCGCCGCGGAGCTGACGTCGCGGTCCTCTCGAAAGTCCATCCGCTGCGCAGTCATTCCGGCGCGGCCGAAGGCGGCATCAATGCGGCGCTCGATCCGGCGGACTCGTGGGAGATCCACGCGTTCGACACGATCAAAGGCAGCGATTACCTCGCCGACCAGGACGCGGTCGAGATCATGTGCCGCGAGGCGCCCCGCGATCTCATCGAACTCGAGCACATGGGCGTCACGTTCTTTCGCAATCAGGACGGCAAGCTCGGCACGCGCGCGTTCGGCGGGGCGTCCAAAGCTCGCACCTACTTCGTCGCCGACATCACCGGCCAGGCGCTCCTCAACGCGCTGTACGACACGCTGCTCAAGGAGGGCATCAAAATCTACGAGGAGTGGTTCGCCACCGACATCTACGTGCCCGACGGCAACGTCCGAGGCGTCGCGGCCATCGATATGCTGTCCGGCGAACTGAACTTGCTGCGCGCCAGAGCCGTCATCGTGGCCGCCGGCGGCATGGGCCGCGTGTACGAGCCGAGCACCAACGCGCTCATCTGCACGGGAGACGGTCACGCGCTCGCCTATCGCGCGGGCGCCCCGCTCATGGACATGGAGATGGTCCAGTACCACCCGACCACGCTCAAGGGCACGGGATTCTTGATGACGGAAGGCGCGCGCGGCGAGGGCGCCTATCTCATCAACAAAGACGGCGAACGCTTCATGCAGCGCTACGCCCCGAAGATGATGGAGCTCGCTTCGCGCGACGTCGTATCGCGGGCCGAGACCATCGAGCTCTTGGAAGGGCGTGGGGTGGACGGCTGCGTGTTCCTCGACATGCGTCATCTGGGCGCCGAGCTGATCCACAAGAAGCTGCCGCAGATCCATGAGATCGCGCTGAACTTCCTCGGGCTGGACATGGTGGAAATGCCTATCCCGATCCGTCCGGGCATGCACTACATCATGGGCGGCGTCAAGACCGACGTCGACGGAGCCACATCAATTCCGGGTTTGTATGCGGCCGGCGAGTGCGCGTGCGTCAGCGTGCACGGCGGCAACCGGTTGGGCGCGAACTCGCTGCTCGACACGCTCGTGTTCGGCCGCCGATCCGGCGCGCACGCCGCGGAGTTCGCGAAGCAAAACGGTCGGCTAAAGCCGACCGCTCCAACCGCCGGGGCGGATGAGCAGTACCTGCAACAACAGCAGGACGCGATCCGTCAACTGCTCGACCGACCGTACCGCGGCGAGACCTACGCCCGCCTGCGCCTCGAACTCGGCACGATGATGGACGAAAAGGTGGGCGTCTACCGCGACGAGGCGGGCTTGCAAGGCGCGCTCGCGGCGATCCGCGGTTTGCAGGATCGCTATCAGTCGCTGAGCGTGCAAGACAAGGGCCGCATCTACAACCAGGCGCTGACCTTCGCATTAGAAGTCGGCTACATGCTCGATTGCGCCGAGGCCACCGTGATCAGCGCGATCGAGCGCAAGGAAAGCCGCGGCGCGCAGTCGCGCACCGATTACCCGGCGCGCGACGACGCGAACTGGCTCAAGCACATCCTCGTCACGCGCAAACCCGGCCAAGAACCGGAGATTTCGTACCTGCCGGTCACGATCACCCAATGGGCGCCCATGGAGCGGGTCTACTGATGAACGTCAAATTCGTCGTCGGTCGCTATGCGACCGATCGAGAAGTGCTGGGCGAGCTGGGCGCTCCCTACCCGCCGCCGTATGCGGCTCGTCCTCCCAAGACGTTCCAGTCGTTCGACCTCGAGCTGCCCGACGAAGCGATGGTGCTCGACGGGCTGATCCACATCCGCGAATACGAAGACGAGTCCGTCTGCGTGCGCTGTTCCTGCCGATGCGCGATCTGCGGCTCGTGCGCGATGTGGATCAACGGACACGCGAAGCTCGCCTGCGTCACCAAGCTCAAGGACGTCGCCATTGACGGCGCGGTGCGCGTCGAAGCTCCGCCGTCGGTGAGCGCGTTGCGCGATCTGGTCTGGGACCAAAAGCCGTTTTGGGATAAGATGCAGTCGGTGAAGCCGTGGCTCGAAGGCAAGAAGCCGGTTCCCCAAGGCGAGGAGTACCGCGTGTCCAACGAGGCAATGGAAGAGCTCATCCAAGAAGTGAGCTGCATCTCGTGCGGCGCGTGTCTGCTCGATTGCGAGTCCTTCGCCGTCAACAAGGATTTTGTCGGCCCGCATGCGCTGGCGCGCGCCTATCGCTACGCGGCCGATCCGCGCGACGCGATCACGAGCGAGCGGCTCGCCTCGTACAGCGAACCCAACGGCGTGTGGGACTGCACGCACTGCTTCGAATGCGTTCAGGTCTGCCCGAAGAACGTGGCGCCGCTGGATCAGATCCTCAAGATCCGCAAGATGGCGGTCGACGCCGGCTATGACAAGAACCCCGGCACGCGTCACGCGGATGCATTCGCGGAATCGGTGCGCGAAAGCGGACGCCTGAACGAACTCACGCTGCTGCCGAAGTCGCTCGGGTTCTTCAACGTAGCCGCTCAGCTCAAGTCCCTGCCCGCCGCGTTCAACTTGTTGCGAGCCGGAAAGCTGCCGCCGCTGATCCATCACAAAGTGCCGCACTGGCAGCGCATCAAGAGCATCTTCAAACGTATCGGAGGCCGATTCTCCAAATGAAGGTCGCGTTTTTCCCGGGATGCGTGTCCAAGGGCGCGTGCCCGGAGCTGTACGTCTCAACGCAAAAGATCGCCGGTCCGCTCGGGCTCGAGCTCATGGAGCTCACCGAAGCCCCCTGCTGCGGCGCGGGCGTGCTGTCGGAGCAAGACCCTGCGCTTGCCGACTCGCTCAACGGATTGATGCTCGCGATGGCGGAGCGCGAAGGCGCGGATCTGATGACCATCTGCAGCACCTGCCAAGGCGTGCTGTCGAAGCACAACCATCAATTGAAGAACAGCCCCGAGCGCCTGGCCAAGGTGAACGACGTGCTGGCCGAAAGCGGCTTCCACTACTCCGGCACGACGTCGGTGAAACATCTGCTCTGGATTTTGGTGGAGGACATCGGCCTCGACAAAATCCGGCCGCTCGTCAAGCGTCGGCTGACGGGTTTGAAGATCGCGCCGTTCTACGGCTGTTACATCCTGCGACCCGAAGAGTACTTAGGCTTGAGAGAACGGCCGGAACGCAAGACCTATCTCGAGCAGATCATCTCGATGATCGGCGCCGAACCGGTCGAGTACCACGGCAAGACCAAATGCTGCGGTTTCCCGATGGTGACCATGAATCGCGACGCCTCGCTTTCCATGGGCGGCAAGCACATGCTGGAAGCGAAGGACAAAGGCGCCGATCTGCTGGTCACGCCGTGCCCGCTGTGCCACTTGAATCTCGACGCGCAGCAGCCCGATGCCGCGCGCGTGCTGAAGACGTCGATCGACGTGCCCATCTTCCATCTCCCGCAGCTGCTTGGGTTGGCGTTCGGCTTTGCGCCCGAAGAGCTTCGCTTGAATCATCACGTGGTTTCGACGACGCGCGCATTAGAAAAAGTCGAGCTGAAGGTCTAGCCGCTGCTTGCAGCGGTCGGCTATAGCCGACCGCAATCGAAAGGTCGAGCAGGCTCGACCTCTACAACTCCTCGGTTACGGCCGACCGAAATCGAAAGGTCGACCAAGGTCGACCTCTACAACTACTCGGGCTACGCCACTTGGAGCGGGTCGGCTTTAGCCGACCGAAAGCGAAAGGTCGACCAAGGTCAAGGCCACTGAAGTGTCGTCCACCCTATCCCATCTCGAATGTTCGAAATGCAGCGCGCGCCGCAGCGCCGACGTCGCGCAACACCTCTGCGACTGCGGCGGTCCGCTGCTCGCGCGCTACGACCTCGGTCGCGCGCGCATGCTGCTGACCGCATCGGTGCTGGCGCAGCGTCCAAGCGACCTGTGGCGGTTTCGCGAACTCATGCCGCTACGCGATCCACAGCACGCGATCAGCCTCGGCGAGCGCACGACGCCTATTATCGGGCTGCCCGATGGCAGTCTGCTCAAGGACGAGGGTTTGCTGCCGACGGGTTCGTTCAAGGCGCGCGGCGCAGCCGTGGGCGTCGCGCGCGCGCACGAACTGGACGTTCGCGACGTCGCCTTGCCGACCAACGGCAATGCCGGCGTCGCATGGGCGGCGTATGCGGCCCGCTTCGGTATGCGCGCCCACCTCGCGATCCCCAAGGCTGCGCCGCCGCCGTACGCGCGAATGTGCGAGGACTTCAACGCCCACGTCGAGCTGGTCGACGGCACCATCGCCGATGCCGGCCGGGTTGTGGCGGGCTGGATTGCAGAACATGGCTACTACGACGCATCGACGCTGAAAGAGCCGTATCGCATCGAAGGCAAGAAGACGCTGGGCTTCGAGATCGCCGAGCAGTTCGAATGGCATTTGCCCGACGTCATCGTCTATCCAACGGGCGGCGGCGTCGGGTTGATCGGGATGCACAAAGCCTTCCAAGAACTGCAAGCGTTGGGATTCTTGCCGCGCCGCATGCCGCGCTTTGTCGCGGTGCAATCGGCGGGCTGCGCGCCGCTGGCGCGTGCGTGGCAGGCGAAAGCGACAGAATCGACGTTCTGGCCGGATGCGCATACGTACGCCTACGGCATCAACGTGCCCAAAGCGATCGGCGACTTTATCGTGCTGAAGATCCTGGCTGAAACGGACGGAACCGCCATCGCGATCGCCGACGCGGATATCGAAGCGGCGCGCCGCCGGATCGCTTCCCACGGCGTCCTCACGTGCCCCGAAGGTGCCGCAACGGTCGCCGCCGTCGACTCGCTGCGTGCTAGCGGATGGATTCGCGAACGGGAGCGCGTCCTGGTCGTCAACACCGGTTCCCCGCTCGCCAGTTACGTGTAGCAGCCGACCTTGGTCGACCGGTCGAGCAAGCTCGACTGCTACAATCGAGTGGTGTCCTCCACTTCTAGGGGTCTGCTCAATCGCCGCAGAAGCCCCGGCACCCCGCAAGTCCAGGAGGCAGTTCGGTGAGCGATCTTCCAAAAGTCGGCGTCGTCGGTGTGGGCCGCATGGGCGCCAACATCGCACGGCGCCTCGCGGACGTCGGCTACCAGATCGCGGCGATCCACGACACGCGCGCCGAAACTGCGAGAGAAATCGGCGCCGAGCTCGGCGCGATGGTCTCGCCAACCCTCGCGGGCGTCGCGGAAGCATCGGACGTCATCATCACGGTCGTGACGGATGACGCCGCGATGCGCGCCATCTTCGCTCAATCGGGCGACGCGCTGCTCGCGCACGCCAAGGGCAAGATCTTCATCAATTGCGCGACCATCACGCCGGACGTCCACGTCGAGGTCGAGGGACTCGTCGAGAGCCGCGGCGGTCACAGCGTCGAGGCCTGCATGGCGAGCTCGATCCCGCAGGCGCGCGAGGGCACGCTCTTCCTCATGATCGGCGGCAAGAAGGACGTGTTCGAACGGCTGAAATCCATGCTGGAGAAGATGAGCACGTCGCTCATCTACGTCGGCAAGAGCGGAGAGGCGGCAAAAGTCAAAGCGCTGGTCAACATGGTCATGAACATCAACACCGCCGGGCTGGCCGAGGGGCTCGGGCTCGGGGACGCGCTCGGCTTGGATCTCAACATGCTGCGCGACGTGTTCGCCCACACCGGGGCCAACTCTCGCGTCTTGGAGACCGACGGCGCCGATATGCAGGCGCGCGAGCACGATTGTTATTTCTCGGCGGCTCATGCGGCGAAGGACTCCGGCATCGCGCTCTCGCTCGCGAACAAACACGGGCTCGAGCTTCCGCTGGCCGAAGCGACCAAGGATCAATACGACCGCATGGTCGCGGTCGGGCTCGGCGAGCTCGATAAGTCCGGCATCGCGGAACTCACGTTCAAATCTCGCCACGGCGCGAAATTCAGCCACGCGTAATTCAGACGGAAGGAACTGCAGATATGGCAACTTCGACGGGAACCAAAATCGTGCCGCTCGTCAGCTCCGGCACCGCCGGACCTCTGGGCGTCTTGCATCTACCACGGCTGTGGTCGAAAGTGACGCTCGACGCGAACGGCGCGCTGCCCGAAGGCTACGACGTCGTCGGATCAGGCTTCGACGCGATGACGCTCGGCGCGCTCGGACTGGACAAGGATGAAGTGGTCACGTACATTCGGACCAGCAAGCCCACCTATCCGCAATTCGAGCAGTGGATCCTCGCGAAGAAGGGCGGCAAAATCGATGCCGCGGCGGTGAAGAAGCACAACGAAGCGGTGCTGGGCTATAACCACGCGTCCGACAAGGCCAAGAAGATGCGCGACGATATGGGCGTCTCCCACTCGGATTGCATGGACGCCGTGACGCTCAATACGCTCGACGACCTGCACGAGTTCTACAAGACGATCTACGGGTAGAGTGTAGTTCAGGACACGAGCACGGCGTAAACGTGGCTACTTGGAGCGGTCGGCTTTAGCCGACCGATTGCCGCGCGGCGATAAATCGCCGCGACTACAGGACACGAGCACGGCGTAAACGTGGCTACTTGGAGCGGTCGGCTTTAGCCGGCCGATTGCCGCGCGGCGATAAATCGCCGCGACGACGTTATTGAGGCGGTGGGGCTTGGCGCTCCTGGCCGAATTGCGGCCGCAGCATGTAGAGGCCGACGGACGGAGCGAAGTTCAGCGATGGCGGCCTCGCTCCGTCGAGGCCGAGCGCCTTAACGTCGCTCGCGGCAGCGGCCGAGACGTGCGCGCAATTCAGCACGGCCGGCAGCGCCGAGATATCCGCGGGCTGCAGTTCGAGCCAAAATGCTTTGCCGGCAGGATGGACGATGACCGACCAGCCGGGCGGCTGCGATGCCGGGGGATGCGCCGGATCGAAACCGGTGACGTATAGCTGCAGCGCCGCCAGCATCTTCGCAGCCGTCGGTTTCAGGTCGCTCGAGCAGCGCGACGATGGAACGATGGCGAGGGGTTGCGCCGGCGGCGTGGCCGGCAGCCGGTAAAGCCGGAACTGTTCCTGCCCCGCCTGCTGCGGCGCTCGCGCCACATACAAACCCACGCCGGGCTCGTACGCCAGCGGGAACCGGTTGAATGCCGTCGCAGGCGGCACGAAGAGGTGATCGCCTTGCGCTTGCTCCTGCGTGCCGACCCGCACGGCGCCGCATCGGATCAAGGCGCCAACGGCTGAGAACTGCGTCGGCGTGATCGCGAGCGCGTAGCCGGCGCCAAGCCCGTGATACGCGACAGCCAGACCCGGAACTTCCGGTGCGCTCGTCGGCGCAGCGGCGGGATAGCCCGCGGCCGTCTTCGACGCGTCGACCGCCGCCACGTACGCCTTCAGCGCCGCAAAGATGGGCTTGGCTTGGGCAAGCGCATCGCCACTGCAGGACTGCTTGGATGTGTCGGGCTCCAGCGGGCTCGCGGACACCGGATCGTTCAGCGTCTTGAGTTGGCTGAAGAATCCGCCGCGCGGACCAGGCGACGCCTGCGCCTGAGCGCTCAACAGACTCGCAGCGGGAAGCGACGACGCCCCCTCGCCGAATTTCACGGCGTACGTGATGGAATAGTTCCGGGGACTCAGCGGCTCGGCAAGCGTCGGCAGCACGGCACCGCCAAAGGTGACGTACGGAACCGCGCCCGCCGGAGTCGCAAACAAGACGCCATGCTGGTTGAAGATGTTCGTCGCGGCCAACGTCAAGGTGCCGTGCTCAAGCGCGATCGCCGCACCGGCGTCGGTGGTGACGTACGACGGCAGGTTCTGGCGGTTGTTCCCCGAGACGTACTGCGCGTCGACGAGCTCTTCGACGTGCGAGTGTGGCGCGTGGTAGTCAAGCGTAAGGCCGGCGCGGTGCAGCGGCACGCCGGGCAGCTGCGCGCCCGGATACGAGATCGAGGCTGGATTCGACAGAAGCGTCGGGCCGGACAAGACCTTGGCGACTTGCAGGTTGTAATATGGTTCGGCGACGAGGCCATGACCGATGTCGAAGCCGCCGCTGAGCTGCACGCCCTCGTAGAGATCGCGAGAGTTCGCGACGGGTTGCGTGATGTAGAGGTTCGACGGCCCGAAGGGCGCGCTCGAACCGCAGCCCGCCGGCGACTGATAGATCTGCTGCGCGAGCGTGAAATAATTCGCCGGAAAATACCCGGCGGGTTCGAATGCGCCGTTGACGTACGTGCTGACGAGTACGTCGTTTTGCACTTGGCGGTACAGCGTCGTCGTGATCTGTCCGGTGGCGAAACGATGCTGCCAGTTGACGCGAAGGGAGTTCGAGCTCGACGGGCCGGGGAGATCTCCCGGTCCGTTGCCGAACGCGATGCCCGCGTCGCACTCGAAGCGCAAACTGGCGGGATCGCTGAGCACGCCTACGCGCGCCGGGCCAGGGTTTGCGCCGCCGACGTCAAGCGTTCCCGTATACGCGTCGTTGGCCGTCGGGTTCCACGCGGCGCCGATGCCGCCCAAAATCGACGACCCGGAGCCGGTCGATTCGCTCAAGCCGAGGTGGTCCGTCAGCGTGAGCTGCGGGTTCGATTCTTCTTTGTCGGAAACGGTCAGCATGTCGTAGCTCTGCAAGGCGTTGCCGTTCGCGAACGGCTGCGCCGACGGTACGAGCGACGAAACATTCACCGTCGAGGTCGTCGTCGAAGCTTGAATCGAAATCGTATGCCGTTCGCGCGAGGGCAGGATCGCGCTCAAACTCGCGCCGCGACTGCTTTGGAGGACTCCGCTCTGGAACGGCGACGCCACGCCGTTGACGAATCGATCGAGCAAGTCGCGGTCGAACGAGCTGTGCGTTCCATAGACGGCGAGTTGCAGGCCGACCTGGCCGATGAGCGCGGAATCGTTGAGCGATTCGAACGAGAAATGGCGAAAACTGAAGTTGCCGGGTCCGTAGCCGCAGGGCACGAGACCGGTCAAGCGATTGCACACCAAGTCATCGTAGTTGTTCGCCGACATGAATGTGGCAGTGAGCGTTTGGGCCTGATCGACCCGATCCCGCAGCTTCAGCATGTCGCCGCCGGTCAAAGCGTCGCCCTGGTGCGTATAATCGAGTCCGCTCGCGTCCAGAAAGGTCATGCCGTCGAGCGGGTTGTCGCTGCCGCGCACCGAGTGCACGAACGCGACGCCGAGAGCGCCGAGCGAACCTTGTCCCTGCACGATCGTCGATGCCTTAGAATAGGTGCCGAAGCTCTGCGACCATTGCCCCTGCCACGTCTGCGTGGGCTCGAGAGTGCGGAAATTCACCCCTCCGCCGAGAGCGCCGGCTTGAGGTCCATAACTCACGGACGCTCCGCTGAACAGATCCGTGTTGATGGAGCGCAGGTCGCCGGCGACGCCCGGAGCAGTCAGGGGAATCCCGTCGAGCGACAGCATCGTCTGCGTCGGATCGTGGCCTTCCAACGAGATGGTCTCCGATGCGTCGCTAGCGCCGTTCGGATCGGTGCTGACGGTGACGCTGGACAGTTTGTTGAGCGCGTCGGCGAGCGTGTCGGAGAGCTTGCGGACCGCGCTGCTCTGGCCGATGGTGGAGGTGCCGATGGTCGCAGTCGAGCGCACGATGACCGTGCCGATGGTCTTGACGTTCGCGCTCTTCGCAAGCGCCACCGAAACCGTCACCGATTTCCCGTCGAGCACTTCGAAATCGCTCGAGGTGACTTGCACATAGCCGTTCTTGCCGACGCGCGCGCGGTAGATGCCGGTCGGCACGTCGGTGAACGTGACCTTGCCGCCGGGATCCGACAGCTCGTTGGTGATGACCGGCCCGTCGAGGAGCACGCGGGCGAACGAGACCGGCGTTTTCGTCGCCGCGTCGATCACCTCGACGACGATCTCGCCGGTGTCCTGACCGCGAGCAACCTGACCGAATGCAATGAAGCAGCCGGCGGCAAACGCAGCAAGGACGAAGCGAAGAGTCGTGCGGGCGATGTGCGCGGCGTTCATGCGATCGAGCAATGATGAGAAGTCAATGAGAAGGGACGGGACCGGAGGAGGGCGTCCCGTCTTGCCATGATTATGATGCATCCACCTTTGAGGCCGCTGGGAAGTCATCCCGTCCCTTCTCAGCCAATTCTATGCTCGCCCGTCTAGCATGATACAAAGAAGATGATGACAGAAAACGCTGAAGCGCGCGTCGCCGTCGTCGACGACGAGCGAAATGTCCGCGAACTGCTGGAAATCGCGCTGGGACAGGAGGGCTTCGACGTCCGCTCGGCCGGCGACGGCCAGCAGGCGCTCGCCTTGGTGCGGGACTGGCAACCGGACGTCATCGTGCTCGACGTGATGCTGCCGAAGATCGACGGCATCTCGCTCGTGCCGATGTTCCGCCGGCTCACGGAAGCTCCGATCGTCATGCTCAGCGCGAAGGGCGACGTGAGCGATCGCGTCGAGGGGCTCACCCACGGCGCCGACGACTATTTGAGCAAACCGTTCGAGATCGCTGAGCTGGTGGCGCGACTGCGCACCGCGCTGCGCCGTCCCCGGCTCGCGCAACCGGCGGTGCTGCGCTACGCCGATCTCTCGGTGGACCTCGACGCGCGCATTGTATTGCGCGCCGACCGGCGCATCGATCTGACGGCGCGCGAATACGACCTGCTGGTCACGCTGCTGCGAGACGCCGGTCACGTGCTGAGCCGCGACCAGCTGCTCGATCGCGTGTGGGGCACCGAGCGCGACGTCGAACCCGCCACCGTCGAGACGTACGTCTCGTATCTGCGCTCGAAGATCGATCACGACTTCACGCCGAAGTTGATCCAGACCATCCGCGGCGTCGGCTACTCGCTGCGGGCCGAATAGGCGATGTATCGCTCCGTCGCGCGGCGGCTCACCGCGTGGTTCGTCTTCGTAACCGTCGGTCTGCTGCTGATCGTCGCACTGCTTCTGACCGCCTTCGCGTTTCGGGTCGCCGGTCGAAGCGACAACGACGCGATCAATTCCGCGGCTCAAGAGGCGCCTGCGCTCGTAGCTCTCTACCAAGCGCGTCACGAATCGCTCGAACAGGCGGCGCCCGACATCATCCGGCAGCTTTCGCGGCCCGGCATCCACGTGCTGGTGTTCAAAGACGGGTCTCACGAACCCATCGCGCCCGGGCCGCCCCCGGCGGACTCCTTCCGCAGCCAGCGCTTCATCTTCATGCTGTCCTCGCTGTTGGGTATCCACTTCGAGCGCATTCCCGTGCCGGGCGGCGCGATCGGCATCGTGCCCGAAAACGAACGCCTCATGTCGGTGACGAAGACCTATTTGCTGGGCTTCGTTCCGCTGTTCGTCATCGTCACGATCTTGGTGTGGCTGCTCGGCCGCTACATCACCGGCCAGGCGATCCGCCCGCTCGTCGAGGTGACCGCCGCCCTCGAGCGGCTGGCCGGCGGCGACATCACGCCGGGCCAGATCAGCGCGGCGGAGCGCGGTGAATTCGGCGAGCTGACCGTCGCCTACAACAAGGCGGCGGCGCAAGTGAGCGCCGCCTTCGACGAGCGGCGCCGCACGGAATCCGAGATGCGCCAGTTCATCGCCGACGCGGCGCACGAGCTGCGCACGCCGCTCACGGTGGTGATGGGCTACATCGACGTCTTGCAGAAGGGGGCGTCCAACGATCCCGAGCTCAACACACGCATCTTCGACGCCATGACGTCGGAGAGCCGGCGCATGCGCATGCTCATCGACAAACTCATCGTGTTGGCGCGGCTCGAGCGTCCGGAGCCGCCGAACCTCGTCTTGCTCGACGCGGCGCAGGTCGCCGGCCACGTCGTCGACACGTTCAAACCGCTCCCGGCCGGCGAACGCATCCGTATCGAAGCGGCCCCCGGCGCCCTTGTGCACGCGGATGAAACCGAATTGCACGAGGCCATCGCGAACCTGCTGGACAACGCGCTCAAGTACGCTCCGCAGTCGCCGATCGACGTCTCGGTGCGCACCGATAACGGCGCCGTGGTGCTGCGCGTCGCGGACCGCGGTCCGGGTCTCACGCCGGAGGAACAAGCGCACATCTTCGATCGATTTTATCGCGGTACCGAGCGCGGCGATCTGGACGGCTCGGGGCTCGGGCTGGCGATCGCCAAGCGCGTCGTCGAACGAGCGAACGGCACGATCGCGGTCAATAGCCAGCCGGGCGAGGGAACGCAGTTCGTGATCCGCCTACCGCGCAGCGCCTGACCCGCGGCGCCTGATCTACTTGGAGCGGTCGGCTTTAGCCGACCGGCAAATAGAAACGGTGACCTGAAGGCGACCGCTGCAAGTCGCGTCACGAATTGATCTGGAGCGGTCGGCTTTAGCCGACCGCTACAATTTATGGTTCGTGAATCGCTTGTGCGCGGATTCGTCGGCCTTCGCGTGCAGCTTGCGATCGACGAATAATTCCGCCAGGCGCACGAGCGGGCGCATCGCCACCGCCGTTGGACCTTTGACCACATGCGCGGAGTCCTTGTCGGTCCACGACGTGCCGGCGATGTCGAGGTGGATCCACGGCACGCTGTCGACGAACTCCTTGATGAACATCGCCCCGTAGATCGTGCCGGCCTCTCGGCCGCCGCTATTCTTCATGTCGGCGATGTCGCTCTTGATCAATTCGGCGTATTCGGGGAAGAGCGGCAGCTCCCAGTAACGTTCGCCGTAGGGAAGCGCGGCGTCGTGGAAGAGATCCGCGAATTCCCGGTCATTCGCCATCACGCCGGTGGTCGAATTCCCCAGCGCCACCACGACCGCGCCGGTGAGCGTGGCGATGTCGACGAGGTGCGTTGCCCCGAGTTTTTGCGCCCAGCACAGCCCATCGGCCAGGACGAGGCGCCCTTCGGCGTCCGTATTGATGACTTCGATGCTCTTGCCGTTCATGGCGCGCACGATGTCGCCGGGTTTTGTGGCGTGCCCGGACGGCATGTTCTCGGTCGCCGCGACCACGCCGATGACGTTCGCTTTCGGCTTGAGCCGCGCGATTGCGGACATCGCGGCGATGACGGTGGCTCCGCCTGCCATGTCGCCTTTCATGTCTTCCATATTGAGCGATGGCTTGAGCGAGATGCCGCCGCTGTCGAAGGTGATGCCCTTGCCGACGAGACCCAGCATGCGCTTTGAGGTCTTGTCGCCGCGGTATTCCATGGCGATCATCTTAGGAGGCTCGTCGCTACCGATGGCGACCGATAGGAACGATCCCATGCCCATGCGCTTCATATCCGCGCGCTCGAGCACCGTGACTTTGAAACCGTAGGCCTTGCCAAGCTCTTTCGCGCGGTCCGCGAGGTTGGTCGGGCGCATGTCGTTCGATGGGATGTTCACCAGTTCGCGCGCGACGTTGGCCGCGTCACCCAACACCGAGCCACGCGAGATCCCGCGCTTGATCGCGGCGGCCTGCTTCGGGTCCGCTCCGGCGATGGTCAGCGCCTTGACGGCGGTCGCTCGGCCGTCGCGCTTGCTTCGATAGGGCGCCGGGTCGAACGTCGCCATGATCGCGCCTTCCGCGATGAGTTCGCCGGCGCTCTCGGCGTCGAATTCGACGCCGTCGGGCAGCGCGAGCGCGACGCTGCCGAACGCTCGGCGCGACGCGGCTCGAACCGCCAGGCCGGCGAAGCGCGCGAAGCTCGAAACGTTGAAGTCAGCGCGCTTGCCGAGACCGACGAGAATGACGCGTTTTGCGGAGATGCCGGTCGACGCGGCGACCACGTGCACCTCATCGGCGCTGCCCTTGAGCTCGCCGCGCTTGCGCATGTCCTTGAGCAACCCGCGCTGCGAGCGATCGACGGTGGCAGCCGCGCCCGTGTCTTTGCCGTCCGAAAAGACGCCGATGGCGAGCGCGTCCGCGCGCGCGCGCAGTGGGTTGCCGGATGCGACCTGAAACTTCATGTCGTACAAGAGCCTTTCATGAGATGGAGAAACGGTCGGCGGTTCGACGGCTAGGCGAGTGCGCCCTGGCCGCCGAATCGCCGGTTGTGGTGGAACCGACTGGTGACGCGTATGCGGCGGCGGGAGTCGACATCGCAGCGGGAAACGAGGCGGTTTCGCGCTATCAGTCCCTGCTCGCGCATCAGCGCGATCCGCGCGTGCTCGAAGGCATCGGCGGTTTTGGGGGCTGCTTCGCGTTTGCGGGCGACGCCGATTCCGTGCTGGTCGCGAGCACGGACGGCATCGGCACGAAAGTGCTGGTGGCGGCGGCGCTCGGGCGCTTCGACTCGGTCGGCCGCGATCTCGTCAATCATTGCGCGAACGACATCTTGTGCGCGAACGCGCAGCCGCTTTTTTTCCTCGACTACCTGGCCGTCGCAAAACTCGACCCCGCCATGAGCGCGGCGGTGGTCGCGGGCGTCGCCGCCGGCTGCGCCGAGAGCGGCATCGCGTTGATCGGCGGCGAGACCGCGGAGATGCCGGGCGTGTACGTGTCGAACGCGTTCGATCTCGCCGGGACCATCGTCGGAGCGGTCAAGCGCACCGACATGATCGACATCACGCGCGTGACCGCGGGTGACGCGATCGTCGGATTGCCGGCCAACGGATTCCACACCAACGGGTATACGCTGGTGCGGCGCATCCTGCCGCGCGAGCGCTGGGGGGATCATGTCGACGGCAGAAGCGACACGCTCATCTCCGATGCCCTGCTAGCCGTCCATCCCAGCTACGCTGCGTGCGTGCGCGCCGCGCAAGCCGCTGGAGTTCGCGTGAAAGCGATGGCGCACATCACGGGCGGCGGCATCCTCCACAATCTTCCGCGCGTGCTGCCGGACGGGTTGGCGGCTCGAATCCGGCGCGATGCCTTGAACGTGCCGCCGCTCATGGCGCAGGTCGTGCGCGCCGCCAAGCTCGACGAGCAGGCCGCCTATGCGACGTTCAACATGGGCATCGGATTCTGCGCGATCGTCGCCGCCGCGGATGCGCAGCGCGCGCTCACCGCGATCAATGAGACGCTGGCGCGTCGCCCGATCGGCGGCGCCGAAACGGAGCGCGCCGCGCTCATCGGAGAGATCGAGCCAAGCCACCCCTGCGGACCGCGCGTCGTCATCGCGTGAGCGACGAGCGCATTCCCACCGCCGTTCTCGCTTCCGGCAACGGCACGAATCTCCAGGCCGTCATCGATGCGGTCGCAGCCAAGGCGCTGCCGCTCGAACTGCGCGTCGTGGCTTCGAACAACGAGCGCGCGCCGGCGCTGGAGCGCGCACGCCGCGCAGGCATCGCGACGCTCGTCATGCCCTACCGCCGTGACGCGCAGTCACGCGCCGATTACGGCCTGCGCCTGGCGCGAGAGCTGCGTTCGCGCGGCGTTCGGCTCGTGCTGCTGCTCGGCTGGATGCACGTCCTGGCGCCGGAATTTTTGGATGCCGGCTTCGAGGCGATCTTGAACCTGCATCCGGGCTATCTTCCCGACAACCCGGCAGACGACACCGTCGCGCTGCCCGACGGCACGCGGTCGAAAGTCTTCCGCGGCGCCCGCGCGCTTCGCGACGCGATCGAGGAGCGCGTGACGATGACCGGCGCCACGTTGATGCGCATCACCACCGAAGTGGATCGCGGCCCCGTCCTGGCTCGCCGAACGCTCGAACTGCTGCCCGATGACGATGAGCGATCGGCCCTCGAGCGACTTCATCCGATCGAGCAGCAGGTCGTCCGGGACGGAATCTTGGCGTGGCTTGAGAGCCGGGTCCGGCGTTGACGGGGCAGATCCGGCGCACGAAGATCGTCGCGACGCTCGGACCGAGCTCGCGAGATCGGAGCGTCATTCGCCTGCTCGTCGAGGCCGGCGTCGACGTGTTTCGCATCAACTTTTCGCACGCGAGCCGCGACGATTTCGACCGCGGCCTTGCGGACGTACGCGAGCTCTCCGCGGCAGCCGGGCGCAGCGTCGCGGTCCTGGCGGATCTCCAAGGCCCGAAGCTGCGCATCGGCGAGCTCGAGCGCCACGAACCGGTCGTCCTCATTGAGGGTCAATCGTTCGACATCACCACGCAGCCGATCGTCGGTAACAGGGCGCGCGTTTCGACGACGTACCGTGGCCTGACCCGCGACGTCAAAGCCGCCGACCCGATCCTGCTGGCGGACGGCGCGCTCGAGCTTCGCGTGATCGCCGTCGACGGCGACACGGTGCGCTGCACCGTCATTCACGGAGGCGTGCTCGGCGAACACAAAGGCATGAATCTGCCCGGGGTGTCGGTGACCGTTCCGGCGCTCACCGAGAAAGACCGCGGCGATCTCGCGCATGCGGTGAGCAACGGCGTCGATTTCATCGCCATCTCGTTCGTTCGACGCGCCGACGATGTCGCCGAGGCAAAGGCGCTGGTGCGCGCCGCCGGCGCGGATACGCCGGTGGTTGCGAAGATCGAGAAGCCCCAAGCCGTCGACGACCTCGAGAACATCTTGCGGGTGTCGGATGCGGTCATGGTCGCGCGCGGCGATTTAGGCGTCGAGATGGCCGTGGAACGGGTTCCGATTCTTCAAAAACGGATCATCCGGAGCGCCACGGCGCATCTCGTGCCGGTCGTGACAGCGACGCAGATGCTCGAATCCATGGTGCATGCGCCTCGGCCGACGCGCGCCGAGGCGTCCGACGTCGCCAACGCCATCATCGACGGCACCGATGCGATCATGCTGAGCGAGGAGACGGCCGCCGGGGAGTATCCGGTGGAGTCGGTGAGGACGATGGTCCGCATCGCGCTGGAAGCCGAAGCCAACTTTCCGCCGCGCGAGAAACGGCGCGCGCGCGTCGACACGGACTCGCACGCGATCTCGCATGCGGCCTGCACCATCGTGGAGAGCATCGACGTGCGGGCCATCGCCGCATTCACGCGCTCGGGGTTTTCCGCGCGGATCGTCAGCAAGGACCGGCCGATCGTGCCGGTCTATGCGTTCGTGCCCGACGAGCAGACGGGCCGGCGGCTCACGCTGGACTGGGGAGTGCTCCCGATCGTGATCGACTTCGCGGGCACGACGGAAGGGTTGCTCGCGGCCGTCGAGGCGGAGCTGTTGCGCCGCGAGGCCGTCGTGCAAGGCGAGGCCGTCGTGGTCGTGGGCGGCACGCCGATGGGCGTGCGCGGCCGCACGAATTTCTTGAAGATCGTTCGCGCCGGCGAAACCGCTGCGTCCGGTTTATTGTAGAGGTCGACCTTGGTCGACCTTATTTGTCGTCTTTGAGTTTTTCGACGCCTTCTTTGACGCCGCGGCTCATGTCTTGCAACCCGGCTTTGAGCTTCTCGCCGAACGATTTCAGCCCCGGTCCGAGATCCTTCTTCGCTTGCTCGTATGCGTCTTTTGCCGAGTCGCCGAGCTTATCCAGGTCGCTTTTGTCTTGTTCCACCGCGTTTTCAGCCCTTCCAGCCGCTGTGCAGCAACAGCACGCCATAGATGATGTAGACGACGACGATTACGAGAACCACGAAGACGCATCCCGCCAGCACGTAGGCGACGTCGCGGCCGAACGCGTTGGGTCCGCCGCGCCGGTACTCACCAGGCAAAATTCGGGTCGGCGCGTAGCGCCGCCGGCGGCGTTCGTGCTGATTCGCCACGGTAGTAGCCAGCGGCAGCGATCATCGCCGCGTTATCCGTGCAATAGGCAAGCGGAGGCACGAGCACGGCGAGGCCGTTGCCCTCGCCGCGCCGGCGCAGCTCGCTCCGCAACGCCGAGTTTGCGGACACCCCACCGGCCAGCGCGACCGTCTTCGCGCCGAACTGCGCGGCGGCGCGGAGCGCTTTCGCGCACAAGACGTCGATCACCGCCGCTTGAAAGCTCGCGGCGACATCGGCTGCCCGTTCTTGCGCGTCGCTCGGATGCGCATCGAGGTGGTAGCGCACCGCGGTCTTCAGGCCAGAAAAACTGAAGTCGTGGCTGCCGTCGTGCAGGAGCGAGCGCGGAAAAGCGAACGCGGCGGGATCGCCGTCGCGCGCCAGCGCATCCAAGGCCGGCCCGCCCGGAAAGCCGAGGCCGAGCAGCCGAGCGACCTTATCGTAGACTTCCCCGGCAGCGTCGTCGATGGTGCGTCCGATGCGCCGATGCCGATCGGCGCCTTCCACCAAGATCAGATCGGTATGGCCGCCCGAGACGATGAGGCAGATGAACGGCGCTTGTGGCGGCTCGCGGCCCGGCTGTGCCGGGTCGTGGAGATAGTTTGCGAAGAGATGGCCGTGCAGGTGATTGATGGCATAGCTCGGGATGTCGCGCGCGAATGCGATCGCCTGCGCCGCGGCCACGCCGACGACGAGGCTGCCCGGCAGCCCCGGCCCGCAGGTGACCGCCACGCCGTCGATGTCGGCGAGCGATCGATCCGCCTGCCGCAGCGCGAGCTCGATCACGGCGTTGATCGTCTCCGCGTGCTTGCGGCTGGCGATCTCGGGAACGACGCCGCCGTATTCGCGATGGAACTCGTCTTGGCTCGCAAGCACGTTGCTCTCGACCGCGCGTCCGTCCACGACGACAGCTGCAGCCGTATCATCGCACGACGTTTCAATTCCAAGCAGTCTCATGGTTGGGTCAGGTCTTCGCCGCGACCTCGTCGTTGAGCTTCGCCGCAAACTCGTCCGCGCTCATCGATGCCTGAGCGCCGTCGCGCCCGCGCACGTTGACGCGCTGTGCCGCCACTTCGCTCTTGCCGACCACCAGCATGTACGGGACCTTGCGCAATTGCCATACGCGGATCTTTTTCTGCAGCCGTTCGTTCGACGTATCGACTTCGATTCGGAAACCACGCGCGCGCAGCAGCGCGGCGACTTCGTTCGCGTAGGCCCCTTGTTCGTCGGCGATCGCCAGCACCGCAGCCTGCACGGGCGCAAGCCAGACCGGAAACGCGCCCGCGAAGTGCTCGATGAGCACGCCGAAGAATCGTTCGAGCGAGCCGAGCAAGGCGCGATGGATCATGACCGGCCGATGCTCGGCGCCGTCCGGCCCGACATAGGTGAGGCCGAAGCGTTCGGGCAGGTTGAAGTCCACCTGCACGGTTGAAAGCTGCCACTCGCGACCGATCGCGTCGCGGACTTTGATGTCGAGCTTTGGGCCATAGAAGACCCCGCCCTCTTCATCCACGGCGTAGGGCAGACCGACGCGTCCGCACGCGGCCTTGATCGCATCCGTAAAGCGGTCCCAAGTCGCCGGATCGCCGAGATATTTCTCGGGGCGCGTCGAGACGTATGACGAAAACGTGTCGAACTGAAAGGCCTTCAGCACGATGAGCGCCTCTCCGACCGTGTTCTCGAACTCGCCTTGGAGCTGGTCCGGCGTGCAGAAGAGGTGCGCGTCGTCCTGCGTGAATCCGCGCACGCGCAGCAAGCCGTGCAGCGTTCCGGATCGTTCGTATCGATACACGCTGCCGAATTCCGCCAGGCGCAGCGGCAGATCGCGATACGAGCGCTGCTGCGACTTGTAGATCATGATGTGGCCGGGGCAGTTCATGGGCTTGACGCGGTAGCGCTCTTCGTCCACCGTCATCGGGCCGAACATGTTCTCGGCATACGTCTGAAGGTGTCCGCTGGTCGCGAACACGTTTTCGTGGACGATGTGCGGCGTGTAGACCGGTTCGTAGCCGCGCCGGCGCAGCTCGCCGCGGACGAAATCCTCGACCACGGCCCGTATCCGCCCGCCATGGGGATGCCAGAAGATCAGCCCCGGCCCCGCCTCGTCGTGAATCGAAAAGAGATCGAGCTCCTTGCCGAGCTTGCGATGGTCGCGCTTTTCCGCCTCGGCAAGCCGCGTGAGATACTCGTCGAGCTCCTGCTGCGTGGCGAACGCGGTGCCGTAGATCCGCTGCAGCATCGGGTTTTTTTCATCGCCGCGCCAGTACGCCCCGGCGAGCGAGAGTAACTTCACGCCGCCGATGTCGCTGCTGGAGCGCACGTGGCCGCCGCGGCACAGATCGGTGAACTCGCCGATGGTGTAGAACGTGATCGGCTCGCCATCGGGAATGCCTCGCAGGATGTCGAGTTTGAACGGCTGATTCCGCTCGCGATAGTAGCGCTCGGCCTCGTCGCGCGTGGCGGCGCGGCCGTGCATGGACAGGCCGCGCTCTATGAGCGCCTGCATGCGGCGTTCGAGGCGTGCGAGGTCGTCTGGCACGAACGGCGCGTCCTTGAGAAAATCGTAGTAGAAACCGTCCTCGATCGCCGGCCCGATGGCCAGCTTGACGTCCGGACCGAACTCGTCAATCACCGCGTGCGCCAACAGATGGGCCGCGGTGTGCCGCAACTGGTCGAGATGCGCGCGTTCGTCATTCCCCACGAAGCGCGTGTTCGGATAGCGCGGCGCGCTGCCCTACGGGGAATTCGCGCTCGCCCTCCGTAACGTGAGCCGCGTGACTAACGCGCTCGAGATGACCGGCGGCGTCGTGATTCTGCTCGTCGTGTTCGTCGACGTGTTCACGTCGGTGATCGTGCCGCGGCCCACGCGGCGAGCGTTTCGGCCCAGCGGCATTTTGGTGCGCTTCATGTGGCCCACGTGGCGATCGCTCGGGCTCGCGCGCTGGCTGGCGCGGCGGGATCGCGAAGGTTTCCTCGGCATGTTCGCGCCCTTGATGGTCATCGTCGGCTTGGGCTTGTGGGTCGTGTCGCTCGTGCTCGGCTTCGCGCTCTTGATGTACGCGCAAGCGACCAGCATACATCCGCCGCTGCGCGACTTCGGCAGCGCAGTGTATTTCGCGGGCACGACGGCGCTGACGATCGGCTATGGGGATTTCGTGCCGGCCTCGCTCGCAACCCGACTGCTGGCGCTGCTCTCCGCCGGCTCCGGGCTCGCGACGTTTGCGATCGTCATCTCCTATCTGTTCCTGCTCTTCGGCGCGTTTCAGCGCCGCGAGAATTTCGTGATCGTGCTCGACGGCAGCGCCGGCGCGCCGCCGTCCGGCGTGCAGCTGTTAGAAACGTACCGGCGCCTCGGTCTCGACTTCGATCTCCCGGCGCTGTTCTTGCGCGGGCAGCGCTGGGCGGCGGACATCCTCGAAACGCACCTCGCCTATCCGATCCTCGGTTTTTTCCGGTCCAGCCACAAGGATGAGTCTTGGATTGGCGCGCTCGGCGCGGTGCTGGACGCCGCGACCTTGCTCGTGACCACGCTCTCCGTCGAATCGCCGACGCCGGGCCAAGCGCGCCTGATGATCGAAGTCGGCACGCACTTGACGGACGACCTCACGAATTTCTTCCGCATCCCGCGACAGCGGGAAGCCGGCGTGGAGCGCACGGAATTCGAAACCGCCCGCTCGCGGCTGATCGCGGCGGGGTATGCCTGTCGCGACGCCGAGGAATCGTGGCTTGCATTTCGTGAGCTTCGCGCCGAGTATGCTTCATCGCTCAACGCGATGGCTCGCTTCTGGGCGATCCCGCCGGCCATGTGGATCGGCGATCGTTCGAGCATCGCCCGCCATTGACGAAGGAGTGAATGTGATGTCTCGGCTGAGCCGGATGTGCATCGGCTGCGCGATCGTCGCGGGCCTCGGTTCCACTGCAGCGGCGGGGCAGGTCGCGATGCCAACGAGCAGCGCCGGATCGGCTTCGAGCACGTACTGGGGCGTGACGGTGCGCGATCCGTATCGGGGCCTGGAGGACGCGACGTCGCCGCAAACTCGAGGCTGGATCCGCGCGCAGAACGCATACGCGGATTCGATCATCTCCGCCATCGGGCAAGGCCCGGCGTTGGCGCAGCGCATCCGCCATCTCGCGATCACGGGCGTGCAGCAGTTCGGGCCGCGACTCGCCGGCAGCACCCTGTTTTATATGCGTGAAACGCCGCCGCAAGCGCAGCCCGTCCTCGTGGCGCAGCGGTGGCCGAACGGCGCGCCCCGCGTGCTTGTAGACACAAATACTTCGGGTGGTCTGACCGCGATCAACGACTTCTGGCCGTCGCCCGACGGAAAGTATGTGGCGTATGGAACGTCGAGCGCGGGCACCGAAGATGAGACGATCCGCGTCGTGCAGACCGCGAGCGGCCGCAGCCTTGCCGACGCGTTGCCGCGCGCGGGCGGCGGCACGACGCCGGCGGACCTGGTCTGGGACGCGGGCGACGCGGGCTTCGTCCACACGCGGCTGCCGCTTCGCGGCACCGTGCCCGATTCGCAGCTCGGCTTCAACGTCGTGCTCTTCCATCACGCTTTGAGCACGCCGGCGTCGGCGGACAAACCCGCCTTCGGCCAAGGTCTGTCGCGAGTGGCAGAATACGCGCTGTATTCCTCCGACGACGGGTCGCGCGCCGCCGCAGTCGTGCATTACGGCGACGGTTCCAACAACTACGTCTACGAACGCGACGCGGGGAGCTGGCACCGAGTCGCGACGCCGCGCGATGGAATCCCGTCGTGGGACTCCGGCAGCGTCGCCTTCGACGGAAATCGCCTGCTCGCCATCGCCACCACTGGCTCGCTGCGCGGCCGCATCGTCGCCATCTCGGCTGCCGGCCTGCGCACGCTCGTGCCGATGGGAGCTTGGGCCATGCGCTCGATCGCGCCGATCGCGGGTGGATTCCTGATCACCGAAGTCTGGGGGCCCGACTGGCGCGTCCGGCAGTTCGACGAGCGCGGAGGCTTCGTGCGGACGCTCGCGCTGCCCGATCACGGCATCGGCGTCGGCGCCATCGCGTCGGACGCTCGCTCCACCGACGCGATCGTCACCTTCCAGGGCTGGACGATCCCGCAGCGCTGGGCGCGCTTCGATTCAAAAAACGGAACGCTTGCGACGATCTACTCGCTCAAGCCGTCGGGCGATTACTCCGGCATCGTCGCCGAGCGGCTGGATGCGACGGCGTCCGACGGAACCCGCGTCCCCGTCACCGTCGTGCACGAACGCGCCGTGCGCGCGAACGGCTCGGCGCCGACCATCCTGACGGCGTACGGAGCCTACGGCTTGACGACCGCGCCGTTTTTCGTCGGCGCAGGCCTTGCTTGGCTGGAGCGCGGCGGCATCATCGCAGCGGCGAACATCCGCGGCGGCGGCGAATTCGGCGAAGGCTGGCACCAAGCCGGCGCATTGCTGCAGGAGCAGCATCGCTTCGACGACCTCATCGCGTCGGGGCGGGCGCTGGTGCAGTCGCGCTGGACGACGAGCGCGCGCCTCGGCATCACCGGCGGCAGCGCCGGCGGATTGCTCATGGGCGGCGCGCTGACGCAGTCTCCCCAGCTCTTTCGCGCGGTGGTGAGCTTCGTCGGCATCTACGACGTGCTGCGCGTCGAGCTCACCCCGAACGGCGCTTTCAACGTGACCGAATTCGGCACGGTGACGAAGCCGGATCAATTTCGCGCGATGTATGCGTATTCGCCGTATCATCGCGTGCGCGACGGCACGGAGTATCCCGCGGTGCTCCTGATCACCGGCGAGAACGATCCGCGCGTGGCTCCATGGGAGTCGTGGAAGATGGCGGCGCGCTTGCAGGCGGCGAGCTCGTCCAGCCGGCCGATCATCGTGCTGACGCGCAGCGAAGCCGGCCACGGCATCGGCGCGAGTTTCAGCCAGCGGCTCGGCAACGCCGCTGCCGAATGTATCTTTTTCGCCGGACAGCTCGGCTTGAAATGAGGCGACAAGGGTAGCGGGCGCGCGCGCGGCATCGCAGGGCCGCGGGCGGTCTGCGAGAAGGACCCCGCATCGTTCCTCGGCTACGCGTCAAGGAGGATCGCACGTGTCCGACCAGACCAAGCCGCCCGAAGATCCGGGAACCCCGCAGGACATGTCTCGCAGGGTGTTCCTCGCCAACGCGACCGTCGTGTTGGGCGGGCTCGTCGGCTTGGGCGTCGCGATTCCGGTGATCGCCTCGACGGTGCCGACGAAAGAACTGCTCGCCGGCTCCAAGCAGTGGTACCCGCTCAACGAAGCCGAGTTCAAACAGCTGCAGGCCAGCACGGACAAGCCCATCAAGATCTTTTTCACCCACAACGTCACCGACGGCTACATCCAAGCGTCGAACCCGGAGTACGTCTGGGGCATCAAGCTGAGCCCCGCCGATGAGGCGCAGATGCGCGCCGACCGCCCGGACCTCTTCGCTTCGGCCCAAGGCGAGGTGCCGTATCCGGTGGTCAACCTGGGCTTCGTGATGTTCAGCCCCATCTGTCCGCACCTCGGCTGCCACTTCAACTGGGATGACGCCGCCGGCAAGTTCGTCTGCCCGTGTCATGGCTCGGTGTATACAAAATTCGGCAAGCACCTTCTCGGTCCGGCGCCGCGCGGTCTCGATCCGCTGCCCTTCCAAGAGAAGAGCGGTGTCGCCGAGATCACCTGGATCGATTTTCGGACCTTGGTGCCCTCGCGCCTGATCGTCTCGTACAGTTAGGAGCAGCGCCGGCATGTTGAACGCACTCGTCAACTGGCTCGAAGACCGCACCGGCGTCGTCAGCGCGCTCAAACAGTCCCTCGACGAAGACATCCCGGGCGGCGCGAGTTACTGGTACGTCTTCGGCAGCGCGACGCTCATCGTCCTCATCATCCAGATCGTCACCGGCATCCTGCTCACATTCTACTACGCGCCGTCGGCTGCCACCGCGTGGGAATCCACGAAATTCATCTACGACAAAGTCATCCTCGGGAAGTTCATCATCGGCGTGCACTACTGGGGCGCGTCGGTGATGATTGCGCTGGTCGCGATCCACCTGCTGCAAGTGCTCGTCTGGGGCGCCTACAAGAAGCCGCGCGAAGTCATGTGGGTCGTGGGCGTGATCATGTTCGTCTGTACGCTCGTGCTTGGCCTCACGGGCTACCTCTTGCCGTGGGACCTGAACGCCTACTTCGCATCGCAAGTATCCATCAACATCACCGGCAGCGCGCCGATCGCGGGTCCGTTCCTCGCGCAGTTCTTGCAGGACGGTCCGACCATGGGCACGCTGACCATCAACCGCTTTTTCGGCCTTCACGTCTGGCTGACGCCGGCGCTCTTGCTGTTGTTGGTCGGCCTGCACCTGTGGATCTTCCGCCACAATCACCCCGCCGGACCGACCGAGGAAGCCGCGGCGAAGAGAAAGGTCGGCCGATTCTTCCCCGAGCAGCTGTTCATGGATACGGTCGTGTCGGTGCTCGCGTTCGTCCTCATCGTCGTGCTCGCGATTCTGGCGCCGCCGGATCTGCTGCCGAAGGCCGATCCGTCGCTCTCGCAATTTCAGCCGTATCCCGCCTGGTATTTCTTGCCGCTCTTTGGGGTGCTGCGCATGGCGCCGCCCGCGCTCGACGTGTTCGCGACCATCGTCATCCCGACGGTTTTCTTGCTGGTCCTGATTTTGCTGCCGTGGATCGATCGCAATCCGAGCCGCTCGTGGCGCCGCCGGCCGTGGCTGCTGGGAATCAGCGGCATCATCGTGATCGGCATCGTGCTCACGGGCGTGTACGGGCAAAACGCCATCGCCGCCGGTCAAGCCGCCAACGCGCAGCTCGTCAAGCAGATCGAATCCGGCCAGCTCGGCCCGGCCGGCATGGCGCCGCCAACGCCGGCCCAAGTGGCGACAGGGGGCGCTGCAAACGGAGCGACGATCTTCTCGCAGAAATGCGCGAGCTGCCACGGGGCTCAGGGTCAAGGAACGCCCGGCGTGTTTCCGCCGCTAGCCGGGAATCCGGTGGTCACGGGCAATCCCGCGAAGGTCATCGCGATCGTCTCGGACGGGCTGAGCGGGAAGATCGTGGTGAACGGCCGGCTGTACAGCGCTCAGATGCCCGCGTGGAAGTCGTCGCTCTCGTCGGCGCAGATCCGTGCGGTCGTCACGTACATCCGCTCGTCGTGGGGCAACCACGCCAAGAAATAATGTAGTCGCGGCCATTCGTGGCCGCGCTCGCACGGATGGCGGTTCGGATTTCACCGCCGCCGAACTTCGTCGATTCCGTTCGATGCGAACGCCCGCGGGCATCCAAAAATTCCTCGATCGGCTGCCGTATCACCCGGCCGACACCGCATGGTCGCCGCGCCGCGTCTTGCGAGAAGAAACGGCGCATTGCCTCGAAGGCGCGGTCTTCGCGGCGGCGGCGTTGCGCGTGCTCGGATTCCCGCCGCTCGTGATGGACCTGGAGGCGATTCAGGACAGCGATCACGTAATCGCTCCGTTTCGCGTGCGCGGGCACTGGGGCGCGCTGGCCGCGTCGCACTTCGTCGGCCTGCGCTACCGCGAACCGATCTACCGGACCCTGCGCGAAATGGTGATGAGCTACTTCGACGACTACTACAACTTACGCGGCGAGCGAACGCTGCGACGCTATTCGCGGCCAGCTAGTCTCGCTCGTTTCGACCATCTGAACTGGATGACGACCGAAAAAAACGTCTGGTTCATCACCGACCTGCTCGTCAAGCTTCCGCATCGGCCGATCTTGTCGAAGACGCAGATCCGCGGGCTGTCGCGCCTGGACGCCCGCGCGAAGGAATCAGGCTTGTACGGCCACCGGGTGAAGAAGTAACTACTTGTGGTTGACGGCCACCGCGCCGTGAAGATCGTTCGTCATGGCATAGCCGGTGAGATCGGCTTGGGCGAATAAGCGCGCCGACGGCATGGCGATGTCGATGTCCTGATGCGCCACCATCAGAACGTTGTTGACCGGAGCGTACGACTGCTGCATGATGACGCGCCCGCCGTCCGTGTAATACCACTGGATCTGGTCGACCGTCATGGTGGAGAGCCGGACGAACGCCACCGTATGATCGATCGGGCCGGGCGTTTTCGGATCGAGGCGCAGCGCGGCGACGTCCGGATTCGACGCTTGCGACGGATCCAGCGCGATCGAATAGTCCTGTTGCCACACCGCTGGATCGCCCATCGTGTTGAAGGCCGCTTGATAGTCGTTCGCAAGCGTCGCGTTTCCGAGCGCGACGCTGAATTGACCCGGCCGCGTGTACTGGGTCGTGCCACGGAAGACAGCCCGAAGGAACGGGAAATTGCGCATGCGGACGTGCGCCGTCACGGCTACCCGATACGCCGCAATCGTCGCCGTGCGAGCCGCCAGGGCCGCCACGATAGCATCGGCGCGCGCATCGGCCAGCGCCGCTTGGCCGCTCGAGCAGACCACGGCTGCGGATGCGACGATGACGAACGTGCGAACGGCGCCCGTGCTCATTGACCCTACTATAGACGAAGTGGAACGGGTCTAGGCGCGAACGGCGTCACAGATTGGTCAACAGGTGACGGTAATCACGCGCGGGCGGGGACTGGGCGCTTTGGGCTACGGCCTCGCCAGTTTGATGCCGTGCGGAAACTGCGGGAGCTTTCCAGCCGTCAGGCACGGCCCGCAGACGAAGTCTTGTGGAGAACCGGGAACTTCGAAGTATTCGACGATGTCTTTGTGGCCGACCGAGCGCCGACAGCAAATACAGCCTGGAAATTGCATCATGTCTCGTAGGACAGCCGGGCGCTTCCGTTTGTGACGGCAGCTAGGCGGGTAGCAGCGACAATGGCGGAGGAGCGTTTCATGCAAGGCAAGGCCACCTTTGGCGGCCACCCGATCCATCCCGTGCTGGTCGCCTATCCGATGGGGTTTTACGTCGGTTCGCTCATTTCGGATATCCTTTTCTATTTCACGAAACTCCCGATGTGGGTTTCGTTCAGCGAAGCGCTGATCGGCTTCGGCGTCGTCGGCGCGCTGTTGGCGGCGCTGTTCGGCTTCATCGACTACTTCTCGGCGCCCATGTCCGCGGAAATCAAGTCGACGGCCACGCTGCACATGATCATCAACCTCGTCGTCACGCTGATCTTTGTCGTTGATTTCTTCGTGCGCCAGCAGAACGGCACCAGCGTGGCGGGTTATGTGCTGACCGTCATCGGCGTCATCCTCTTGATGGTCGCGGGCTACCTCGGGGGACACCTCGCGTACGTCGGAAAGGTCGGCGTCAAGGAAGACGCTCAAGCGAGCGGGTCGCACTAGCGGCGCGGCGCCGACGCACGAACCCGGCATCGGCGCCGCCGCACGCACGGGGCATCGGGGCTCTTGCGGGCATCGTCATGGACGCAGTCACGGAAGCGCTCTATACGGAGCACATCAAGGATCGCGAGCCGAGGATCTCGCCCGAGTCGGCTTCGAACTCCGTCGCGCGGGAAACGCTTGGTTGCGCTCGGCCTCAAGCCGACCGAAGAAGACATCGAAAAAGCCGCACCGCTGCTTCACCGGACGTCGGCGTCGGGTCAGGCATGATCGGCGGCATGCTCGCCAGATCGAACCGCCGGATCGGCGCGCTGGCGACGTTGCGAGCAACATGTCTATAGACCGCGCCGGAACGCCACGCTAATGCGCGGACCGACGGGCTGCCGCAACTTCGGGATCCCGTGGTCATACGTGAGCTGGCTTTCGTAGCTCATCACGAGGAGGCTGCCCGGTTCGAGATCCCGATCGAAGACGCGCCGCGGCCTGGCCTTGCTGCGAATCGTCATGCGCCGTGCGGCGCCGAGGCTGACGAGCGCGACCGGAGCGCCATGTGCCATTGTCTCGACGTGATCGCCATGCGGCGCGACGCTGTCGTTTCCATCGCGGTAGTAGTTGAGGCCCGCCGACGTGAAGCTCACGCGGCAGAAGCGCTCGACCGACGGCCGCATGAGGTTGATCGGTTCTGCCAGGTCAGGAGCATCCAACGAATAGGATTCAACCAGCCGCGGCACGTCGACGACGCGGTCGTACATCTGCCTGCGCTCGGATCGCCACGATACCGTTTGGCGTAGTTGCTCGAACCAGCTCTGGCTCTGAGCGTCGTCGAACAATGCCGGCTTATAGACGATGCGGCCCGTCTCGTCGTCGACGAGAACCTCGCACTCCGGATGCGGAATGAATGACAGTTGACGCACGGTTGGGCATAGGTTCGACCGCGAGTGCCGTCAAGACCCGCTCGAGATTACGGCAGGCGATGGCGGCACGGGCCACAGGTTGTGCGGTTGTAGATACCGCACAGGCTGATGCCTTTGAATCGCCGCCGCAACCCTATCGCTTGAGACAGCTAGAAAGTGCGGGGGTCGTGAGGCGCGAGGAAGCGCCGCCGCCTGTTGCCACGACCCTGTACGAACTCGCGGAACGCGGCGAAGCGCTGCGGCCCGTGCTGCGAGAGCTCGGGCGCTGGGGCGCGCCGCTGCTCGCGCACTCCGATAAATCGGACGAGATACGCAGCTACTGGATCGGTCTTCCAGCTGAACTTTTCTTGAAGGACGGCGCGCCGTCGCAACCTCCAGTTACGCTGGAGGTGCGAGCCGGCGACGAGCCCGTTACGCTATCCATAGGCAGCGGCGGAGTGCGCTCAAGGCTGGGCCCGGCGCAGAAGCCGGACGGAATTATCAGCGGTCCCGCTGCTGAAGTCGTGCAGGTGCTATTCGCACGCCAGCCACTTGAACAGGCGCGCAAGCGGGGCGTCAGGTACAAGGGTGACCGGAGCGTTCTCGCCAGGCTGACGCGCGAGGTGTGAATTTGTAGATCCTACACCAGGCCAGCAGGTGCCAGATTCGTGAGGGGTAGACTACCGCGCGCCCTTGGCGCTGTGAAGCCATGGGTTTACGGTGTGCTCCCCATAGACTGCAAAATCGTCGACATTGCGAGTGGCCACTGACAAATCGTAGGGGACCGCCGTGGCTGCTGATAGTTCATCCACTGCGCTACCACGCAGCCCTTTTTCATACGCTTGCGCAGCTCAACGCCCCCAAATTCTTGCAACTCGAGAATCTACGGCAAAAATACGCTGGCTGAATGTCGGTAGCACCTACCGATCGAGCCAGGTTTCTAGCGCGCGCCGCCGCTGGTTTGACGGAAGCCGGCGAAATACCGAACTCGATCTCACCAACGGTCAGCGAGCTGAGAAAAAAGGAGTTTCGCGCGCCGTTTCTTCCAGCCACGCAGCGACCGAACGAGAAGGATTGGGCCTCGTGGCCTCCGACACCACGTTAGTATCGACGAGGAAGCCATTCACAGATTTACCTTGCGCGCCAGTCCTCGCTTGGGAGGCTGGAGGAAGCCTGGCACAGGACATGACCGCAATACTGCGAGGTCTCGAACCTCGGGCCTCTGCAGTGTCAATTTGGTTCGGACGTCTGTCTACTATTGTCCGTCGGTGCCAACTAGTGTAGCGTCCGATAAAGGGCTTTACAGCGACGTAGTTTAGCCAAGATAGACTCCACCGACGCCGTCCAGGTGAAGGGTTTGGGGTCTCGATTGAATTCGTCGATGAACGTGTAAATCGCCG
>Ga0185299_10000747_pt1 | contig 78198 bp, 69 predicted proteins | sample PaiPotPPA55metaG_FD_128002 | JGI IMG/M metagenome (GOLD analysis project Ga0185299, IMG submission 128002) | Iron sulfur acid spring bacterial and archeal communities from Banff, Canada, to study Microbial Dark Matter (Phase II) - Paint Pots PPA... ...
CGGTTCCGCAGATTCGTTGGGCCATTGCCTGGCTCTTGCATAAGGCTCTGGGATGCGACCGCTCAGCTCGTCTTCGCCGCACCATGACCCGCCGCCTCCAGCGCCTTGAGCAGGCGCGTTTCTATCATTGGAAGAAACGTAACCTGCTGCCGCCAAAAAGGGTTAATCAACAGGAATAAGCCATACAGTCGAAGTACTCAGTACTCAGTACTCGGTACTCAGTACGTACTTGGTACTCGGTACTTGGTACTCGCCGCGCTCCCCTGGCGGGTCGCGGCTAAACGCGGGCGTCATTGCCGCGCTCTACAATTCTCTGGAAGTCGGCATCCGCCCAATATCTAATGAGGCGGAATGACAAAGGCAGTTCAAACAACATCCGAGGAGCGAGTGCTCGGCTTATTCGCCAAGGCGCCGCGGCCGGGACAGGTGAAGACACGGCTGGCGGCTGCTGGGTCCGATCACTGGGCCGCGGCCGTCGCCGAGGCGTTTCTGCTCGATACCATCGATCGCCTCACGAAAGTGGCGGCGCAGCGAAGTCTGTACTTCAGTCCGCCGGACGCAGGGGCCTACTTTGAACCCCCTGCCGCACATCGGTTCACGCTCGCGCCCCAGGGCCAAGGCGATCTCGGCTGCCGGATGACTGCTTATTTTGCGGAACAGTTTCGCGCCGGCTTCACGAAGGTTATGCTGGTGGGCTCGGACAGTCCTACCCTTCCCATCGCGTATATCGAGGATGGGTTCGCAATGCTCGACAGCCACGATGTGGTGCTTGGCCCCGCGACCGACGGCGGCTATTACCTGGTCGGCTGCGCGCGCGAAGCGCCGACAATATTTGCTAACATCCCCTGGGGCAGCAGCCAGGTTCTACGAGACACCATCAGAGCCATTGAAGGCGCCGGCTACCGCCTGGCTCTGCTGCCACCCTGGTATGACGTCGATACCCTGGATGACTGGAGGATGCTGCAGGGCCACGTCGCGGCGCTGCGGCAAGCCGGCCTGGACCCCGGCGTTCCGCACACCGAGCGGCTGCTTCAGGAGCCAGTCCCATGACGCTCCGTCACTGGCCCCTGTTCCTGAGCTTGCGCTGGACCCCGGTCCTATTGCCGCTGCTCGTGCTGACGGCGATGATCGCGCTCAACCCTGCATTGCGCCACGGGGAAACCTGGGAGCGCGTCGGCCGCGATTGGACCGGAGTCGCTCTTCTGGCCATCGCCCTCACGCCCATCATCATCACGGGCGGCATTGACCTCTCGGTTGGCTCGGTGGCCGGCCTCTCGGCCATCGTCGCCGGAGTCCTCTGGCGTGACGCCCATTGGCCGCTCGCCAGCGCCCTGGCGGGCGGACTGCTGGCAGGGCTGTGCGCCGGCATGCTGAACGGAGCTATCATCCTGACCGGCGTCAACCCGCTGGTCGTGACGCTGGCCACCCTGGCCGTCTTCCGCGGGTTGGCTTACGGCATTTGCGGCCGCGAGCAGGTGCGCAACCTTCCCGCCGGGCTCACGCGCTGGTGGGACGGGAATCTGTTCGGGCTACCCCAACCGGTTTGGATCATCATCCTTACCTTCCTGGTTTATTACCTTCTTCTCCACCACACCTGGATGGGCAGGATGTTCTACGCCATCGGCGACAACCCCAGGGCCGCGCGCTTTGCAGGCGTACCGGTGCGCAGCCTGACGTTTTCGCTTTATGCCTTGAGCGGCCTGGTGGCTGGAGTCGCCGGCCTGGCCACGCTGTTTGAGTTTCGCTCCGCCACGGCGACCGAGGGCGACAACCTGGAGCTCAAGGCGATCACCTGTGTCGTGCTCGGCGGCGTGCGCATCACCGGCGGCTCGGGGCACCTGGCCGGCACCCTGCTGGGCGCCTTGACCCTGGCCGCTCTGCTCGAAGGCATGTACCGTATCGCCCCCAGTTGGCGGACGCTGTTGATAGGCGCCTTCCTGGTCGCCATTGCGATAGCCAATGAACTGCTCGCGCGCTGGCGCTTGCGCCGGGAAGCTGGCAACCGCGAACCCGCGCCGCTACACTGATGGCAATCCAACCAGCCCGAAGCGCGAGCGAGGACCTCGCTGGCGCTTCGGGCTGGTCAATTGCGCACGCTGAACAGGTTTCGCCGGCTCCATCCAGGACAGACATTCATGCCACGCTTTGCATCCGTCTTGACTGCAGTTATCATCGCATCCTCAGTAGGCTGCGGCCCTTCCCAGCAGGCCAGGGACAGCAATCCTGGCGCTGGGAAATTCAAGATGGGCATGATGCCGAAAATTGCCAGCATCGCCTACTTCAAGGCCTGCGAGCAAGGCGCCCGCGAAGCGGCCCAGGAACTGGGCATTGATTTTGTTTACGACGGTCCCGACAAGGACGACGTCCGCGACCAGATCCGCATGCTGGAGCAATGGATCACCGAGGGTTACGACTGCATCGCCGTCGCTCCCAATGATCCTGCGAGTATCTCGGGCGTTCTCGAGAAAGCGCAGCGCAAAGGCATCACCGTGCTCACCTTTGACGCCGACGCCGATAGCGGCCGGCAATATTTCGTGAACCAGGCCAGTTACGACGACATCGCGCACACGCTCCTCGACACGCTGGTCGAGGAAATGGGACCGGAAGGCAAGGTCGGCATTCTCACCAGCACGCTACAAGCCCCCAACCAGAGCCAGTGGGCCAAACGCATGCGCCAGTATCGCGCAGCGCGTTATCCCAAAATCCAGCTCCTGGACGAATACGAGAGCCAGGAAAACAGCAAGCTCGGCATCGACCGCGCCAAGGACATGATCCAGGCGCACCCCGACCTGAAAGGCATCATCGGCCTCACCTCGATTGCTTTTCCTGCAGCAGCCGAGGCTGTGGAGCAACAGGGCAAGAAAGGCCAGGTCAATGTCGTCGGCCTGTCCTTACCGCGGGAGATGCGCAAGTATGTGCACAACGGCACCGTGAAGACCGTCATCCTCTGGAAGCCGGTCGATCTCGGTTACTTGACCGTGCATGTTGCCGACCTCGCACGAAAAGGGCAAATGAAAGGCGAAGGCAAAATCCATGCTGGCCGGTTGGGCGATATAAAAGTCCGCGACGGCTATGAGGTCCTGCTCGGGCCACCGATGAAGTTCACGGCAGCGAATATTGATCAGTACGATTTCTGATCGAAGGAGCCGGGCCAAGAGCCGCGAGTACTGAGTACACAGTACTCAGTACTCGGTACTCGGTACTCAGTACTCGGTACGCGCTCCTCTATCGTCGTCGCACCTTCCACGGCCGCCCGTCCGTCATGGTCTCCTTGACCGTCTTCCCATCACGATCTACTTCGACGATGCGCCGGTTCATCATGCTTGCGACCAACGTGTGCCCATTGGGCAAGCGCGTGGCATGGCTGGCGCCGACAACGGCGCATTCCCAGGTCTTCTTGCCCTGGTTGTCTAGTTCGACAACCTTGCCTTCGCCAAACAGCGACACCAGATAACGCCCGCCGGGAAGCGTTTCCACGCCGCACCAGCCGCCGTTATTCTTGCCGACGCGGATCGTTTTGAGCTGCCTGCCGGATGCGTCAAACTCTTTCAGGAAGCCGGGATTCACGATGCAAACAATGTGGCCGTTCGCCAGTTTCATCGCACTGAAGATAAACAGGCCGCCGGGCGGCGCCGGCAGTTGCACTTCCTTGCCTTCGCGCGTGACCTCGAACATGCTGTTATGCGTGGCGATGAAGGTGTTGCCATTCGCAAGCCGCTGGCAACCGATGGGGCTGCCGTTCACGGGCCTCGTCCAAATCATTCGGCCGTGAATATCGTGCTCGCTTATGCGGCGGCCCTGATACTCCGCGACAAGCACGTGGCCGTTGGGCAGAAGTTGGGCGTCCATGGGACCTTGCAAATTCTGCAGTTTCCAGCGCGGCTTGCCGTCCGGCCCGAACTCCCACACCTTGTTGCTGTCCATTTCAGCGACGAGCGTCAGGCCCAATTGTTGCGGCCCATCTTCAAAATGAGTCAAATCAAGCCGCTGTCCCTGGTCGCGCCACCACGCGGCCCAGGCATCCCGCGCCTTCAGCCGCGTCTCCATGGCGCCGTCGCTCATGGTCGCATGGGGAGCCGGATCGCCAGCGACGCGGGCGAGCAATTCTTCCGCCTTCGAGGCCAGCCCGATCGGCCCTTCCCCCAGCAATGCGATCAAGGTCGGCAGCGCGCTCTTTTCGCCTGCGCCGAGCAAACCCTGGGCGGTCCACAGGCGAACCTTGGGATCAGGATCGGTCAACAAGGTGCGCACGACGCTGCGTTGTTCCGGGTCGCCGTGACGGGCGACGACATAAGCCGCCCCTGCCCGGCGCGCCGCCTCGGGGCTGTCCAGGCCGGTGAGCAAGACCGTATCCAGCTTGCCGTCGCGCAGGCCAAGCGTTTTGAGCGTACGGAAGATCTCTTCCTCCGCCCACTCGTCTTCATTGAACGGCAGATAGGACAGCAACGCTGCCGCAGCTCCGGCGGGCCTTCGTTGAGCCAGCACACGGATCGCGGCCGCCACCAGGGGCGCTTGCGAGCCCTGCGCGCGCTCGATCGCTTCCACGCACGTGTCCGCCCGGCGTGCGATTTCAGGATCCCGGTCATGCGTCGCCCGCCGCAACATAGGCAGCGCCGGCATACCGCTGGCGATTAGCGTCGACGTGGCGTCTTCCCGCGCCTTGAAGGCGCCGTGTCCCAGTTGCCGAATCCGGCTCTCCACCTGCCGTAGCTCTTCATCCGAGAGAGAATGCTTTTGCAAGTACGCCAGCAGCCCGGCGTTGTCCGTGGCAATCTTGTTCAGCTTCAACAATTGCTCGTCCGAGGCGAGCGTATCCTGGTCTGCCGGCGAACGAGAACTGATCGCCGCGACTACGGCCAGGGTAATCAGGACCGGAAGGAAGGAGGCCCGAGGCATGCGGAGTTTCTCCGAGATAGAGTTTGTCTCCTAATTCAGGATATCGCGAAGGCGATGCATCCCGAACAGCACTTCGTAAGTCTTTGCACGCGGGCGGCGAAAGTCAATGTGTTGGTAGGTCAGGATTCTGATCCTGACCTTCGGCTGGTTTGCCAAAAGGGGCAAGACAGACCAACAATAACGCGGTCAGGCCATAAGCCGCCGTCCAGTGATAAGGCGTCTGATAGCCGGCCGGCTGGGGAAGCCGGGCCAGAACATCCTGCGGCAGCGCGATAGCCGCGGGATTGAGCGGCGAGTGGATGACGCCGAACAACGCGCATAGCCCGGCCACGACGTTATACATTGCCGCTCTTATCAGCCGGCCGTCGAGGAGAGCCGCCAGCGCCGCGGCCCAGAGAAGGCTGGTAACGATGAAGCCGTTTGCCAGACAGCGCAACGTGGACAGAAATTGCACGGCATGGGCGTCGTTCGGCGTGTGCCCGGCGAACGCCATGTCCACCGGGATGGTCGCCAAATAGGCCAACGCCGGCAAAAAGGCGATCGCCAGGGCCGGATAATGCTGCGACGGCGTCGCCCGAAACGACTGTGAGGTAATTTCCAGGCCGACGTAGACGAGGATGGGAAACATGGCCGCCTGCGGCAGCCACTCAAACAGGTGCGTCAGCCAACCGAACAGCCCCGCCGCGCCGATGAACAGACCGGTCGCCAGGGTGTAGGCCGCCCGTCCGCCCATGACCTTGTAAGCCGGCTGGCCGATGTAGGGAGTGGTCTGAATGACGCCGCCGCACACCCCGGCCGCCACCGAAGCCAGCCCCTCCGTCAAGAGGATGGTCCGCGTGTCATATTCATCCCCAGCCGCGGCAGCGCTTTCCGTGCAGTCGATTCCGCCCACAACGGTGGCGAGCGCGAACGGCAAGAATATCGGCAGCTTGGCGAACGCCGCGATTGCCACTTGCTGCCACCAGTGCCACTGCCACACCTGGGCCGGCACATCAAGGACCGGTTTGATGAAGCTGCTACCCTTCGGCGCCGGCGCCTGACCCAGCGCCTGGCAAATCAAGTAGATCGCGATTCCCGCCACCACGGCCGCCAGCGCGCCCGGGATCTTGCCGGGGAGGGCACGATGCGCCAGCAAGGTGATCAGGATCACCGCCAGCGAAACAAAACCTACTACCGGCAGTGCGGCGATGTAGTCGGCGAGCGGCATGAAGGCGATCAGTGCCAGGGCGATGGCCGCCAGCGAACCAAGCAACCCGGCGCGCGGCACCCAGCGGCGCACGGCATTGCCCAGAGGCGCGCAGACCGTTTTGAAGACGCCGATCATTACCAGGAGCAGCGCCCCCACATGCCATGCGTAGACCATGGCCGTGTCATGGTCCAGGCCGAGCTGCGTTCTCCCGTCCCTGAGCGCCGGCAGCAGCACGAAGAACGCTACGCCGATGCTGCTCGGAGTATCCAGGCCGAGCGGCATGGCCGTGATGTCCGTCCGTCCCGTGCGCTTAGCCAGGCGGAACGCCATCACCGTATACACCAGGTCGCCAATCAAGACGCCAATGGCTGTGCCCGGGATCATGCGGCCCAGCACAAAGGCCGCGCTGAAATGGTCCAGGCTATCCGTGGTTGAGGTAACGCCAACCACCAGCAAGATCATGACCGCGACATTGTCGAGCATGAGCCCGAAGAAGGCATTGATGTCTCCCCATTGGGCCCAGTGATAACGCGTCATTCGGCACCTGGCGTGAAATTGCAAGAGTAGGGTTGCTTCGCTTGGGCTCAAGCTATCGCCTCATTTACCTGGGGCAAGCGCTGTTCGCCTCTTTTCAAGCAGAGGTCGTTCGCCGACGTTTATGAACGCGGACAAAAGTAATGTTCGCAAATCCTCATTCCGAGGCGCAAGTTTCAGTTGCGCCCGTCCCTCGATTTCGTCAGACCCCTGCCGGCTCGTCCGGCAGGTGAAACAGTTCGGCGGCTAGCAGGCGCTGTTCTTGTATCGCCCGACCCCTGCCGGCTTGTCCGGCAGGCGAAAGAGTTCGTCGGCTTGGTGTGCTCTGGCTGTCTGAACTGCTTCACCTGCCGGACAAGCCGGCAGGGGTCGGGGAGAAGCTCGGGCGGGCTTTTGTAGCTACCGAACTGTTTCACCTGCCGGACAAGCCGGCAAGGGTCGGGGGAGAAGCTCGGGCGGGCTTTTCTAGCTACCGAACTGTTTCACCTGCCGGACGAGCCGGCAGGGGTCGCGGCGAAGCTGGCCAGCGGCCGGACATTATTATTATCCGAAGCCATAACTGCGACCCGCAAGGGAGCGCGAACTCACGAGATGAATGCCGCGCTCCCCTGGCGGGTCGCGGCTAAACGATTTAGTGTAAATCGATGCTTCCGAGCGATCGTTGGGACATTGCGGTAATCGGCGCCGGTGCGGCGGGGCTGATGGCGGCCATCGCGGCTGCCGAGGAAGGCCAGCGCACACTTCTGCTCGAAAAGAACAAGAAGCCCGGCGTCAAGATCCTGATGTCCGGCGGTACGCGCTGCAATCTCACGCACGCCACCGACAATCGCGGCATTGTTGCAGCCTATGGTCCGCCCGGACAATTCCTCCATTCCGCGCTGGCCGCATTGAGCGTCGAGCAGACTATCGACTTCTTTGAATTGGAAGGCGTGGCCACCAAGGTCGAGGACACCGGCAAGGTCTTTCCCGTCAGTAACAAGGCCGTCGATGTGCTGGAAGCGCTCTTGCGTCGTCTGCACCGCAGCGGCGCGACGCTGGCCCTCGGTGAGCCGTTGCTGAGCCTGGAGCATGAAGCCAACGAGTTCGCGATCACCTCGCCACTCAGAACCGTCGCCGCCAGCCGCGTCATTCTGACTACAGGCGGCCGGTCGTATCCCGGCAGCGGCACGACCGGCGACGGTTACCACGTCGCAGCTCGCTTCGGGCATACGATCGTGCCGCCGCGGCCTGCCCTCGTTCCGATCAAGGTTGCGGCGTCGTGGGTGGCCGATATGCGCGGCATTACGCTTCCGGATGTAACTGTGCGAATTCTTGACGGTCAGGCTGTACTTGCAAAGAGGAGAGGTTCCCTGCTTTTTGCTCACTTTGGATTGTCGGGACCAGTGGTCCTGGATGTAAGCCGGGTCGTGAGCGGGCATCCTCAGCCCGAGACGCTGCGGCTGGAAGTCGACCTGCTCCCGTCAACCGCCGAGGAAGAGCTGGATCAGTTTTTGACCAGGGAGACAATCGCCTCGGGAAAGAAACAGCTCGCCGTCGTGCTAAGCACTTTTCTGCCGAGGCGGCTCTGCGACGTGTTGCTCACTCAGTCCGGCATGTCCGTTGACCGGAAAGCAGCCGCATTAAGTCGGGCAGAGCGCACAAAACTCGTCCACACCGTCAAGCACCTGGAGCTGCCCGTCGCCGGCACGCTCGGTTTCGGCAAAGCAGAGGTCACCGCGGGCGGAGTGGCGCTCGACGAAATTGATTCCCACAACATGCGCAGCAAACTGGTTCCCGGTCTTTTCATTGCCGGCGAAGTGCTCGATCTGGACGGACCGATCGGCGGCTATAACTTTCAGGCCGCTTTCAGCACCGGCTGGCTCGCCGGCAAAAGCGCTGCTGATAATTAGACAAATCGAGCAGCGCCCTGACACACCCGCCAATCAGCGGCGTTAGCGCGCTTGCGATGCGCGTCGCAGAAGTTAGAATAGACGCATGAATAGGAGCCGTCGCACGTCTCCAGTCGCAGGTGCGCTGCCTCGCTACTACCGGGGTGCGAATATTCCGTTGGCTGTGATCCGGCGTTTTGCACGCCGGATTGCGGAGCAGTTCAGCCCCGACAAGATCATCCTCTTCGGCTCTTACGCCTACGGGACGCCACACGCGGACAGCGACGTGGATATGCTCGTCGTCATGCCGGCGCGCAACCAGCTTGACCAGGCATTCAAGATTCATTCGACCCTGCTGCCGCCGTTTCCCCTGGACATCATTGTGCGGACGCCAAAGAACTTGCTATGGCGCCTTGAAGAAAGGGAATCATTCCACACGGAAATCGTCAGCAAGGGCAAGGTCCTGTATGAAAAAGGCGACGGTAGCATGGGTAAGAAAGGCCGAGGCCGATTATCAACTCGCTGCGGACATCGCGCGCGGACGCAAGCGCTATCATGACCAGCAGTGCTTCCATTGTCAGCAGGCATCGGAAAAGTATTTGAAAGCCTTGTTAGAGGAACTCGGCTTAGCGATCCCGCACACGCACAACCTCGATGCCTTGCTTAGTCTGCTTGTGTCACAGCATGCGTCTCTGCAGAGTTTACGTCGTGGGCTGATTTTTCTCAGCGACTTTGCCGTCGGAACTCGTTATCCAGGAGATGACGCCAGCAAACGCCAAGCTGCCGCCGCCTTTCGCTGGGCCGGTCGCGTGCGAGAGCTATGTCGAGCCTTGCTTGGAATTCGAGTGCGGAAGCGCCGCCGGTCCAAGTGAGTTTCGCCTACGCGCCAGCTCGCCATGTTGCCGGTGACCGATGCCGCTCCTGATACGGGTGCCGATCATACCATTGTCGACTACTCCTTCGAGAATCCTTCCGCTCGCCGTCCAATCTAGATTAGGGGGTAACTTGCCACGAGATCAGCGTGCGCGGTCCGCCGCAAGGATCGCGGCAGGAGTTTTCCGATAATGCCGTGCTTGCCGAACTTTCGGTCTGTATTGACCCCTTTGCCTCCCCACTTTAGACTGGCAGATTGGGCAAGTAGCGCTTGCCTGGCCACGGACAAGGCGGCAGCCCCTTGTGGAGAACGTCAGCATCATGACGACCGAAACCTCGATGGATGTTAGCTTTCTGGAAAAGCTGGGCGACTTTCTCACCGCCCTGTCCGAAGTGGTCAGCAAGTTCCTCATGCGCCTGTTCGGCTCCAGCAACGAGCGCACCATCCGCAGTCTCGGTTATGTCGCATCAAAGGATCCCACGGTTGCCCCGACAGTCACGCCCGGCTCCTTGCTGGCGCAGGTGAACGAGCTGGAAGAGCAGATTCAGGCCCTCAGCGATGAGGACCTGAAGGCTCTGACGCCGAAGTTCCGCGAACGGCTGGCTGAGGGAGAGACGCTGGAAGATCTTCTGCCTGAAGCTTTTGCCGCCTGCCGCGAAGCCGGCCGGCGCGCCAAGAACATGCGGCACTTTGACGTGCAAATCCTGGGCGGCATCGTCCTGCACCGCGGCAATATCGCGGAAATGGTCACCGGCGAAGGCAAGACGCTGGTGGCGACTTTGCCTGCCTATCTCAATGCCCTTACCCAGAAGGGCGTCCACATTGTCACGGTCAACGATTACCTGGCCCGCCGCGACTGCGAATGGATGTCGCCGATTTACAGCGCCCTGGGCATTACGGCCGGCTTTATCCAGAGTGACATGGACCCCGTCGCCCGCCGGCACGCTTACGATTGCGATATCACTTATGGCACCAACAGCGAGTTCGGCTTCGATTATCTCCGCGACAATATGAAGCCGGCGCGCTGGGCCGATCCGGTCTACCCGCCGTGGATGCAGCAGTGCCAGAAGGCCCTCAACTTCGCCATCATCGACGAGGTGGACAACATCCTCATCGACGAGGCGCGCACGCCGCTCATCATCTCCGGCCCCGCCTTCACCGATGTCCGCCGTTACGCCCAGGCCAACGACATTGCCGTGCAGTTGACGGATTTGCAGAAGCACGATCCGGGCCGCTACTACGAGGTCAAGGAGAAGGAGCACACCTGCCATCTCACGGACGAAGGCGTCCACAAGGCGGAAGAGCTGGCCGGCGTGGAGAGCTTTTACACGGCCGGCAACATGGAGTGGCCGCACCTGATCGACAATGCCCTCAAGGCGCATCACCTTTACAAGAAGGACAAGCAGTACGCGGTGATGCGCCACCCGGAGTCGGGGGAGCTGAGCATCATCATCATCGACGAATTCACCGGCCGTCTCATGATCGGCCGCCAGTGGAGCGACGGGCTGCACCAGGCCGTGGAGTCCAAGCATGCCCGCGACGGCGTCAAGATCAAGGAAGAAACCCAGACCCTGGCCACGATCACGCTGCAGAACTTCTTCAAGCTGTACAAGAAGCTCGCCGGCATGACCGGCACGGCCATGACCGAGGCCAATGAATTCTGGAAGATCTACCACCTCGACGTCATCGCGATTCCGACGAACCGGCCGTTGATCCGCGACAACTATGCCGACATGGTGTTCCGCAGCGAAAAGGAGAAATGGAACGCGGTCGTGGACGAGATTGTCCAGGTGCACGAAACCGGCCGGCCCATGCTCATCGGCACCACGGACGTCGATAAGTCGATCAAATTGAGCGGCATGCTCAAACGCCGGGGCATCAAGCATGAACTGCTCAATGCCTTGCCCGAACATGCGGCGCGCGAAGCCGAAATTGTCGCCCAGGCCGGGCGCATCAGCTCGGTGACGATTTCCACGAACATGGCCGGCCGCGGCACCGACATCATTCTGGGCGGCAACCCGGAGACGCTGGCCTGGGCACGCCTCAAGGACAAGTATCCGACCCGCCTCGATGTCCCCGACGCCGAATGGAAGCAAACCATTGCGGACATTGAAGCCAAGGAGAAGATGAAAGAGGAAGGCCGCAAGGTCGTCGAGATGGGCGGCATGCACATCGTCGGCACCGAACGCCACGAGGCCCGCCGCATCGACAACCAGCTCCGCGGCCGCGCCGGCCGGCAGGGCGACCCTGGCTCCAGCCGATTCTATGTTTCGCTGCAAGACGACCTCATGCGCATCTTCGCGGGCGAGTGGGTCGCCAATGTGCTCACCAAGCTGGGCATGGAAGAAGGCCAGGCCATCGAGAGCCGCATGGTGTCGCGGCGCATCGAGGCCGCCCAGAAGAAGGTCGAGGAGCGCAACTTCGACATCCGCAAGAACCTCCTCGAATACGACGAGGTCATGGACCACCAGCGCAAGCGCGTCTACAGCTATCGCCAGGACATCCTGGACGGCGGCAACTGCAAGATGCGCGTCCTGGACATGCTCGACGACCAGATCAACCTGGCGGTCGATCGCTTCCTCGATGAGGATTACGGCGCTTCCGGTTTCGCCCAGTTCGCCTCCAACCGGCTGGGCATCGAGTTTGACGGCTCCGATTTCACGCGCAGCGATTACACCGAAGCGGAGAAGACCGCGCGCGACAAGGCCCTGCGCATGGTCGCCACGGCCGTCCAGGAATCCCTGGAAGAGAACCTGGGCGCGGAGGACGAGAAGGAATGGAACTGGAAAGCCCTCTCGCACCAGATGAACACGCGCTACGGGCTCAGCACGAACGATCGCCAGCTCAAGCAGATGGGGAAGGATAACCTGGCTCAGTTCCTGATTGAGCAGGCCGAGAAATCGGTGTCGGAAGTCGATCTGGGCCCAGGCCGCTCCTATCTGGAGCCGGATTGGGGCTATCGCTCGATTTGCGATTGGGCCCGGCTCAAGTTCCAGATCAAGCTTTCGCTCGAGGAGCTGGCGGGCAAGACGGGCGAAGAAATCAAGCCGATCCTGCACGCCAAGGTGATGGAGCTCTATCACCAGAAGGAGATTGAGTTCCCCGTCAAGGTTGCCATGGCCCGCTTCATGGCCGACCGGCAACAGGCGGCCGCAGGCGGCCAGCGTTACGACCGCGAGGGGCTTTTCCACTGGACGCGGATGCGTTTCGGCGAAGCCTCCGAGTCGCTCACGGAAGAGGATTTCCGTACCCAGGCGCGACACAGTCTGCAAGAAAAGCTTCTCGACATAAGCCGCAAACATTTTCCCCGCGAAGGCCACGAGCAGATTGACGAGAAACTGGAAGAAGCCTTCAGCGGCGCCAGCGTCTCCGAGCCGGATGACGCCAGGGAGCTGGCCGATTGGGCCAGGACCGCTCTCAAGCTGGAGATTCCGGAAACAACGCTCACCGGCATTACCCAGGACGCCGCCCGGCAAGTCCTGTGGAACACTTTTGACAGCCGCTACCGCCCGGAGATGCGCGGCATGGAGCGCAGCCTGGTGCTCAGCCAGCTCGACGTCTCCTGGAAGAACCATCTTTACACGATGGATCATCTCCGCTCGACGGTCGGCCTGCGCGGCTACGCCCAGGAAGATCCGAAGACCGTCTACAAGCGCGAGGGTATGAAAGAATTCGACACCATGTGGGAAGGGGTCCAGGACAAGATCACCGAGACCGTCTTCCGCATGGAAGAAGAGGAAGCCTTCCAGGAATCCGTCTGGTCCATCGGCGCTACCATTCACGAATCCGCCCCGCGCCCTTCGGCCGCCCCGGAGGTGAGCACCAACGGGGCCCAGAGTGACAAGAAGCCGGAGCCGATCCGCAACCGTGGTCAGCGCGTGGGACGAAATGATCCGTGCCCGTGCGGCAGCGGCAAGAAGTACAAGAACTGCCACATGCGCCAGGAGGTGGCGAAGTAAAGATTGCTAACTGGAAAGGAGTCCGGTGTGCACGGATTGTTCATGCGCTGGTGGTTCTGGCTGGGGATATGCTTCTTCCATCTCGCGATCGCGGCGGGCTACTTGTTCATTCCTTTGAATCCACCACGAATCAGCCAGGCAAACTTTGACAAAATCCAACTTGGCTGGACTTCGGATCAAGTAACCGAACTGTTAGGCTATCACTCGTTCTCTGATGGTTTTCGGGCTCATGTGGATGCCAGCTGGTGGGGTGAGGAGGACAGTCGGATTGAAATCTCGTTTAACGATGACCTTGTGATCGATAAGAAGTTCATCCCCTCGAGCCTTTCAGCTTTTGAGCAAATGAAAAGACGAATTGAGAGGTGGATTCGGGAGCCTCGTCGCCTTAGACCTTGGCTAGGACCACCCGTCCCCGTCCGGGGCCTGGGAGGAATTGAATGATCCTGAGTCAAATTGTGGTAAGCCCGGCTTGCCAAGATGGGCCAACGGGATACCAAGATAGCCGCCAACATGGCCACCGGAAAACACAGGAAACCCCAGAGAAGTTCCAAGGCGGGCAAGATGGCCCTCTCTCCACTGGTCCGCCGACCATCCACCAGATGTGATCAACCGGTGCTGCTTCGTTCAAGAGCAAACCGCCGGGCTCAGCCGGATTTTTCGGAAATTCTCCAAGACCGCCATAGACCGCCAAGTGATTTGGCGGACGGACTAATGAGAAATTCCTCATCCGGGCAAAACGGAGTCATAACTTGCGGCGGAAAGCATGTTTGCCAACCGTGGCCACGAACTTGGCAAACTGGCAAAACTTGATCTGCGCATCTGGGGTTTAACCCCAGATGCGCAGGTCTGACGTCAAAGGGAAAGGATGCCCATGCCTTATCTTCTTAATGCTGTCTACTCGCTCGGTTTGATGGTCCTGTCGCCGTGGCTGCTTTACAAAGCCATCACGACGGGAAAGTATCGTCGTGGTCTGCGCGCGAAACTCTTCGGGATGCACATCCCTGTGACGCCTTCGCCGCTTCACCCATTTGGTTCCGGCGCTGCCCCGGTCGCCTGGTTTCATGGTGTGAGCGTGGGTGAAATTCATTTGCTGCGTCAGGTCGTGGCCCGCTTTCGCCGGGAGCATCCCCATTGGGAATGCGTCATCTCCACGACCACGGACACCGGCTTTGACGAGGCGCGCCGACGCTTCCCGGATCTGCCGGTGATCTTCTGGCCGTTTGACTTCTCCTGGGCCGCGCACCGCACCATCAGCAGCGTCAATCCGACTCTGGTGGTTCTCGCCGAGGGCGAGCTGTGGCCGAACTTCCTGATCGCCGCCCGCCGGCGCGGCGTCCGCGTGGCAGTGATCAACGGCCGCATGAGCCCGCGGAGCGTCCGCAACTATCGGCTCCTGAGCATGCTCATTCGGCCGTTATTCAAGTTCATTGACCTGATCGCGGCGCAGACGGAAGCTTACGCCGAGAACTACGCCGCTTTGGGGGCCGGGGCCGAGAGCATTCACGTAACGGGGTCGGTGAAGTACGACGGCGTCGTGACGGATCGGCAGAATCCGCAAACCCAGGCTCTCAGAAGACTGCTCAATGTTCAGCCGAAGGATGTAGTCTGGATCGCCGGCAGCACGCAGGCTCCCGAAGAGGAAATGGTCCTCAAGATTTTCCAGCGGGCGCGCGCAGAACATGACAGCCTGCGGCTTTTGCTGGTGCCGCGCCAGAAGGAGCGCTTTGAAGAAGTTGCCCACCTGCTGCATCGCTCCGGACTCATGTTCCTGCGGCGGAGCGAATTGACTGCCCCCGTACGCGACCGCAATGCCGTGGTGTTGGTGGATACAATCGGTGAACTTGGCGCCCTGTGGGGGCTTGCGGATGTCGCGTTCGTGGGCGGGAGTCTTGACGGCAAACGCGGCGGACAGAACATGATCGAGCCGGCCGCGTACGGGGCGGCCGTGGTGTTTGGCCCGCATGTCTGGAACTTCCGCGACACGGCAGCTAGGCTGGTAGAGTGCGAAGGGGCCATCCAGGTCGCCGATACCGGAATGCTGGAGGCGGTGGTCAAGCGCTTGCTGTCCGATCCGAGCGAACGCCGGCGCCTGGGCGCCGATGCCCAGCAGTTTGTTCGTTCGCAGCAAGGAGCGACCGAGCGCACCATGGAGTGCCTGAACCGCCTGCTCGGCGCCGCTCAATACCGCGAAAGCGCAGCGTGAACTATTTCGTTTAGCCTCTGTTTAGCCGACGTTTAGCCGCGACCCGTTAGGGGAGCGCGGCCGAAATCTCACGTGAGTTCGCGCTCCCCTAACGGGTCGCGGCTAAACGGCGACTGGACGGAGGATGAGATGCCGTTCCATGCCCGGGCCTATCGCTTATTTGAATGGTCGCTACCTCCCACAGGCGGAGCTTGCCTTACCTCTCCATGACGCCGGTTTTGTCTTCGGCGCGACCGTCACCGACCTGTGCCGTACTTTTCAGCACCGCATCTTTCGACTGAACGATCATCTTGCGCGCTTTCGCCGCAGTTGCGACCTGACGTGCGTCCCTCAGCCCGTTGCCGATGAAGAGCTGGCCGAAATCGCCGAGAAATTAGTGACGGAGAATACCGCGCTCCTGGCCCCGGAGGAGGATCTGGCCTTGATCATGATCGCCACGCCCGGCGGTATCGGCCATCTCATCGGCCAGACCGGCGATAAGGGCGAGGCTTCGCCAACCCTCGCCATGCACACCTTTCCGCTGCCATTCTCCCGCTATCGGCCGCTGTTTGAAGAAGGCGCGCGCCTGATTATCCCGAAAATCCAGCACATCCCGGCTGCGTGCATAGATCCGCGCATCAAGCAGCGCAGCCGCTTGCACTGGTGGCTTGCCGAACGGGAAGCCGCTCGCATGAGTCCCGGTTCCAGTGCTCTGTTGCTCGATACGGACGGTCACATCACGGAAACGGCGGCCGCCAACTTCCTGCTGGTACGCGAGGGAACCGTCGCCACCCCGCCTCGGCACAGCGTCCTGGGCGGCATCAGCTTGCAAGTCACTGAGAAACTCTGCAAGGACCTGGGAATCCCCTTCGAGGAGCGGCCGCTCAGTCTGAAGGACTGCCTGAATGGGAACGAAGCTATGCTCAGCAGCACGCCCTATTGCCTCGCGGGCATAAGCCGTGTCCAAGACACGCCTCTGCCCTGGCCGGGGCCGATCTTCGAGAAACTGTTAGCCGGATGGAACCGATTAGTGGGGCTCGACTTGCGTGGGCAGATTCTTTCCGGGCGCTAGACGGGTTGACAGACGGCTCCTATGCTGACTTTACTGATTAGGAAAGACTTGCGTCACGAACTTTTTAAGGCGGAGATCTCTCGAAAATGGCAAAAACCTGCTCGTGTGAGCATTCCCAACCCGCTGCCAACCAAAAAAGTACGCCGCTAATGCATAATTTTAAGTTGGTCGCCATGTCACTCGGTGTCCTGCTGCTTGCTGGGGCGTCCGTGCACGCCAGCGAGGCCGATCTGGCCATTCCCAACCTGGATTTGCACGGAAAGTTCAAGATCCTAGGGAAGGAGATAACTGCCGGGCAGCTCCTGTTCTACGGCTCTTTCGTCATTGCGGGGACGCTTGGCATCAGCCTTTATCTGCGCGCGCAAATCAAGAAAGCGCCCGCTCACAAGTCCATGCTGGATGTCGCCGAGATCATCTTCCAAACCTGCAAGACCTACCTCATTCAGCAAGGCAAATTTCTGCTGATGCTTTTTGCCATTATCGCCTGCGCCATGACGTACTACTTCCTGGGCCTCAAGTTGGAATTCATGGAGCACAAGTTGGAGTCGCTCCAGACCGTTCTGCTGGTCCTCCTGTTCTCAGTCGTGGGAATGGGAGGGTCCTACGCGGTGGCGTGGTACGGCATCCGCATCAACACTTACGCCAACGCGCGCACGGCCTTTGCCTCCCTCCGCGGTGTGCCGTGGGACGTCGTTAACATCCCGCTGCGGGCGGGCATGTCCGTCGGCCTGTTCTTGATCTCGCTCGAGCTCATCATGATGGTGATCATCTTGCTGTACGTGCCGCGCGAGATCGTCGGCTACTGCTTTCTTGGCTTCGCCATCGGCGAATCGCTCGGCGCCTCGGCCTTGCGCATTGCGGGTGGCATCTTCACCAAGATTGCGGACATCGGTTCCGACTTGATGAAAATCGTTTTTAACGTGAAGGAAGACGATCCACGGAACCCCGGCGTCATCGCCGACTGCACCGGCGACAATGCCGGCGATTCAGTCGGCCCCACGGCCGACGGCTTCGAGACTTACGGCGTAACCGGCGTCGCCCTCATCTCCTTCATCGTGCTCGCCGTAACGGAAAACGGCGTGCGTGCGCTCTTTGGCCTTCCGGCCAATCCGGATCCGAACAACATTACATCGAATTACCTGGACCTGCAGGCCAAGCTGATCGTCTGGATCTTCGCGATGCGTTTCCTGATGGACTTTATGTCCGGCGCGTCGTACTTCATCAACCAGGCGATCTCCGAAAAGCAATATAAGGGGTTGACAGAATTTGATTTCGAGCAGCCGCTTACCCGCCTCATCTGGATCGCCTCTGTTCTGTGCATTACGACATCGTTCGGCATGAGCTGGCTGCTCATCGGCGATCTATCGGTAACTGCGGGCGGTGTAACGAAGGCGCTGCCCGAACTCTGGTGGCAGCTCGCCACCATCATTAGCTGCGGCACGCTGGCCGCGGTTCTTATTCCCGAGTTCACCAAGATCTTCACCAGTTCGCACTCCAAGCACGTGCACGAAATCGTGACCGCTTCCCGCGAAGGTGGTGCGTCCCTCACCATACTCTCCGGCCTGGTCGCCGGCTATTTCAGCGCCTTCTGGATGGGTCTCCTCATCGCCGGGCTCGTGGGGGGCGCCTATTTCGTCAGCTTGCAGAGCCTCGACGGCCTGATGCTGGTGGACCTCGTGAGGGGCCAACCCCTCGTTGCCGTCGGCTCCACTTTTGCGTTTGGCCTGGTTGCCTTCGGCTTCCTGTGCATGGGACCGGTGAACATCGCCGTCGACAGCTACGGCCCCGTGACCGACAACGCCCAGTCCATTTTCGAGCTGGCCCAGACCGAGCACATCCCGGGCATCAAAGACGAAATCAGAAGGGACTTCGGCTTCGAGCCGGACTTTGAGCGCGGCAAACACTACCTCGAGGCCAACGACTCGGCCGGCAATACCTTCAAGGCGACGGCCAAGCCCGTGCTCATCGGCACTGCCGTCGTGGGCGCCACGACGATGATTTTCGCGATCATCCTGCTCTTGGGCAGAGCAGGTCTCCTCCACCTCAGCCTGACGGACGCCCCGGTGCTCCTTGGCTTGATCTGCGGCGGAACCGTGGTTTTCTGGTTCTCCGGTGCATCGATGCAAGCTGTAACCACCGGTGCCTACCGGGCCGTCGAGTTCATCAAGAAAAATATGAATCTCGACAAGAAAGAAGCGGACATGGAGGACTCGAAGACGGTGGTGCGCATCTGCACGCAGTACGCCCAGAGCGGGATGTGGAACATCTTCATCGCGCTGATGTCGATAACCCTTGCCTTTGCGTTTTTCGATCCAAATTTCTTTGTTGCCTACCTCATTTCCATCGCGGTCTTCGGCCTGTTCCAGGCGATCTCGATGGCCAATACCGGCGGCGCCTGGGACAACGCCAAAAAGCTCGTCGAGGTCGATCTGAAGGAAAAGGGCACGCAGTTGCACGCAGCGACCGTTATCGGCGACACCGTCGGCGATCCGTTCAAGGATACGACCTCTGTCGCGCTCAATCCGATCATCAAGTTCTCGACGCTGTTCGGCCTGCTCGCCGTGGAAATCGCGGTGCAGATCAAGGAGGCGGCGCACAAATCCGGCGGGCGAGACTACACCGGAATCTTCGGCGTTGTCATGCTCGCGATTGCGCTCACCTTCGTCTGGCGGTCGTTCTACGCAATGCGGATTCCGAAGGAGGAAGAAAAGCCCGCCTAGCCGCTAACCAGCTCTGCCGGATGTACCATGTGGGCATGATAGGCGGCACGGCTTGTCGCCGCGCCCTTCTTGGTTGTTTTTCCCGCTTAAGGGTAATCATTCATGTCTTCCCACCGAGTGCTCACGGGCAAGCCGGCGCCGCGCTGGCCCTCCGACCCATTAAGGGCAATCACGATGTTTCAAGAGGAGAAAGATCCGGCTCACCAGTCCCTACGACGGCTGATTAAACAACTTGAGAAGGCAAAAATTCACCACGCCGTAATGGGCGGGATGGCCGTGTATGCCCACGGGCACCGCCGGCTCACCGATGACGTCGATATCCTGCTGACACGCGAGGGGCTGGAGGCTTTTCGCCGCGAATTCGTCCCCAAGTATTATGAGCCGGTCCCAAAACGAAGCAGGCGTTACACCGATAAGGCCAATGGAGTCACCATCGATCTTTTGGTGACCGGCCTTTTCCCGGGACTCGGAAAACCGGGTCCCATCGCTTTTCCCGACCCCGAGGCAGTCCGTCAGCAAATCGGCAAGATACAATACATCGATCAGGTGAACCTGATTCAGCTGAAGCTGGCCGCCCGGCGACATCAAGACTTTGCCGATGTTGTCAGCTTGATCAGCATCCACAACCTCGATGAATCTTACCTGGACCGACTTCATCCGTCGGTGCGTCAAGACTTCATCGAGTGTCTGGAAGAGAAGCGCCGGGAAGAAGAATACGAAGCACAGAACGGCTGATGTCCCATCTCCTGCTCGCAAATCTGTTCTTCACCGAAACGGGAGGACATCTTGTGCTGCGGGCCATGCCCGTGCTGCTCGGCGCCCTGTGCATTCTGGCCATCGCCTACCGCTACTACAGCGCGTTCCTCGCCGCCAAGGTGGCCGCACTCGATGATTCGCGGCTGACGCCAGCCCATCGCTTTCGCGACGGGCACAACTATGATCCGACCAACAAGTGGGTGCTCTTCGGTCATCATTTCGCTGCCATTGCAGGCGCGGGACCGCTGATTGGTCCGGTGCTGGCGATTCAGTACGGCTACATGCCCGGGCTGCTCTGGTTGGTCATCGGCGTCTGTCTGGCGGGCGCAGTACAGGACATGCTCGTCCTGGCCGCTTCCGTTCGCCGGGGTGGTAAATCGCTTGCGGAAATCGCACGCACCGAACTGGGCAAGCCGGCCGTGGTCGTGGTGTCGGCGGCCATCTTGTTCATCGTGGTCATTGCCTTGGCCGGGCTCGGATTCGTAGTCGTCAAGGCGCTGGGCGGCGACGAGGTGCCCTTGGCCGAAAATACCCGCATTGCTCTGCCTGCTGGACAGCAGCCGGTCCTGGACAGCGCGCGGAGCACTGCCGACCATGCCATCTACCGCTTTCCGCCGAAGTGCGAAGTGCACTATCCCTCCAGCACAACTGCCACGCCGCGCTCGGAGTCTTTTGTCGTCGAACTAACGGAGAACACCAAGCTCGTATCCGACGCCAAAGGAACGGCGACTCTTCCCAAAGGCGCACGCGAGCTGGTACGGGGTAGCTCCTGGGGCACGTTTACCATTGCCTGCACAATCCCCATCGGCTTGTTGATGGGCATCGGCATGCGCTACGGTCAGCGCAAAAACTGCCAGGGCACGGCTACCTGGATCGCCACGGTGCTTGGCGTGGTTGCCGTGTTGGCGGCAGTTATTATCGGCAACTGGGTGCCGGGGTCGCGTTTTGAGGGCTTGTTCTCCTTGACCAAGGACCAGACGATTCTCGCGCTGACCGCGTACGGCTTCATCGCGTCCGTGCTGCCCGTATGGCTGTTGCTCTGTCCACGCGACTATCTGTCCAGCTTCCTCAAGATTGGCACGATCGGTCTCATTGTTATCGGCGTGTTCGTGGCCAATCCGAGCTTGCCCTGTCCAGCGGTGAACCATACCTTTGCGGACGGCGGCCCCACCTTCAAGGGAAACCTCTTCCCGTTCCTCTTCATCTGCATCATGTGCGGTTCGGTTTCCGGTTTCCATGCCCTCGTCAGCTCCGGAACGACGCCGAAGATGATCGACAAGGAAAGCGACGTGCGCATGATCGGCTACGGCGCCATGCTGATGGAAGGCCTGGTCGGCATCGTGGCGCTGATCACGGCGGCTTCCCTGCCGCAAAACCTTTACTACGACATCAACACGAGCTTGACCGAGGTGCCGGCATACCAAGACGAGCTCAACCGGCTTTATGCGTCGCTCGGAATACCCGAAAGCAAGGATCGGATGCACCTGACCAACGTGGATGCCCCGCAGCACCTGGACCTGGCCGGCGTCGAGCGCATGGTCGGCGGCGAAGCCCTGCGCGGACGCACCGGCGGGGCAGTGACTCTGGCCGTGGGCATGGCGTTTGTCTTTTCCGATGCCTTGCGCTGGACGGGCCTGGCAATCGATAGCGTTATGAAGTACTGGTATCACTTTGCCATCATGTTCGAGGCGCTGTTCATTCTCACCACGATTGATGCCGGTACCCGCATTGCGCGTTTTTTGCTGCAAGAGGCATTGGGCAAGATTCATCCAAAATTCGAGCAGACCAACTGGATTCCGGGGGCGCTTCTTGCCACCGCAGTCGTGACCGCGGGGTGGGGCGTGCTCATCTGGGCTGGTTCGATCAGCACGATCTGGCCCATGTTCGGCATTGCCAACCAACTCCTGGCCGTTCTGGCTTTGGCCCTAATCACGACGCTGCTCATCAACACGGGCCGCCGCCGCTATGCGCCGATCACGCTCTTGCCGATGCTCTTTGTCACCTCGACGACGCTGACAGCAGGGGCGCAAATGATCGGTGTTCAGTTCCCGGACATGATCAGCAAGGGGCAGCTTCTGAAAGGCAGCCTGAATATTGCCCTGACGCTGTTCGTGATCGCCTGCGTCGGCATGTTGCTGCTCATGGCCGCCAGCCGCTGGGTCGCCGTCCTCGGCGGCTTGATTCCCGAGCGAAACGACGAAAGCAAAAAGCCGGCCTAAATCAGCATGCGCGGTTTTGCAATAACCACTCCTCCGGGCTTGTCCCGGTGGAACCCCGACTGACGCCGCGGCTAAACAATCGTCGCTCCACGGGGACAAGCCCCATGGCGGCGATTAAGTTCTCGATACAACAAATTTTGGCTGCCAGTCACCGGTCCACGGGGACAAGCCCCGCGGTGCCGGTTATGCCGAATCGCACGCGATGATATAGTTGGCCAAGGGGCGGTTGTCTCATGTTTGAAGAGTGGTCCCTGCTTTGGTTTTTGCTGCTAATCCCGCTTATTTATCTCGCAGCTCCCGTGCAAATTCGTTTCCAGCAGCGCATGGCCGCGCATCCCAGGTTCGAGGTTCTGGACCTGAACAAGCTTGATCAATCCATAGCCCAGTTCCTGATGTCGCGCACCAGAGAGCTGTTCAAACTCAGTTTCGATGAACCCACTCTCGTCCATTTACCGGACGCCGTTCCCAACGTGACTGCCTACTTGATCATGCTCGTTAACCGCACAGCCGGGGACAAGGCCATGGTGACGGCGGTGATCCCGCAAGTATTCGGTAACGCGGTCGTCTATGTCGAGTTCAGCACGCGCTTTGAGAACGGTGAAGTTTTCAATACGCACAACATCCGGAGCTTGTTATTTGCTCCGCCTCCGGGCCATGTGCGTACGCAGGTGCCTCAGGTGGAAGACGCAAAACAGCTTTACGACCTGCACAATTTTGTCATGAGCAAGCACGGCGCCCTGCGCGGCAAAGAGCTGTACGCGCCGGACCAGGCCCTGGATTACCTCGCCCGCGTCGTGCTTGTGCAAACGTATGAGGAGAAGGTCAAGCGCGGTTGGATGTACCTCGACCGGCAGGCGGACTGCTATCGCCCCACCTGGAAGGGGGCGTTTCTGATGACCTGGGGGCTCATGCAGCCGTTCAAGGCGATGCGAAACGCCGCCGTCCAGCGCAGAGCCAAAGCAATTCTGGAAGAGTTTGCGCAGCGATCGACAGCCTAATTCGCCTTGGCTTGCCGGAACGGCACCAGGTCATGCCGGCGAATCGACACACCGGGTAAGCCGTCAGCGCGTGGACCCATGGTGTAGACGCCGAATTTTCCGGTCGTCGTCTCGGCGACATACAGTGCGGCCTGGCCCTGGGCGATGTTGCCCGTGGTCATCAGGAAGTGCACATTTTGACGCGGCGGGATGCCGAACTCATTCACCAGGTCGGTTTCCGCCCAGCCGACAATCTTGCCCTGGGCGCGGTCGATGACCGTGCCGAGTAGTTTTCCGGTGCGATAGTCGAGCAGCCAGACGCCGTCGGTCGGCGCGCGTGCGGTCACGCCGACCGCACCCGTGCAGATGATGTAGTCCTCGAACCGGTCATTGGACGCATAGGCCGGCCGGCTCGGCAAAATGTAGAGTCCGGCCCCGGCAGCGCCGAGCAGCAGACCCGTGAACAGCCACAGTAATCGTCCTGAATCCTTCATATTTCATCTCCAAGGGCAGAGGGTATTCGGGAGGCAAAAGACAACCGGCAAAACTGGCCGCAGCACTATACCAATGTCGGTCCGGTTTGAACAACGGCTCTTGGTAAGCTTGCGGCCATTGCCAGTTTCTGTATCTAGAAGAGTGGCTAATGGGCGCCGCTTCGAATCCCAGGTGAGAGGAGAATAGATGCCAAGGAATTTTTGGCACATCTTGCTCAGCGTTCTTGGCGGCGGAGCCGTCACCTTTCTGCCGGCCGCCTGTAATTCGGAAACCGAAACCGCCGCTCCTGCAAAAGAGAACAGCTACCTCTTCTGCTTCTGGAACGTGGAAAATCTCTTTGACGATCATTACGACGGCCGCGAAAACAAGGCGGACAAGGAGTATGATCGCTGGTTCGCGGATGACCCTCAGATTCTGCAGCTTAAACTCGAACATTTGAGCGAAGCGCTTGTGAAGCTCAACCAGGGCAGAGGTCCCGACATCCTCGCCCTTGCAGAAGTCGAAAGCGTTCGGGCCGCAGAACTCCTCCGCGACGCCCTCAACAGACGGCTGTCCGATCCGTCTTTGCATTACACCAATGTGCTCATGAAGGACCTATCCGCCGGCCGGCACATTGCACCCGCCATCATCACGCGCTTGCCGGTGCAGCGCGACCGCACGCGGCTGCATGGCTCGCGCTTGCGAATCCTGGAGGGACACGTCAAGGTTAGCAATCATGACCTGGTCGTGATCGCCTCGCACTGGACTTCGCGGCTCACCGACAAGGACGGGAGCGGCAAGGAAGGGACCGGCCGGGCCAAGTACGGCGATCAGATTTATGGTCTCTTTCGCGGCATGCACAAGAGCAATCCCCAGGTAGATCTGCTGATCTGCGGCGACTTCAACGATGATCCGTGGGACAGCAGCGTCACGGAACATTTGCACGCCACGGCCAGCGTGGAAGAGGCGCGGAGCGGTTCTCTGCTCGACCTGTTCGCAGATAGGGATCTAGAAGCCGGCTTCGGCACACACTTCTACGCGGGCAAGTGGCACATCTTCGATCAAATCGTCATTTCGCCGGGGTTGCTCGACGACCTGGGTTGGAGCTGCAAAACCGAGTCCGTGCACACGGTAAATACGCTTTGCAACCCCCACGACCGGCGTCATCGGCCGTGGCGTTTCGGCAACGAGCACGAGAAGGCGCCACGGGGTTACAGCGATCACTTTCCGGTTACGGTGCAGTTGAAAGTGTTTCCGTAATGTAGTCGAATTCGTAAGAATTCGGGTTCGCCTTCCTCCCCGAATTCTGACGAATTCGGCTACGATATCTCGTATGTTCTCTGCCCCCTTCAGCAATGCCCTCGTCCTGACCGGGCCGACCGGCAGCGGCAAGAGCGAGCTCGGCGTCGAACTAGCTGAGAAGCTTGACGCGGAGATTATTTCCATGGACTCCATGGCGCTCTATCGCGGCATGGACATCGGCACGGCCAAGCCGGGAGGGGAACTCCGTCAGCGTGTGCCGCACCATCTGCTGGACGTTCGGGAGCCGTGGCAATCGGCGAGCGTCGCCTGGTGGCTGAATGAAGCCGGGAATTGCGTTCGCCTTATCGAGTCAAGGAACAAGCGTGCGCTGTTTGTCGGCGGGACCCCGCTCTACCTCAAAGCCTTGATCTATGGCCTCTTTGACGGCCCGCCGGCTGATTTGGCACTGCGCCGCCGCCTGACCGATGAATCCCAGCAGGCGGGAGGCCAGGCCTTGCACGAGCGCCTGGCGAAGCTTGATCCGGCGGCGGCCAAACGGCTTCATCCCAACGATGTACGGCGCATCATTCGAGCCCTGGAAGTTCTCGAACTCACCGGCCGCCCCCTGAGCGATTGGCAGCAGCAATGGAAAGCCGAGCCGTCCGCCGAACATACCGCGAACGTGGAAAGCCCGCCCCGGGTACTCTGGCTCGACCTGCCAAGAGCCGAGCTCTACGCCCGCATCGATGCGCGCGTCGGGCAAATGATGAAAGCCGGTCTGCTCGAAGAAGTGCAGCAATTACGCGCCTTACCCCATCCCATCAGCCGTGAAGCCGCCCAGGCTCTGGGTTACAAGGAACTCTTTGCTTACCTGGAAGGACAAAGCTCACTGGCAGAGGCGGTCGTGCGCATCCAGACGCGCAGCCGCAATTTTGCCAAGCGGCAAATCACCTGGTTTCGGCATTTGCCAACTTGCCGGCCGGTAACAAGGGAATTGACTTTTACGCTGTGGGGCTCGAAAATGAAGTATTAGGCCGCTGCCGAAAGCACCGCAATTGCGCATTTTGCCAATGACCGGGCCTCGGAATACCCGTCGCTTTTTCGAGCCCGCTTTCCCGGACAGCAGGCTTTCCGGGCGTGCTTGTGTTATGCTGTAAGCAATAGCCCCCGTTTGCTGTCGAAAGGGATTGAGATGGAGAGTCCTCGGATGCCCCTCGGCGCCAGTCCCACGGTGACCTTTCAGGTGGTGGATGGCGTGGACAAGGGGCGGGTGTTTCGCGAACTGCCTGTGCCGCTGACCATCGGTCGCGAAGAAGGCAATCTCCTTCGCCTTAACGATGAGCGGGTCAGCCGCTTTCACGCCAAGGTCCAGCAGGACGGCAACGACCTCATCCTCACCGACCTGGAAAGCACCAACGGCACGCGCGTCAACGGCCATACCGTGCAGATTCGCCGGCTGCGCTTTGGCGATCGCATTTCCTTGGGGCGGTCCCTGTTGCTCTTCGGCTCCGACGAGGAGATCAATGATCGGCGGGCGACGCTGCGTGCCACGGTCAAGCCGATCAGCGCCCTGACCAGCGGCGGCAGCAGTAATGAGCAAGGCCCGCCGACTTTGCAGGCGAATTCGGTCTCCTCGCAACTGGCGGCTGACTGCGACTTTGACCTCAACATCAAGGACGAGATCACGATCAATGAGGGCGAGCTTTACGTCGGCAAGAACCCGCTGCCGCCGTTGCCGCAAAAGCTATCGCCGTCGCAAGCCGCCCGCCTGGCCGAAATCCTCGATTTCTTGCATCACCACCTCTCCCAGGCCACCGAACACATTCGCGCTAATGAGGACGGCACACAGATCACGCTCTCCTTCAGCGACTGGCAAGGCGTGCTGGCGGTGCAGAACCTCCTGGCGCGCTACTTGCGCGCCATCGCCGAGCCCGACGCGCTCGAGCATTGATCGCTGCGAAAAATCTGTTACAGCTGAATAGTATCAGGCGCAATCCCGCAAAAGGGTCCAAGCGGCGACGAGCCAAACGGCAAGCTGCATCTCAGCTTGCGTCATGCCCGCCCTTCGCCCTTACCGAGCCGGTTCGCTTTGCTTAGAATTGTTGCGAACCGTGCTTGAGCAAGGCGGTCTCTCCCAGCTGACCGCTTGAATGCGGTAGACCTCGCTCGCGCTTCGGGCTGGTATTCTCTTTACCACCCCGAAGCGCGAGCGAGGAGCAGCTCGCCTGGAAGAACCTTGCCACGGAGGGTAGAGGACGCCATGCCGGACCGTTCGTTCGTTCATTTGCATTGCCATAGCCATTACAGCCTCCTGGACGGTGCCAGCCGGATTCCCGAGCTGGTGGGCCGCGCCAGAGAACTGGGCATGACTGCCCTGGCGCTGACCGACCACGGCAACCTCTACGGCGCGATCGAGTTTTACCGCGAGTGCAAAAGTGCCGGCCTCAACCCAATCGTCGGCTATGAAGCCTATGTCGCGCCGGGCAAACGGCAGGAGCGCGAAGCCCGCCGCCGCGGCGATGCGGGCTATCACTTGACGCTGCTCGCTCAGAATCGAACCGGCTACCACAACCTGATCAAGATGGCGTCGGCCGCCTTTCTGGAAGGCTATCACTATGTGCCGCGCATCGATAAGGATCTCCTCGCGGCGCACAAAGAGGGGATTATCTGCCTGAGCGGCTGCGCCTCCGGCGAATTCAGCGAATTCATCCTCAAAGACCAGCTTGACGAAGCCACCAAGCTCGCGCAATGGTTTGCCAAACTGTTCGGCAAGAATTTCTATGTGGAGATTCAGAACAACGGCCTCGACATCCAGCAGCGCTGCGCCCACTGCGCCATCGACATCGCCAACCGGCTCGGCTTGCCGCTGGTCGCCACCAGCGACGCCCACTACCTCTGCCAGTCGGACGCTGCCGCCCACGATGTGCTGCTCTGCATCAACACCGGCAAGACGCGGAACGACCAGAACCGTATGCGTTACGGCAGCGATCAGTTCTACGTCCGCGCGCCGGATGAAATGTATACTCTTTTCCCCGGGCACGAAGATGCCGTGGCGCGCAGCCAGGAGATCGCTGACGGCTGCGCGATCGAGCTGGACCTGAAGAGCCGGCACTTTCCCGCCTTCACGCCGCCTGCCGGCAAGAAGCCGGAAGGCTACCTGCGCGACTTGTGCGAACAGGGCCTTCAGGAGCGTTACGGGATCAGCCCGTCCAGCGAGGCCGGGGAGCGTTTGCAGCGCGAGCTGGACATTATCTGCCGGATGGGCTTTGCCAGTTACTTTCTGATCGTCTGGGACTTTGTCCGTTTTGCACGCGAACGCGGCATCCCTGCCAGCGCCCGTGGCTCCGCTTGCGGGGCCGTCGTCAGCTATGTCCTCAAGCTCAGCCACGTCGATCCGCTCGTGTACGATCTGCTGTTCGAGCGCTTTCTGGACCCGAACCGAAGCGAGGCGCCCGATATCGATATTGATTTCTGCCAGGAGCGGCGCGAAGAAGTGATTGCTTACGTGCGGCAGAAGTACGGCGAGCAGAGCGTCGCACAGATCGGCACGTTCGGCACCATGGCGGCCCGCGCGGCGATCAAGGATGTCGGCCGCGTCCTCGATGTGCCGCTCGAGCGCGTCAATCAGCTCACCAAGATGATCCCGGCGACGCTCGGGATCACCATTGACGACGCGCTGCGGCAGAACCCCGACCTGAAACGCGAATACGACAACGATGCCACCGTCCACGAGCTGATTGACATCGCCCGCAGGTTGGAAGGCACCAACCGTAACGCCGGCACGCACGCCGCGGGCGTCGTCATCGCCAACGGGCCGCTCTCCGATTATGTGCCGCTGCAGCGCATCGTCCGCAAAGGCGAAGAAGGCGGCAAGCAGGATGAAACGATTGTGACCACCCAGTGGGAGATGGGCGATCTCGAGAAGGTCGGCCTTCTCAAGATGGATTTTCTCGGCCTGCGCACCCTCACGCTCCTCGACAATGCGGTGAAGCTAATCGAGAAGACGCGCGGCAAGAAAATCGACCTCGACAAGATCCCACTCGATGACGCCACGACCTACGCCTTGCTGCAGTGCGGCGATGCCAAGGGCGTGTTCCAGTTTGAATCGGACGGCATCCGCGAATTGCTCAAACGCATGAAGCCGGACCACATCCGCGACCTGATTGCCTGCAACGCCCTCTATCGGCCTGGCCCGCTAGGCGGCGGCATGGTGGACGCCTACGTTAACCGCAAACACGGCCGGGAAAAGCCGGTCTATCAGCATGCCCTCATGGCGGAAGTCCTGAGCGAGACCTACGGCATCATGGTCTACCAGGAACAGGTCATGCGCATCCTCAACCGCCTGGGCGGCATCGAGCTCTCCAGCGCCTACGCCTGCATCAAGGCCATCAGCAAGAAGAAGCACGACATCATCGACCAGCGCCGCGCCGAATTCATCAAGGGCGCCCAGGAACGCGGCATGAGTGAAACGACCGCGTGCGAGATCTTCGACCTGATCGTGCATTTCGGGGGCTACGGCTTCAACAAGAGCCACAGTGCCGCCTATTCGATCCTCGGTTACCAGACGGCTTATCTCAAAGCGCACTATACGCCGGAATTCATGGCGGCCCTGTTGTCCAGTGAAATCGAGGATAGCAACAAGCGCGACAACCTGGTTCAGCACATCGAAGACGCGCGCCGGCTTGGGGTGGACGTCCTGGCGCCAAACGTCAACGCCGGAGAGATCGACTTTTCGGTGGCCGAAGGCAAGATCCTCTTTGGCCTGACGGCCATCAAGGGCGTCGGCCGTGGTGCGGCGGAGGAGATCGTCCGCGCACGCCGCGAGCGCGGGCCGTTCAAGGACCTCTTCGATCTTTGCGAGCGCATCGATTTGAAAATCGTTCCCCGTGCGGCGATCGAAAGGCTTATCAAGGCGGGGGCCCTGGATTGCTTCGGCGCCCGCCGCGCTCCGTGGATGCATGTCCTGCCGCAGGCGCTTCAGGCGGCCGGCGAGATCCAGCAGGATCGCCGCTTCGGACAGACGAATTTCCTCGATGTGTTCGCCGGCGCCAATGGCGATTCCGCACCGGTGGCAGCATCCTTGCCCGACATCCCCGAGTGGTCCGACAGCGAGAAGCTCAAGAATGAAAAGGAAGCCCTCGATTTCTATTTTTCCAGCCATCCCCTGGCGCAGCACGAGAAGGAGTTGCGCCGCTATTCCTCGCACACGATCGAAAACCTCGCCAGCCTGGGCCCGAACCAGGAAGTGCTGATCGGCGGCATGTTGACCCAGGTCCGCTTTCAGAACACGAAAAAAGCTCGCAACGGCAACAGCCGCTACGTCCGTTGCCGGTTGGAGGACTTTACCGGGTCGACCGAATGCGTCATGTGGCCGGACGATTTCGTACGTTACAAGGACGAGTTCAAGGAAGACCGCGTCTGCCTGGTCAAGGCGACGGTGGAGCGGACGCGCGAGGAGCCGGGACTTATCCTCACACGTGTGTTGAGTCTCGAACAGGCAAAGGTCGAGCTGACGCGCTGGCTACGTTTGACGCTCAATGCGGAGATGCACGGCGCCGGCGAAATCCAGCGCATGGCGGGGATCCTGCAACGCGCCCCGGGGCCGTGTCCGGTCTTCCTGGAAATCCGCGATGCTACCGGCAAGCGCTGCCGTCTGAAGGCGAGCGAACAATTTCGCGTCAATCCCAGCACCCTGTGCACGAGCGAACTGGAAATGCTTCTCGGCCCGGAGCGCGTGGAATTCTACGGCCAGGCTAACGGCAACGGCCGCAACGGCAAATAAATCGTTCATAGTGGGGAAGACTTGAATTCATCTTCTCAGGCCGTGGCCTGAGTTTCCATGTGTTCAATGTGCTCGATCAGCAGCAGGGAAACGGTATCGAAAGAATCGACCGGCGCCTCCGGCGCTGTGGCACGAAAGACAACGACAAAATCTCGCCCAACCTTCACCAGCTCCAGATGCCGAACGTCATAGGTTTTCCCGCTGTTCAAGACCATGCGGAACGGACGGAAGGGCTGCGTTTTCAAGTAGCTCATCAAGGTGTCGGGTCGCATCTCAGTCCTGCTCTTTGCTTGCACTTACTGAACGTCTTGGATATCGGCATGATAGCAACTTATTACGCATGCTGCCAGATACTAATGATTTGCGTCTTTCCGCGGCTTTTTCGTCCGCCCGCGGCCGGCACCGGCAACAACCTGCAGTCCTATCCAGACAAGCACGGCAATGGAGCGTAGCGCTTCCCAGGGGTTCACCTTTGATGTCCCAGCCCGGCGGTCCTCAAAGATAATCGGCGTCTCCCCAATCCGGCAGCCGGCAACATGGCAACGGTACAGGACTTCCTGCTGAAACGAATAACCGTGCGACAGCAGCCGCCGCAAATTCGTATCGCGCAGCTTGGCCACGCGGTAGCAGCGAAAGCCGCCGCTACAATCATGAGCGGGGAGGCGCATGAGCAGGCGCACCAGGATGTTGACGCCGCCGCTCAGGAGCTTCCGGGACAACGGCCACTTCACGGTGCCGCCGCCCGGGATATAGCGCGAGCCGATCATGACGTCGTGCCGGTCCATGCCGGCCAGCAAGGCGGGCAAGTATCTCGGATGGTGACTGAAATCGGCGTCCATGTTCGCCATGAGGTCATAGCCGTGCGTCAGGGCATAGTTCATGGCGGCGAGTAACGCGGTGCCCAGCCCCTGCTTGCCTGGACGGTGCAACACATGAATGCGCGGGTCCAGGGCGGCGAGTTCGTCGGCGAGTTTGCCGGTGCCGTCGGGGGAATTGTCGTCAATGACGAGAACATCGGCCCGGGGCGCGACGGTGTGGATGTCGCGGATAAGTGCGCGCAGGTTGTCCTGCTCGTTATACGTGGCCAGCGAGACCAGGAGGCGCGGTCCGTCCGTCGAAAGGCCCACGATTTCTCCCTGTCCAGGTTTGCCGCTTGCTTTCTGCTTGGCCGCCGGTTAAATCCTACAGTATCGGCCCTGGTTGAGAAGAGTCCCTTTCGCCATCGGGAGAGAGCGCCACGCCAATGGCAAGTATCGACATCACCTGTCCGGAGTGCAAGAAGCAACTCAAAGGCCCGGAAGAACTGATCGGCAAGAAGATCCGCTGCAAGTCATGCAAGGCCACCTTCACGGTCAAGGCGCCTGGCAAGAAGGGGGCGGCGGTTTCGCAAGGAGCCAAGGCCCGCGATGCCGAGAGTTATGCCTTCGAAGACGAGGACGGCAAGAATCCGTACAAGATGAGCGACGTCGTGCGTACGTCGCGCTGCCCGCAATGTGCCGCCGACATGGAAGAAGGCGACATCATCTGCCTGAACTGCGGCTACAACACGCAAACCCGGATACGCCACCAGACCGTCAAGACCTATGAGACGACCTTTTCCGATTGGATCTTGTGGCTGACCCCGGCGATTCTGGCCATCTTGCTTATCCTGGTCCTTATCGGCGGCGTGGTCTGGCTGTGGGTGCCGGCCGGTATGCCGAGATTGGCCGACGTCGGCGGGGCCAACGAGGCCTGGTGGGGACATTTTTCCATCCGCATCTACGGCAGCGTCATCGGCGCGGGCATCTGCTGGTGGTGTGGCAAATTCTCGTTCAAACGGCTGGTCCTGCATCCCACCCCGCCCGAGAGAGTCAAACGCTAAACAGGAAAGGCTCGCACGTGATCCGCTTCTCCGTTTCCCTGCTGCTTGTCTTCCCATGGATGGGTTTGCCTGGGCCCGCCGCCCGTGCCGCGGATCCGTGGGTGGTCTACGACGGGTTCGCCGGCCCCGGCAAGGGCAAGCACATCGTGCTCGTGAGCGGCGACGAGGAATACCGCTCGGAAGAGGCCTTGCCGCAACTGGCAAAAATCCTCGCCAGCCGCCACGGCTTCAAGTGCACCGTGCTCTTTGCCATCGATCCCAAGGACGGAACGATCAATCCCATCATCCGCGACAACATTCCCGGCCTGGAGGCCCTGCATACAGCCGATCTCATGATTATTTTCACGCGCTTCCGCGATCTGCCGGACGAGCAGATGAAGCACATCGTCGATTATGTCGAATCCGGCCGGCCCATCATCGGCCTGCGCACCGCGACGCATGCCTTCGATATCAAGGGGAACAAGACTTACGCAAAATATACGTGGAACAACAAGGAATGGAGCGGCGGGTTCGGCCGGCAGGTGCTGGGCGAAACCTGGGTCAACCATCATGGCCAGCATGGCAAGCAAAGCACGCGCGGACTCATCACCAGCGACGCGGAAGCGCATCCCATCCTGCGCGGCCTCAAGGACGGCGACATCTGGTGTCCCACGGATGTCTACGCCGTGAATCTTCCCTTGCCGGGCGACAGCAAGCCGCTGGTCCTGGGACAGGTGCTGCAAGGGATGAAGCCGAACGATGAGCCCGTCGCCGGAAAGCAGAATGAGCCGATGATGCCGGTGGCCTGGGTGAAGAGCTATACAGGCACCTCCGGCAAATCGGCCCGCGTCTTCGCGACCACGATGGGGGCGTCGCAGGACCTGGAAAGCGAAGGCTTACGCCGTCTGCTCGTGAATGCGGCCTACTGGTCAATGGGCATGGAAGAAACGATTCCCGAGAAGACGAAGGTCGATCTGGTTGGAGAGTACAAGCCGCTGCCGTTCAAATTCGGCGGCGCTGCCAAGGGGCTTAAGCCTTCGGATCTCGCCATCCGAGAGTGATCTCGCGGAACACACAGAGGACGCAGAGGCAAATGGTTGGAGGCATCTCGGGCACGCATGGCTCCGCGGTCTCGGCGGGCTCTGCGAGAACTAGGGCTATGCGTTCATGCTCGCCAAGCTAAGCACTTTCGCACTCACCGGCATCGACGCCTTGCCGGTTGAAGTCGAAGTCGATGCATCGGCCGGACTGCCGAAAACCGTTTTGGTCGGCCTGCCGGAGATGGCCGTCAAGGAAAGCACGCACCGCATCGAGCGCGCCCTGGCCAACCTCGGCTACGAGCGCCATCCGGGCCGCACCGTAATTAACCTGGCGCCTGCCGATCTGAAGAAAGACGCCGGCGCGTTCGACCTGCCCATCGCGCTTGGACTTCTGGTGGCCACGGGCCAGCTCTTGCCCGAGCAATTGCGCGACTTCGCGAGCATGGGCGAGCTGGCTCTTGACGGCTCAGTCCGGCCCATCAAGGGCGCGCTGTCGATGGCAATGGCGGCTGCAGGGCGCGGCGTGCACAAGTTGCTTGTCCCGGCGGAGAACGCCCGCGAGGCGGCCGTCGTCGAAGCGGTCTCCGTCTACGGCGTCAGCACGCTTGCACAGGCGGTGGGCATTCTTTCCGGACAGTTGCCCGCGGAGCCGGTCGCTTCCCAAATCGAAGAGCTGTTCACCCGCCTCAGCACCTACGAAGTCGATTTCACCGATGTCCGCGGCCAGGAGTATGCCAAGCGCGCCCTGGTCGTGTCGGCCGCCGGCGGACACAACGTTCTGATGATTGGCACCCCGGGCACGGGCAAGACCATGCTCGCTCAGCGATTGCCGACCATCATGCCCCCTTTGACGCCGATGGAGAGCCTGGAGACAACGCGCATCTATAGCGCGCTGGGCCGCCTGAATCCGGACGAGCCGCTCCTGGCCAAACGGCCTTTTCGGGCGCCGCATCACACCATCAGCGACGCCGGCATGGTCGGCGGCGGCAGCACACCGGCGCCAGGTGAAATCAGCCTGGCGCACCACGGCGTGCTCTTTCTTGACGAGTTGCCGGAGTTCAACCGCCGCAGCCTGGAAGTGCTGCGGCAACCGCTCGAACAGGGAAGTGTGACGATTTCCCGGGCCCTCAACTCCACGACCTTTCCCGCCAGCTTCGTGCTGGTGGCGGCCATGAATCCTTGCCCCTGCGGCTACCTGGGCGACAGCCGACACGCCTGCAAATGCTCACCGATGCAGATCGAGCGCTACCTGGGCCGCATAAGCGGACCGCTGCTGGATCGCATCGATTTGCACATCGAAGTCCCCGCCGTGCCGTTCCAGGAGCTGGCCGCCAGCGCCGACGGCACACCGAGCAAGTCCATGCGCCAGCAGGTCATGGCCGCACGCGAGGCCCAACGCGAGCGCTTCGGCCGCGACAGCCACCGCCTCAACAGCCGCATGACCAGCCGCCAGCTTCGCCGTTTCTGCGTGCTGAACGAAGAGGGACGTAATTTCCTGAAGGAGGCCATGGACAACCTGGGCCTCTCCGCCCGCGCCCACGACCGCATTCTGCGCGTCGCGCGCACCATAGCGGATTTGGATGGATCAGCGGATATCCGGCCCGGACATGTCGTCGAGGCGATTAATTATCGCACTCTGGATCGCAAACTATGGGCGCGATGAAGGTTTGCGGACCAGCCAAAGCGGGTTGCCTTGCTCTATAATGGCGCCGAGCGCACAGGCGTTCTTTGGGGGCTTGTATCATGGCGGTTCATGATTGGAATCGAGTACCGGCTGGCATTTTCCATGACTTCCACCACGAATGGATTTCCACGATCCGTCGCGCGCTCAATGACGGCCTGCTGCCGCCGGAGTACTACGCGCTCGCCGAGCAACAAGCTGCCGGCTTTGGACCCGACGTTCTCACCCTCAATGCCGGACCCGCCGGCGCGGAGGAAGCTGCTGCTCCAGCCGGCCCGTCAACCGGCGTTCTGGCTCAGCCGCGCACCCGCTTCACCTTTGAAAGCGATGCCGAGTTCTATCGCCGCAAAAAGAGCAGCGTCGTTGTTCGGCACGTGAGTGGCGATCGCATTGTGGCGATGGTGGAGATTGTGTCGCCCGGAAACAAGGCGAGCCGGCAGGCCCTCCGCGCCTTGGTGGACAAGGCTTGTGAGCTCCTTGAACACCGCATTCATTTGTTAATTATTGATCTGTTCCCGCCGACGCGACGCGATCCGAACGGCATTCATGCGGCACTTTGGGAAGAGGTGAACGATGAACCCTTCGTCTGTCTACCCGCTCAGCCATTGATCCTGGCATCTTACGAATGCGGCTTGACGACCAAGGCGCGCGTGGAACCGATCGCGGTCGGAGACAAACTGCCCGATATGCCGCTCTATCTGGAGCCGGGCCTTTGGGTGCCCATGCCGCTCGAAGCCACCTACCTGTCTGCGTGGCAGGCAGTGCCACGGCGATGGAAGGCAGTACTGGAAAAGCCTCGTGCATAGGCGCGCCTTGGTAATCGCCATAAGAGATCGACAGCCGCCGGTGTGGCAAGAAGCAGTGACGTGCGCTGACAGATTCGCAAAGCGTGGCTGCCGCTGCTACAATCAACCAGGTGTAACAAGCTTCCGCTTTTTGTCTGTGAGGTGCCACAGTGGCAAGAGCCCGAACGGTGCTCATAGTGGAAGATAATGCGATTGAGCGCGAAGGAGTTGCCGCCGTACTCAGGCAGGAAGGCTACGACGCCGTTGTTGCCGGCAACGGCAAAGAAGCCCTCGAACGCCTGCGCAGTAAGCCCATTCCCGACGTAATGCTCCTTGACATGATGATGTCCGAAGTAGACGGCTGGCAACTCCTGAAAATGCTGCGCACCTACCCGGACTTGCTGACTATTCCCATCATCATCATGACCGGACTTGGCATTGCTAACCTGGAGTGGGCGCGCTCGCTCGGTGCTGCCGGGCTCGTCCGGAAGCCGATGGACGGGGAACAACTCAAAGACGCGCTGGCGCGCGTGTTTGGCACCGGAACAAATTTGCTCCGCTTCACGGTGCAACAACCGAACGAGAATCGGATTTGATCGCGACGGTCGCGGGCGCTTCGACCACCCAGTCCTTGACCGTTTCCGCAATTCTCACTACCATCTACTATCCACTTTTGAAGGAAATCAACGAATTGCTCAACAAGACCAGAGACAAGGACCAACCCGCGCAGGCGAATGGCGATTCCCATGAATGAATGCGAAGCGTTTGCAGAAGCCAAGCGGCGTTGGGGCAAGGAAGCGCATGTCCGCTACTCGCAAGGCAAACTTGCCGAAGGCGCCAAGCCCTACGCCGTGGGCAAGTGGCTTGGCCGGCAATTCCAGGTACTCGGCCAGGGCGATTCCTGGCAAGCTGCCTTTGAACATGCCAAATAGGCGCAGCGGTGCTCGTCTGCACAAACGGTGGTAATCGTCAATACGATTTCGATGGTCTTGGAAAGAATTCACCAACTTTTTTTCAAATTCGCCATAGTCCGCCAAGTCCGTTGGCGGGCGAACAACGCCAGACACCCCCACAGTTCAAAAAACCTGGCAAACCGGCAAACTCATTTTGCGGAATCCGGCTTGCCCAATTTGCGGCAATCCTTGAAAATGCCTGCCCTAGTTTGCAAGGCAATGAGGCTCCGCCATGACGAGGACGATATCCTACCGGGCAAAGCGCCTCCGCACTGCATTTGTGCTCTGTCGCCGTCTGCTTGTAGGAGCGGTCTTGGCTTACGCGCTCACGTCGCTGACTCTTGGCGGTAGTCCCTCTGCCCGGTGGATCTTCTATGCCGCGGTTGCGTTGTGGAGCGGCGTTACCGTGGCAATGGCCTTCTCTAAGAACCCGGCGGACAAAATCAGTAGCGGGGCCGTCTTCCTTCGCCGTCTCGAATTGATCGGTGTGAACGTTGCCCTGACGCTTGTTCTCGCCGAAGCTGGTTTGCGCCTGGTCGCATTGGCCGGTGGCAAATCTCCTGTCCTCAGCGACACGCTGGAAAGCTATCTGCTGGCCCCGGGCAAGGACTATGGCCAGGGATTACGCGGCAATCGCCTGGGTTTTCCGGGGCCGGATTTCGTTCGGGAGAAACGGCCGGGTGTCTTTCGCATCGCCGCCCTGGGCGATTCGTTCGCCGTCGGGCCGGCGGTGCCGTTTGCCAGGAACTATCTCACCTTGCTCGCCGCTTCGCACCCGAACACGGAGGTCTATAACTTCGGCATCTCGGGAACCGGACCCCGCGAGTACCAGGTTGTCTTGCAGCAGCATGTCTGGGCTTTTCGGCCCGACCTGGTGCTCGTATCGGTGTTTGTCGGCAACGATATTACCGAGTGGCTGGCGACGCCGCGCGACCTGGATCCGCGGCAAAGCTCGCTTTATTTGCTGGCTACGCGCGGCTGGCGGTTGTGGCGCGAGCGGACGCGCATGGCCCAGGCACAAGCAATGTCCGAACCCGATCGACTGGCCGGCAACGGACTGTCGCCGCAAACCTTTCTCGAGGTGGAAGCAAGACGGCTGACGATCTGTCTAAGGACGCCGCCGGCAAATTTGGAGAAGAAATGGCAACGAGCGCTTGGTTGCCTGGAACGCATTATTCGCGATTGCAGGCAACGCCGGGCACCGGTTGCCTTCGTCCTCATTCCCGACGAATTTCAGGTGAATCCGCAAGTATTGTCCGATGCGTTGATGGCTGCCGGCCGGCAAGTGAGTGACGTGGATTTGTCGTTGCCGCAGCGGCGCTTGCGGGAATTCTTCGCCGCGCGCCAGGTTCCTTGCCTGGATCTGCTGCCGGCGTTCCGGGACCAGCCGAATACGTATGCTGCGCGCGATACGCACTGGAATGAACGCGGCAATGCTCTGGCAGCCGGATGCATCGCTCCGTGGCTTGCTGAAGTTTGTAGGATGGATTGCCAATCCGTCCGCGTAGTTTCGGACGGATTGGCAATCCGTCCTACGACTAGGCGATCTGGCGGCGGGCTGCGGCCACCAGCTCCATGAAATATTGTTCGGAGTCGCGATCGTTGTTCTCGCGCGCCTTGCTCAGCCCCTGCTCTGCGAACTGAAGCGCGGCGGCGCCTTGCTTCAGCGTGAGCATCGATTCGGCAGCCGTGCCTCGGTACTTCAGGTCTGAGGGCACGCGCGCGATCAGTCTTTCAAACACTTCGCGGGCTGATACAGATTCGCCGCGCTTGGCCAGGAGCTGGGCGCGGCGCAGCTCATAGTCGTTGCGCCGGCGGCCTTCATTGTGCTCGCAGTCCGCTTTTTCCCCTTCATCGACGTACGTCAGGGCGCGGTCGCTGTCACCTTCGGCCATGGCCCGTTGAATCAAGTAGCTATAAAACGGGAAGCGATCGGGACGGTTGGCGTTCGCCGGGCGCTCGACCAGGGCGCGGGCGAAGTTGCCTGCCAGCTCTGCAGCATCCAGACGCTGGGCAGCGCGATGGGCCTGCTCCAACTGATCCTCCAGCAGGTTCGCGGCGTTCAGCCCGGCCAGATCAGCGGCGCTCATGGCGTCGATATCGAGCGACGCGGGAGCTGCCGGCGCGGCAGCCTGTGCCTCGGTCGTGCCCTTGACCGGCAGGCCGAGTTTGTGCCGCAGGCGGTCAAAGTCATAGGGCTTCGTTTCTCCCTGGGCGCATTCGTCAATGAACTGAATGACGCCGAGCAACTTCTTGCGCAAGAGATTGTGCCCGGTCGCATCCACGGGAGGCACATTGCCGAGGGCGCGCAGCGGCCGATGAATCCAGGTGTCTTCAAAGAAGCGTTGCACATGCTCGCGGATCACCTTCTGGGCTTCGGCCTGGTCGGTGGTGCCCAGCGGGAAAATCAAGGCTTCGGCAAGCACATCGCCAAAGTTGGCGGGGCCGCGCTGCATGCGCGGTTCCGACAACCCCGGCCCGAGCCGCTCCTGCAGCTCTTGCTGGATCCTGGTAAGCGACTCCAGGTTGAGGCCGCGCACCACCAGCACATGATGGCCGAAGATGATCAGGTACGCCCCCAGCCGGGCAGGCTGCGTGCTCGCGCCCGAGCCTGTCAGAAGGCCGCCGGTGCGTTCGAGGATAATGCCGCTGATCATGCCTTCCTCTTGCCGGACCTGCACGCCGGTGAGGCGGCGTTCGCGCTGCCAGTCCTCGGCAAAACGGAACACGCGTTCCGGATCGCGAATCTGGAAGGAGATGGCATGCTCAACATAATCCGCCTGTTCCTCCATGCCCTGGCCGAAGCGGAGCACTTCGGCCATGGCCCAGGCCTCGGCGGCCTGGGGAACATCTTGCTCGATGGTGACGTAATGGTCGAGCGCGTCCAGCGCGGCCTTGTTGTCGCCCAGCCAGGCCCTGACCACGGCAAGGTTGTACCAGGCAAGCCGGTCCGCGCTGTCGGCTTGCGTCAGCTTTTCGTAGGCGCCGGCGGCGTCCGTCAGTCTTCCCGTAGCCGCGCCGGCCACGCCGCGTTCCCAGGCGGACCGTTTCTCCTCCGGCGCATCGGCCGGCAGGCTGCGCAAGGTGTAGTCGCGGCGGGCGGACAGCGGGTAATGGGAGTTGTCTCCGAAGAGCTGCTCCAGGGCCTGGCGCACCTCATCGCTGGGCCGCATGCGATAGCAGATTTGCAGCGCCGCTTTGCCGGCGATGGGCCGGTGCAGCTTCAATTCCTGATCGGCAATGAGCGAGTAAACCTGAACCAGCACATCCTTGGCTTCTGGATCGTATAGCTCGGCGGCCTTGCGAAAGAGGATGAGGGCGCCGGCAATCTCTCCCTCGTGTTGCCGGAACATGCCGCGCAGCAGGTGGCCGAACGCATAGTTGGGATTGATTTCCAGTGCCTTCTGCAAGGCGTTCTCGGCGTCATCGACGCGCTCATTTTGATAGAGCAGCTGGGCCTTGCGGCCCCAGGCCTCTGGGTTGGCGGGGTGCTCGCGGGTTACCTCGTCCATCAGGCGCAAGGCGGCTTCATGTTGGCCTTCCTGGTCCTGCGCGAAGGCCTTGTCTATCTGGACGTGGATGGGTTGACAGCACCACTTGAATTTCTTGCCGCTGCCGCAAGGACACGGGGCATAAGCGTCAATAGCCATTGGTTCTTCTTGTTATCAGGGGAAAAGAGCGGGAATCATTCCATACCTTCAGAATACCAGGTGGCCCTGGCAGCGAACACTCCGCAGACGCTGCCGGAATTGTGTGCCCAGAGCCGCAGAGTTCTCGCGTAAGTTGACAGAGCGGATTTTGTGTCCCAAGCTAGCGTGGGAGAGGTCTCGTATCACGTTGACCCGTCGTAGATTTCGCGCGAGTACCTGCCCGGCAACGTGACTGCCGCGTTGCCCTCGGTCTTTTTTGCGTGCAGGCGGACCCGAGGTCCGCGGTTCATCGTTTTCTACGAAGGATGCAGCAACATGGTGACAACTGACCTGGGGGCTTGTGAGTGGTTTGTCTGGGACCTGCGGCGCAGCAATCTCATTGATCGCGGCCAATTGGATCAGCTCATCGGCGAATTTCTGGAGAAACATCCGAACGCCGAGCCCCCGGCCCTGGCCGAATATCTCGTTGCCAAGAACATCCTCACGCAGTTTCAGGCCAATCGCTTGCTCGAAGGCAAAACGCAGGGCTTCGTGCTGGGGCCGTACACGCTCATGGATGCCCTCGGCACCGGCAGCATGGGCACGGTTTATAAAGCGCAGTCGAAGACCGACGGCCAGTGGTACGCCGTCAAGGTCTTGCCCCGGCGCAGCATGTGGAACGTGCGCATTGCCCGACGCAAGGTGCGGGCCTTCGAGGCCTGCAAGCATCCCACGGTTGTTCCTTTCCTGGACGTCGGCACGGCGGGCGGCATGCACTACCTGTCCTGGCCTCTTGTGGACGGGGAGACGCTCGAAAAGCTCGTGCAGCGCGAGGGAGCCCTGGAGCCGTCGCGGGCCGCACTCTACGCCAGGCAAGCGGCGGAAGGTCTCGACGCCTGCCACCAGCAGGGATTGTTCCACGGCTTGTTCAAGCCGTCCAATATCATGATCGAGCCGAACCACCAGCTGCATATTCTCGATTTCGGCATCGGCGCTCTGCTTGCCGAGACCGAGGGCGAGTCGCTGGTCGACACCATGTCGACGGCCAACTCCGTGGCCAGCGGCCTGGACTGTGCCAGCCCGGAAAGCATCATGGACCCGACCAACCTGACGCCCATTGGCGATCAATACAGCCTGGGATGCACGTTGTACTTCTGCCTGTCCGGCAGCTATCCGTTCCCGGATGGAACTGCTGCCGAGAAGATGATGGCGCACCAGTTCAAGCAACCGAGGCCGCTTGCCGAATTGGCGCCGCAAGTGCCGGCGGAGTTGCTGGCGGTGGTTGAGCAGCTGATGCAGAAGGATCCCACGGCCCGCTACGCCAGTACGGGGGAAGTTATCGAGGCCCTCGCGCCCTTTGCCGGGCATCAGCCGTCGAGTCCACAAGGCAGCGGCAAAGCGGATCAGGCCCGGGCCTACGCGGCGGCGAAGGCCGCGGCCCTGGCACAGCATGCCGAGCCGAAGCCGACTCCGCGGCCTCGCGTAGATGTCCCTACGCCGCGACCCGCGGCCCCTGCCGCTCCAGTTCGCCCCGCACAGCGCAGCACCCCACCGACGGCGAAACCGGCTCCAAAGCCGGCTGCAAGGCCAGCACCGAGGCCGGCGGCCCCGGCTCCCGTTTCGGAGGCTAATCCCGACAAGAATGGCGAAAAAAATCCACAGGCGCCCGAGCCGAAATTGAAACGGCCGCCCAGCTGGAACGGCGGCCGTGAATTCCTTGATGAAACACCCAGCCGCAACTGGGAGGAAAGACTCGGCCCCATCGGCATCGCCATCAGCGCCATCGTCATGTGCGTCTTGGCGTGGCTATTAACCTGGAAGTTGTTCTAAGATCCTTGCAGCCACGCTGACGCCGCCGTTTCTCGTTCCCAGGCTCTGCCTGGGAACGCACCGCCGTGAGGCTCTTGCCTCGCGCACGCGGTCTTCTCACACCTACCCATCGCTGACCGTAAGTGGAGTCTCGGATTCTATATCCGTGATACGCAGCGTACGCTGGCCGTCGAGCACGGCGAGAAGGTGCGGCAAGACGTGCTCCTTTCGCCAGCCCTGAACAAGCAGTGAGCCGCCAGGCAAGGATTCACCGTTCATCCGGGCACGGACCAGCCCGCGAATGTCCTGGGTATTGGCGACAAGATTGGCGGCGAGCGCCTGGCGCGTGCAAAAATCGCCATGCACGGCTAGAAGAACGTTCGTGACGAGCTGAACCTGCGGCGGATCCTGTTCACGGTCTGCTAGTTCGGGGCATTCGTCGATGGGCAAAGCCCGGGCGCGCTGCACGGCCTGCAAAATTGCCGGCACATCGCGCCGCGGCAAGCCGCGAATCACCGACAGATCGCCCTCGCGGTGCGGATTACGGCGCGCGATCTCGATGAGCAAGTCGTCGCGGACAACCGTACGCGCCGGACGATTCGTCCGCGCCGCCACTCCTTCGCGCCAATGATTCAACTCACGCACGACGGCCAGCCGCCGGCGGTCCAGGGAGCCAAGGCCGCGCAGCTTGCGCCATTTCTCCAGTGCTGGTTCATCGGGCGCCGCATTCGCGGCCAGCCGGTTGAATTCTTCGCGCGCCCAGGCTTCCCTTCCTAGCTCCTGGAGGCGGTCGCGCAAACGCCGCCAGAGCGGCAACAGATAGCGCACGTCGTCAAAGGCATAGCGGATTTGTTGTGGCGTCAACGGGCGCTCGCGCCATTCCGTGAGCGTCTCGCCCTTGGCGATCTGCACGCCCAGGGCCTGGCTCACCAGGGCCGCATGCCCGAGAGGATAGGCAAGCCCCGCCAACCCTGCTGCGATCTGCAAGTCGAAGAGGTTACCCGGTACGTGGCCGGTCCACAGACGGCACAGGCGCACTTCTTCTCGGCCGGCGTGCACGATGACAAGTCGGCCGGGATCGACTACCAGCTTCCAGAACGCGTCCAGCGGGCCGCTCGTAAGCGGGTCAATGAGAATCAACCGCTCCGCCGTCGCAACTTGAACCAGGCACAGCCGCGGGTGATAGGTTTCCTCGCCGACAAACTCGGTGTCGAAGCCAAATTCCTGACAGGTTTCGAGGTACGCACAGCATTCCGAAAGGTCCTGCGCGGTGCCTACAATCTGTTCGGGCAAGTCGAACTTTGTCATTCAATCTTCAGAGCCTACGAGATGATTCATGAGCCGGCAGCGCGGGGGAGCAGAAGCGTGGCAGCGGAGTCCCGTGAATCAATTCCTATCACAATCATCCATGAAGGCCCGTGCCCGCGTCAAGGGCGGTTTGCGCCCTGGCGGGCGTAGAGAGGCGCAATCCGCCGGGCGTACTGCGCATAGAAATATTCCAGTTGTTCCTCAACCGTGCGGCTGCCGACAAATTGATGGCTGGGGAGGAATACCAGCTCGCTGCCGCGATTCACCAGGCGCTGCGCCACTTCGCAGCGAAGCATATTCATGACCAGGGCCGCGCCGATGGTGCTGAACGGTCCGGTTTTCTGGGTTGAATTTGCCAGGGACAGCAGGGTATCGCCCACCGGCGCACCGTTATCGAGGATGACATCGGCTACGTCCAGGAGCTTCTTACCGGATAGATGCGCCGGCTGAGCTTGCGTGCAATGCTCGCGGCTGACCACGCCGATGACGGCGAGCCCGCGTTTCCTGGCGCCCTCTGCCATCTCGATGATGACTTCGCGGATGCCGCTCGTGGAAATGACAATCATGACGTCGCGAGTGCCGAAAGCGAAGTTACGCAAGATCTGTTCGGCGTAACCCGGCGTTTTTTCCAGATGCAGGCTCTGCCGCAAGCCGTTGGCCCCGACGATGACATTGTGATACGTAAGACCGAGCTCCACAATGGTGTGCCAGCCGACAAAACAGCCCTGTCGCGGCGTCATTTCTTCACACATCATGCGGCTATGGCCGCAGCCGAACAGGTGTACCAGGCCGTCGCCCGCAATGGCCTCCGTACAAAGCGCGGCGGCGCGATCGAGCGCATCCCGCTGGCTTTGCAAAAGTTGCTGGCAACGCGCTAACGCCGCGTGATAAAATCCTTCAGCAGCGGACAGGTCAGCCATAAATGGTTGGGGTCAAGCAGGAGCCGGGCGATTCGCACACAGGTTGACTCAGTTAGTGATTACGGATTGCGGCTTGCTTGGGAAGGGGCGCAGGAATGCTGGAAGAGTTGCTCAATCAAAAGGTTGTGGTCGATTGTGCAAGCACCTTTGTTTGCCTGGGCACGCTGTTGCGGATCGACGACCGCTTCCTGGAGCTCAAGAACGCGGACATTCACGATCTCCGCGACACGCAAACGACCCGGGAAAACTATGTCGCCGCCTCTCAGGCCACCGGCATCAAGCGCAATCGCAAGCGTGTCTTCGTGAGCCGTAACGATCTGGTGGCGATCGCGCGCCTGGAAGATGTCGTGGACGAATAGACCAGAAAAGGAGCGAGCCATGAAATGCAGTTCATTATGGACCGGTCGTGTTTGCGTCCTGCTGGGTGCCCTGGCCATGATGGCGCTCCTGTCGAGGCCAGGATTCGCCGGGGAAGAGAAGAAGGGCGCCCTGATTACCATCGACGGGCTGCAATCGCGGGCGCCGGCCGAGTGGGAGGAACAAAATCCCACGAATAAGATGCGTTTCAAGCAGTTTCGCCTGCCTTCGCTCAAAAAAGGCGAGGATGCGTCGGAGTTGGTCATTTTCTTTTTCGGCGCCGGCAGTGGCGGTTCCGCCGCGGACAACATCACCCGCTGGAAGACGCAGTTCGAGGCCGCCAACGGCAAAAAAATCGATGACGTGGCCAAAACGGAAGAGTTCAAAGTCGGCGCTGTCCTGGTGACCTATCTGGATGTCAGCGGAACCTATCTCGCGAGGTTCCCTCCGTTTGACCCTAACGCCAAGACCGTGCGCAAGCCGAATTACCGGCTGCTGGGAGCTGTCTTCGAGAGTAAAGACGGCCCCTATTTCATCAAGCTTACCGGCCCGGCAGCGAGCGTGGAACATTACAAGAAGGGCTTCGACGAATGGCTCAAAGCGTTCAAATGATGTCTTGTGGCGGCAAATTTCCAACTTGCCCGGGAAAGTGAGGCAAGTCGGAAACTTGCCGCCACAATGCGCCAAGGGCCTCGGTCGTCGGGAAATAGAACAAAGATAGGGGGAATGTGTCTGGAGTTTCTGGACTACCTTTTACCCGCACATCTCATCGCACAGCATCCCTGTGCCGAGCGCGACCAGGCGCGCCTGATGATCATTCGGCGTGAGCAAGGCACCATTGAGCATGCTCGGTTTCACCAGTTGCCCGACTTGCTTGCGTCCGGTGATTTGCTCGTGCTAAACGACACGCGTGTCCTCCCCGCGCGCCTTCTCGGTAGACGGGCAAGGACCGGCGGCAAGTGGGAGGGCTTGTTCATACAGCTTACCTCGGATGGTCTCTGGGAATTGCTGTGCCAGACGCGGGGGCATTTGCTGCCGGGCGAAACCATCACGGTGGAGCCTGGGCCATTTCAAATTCGTCTGGTTAGCAAGACAGCGGAAGGCCATTGGCTGGCCCAACCTTGCATAGCGGGCTCGCCGTCGGAACTGCTGGAGCAGCACGGCAACATGCCGTTGCCGCCTTATATTCGCAAAGGCCTGGCGGCGCCCAGCGATCGCGAGCGCTACCAGACTGTATTTGCCCGGCAAGCAGGAGCAGTGGCCGCTCCGACGGCTGGACTCCACTTTACACCAGAACTGTTTGAACGTTTGAGGCAGCGCGGCATCAACTGGACCTTCGTCACCTTGCATGTGGGAGCGAGCACTTTTCAACCGATTCAGAGTCGCGATTTCCGCCAGCACAAAATGCACCAGGAATGGGGGGAATTGCCTGCCGCTGCAGTCGCGGCTATTCATCGTTGCCGAGAACAGGGCGCGCGGCTGGTCGCCGTGGGGACAACGTCGGTGCGTGTCCTGGAGACCGTGGCGGCAGCGGGACCCATTCGACCGTGGTCGGGGAGCACCGATCTTTACATTTGTCCTCCGTATCAATTTCGCGTCGTGGATTCCTTGATCACGAATTTTCACCTGCCGCGGTCAACGCTGCTGTTGCTGGCAGGCGCGTTTGCCGGCGTTGAATTGCTGGAGCGAGCGTATAGGACAGCAATAGAGCAGCAGTACCGGTTTTACAGTTATGGCGACGCCATGCTCATTCTCTAGTTGCATGAACAATCGCATTCGCAGTTTGAGAATCTCGAACACATCGGTGAATCCCGCCGAGGCAGATATTTCGATCAATGTACAGCCGGAGCAGATAACATCGACCACACAGGTTCGCGGCCGAGTGGTAGGACCGCGCTGCGCGTACTCCTCAACGGTGGAGGTCGCCTATCCGATGCGTGAAGTCTCCCGGCAGTACGACAAATACGACATTCCGGGCCTTACCTTGCGTGTCGTGATTCCCGAACCGTGTCTGTGGGATCTTCAGAGTCCGTTTATTTACGAGGTCGTAGCCGAATTGTGGCAGAGCGGCCAGCTCTGCGACCAGGTTCGGACCAGCCACGGCTTATGCTCTCTCAAGTTAACTCCGCAGGGCCTTCGGTGGAATGGTCGCCCGATCACTCTGTCCGGAGTCGAGCGCGGCCAACTGACAGAGGCAGAGGCTTTGGAGCTGCGGCAGAAGGGATACAACACCGCGCTCGTGCAGGCTTCGGCGGATACCGTTTCTTTGTGCAGCATCGCGGATAGGGCAGGACTGTTTGTACTCGCCCATTTGGCCAGTAGAGGCGACTACGCGCACGCTCAGCCGCTGAAGGGGCATGTCTCGTTGCTGGGTTTTGTACTGAATGGCAAGCTATTGGAAGATCCTATGGTCAAGGCGGCGCCTACCTGGGTAGCAGATCGGGACCAATTGATGGGGCTTGAGGTCGATGAACTGCCGCCCGCGCCTCTGCCGGAGGGGTTCAATTTTCTTTTAGCGAAAGAGGACGCGCGGCAGAATTTGAGCAAGGCCAAGTTGCCGCTGCTCATTCGGCGAAGCAAGCCGCAAGGAGGCAACGAAGAACCAGTGCCCGAAGCCAGCAGCCTTGGCGCCATAGCCAGTTAACTCAGCGCGCGATTCTGCAGCATCGTCTGGGGCCGCAGAGGCCCTTGCTGGCGCGGCGGGCTGCGGTGGCATGAGCCGACATTGTCACGCAAGTATTTCAGTTAGGGCTTTTGCGAAATGATCGATGTCTTCATTGGTGTTGAAAGTTCCTGGACTAACGCGAACTGTGCCGTCGGGGAACGAGCCCAGTGAACGATGAATGTAAGGTGCGCAATGCAATCCGGGCCGTATAGCAATGTCGAACGCCTGGTCGAGGACGCCGCCTAATTCCGTGGCGGAGAGAGTCTCGCTGCGGAAACTCAGAGTGGCGACATGCTGCGACATATCGCGATGACCGAAAACCCGGCAGCCGGGAATCTCGTCCAGCCTGTGCAACAGGCGTTCGATCAGTCCCACTTCGTGCTTTCGGATTGTTTCCAGACCTTTGTCGAGAACGTATTGGACGCCGGCGCTGAGCCCGGCAACGCCCAGAACGTTGGGCGTGCCGCCTTCCAGGAAGTAAGGGAACTCGCGTGGCTGGGTTTCGTTGGAGGAATCGCCTCCGGTGCCACCTTCGCGCCAGGCGCGGAGCTGCGCGCGCGGTCCGACGTAAAGCACGCCTGTCCCGGTCGGCCCCAGCAACGACTTGTGCCCAGGAAAAGCCAGCAGGTCGATGTGCATGGCTTGTACATCGATCGGTAACACGCCTGCCGTCTGCGCCGCGTCTACGACAAAGAGAATACGCCGCTCCCGTGCAATTTCTCCAACGGCGGCAATCGGCTGGACAGTGCCGAGGACATTACTGGCGTGCGTCAAGGCCATCAGGCGCGTTTGGGGTACGATGGCCCGGCGAATGTCCTCGGGATCAATCGTGCCGCCACTGTCCGCATGCACGCGCGTGAGCGTAATCCGCCCATCAAGCTCCATCTTCCGCAAGGGCCGGCTAACGCTGTTATGCTCGAGTTCGGTGGTGACGACATGATCGCCTTCGACAAGCACCCCCTTAAAGGCCATGTTCAGGGCGTCCGTGCAGTTCAGCGTGAAGATAAAGCGCTCGGGGCTGTCGCCATGAAAAAGCTGATTCAGGAGATGCCGGGCATCATCTAAGGCGCGCTCTGCCGCAAGGGCCATCTTGTGCCCTGCCCTGCCGGGGTTGGCCAGGTCCTGCCGTGCGAAACGGTCGAGGGCACGGTAGACCGACTCGGGCTTGGGAAAACTAGTGGCGGCGTTATCAAGGTAGATCATTCAAGTTTGGCAATCTAGCATGTCAGGGGAGTCTGCGGACAAAGGTCACAAGCACGAGTCGATGTCCTCATCAATCTCATAAAGCGCGCGTAGCGGGGCTCTTTCAATGGCCCAAAGACCTTCGGACACAGGTGCACCATTACCCTTCGGGTTTAAACTCAATAACTGATCGATGGCCGCTTGAGCTGCTGATGAGGCCCGGCCAGCCATATGCTTGCCAACGCGCTAATCGCGCCTTTCTCCCAAGTGACGGCATAGCTCATTTTGTCTTAAGCCTTGGTCGTATCTGCCCGGGGTCCACGCTGTCCAACCGATCCAGGAAGTCTCTCATGTAGGCCTTGTCGAAGCCGCCTACACGGTCCCACTCTTCTTGTAGCGCGCGCAGACGCGCCTGCACTTGCGCACCCGTGTACCAGGGGCCGGGTGAAGCGAGAGCTCGTTTCGCCTCAGCTATGTCCTCCATAGTCCAAACCGGCGCAATTGAGGCGATTATGTTCCCCACGGGATCACAAAGTTGCACGGGCTCCAGTGACTTGGCAGCAAGGTCTGCTTGTTCTTGGGTCAAGATAATCTGCGGCATGACGTCGTCCTCCTTCCATTTGCAGTTTAACACAGTCCTCTCAGACCTCAATGCCCGACATACTTTGCATACAGCGTGCGCGCTTTGTCAACGTCGTCGGTTCCCTTAATAATCGCTCGACCATCCGGAAACACGGTGAATTCAAACCCATCGGCGTTGAACTTGAGCAGAAACCGGTTGTAGCTCACTTCGCCCATTAACCCCAGATGATGCGCCAGCTCCTCAAAGTTCAGTTTGGTCGGGCTGCGCTGCGTCACCTGCACGGCGTTGCGGCCACAGAGGCTGGTGGTGTGGGAGCCGTGCTCCCCGTTCAGCCATTCGAAGCGGCGATGCTTGCAACAGGGGCAATCGACCTTTCCCAGAAGGGGTGCGATCTTGATGCGCCGCTGAACGTTGTCCCAGACATCGAGGTAAATCAATTCGCGGTTGATGCGCTCGCGCCGGCCGGTGAGGATTTTGAAAGCCTCGGCAGCCTGGTAGCTGGCGACGATGTTCACAATCGGCGACAGCACCCCGGCCGTTTCGCAGGTGCCGGCTTCTCCGGGGGCCGGTGCGGCCTCAAAGACGCAGCGTAAACATGGCGTTTCGCCCGGCAGAATCGTCATGGTTTGGCCGTGACTGCCGATGCAGCCGCCATAGACCCAGGGCTTGCCGAGTTTCACGGCCGCATCATTGATCAGGTAACGAATCTCGAAATTGTCTGTGCCGTCCAGGATCAGGTCCGCGTCCTGCACCAGATCGAGAATGTTGGTCCGGTCGATGTCCTTAACGACCGGCTCCACGTGGACGGAAGAGTTAATGGCGCCGAGCTTGCGCGCCGCGGCCTCAGCCTTCGGCAGGTTCTCAGCGACATCATGCTCATCGAAGAGCACCTGGCGCTGCAGATTATTGGTTTCGATGAAGTCGCGATCGACAAGGCGGAGGTGGCCGACGCCTGCCCGGACGAGAGCGTTGGCCAGCACCGTGCCGAGCGCTCCACAGCCGCACAGCGTGACGTGGCTCTCCAGCAACCGCTGTTGGCCGTCCTCGCCGATGCCGGGAAAGCGGATTTGCCGGCTGTAGCGCTCCAGGTTTGTGTCCATCAATCTTCGTCCTCTTCTCCGACTCCGAAATCTGTCAGAAGGGTTTGCAACGAATGCACCAGGTCGGCCGGCCAATGCTGCTGGCGGGCAAAACCAATGATGCAATCCATGTCTTCCGTGACGGCACGCTGCTGTCCGGGCGTCAAGCGCTGCAGATAGGACGCCAGGCAGCCGATGGCTTCGTCCGCGGCGGCCGGGTTGACGATTTTCTCGTCCGAGCCGGCCAGGAACACCGTGGCATGAAGCACGGCAAGCAGCAGCGGGTTCACACCCAGCTCCGGCGGGATGAGAGGAAAGACCGCCGCTCCCTCGGGCACTTCGGCGTCGCCTGCCATGTCAGCCTCCGGCGACCGCGGGGATGATGCTTACCTCATCCCCGTCCTTTACGGGAGTTTGCATGTTATCCAGATAGCGCACGTCCTCGTCGTTGAGATACACATTGACGAAGCGGCGCACCTGGCCGTTTTCGAAGATGCGTTGGGTCACAGCTGGGAATTTTTGTCCGAGACTGTCGAGCGCCGCCTTGATTGTGCCGCCAGCCACCTCGACAACCGCCTGGCCTTCGGTGTGCTGCCGCATGGGGGTCGGGATATGAATACGAATCGCCATGATTACTCCGTGAAACAGAAAATTCATGCACCGCTTATCTACACCAGCGCCGCCTCGCGGCTGCCTTCCACCAGTGCCTCGAACGCTTCCAGCGACGGCTTGATCACGGCGGGCTGCTCCAGGTAATCGCGAACCGCATCTTGCGTCTTCAGACCATTGCCGGTGATGCAGAGCACGATCTCCTCGTCGCGCGGGATACGGCCTTGCTCGATCAGCTTGCGCGCCACGGCAACCGTGACTCCACCGGCGGTCTCGGCGAAGATGCCTTCGGTCCGGCCCAGGAGCAGCATGGCCTCTGCAATCTCCGCATCGCTGACGTCCTCGGCCCAACCGCCCGAACCGCGAATGACCTTGATCGCGAAATAACCGTCCGCCGGATCGCCGATGGCCAGCGACTTGGCAATGGTATTGGGCTTGCGAACCGGACGATGCGTGTCCGCGCCACTCTTGACCGCGCCGCTAATGGGATTGCAGCCGGCCGGCTGGGCGCCATGAATCTTGCACGCCGGGTCGTCAATAAGCCCCACCCTGGCCAGTTCCTGAAAGGCCTTCTGCACCTTGCCGATGAGACTGCCGCCCGCCATGGGCACAACGACATGCTGCGGCACGCGCCAGCCAAGCTGCTCGGCGATCTCGAAGCCCACCGTCTTGGATCCCTCCGCGTAAAACGGCCGCAAGTTGATGTTGACGAAGCCCCAGCCGTATTTGAACGCAACCTGGGTGCACAGGCGGTTCACCTCGTCATAGGTGCCGCTCACGCCGACCACTTTCGCGCCGTAAATGCTGGTACCGAGGACCTTCGATCTCTCCAGATCTGCAGGGATGAAGATGTAGCTTTCGAGCCCGGCGGCGGCGGCGTTGGCCGCGACGCTGTTGGCCAGATTGCCGGTGGAGGCGCAGCCCACGGTCTTGAAGCCGAACTCGCGCGCCTTGCTCAGGGCCACCGAGACGACACGATCCTTGAAGGAAAGCGTCGGGAAATTGACGGCGTCATTCTTGAGCCAAAGCTGTTCGACACCGAGCACTTCCGCCAGACGATCGGCGCGAACGAGCGGCGTGCCGCCGACCTGGGCGCCGACCGTCGGGTCGCCATCGAGCGGCAGCAGTTCTGCAAACCGCCACATGTTATAAGGCCGCAGAGCGATCTTTGCCGAGCTCAGCGATTCCCTGATGGCCTCGTAGTCATAGTCCACTTCCAGCGGTCCGAAATCCTCGGTACAGAAATTGAGGGGTTCCTTGCCATAAGCCTTCCCGCATAGCCGGCACTTCAACCCGCGTACAAAATCGTTCATCGCTGCGGCCTTTCGTCAGTTCGCCCTTCGTTCACGTCATTTTGTCTTTAGTCACTGGTCATTCGTCATTGGTCATTCGCGAATGACCAATGACGAATGACGAATGACCAGAACGATTGGCAGGATTCTTGTCGAGAGGAGTTGAAGAGGCCAACAAAAGAGCCTCTTGCGGATGTAGAGAAGAAGAGGCGTGGAGCACCATCTTATCTCTCCCGGCCGGACCGGGTGGGACTTAGCACCAGCATCTCCCTTGCGGCAGACCGGTTGCTGTGGCTTCAACGGGCCCTCTCCCTCAGCCACTCTCGATAAGATCTTCACCAAGTTGTCAGTACACGATTGTAGGTCGGCCGCAGCCTGGGAGCAATGGCTTTCTCGAAATTCCCGGCAAAATGTTGGCGGTGGCTCAGGCTAATGCCTCAGAAAACGCGACCACAGGCCAAACGCGACCAGCACAAGCAGAATTCCCGTCCCCAGCCCCAACAGCAAGAGGCCCCAATATGGCCGCAAACCTTCCAGGGGAGAGCGCACCGGACGGATGACCGGAGAGGAATCGTGCCGGCGTTTGCCTGCTTTCTGCGGGACGGGGATGCCGACCGGGATGACTTCCTCGATGAGCTCCTCCGGCGCCTCAGCGGCCTCCAGAGCAGCCACGGCCTCCTGATATTCCCGGTCGCCCTGCTTGTCGAGGGGCAACGTGCTGTTCTCCGAGGCCCACTCCAGCAGCTTTTGCTGCACCTCGGCAGCCGTGGCGAAGCGGTGCTCGGGGTTTTTCGCCATCAGCTTGCGCAGCAGGCCAATGAAAGGCGGCGGCACCGCCGTATTGAACTGGGGCACGGGCGCCGGTTCCTCAAAGCGATGGCGATTTATTTTTTCCAGCGGCGTGCCGTCCGGGAAAGGCGGCCGACCCGTGAGAGCAAAGTAGAGCGTGCAGCCGAGCGAGTAAATATCCGAACGCGGATCGACCTGGGTGGCGTTCTCGGCCTGCTCGGGGGCGATGTAGTCCAAAGTCCCGACGACATAGCCGCGGCCGCCGACGACCTCCAGCTTGCCCGGCGCTTCTCCCTGGACCAGGGCCAGACCGAGGTCGAGCACCTTGGCGTGGTCATGCGGCGTAATGATGATGTTCGAGGGCTTGAGATCGCGGTGGATCAGGCCCTGGTTGTGCGCATGCTCCAGGGCGGAGGCCACCTCGGCAAACAAGCGCGCGGCACGCGGGATCTCCAGCGGGCCGTTATCGGTCACCAGGCGATAGAGGCTCTGCCCGGGGATATACTCCATGGCGATGTAATACACGCCCTGGCAGACGCCGACTTCATACGCCCAGGCCAGATGCGGATGGGCGACCTTCTGACACATCTCCATCTCGCGGCGAAAACGTGACAGCAGCCGCTCTTCCTCACGCGCCCGCTTGGGGGGCAGCACTTTGAGGGCGACCAGCAAATGGCTGCGGCTGTCGCGCGCCAGGTAGACGGTGCCCATGCCGCCTTTGCCGATGGGCGCCAGCACCTGGAACGAGCCCAGCACCAGGCCGATGGTCATGCCCTTGAGGAGCTTGCCGGCCTGGAAGCGCGACAGCTTGCCGGCCTCGATCAGATGATCCGCAACTGCTTCGGGATCCTGGCGGCGTTCGATGGGAAGGGTGCGCAAGGTGTCCTGCAGTTGAGCGCGATCCAGAACGCCGCTGCGCAAAACCGTCCGGAGGAAGCCATCGACTGAAATGGGCTCCGTGCTTTGCGACATCCGTGGGTTCTGCATGTTCGAGGTAGCCTGCCTCAAGGTGTTCGCTCGTGGGGAAGCGCTAGAGGCGAATTTTAGACCGGCAACGTCGATGGGCCCCGCAGCGCCCGGGGAATCGCATTGGCCCGGCACGCCAGCTATTCTGACCTGTTTATCAGGCACTTACAAGAGATTCCCGGCGACCATACGCATTCCGCTTCTGTGTGCCGAACACCGTTCCGTCGTTTAGCCGCGACCCGATAGGGGAGCGCGCGCTGTTTTGTGCCGGGCACGCGCTCCCCTATCGGATCGCGGCTAAACGACGACGAAGCGAATTGTTAGGGGAAAATGAGCGCTAGTAAGGGATTTCATCCCCGGGTGAGCGTGGCGAAGTGTCGTCGTTTTCCTCGCGCATGTCGGTCCGTGGGTTTTCCGGCGTCTCTGTTGGACCGTTATCGGAAGCGGCTTGCTCTTTCGAGGAGGAAGTTCTGCGGCGGCCCGAGGAACGGCGGCGGCGCGATTTCGTTTGCGCCACGGGCGCTGGTGGACTTTTCTGCTCCGCGCCAAAGCGGGTCACGACGTAGGTTCGGCTGCGTTTGTCGGTATCCAGCTCCAGCAAGCCTTCGCGCTGCGCGTCTTCCAGCAGCTCGCTGAAGGTCCGGTAGCCATGGTACACCTCGTTGAACGACGGCTTTTTGCGCTTCATGGTGTCCTTGATCATGGACGACCAGAGCACTTCCTTGTTCTCGCGGCGCAGGGCCAGCAGCGATTCCATGAGCAGGGCGAAAGCCTTGCGTTTTGTTTCCGGCAACTGGGCACTGAGGTTCGGCGTCAAGGTGGGATTCTGGCCGAGGTCCTCGTAATAGATAAACTCGTCGCAATTGTCGCGCAGCAGGTCCGAGGTCGATTCCTGCATGCCCAGGCCGATGACGTGCTTGCCCAGTTCTTTCAGCTTGGAAACCAGCGGCGAGAAATCACTGTCGCCGGAGACCACCGCGAAGGTGTTGATGTGTTCCTTGGAATAGGCCAGGTCCATGGCATCCACGCACAGCCGGATGTCTGCCGAGTTCTTGCCGCTCTGCGCCCGCCGCGGAATCTCGACGAGCTCAATGGCGGCTTCGTGCAGGGGCGCCGTGTAGTTGGCGAAGCGGCTCCAGTCGGCGTAGGCTTTCTTGGCAACGATCTTGCCCTTCTCGACCAGGCGGGCCAGGACGCGCGCGATATCGAAGCGATCCCGGCGGCCCTGAAAACCCAGGGCGAGGTTTTCAAAATCGATGAAGATTGCCAGGGATCGTTCGCCGTTGGTCATTTATTGATTTTCTCGAGCAATAACTTGGCCTCTGCCGCCGCCTTGGTGCTTGGATAATCCTTGATGATTTTTTCATAGCGGTTCTTGGCCTTGTCCAGGATGCCGGCGCTGGCAATGTCCTTGGCCATTTGCAGCCGGTCGGACGCGACCTTCTCCAACTTTTCTGTCTCGTCCTTACCCCGCGGTGCCTCCTCCGTCGCCTTGACGTCCGGCTCATTGCGGACGACCGCAGCCGGCAGCCTGGGCAGAAGCTTCTTGCCCGCGAGGAAGGTCTTTACTTCGCTGAGGTCGATGAACAGGCTGAGCAACTGGGCGCCGCTGGCCGTGCCCTGGGTGATGGCGACCAGTTCGCCTTGATCGTTCACGAGCGGGCCGCCGCTGTCGCCGGGATTGGTCGGCGATTGGGTCTCGACGACCTCCGCCTCGAAACTGTAGATCTTCTGACCGTCGCGGCTGCGCCATTTCTTGTGGTACACCTGGCGCACCGTGCCGGACGTATACAGCCACAGGCCGTCGCTGCTGCCCGGGTTGCCGATGGAGTGGACGCGCTGACCTGGGCCGGCGCTGTCGCGGGCCAGGCGCATGGGCGCCGCGCTCGGGGGCACGGTTTCCAATTCGATCAGTGCGAGGTCGCGGTTGCTGTCGCGGTACAGGACTTTGCCCTTGATGCCGGCGCCGTTCTTCATCAGATCGAAGTAATGGCTGCGTTCCGTGACGAGTTTGTTGCCCTTGCGATAGGCGGGAAAGAGAACGATGACGCGCTCATTTTCGCCGACCACGTGATAGTTGGTGAGGACCAGTTTCTTCTTGTGGTCGATCAGCGAACCGGTTCCCGACGACATCACACCGCCGCCCTTGGGAGACAGGATCCAGACCGTGGAGCGCAGGGTCTGGCGGTAGATCTTCTCCCCCGAGGCGTCGCCCTGACCGCGGGCGGGACCGGCAAGCAGATTTAGACCGATGAAAAGCCCCAGCATCCCGAAGGAAAGGCGGATGCCGCACTTCTGTCCCATGGCACGCTCCTTGAGCACCAACACCCGAGTAACCTCTATGGTAACCCGCCCAGGCGAACGGTCAAGCGATGCCAGGCCATTTGCTCTCAAGGACTCTTCCTCGGCTCTTCGGATTTCTTCTGCTGCTTGGGCACGCCGCGCCCGCGGGGCATGAACTCGAACGGCGCGCCGACAAGATCGGTCCAGACTGTCTTCTGCTCGGGCGTAAGAACGTCGACAGCCTTGCCGATCAGGTCCTTCCGCCTGGCGGCCATGCGGGTCATGGTCGTTGGGTAGTTGCCGCCGGTGCCTACCTGGGGCGTCTTTTCGGCTAGCTCGTCGGCTTCCCGATCGATCTTCTTGATCCGCTGCTGCTGCTCCTTGGAGAGCTTCAGAGCGGCAATGACGGCATCGTCGTAAAAGGCATCAAAACCGTCCTGCTGGACCCTGATTTGCTTCAGACGCTTGACTTGCTCGGCGGTGAGTATTTTGTCGGAGCTATCGAGGGCTTCCTGTGCGTTCGCCTGTAGGATTTGCAAGAACTTTTCGCGCCCCTTGGGAGGCGGCAAATTGCGAAGCTTTTCCAGCTCTGCGCGGCGCTTGTGCCGAATATCGTGCACGGTGCTATTTACTTTCAGGACCTGCTCGTCGCTGAGCTTCAACTCCTTTTGCACGCTCTCGTTCACGAGCAGAAATTCATAGCTCTTGAAAGAGCCGGCCGCGTCGAGCTTGTTGCCCTGGGCTGGTGCCTGACCGGCAAGCCCGGCGAGCAGGCCGAGAGCAAGGAATGCGGCGAGTTGGCGATCCGGCATTAGGCCTCCGCGGAAGATCCCCCGAGTGATCTTCTCTATGATGCGGCACGGCCGGGCACGGGGCAAGCCGATTCGCCTCTTTCCGCTGTATTTTTGCCGAATAGCATGCTGCCAACACAAAGAGCCGGGGAGCGAGCGCTTTCGCCCCGGCTCGACATACGGTCCAGCCAGCTCAGTGTGCACGATTTTAACCCGACGCGCCAGCGAGGGCCCCTCGCTGGCGCGTCGGGTTACAATGCTGCAACATCCTGCATGGTATGAAGGTCAGGGTTTGGGACGAGCGACGCGCGGCGGCAAGTCTTCGGGCCGTGCGGACTGGGCGCTGGCTTCCCTGGGCATCCGGCGGAAGGTCCAGCCGCTGGGCAATGCCGGCGCCGTGAACTCGCGACGATCCAGATTGGCGCCGCTTTCTATGATCGGGATGTCCCATTGCGTCCGGTTGCCCTGGGGGTCGTCCATGATCAAGGTTCGCGGCAGCAAGGTCGTCCGGCTGAGAGCGAGATAGGCCACCTGGAACTCGGCCTTGTCGGCGGCGTAGCGCGGCAAGATCTTCAGAATGAAGTAGTTTTTGTCGGTTTCGTTGAAGAAGGACACCTCGTAGCGGCGCTTCGCTTCTGCCGCCTTGATCTCGAAGAGGAAAGAAAGAAAATTATCCTCGCTCACCTGACCCGCCTTGGGCGTCAGATCGTAAACCCGGATCTCGCGGGAGTCCGGTGCGTAGCGATAGACATAGGTGCCGGTACAAATGAGTTTCTCGATCTTGTCGGGCCGGTTCTTCATGCTCAAGTCCAGGATTGCCAGGTTCGGCTTCTTGTACTTGGCGATGCCTTCGAACATATCTTGTGTGCGAAATGCCTTGTTCTGTGTTTGCAGGACAATCTGCGCCTTCAGGCTTTCGATCCCCTTCATCCGCGCTTCCCATTCCAGAAGCATGGCATCGAGGCGATTATTTTGCGGATCGAGGGTCGGAGTCGAGGCGGGCGGTTGTTGCTGCGGCGCCTGGCCCAGCACAGGGCCGCCGATGAGAAACAAGCCGGCGACAAGCAGGCAATGACGCATGAGACTTCTCCCACTTCTGTTCGATTGCGGGGCACAGGCACTGGCCTGTGCAGGTCGCTGTCTAGCGCCGGTTATAACACTTCGCCGTTTTAACGTGAAGCCCGCTCTGCCGCGCAGGCGGCATCGATTCGCCTGGACTCCGGCGCAGGTATCAAGTCAGGCAGGTTCCCTCGCTCAAGATCCCTTAACCGCTTGCAAAAAGGCAACTCAGAGTCCGCAACCAAACATTGCTTTGTATGCATTGCATGGGTACTGCCCCGTGCAATGCAAACCAACGTGCAAAGCAAATTTCCCAGGAAATCGAGGGGTCGCCAGGTTTCATGCAAACCAACTTGCAAACCAATGCCCCACTTTCACGAGCGTTGGCCCAAAGCACTGACTTGGAGGCCTCAGGCCACGCCGGCGATCAAGTCAAATCTTGACAATAAAGTATTGACAAACTCCGGCCGAAGGTTACAGTATACTGAGATTCAATCTCAATAAGCTTCGCGGAAGACGCGAAGCTCGCTGGAGGTTGCCAAAGGTGTTCGATCACGAAAAAATCCTGCCGCTGGAATTGGTGGAAGCCGGTGAATGGGCCGATGTGGAAGAGGTTACCGGAACCACGACCTGGGTGAATCGCCTGGCGGAGTTGGGCGTTCGCTGCGGAAGCAGGCTTCGTATTTTGCGCCAGGGAAGTCCATGCCTGCTGCAAGTGGACGGCACGCGTTTGAGCGTACGCCGGGATGCCGCCGCTCAGATCCTGGTTCGCCCAGTAGCGGTTTAGAATCCTGTTCCTTATCGGGGCTTATCCGGACAGGCCGTGTTGCTCTCCTTCAGGGATCTGTTCTTCCCATGCCATCCCTGGACCAACTTCGCATTGGACAAATCGGCTGCATCGAGTCCGTCCATGGAACGGACGCCATTGTGCAGCGCCTTTTCGAGATGGGTCTCCTGGAGGGGGAGCAAGTTCAAGTGCTGGGCTTTGCTCCGCTGGGCGACCCGATGGAAATCCGCCTCAATGACTATCGCCTGAGCCTGCGGCGCAGCGAAGCTGCCCGCGTGCTGGTGAAAATGCTCGAATAATACTCTCATGGTCGCACTGCGCACTGCAACCGTGGCCCTCGTCGGCAACCCGAACACGGGGAAGACCACGCTGTTCAACGCCCTGGCCGGCATGCGCCAGCACGTCGGCAACTATCCGGGCGTGACTGTCGAGACCAAGAAGGGCCAGCTACGGCACGCGGGGCAGACGGTCGATATCGTCGATCTGCCGGGCACTTACAGTCTGGCGCCGCGCAGCCCGGATGAAATGGTCGCCGTCGACCTGATCCTCGGCCAGCAACGCGGCGAAGCCCGCCCGGATGTGGTGGTCTCCATCGTCGATGCCTCCAATCTTGAACGCAATCTCTATCTCACCACGCAGACCCTTGAACTCGGCGTGCCCGTGGTCATCGCGCTCAACATGATCGATGTCGCCGAGCGGCAGGGCATGAAGATCGACGCGCGCCGCCTGGCCGAGCGGCTCGGCGTGCCGGTGCTGGCTACCCAGGCCAATAAAGGCCGGGGGCTAGAGCAGCTCAAGAAGGCTATCGTGGCGGCGGCGGCCGAAGGGGCGGTGCACCCTGGCGTACCGTTTCCCGAGCCGTTTGAGCGCGAAGTCGCCGCCTTGCAATCCGCCCTTGGCGACAGCGTGCCCGCCTATCTCGTGCGCCGGTTGCTGCTGGACGCGGGCAGTTATACCGAGCAACGCCTCGCCGAGCGCTTCGGCGGCGACCTGCGCGACCAGGTGCAGGCCGCCCGAGGACGGCTGAGCGCGGCGGGCTGTGCCCTTGCCGCCGTCGAGGCGCGGACGCGTTACCGCTGGATTCGCGAAACGCTGGCCGGCTGCGTGCAGCGGCCCGTGCAACGGCCGCTCAGCTGGACGGACCGCCTCGATCGAGTGCTGACGCACCGCGTGTGGGGCACGCTCATGTTCCTGGCGCTCATGTTCATCGTCTTCGAGGCGATCTTCACCTGGGCCCGGCCGATTATGAAGGGCATCGGCGATGCCAAGGACCTGCTCGCGGACGTCTTGCGGGCGCATCTGCCTGCCGGGCCGCTGGGCAGCATGCTGGTGGACGGCGTGCTCGAAGGGGTCGGCAGCGTCATCGTTTTCTTGCCGCAGATCATGATCCTGTTCGGGTTCGTTGCCATCCTCGAGGACTGCGGTTACATGGCGCGGGCGGCTTTCTTGATGGACAAGCTCATGGCGCGCTGCGGCTTGAGCGGCAAATCGTTTATTCCCATGCTGTCGTCGGTGGCCTGTGCGGTGCCGGGGATCATGGCGACGCGCGTGATCGAGAACCGCCGCGATCGCCTGGCGACGATCCTGGTGGCGCCGCTCATGAGCTGCTCGGCACGGCTGCCGGTGTACATCCTGCTCATCGGCACCTTCATGACGGCCGGGTTTGCCTGGTGGGTGCCGGGCGTCACCATGTTCGCCATGTATGCCATCGGTCTCGTGGTCGCGCCGTTGGTGGCGCTCCTGCTCAAGCGGACGCTGCTGCGCGGCGAAACGCCGCCGTTCGTCATGGAGATGCCGCTCTACAAGTGGCCGTCGTGGCGGACGATCAGCCGCCGCATGGTGGACAGCGGCTGGGCGTTCCTGCGCCGCGCGGGGACGCTGATCCTGGCCGCCATGATCCTGGTCTGGGCGCTGCTGTACTTCCCGCGCGTCGATCCATCCGGCACTCCCTACGACGCGCGGATTGCCGCGCTGAAAGAGGAACGGGACCGGATCAAGGAGCGGGCCGGTATCCAGGAAGGGGAAGCGAAGGAGCAAGGCGAGAAGGACGCGGAGAAATTGGAAGAGCAAATCAATGTGGTTCAGGCGGAGTGGCAAGGACAGAGCTTGCTCGGCCGCATGGGCCATCAGCTCGAGCCGGTGGTGAAACCGCTCGGTTGGGATTGGCGCATCGGCATGGCGGCGCTGGCCAGTTTTCCGGCCCGCGAAGTCGTGGTAGGCACGCTGGGCACCATCTACAGCCAGGGCAAAGTGGACACCGATGAGATCCGCGAGGCAGACAGGCCGGGCGAGACGCGGCTGGGCAAAGCGCTCCAGGATGCGGAATGGGACGGCCAGCCGGGCAAGAAGGTCTTCACCGTGCCCGTTGCGTTGTCGCTCATGGTGTTTTTTGCCCTGTGCTGCCAGTGCGTTTCGACGCTGGCTGTGATTCGCCGCGAAACCAACGGCTGGCGCTGGCCCGCGTTCACGTTTACCTACATGACGGTGCTGGCTTACGTTGGCGCGCTCGTTGTTTATCAGGTAAGCGTGTGGATTCTGTGAGATGACGGTAGGACGGATTGGCAATCCGTCCTACAAGAACCGCATCACTTCTTTGGAGCGCCGCTCTTTTTCAGAAAATGAAAGTGCTGGATCTTGGCGGCCTTGGCAGCATCTCGAACGGCAATAATTGTGCCCCAGTCAATATCACCGCTGACATCGAAAATGATTTCCTTCTTTCCCGACGACTTGCTGAACCGCCCCAGAGCGCTGCCCAGGTCCTCGAGTGGCACGGGTTCATCCTCCACGCGGATTACCGGCTTGCCGTTCTCCATGGCAGCGGCCACCTTGATAGTGACCATCTCGACTTCCGCTTTGCTCTTTACAAGCGGGCCCTTCGGGTTCTTGCTCGAAAGTCCGGGAGCGTCCAAAACTTGCTGCAATGCGGCATAACTCGTGGTCAGAATGAAGAAGATCAAGAGCACCAGACAGACGTCGATCAGGGGGTTCATGTCGAGACGTGACTCGTCATCGTGGTGGCGCGGCTCCGGCGGCTCGACATCTGCCGCCACTTCCTCGAACTGGGGGTGATTCTCGATTTCGCGCCACGTGCTATCCTGCGGGCCCATCACCTCATCGGTCGTTTCCCACAGGCCGTCCTGGAGGCCTTCCACCACCTGAGCCGGGGTCAGGCCTTCAATGGAGCGCGGCGAACCTTGATGGCGGATCTTCCAGGTCACGGGTTCTCCTTGCTGGTCACCTCAACGAGGGTCTTGTTAACCAGCCTGCGGTCCTGAAATCCACTGAGAGCGACAATCACCGGTTCGACATACCGGTACGGCACCGTGCGGGCGCCGCGGATGTGGACGTTGATCGGTTTGCCGCTGCGCAGACGCGCCTCCAGCTTGCTGATCACTTCCTGTTGCGTGAGTTGGCGGTCGCCTTCCGCCGCGCCGCCGTCCCCCTTGCCCAGCGAATAGAGGATTCGGCTATCGTCCGAGCGCTCGATGCCGATCCAGTAGCGATCCTCGCTCGTAAGTTGCCTACCGTTGATGGCGAAAGGCGTCTTAATAAGTGAACCGGCGCCGGCGACCGTCGTGGTCATCATGAAGAAGATGAGCAACACTAGGCTGACATCGATGAGCGGAATCATATCTACGTCTTCATCCTCGTCGGGGCGCGGCTGTTTCCAGGCGAAATCGACCTCGACCGGTTCGAGCGCCTCGGCCTGGTCTTCGGCTCGAAAGCGCTCGGAGCGCGGCAGATAAGCGGCAAAGGCCGGCATGCTAGCCAGCGGAAACCACTCCGTACTGCCGGACGCCTTGAGCTGGTCCCCCTCGAGCAGGCGGCCCTGCTGAATCCAGTCGGCGATGATGTTGTAGGGCACTTCCCGGTAGACGGTGTTGCTCTCGATGATCCAGACGTCGAGAAAGCGACGATTGTCCGCCATGTTTCCCTCCGGTTAGCGCCGCGCCGAAATGGCGGCGGGATCGAAGCCCTGTTTCACCGGCGCGGCGTCAGCTTTTCCCGAGCGGCCTGCCTGCATGAGCAAAATCAGTTTGCCGGCGGCGCTCTTCATCTTCACCTCAAACTTGCTGATCCAGGCCTTGAAGAGCACGTGGGAAAACACCAGCGGAATGGCCGTCACCAAGCCCAGTGCCGTCGCGAACAGGGCCAGGCCGATAGCGCCGGCCTGGGCGGTGGCCGCCTCGCCATGGGCCGCGGCTTCCTGGATCTTGTTGAACGTGTTGATCATGCTGATGACCGTGCCGAGCAGCCCGACCATGGTGGCGATCTTGGCGATGGCGAGAATCGACGGCAGCAGGAAATTCAGGTCGGGCAGAATCTCCAGCTCGATGGTGTTGGCCATGGCCCGCTTCATCGCCGACAGGCCCTGCTTGGATGTCTCCAGCCCGGCCACAAACAGCCGTCGGGGGATGAAGCCGTTTTGCGACCGGCAAAAGCGCAGCGCTCCATCCACGCCGTCCTTTTCCAGCGCTTTTTGAAATTGCGGCAAGAACACGTTCATGTCGGTCCGGCTGTTATGGTTGAGCAGGGCCCGCCAGATGACCAGCGTCACCGCGGCCAGCGACATGAACAGCATCGGAAACGCAAAATACCATTCGCCCGTCAAGAAATCCATAAAGGCTGACATGTGTAGACTTCCCCGTGCCTGCGGATTTGAACCTGACCCGGATGGGATCGACTCCAGCGAAAAAGCAGCTTTATCTTTTGTACTGGGGGCGCTCTGGAAGTACCAGAGAAAGTTGCTGGGGGTGAAGACGCAAGCGCCGGGACGCGAGCGCGAAGCCGCGAGCGGCTTCGGGGATTGTTTTTGACTTCTCCCTGGCCATCTGCTCCAATTATTCGCGGCACAAGCGACACGACCACGAGTTTCCGTGCCGGCTCGCCAGGGTTAAGTCGGACGTAGCTGCTCCCTCGGCTGGTTGGTCCTCGCACCTTTTGGAGATCTCCCCATGAAGTTAAACGCTGGATGGCTCAAGTTGTTGGCGATTACTGCGGTGCTGGGTTTCTGCTCCGGCATGCTCCAGGCGGAAGACAAGAAGGCAAGCGCCACCGGCACCTGGAAATGGACGCGTAAGAACCAGAACGGCGACGAGCAACAATTGAAGGTGAAGCTCAAGCAGGACGGCGACAAGCTCACCGGAAAGTTAACCGGCCCGATGGGCAATGAGGTGGAGATCAAGGAAGGCAAGGTAAAAGACGGTGAAGTCTCCTTCCAGGTCACCTTCGAGCGCGACGGCAACGAGATCACCGCCAAATTCCACGGCAAGATGGAAGGCGACAAGATCACGGGCAAGGTCGAAGTCAATGACCGCACGCTCGAGTGGGAGCCGACTCGGGCGAAGGATGACAAGTAGCCCTTTTTGAGGTTGAAGGAGAAGAGAAAGATTAAGAGGAGGATTAAGATTAGGAAGAGGATTAGGAGCAAGATGAAGAGTAAGATTATGAGGCGCGAGTAGCTCCCGCGAATGATATGACAGCGTGATGGTCTAACTTCTAATCTTCATCTTGCTCTTAATCTCATTCTTAATCCTAATCTTCATCTTACTCTTTCTCCTTTGAGGCAAAACTTAGAATTGCAGCTGCAACGCCCCTAGCCGCTCCGTCGTTTCCTGCATCAAGGCATCTTCTTCAGTTTCGTCCTTCGCCAGATAGGTGACCGAGAAACGCAGATACGCGCCCGCGTCATCCCACGGCACACAGCAGACCGACTGCTCCTGAATCAGAAACTGCGATACCTCTTCCGCATTGGCGAAGCTGCGCCCGCTGCAGGCCCGCGGGGCACGTACATAGAGAAAATACGTGCCGCCCGGCATACGGGCACGAAAACCAACTTTGGTGAGAGGCGTCACCAACTTCTGCAGCCGGCGGCGGTACTTGTCCCGCGTACGGTCGCCGATCTCAGGATGCTCCAGGGCCGTCTTGGCCGCCTGCTGGATGGCCATGAACTGGCCTGAGTCGCTGTTGTCCTTGATGTCGGCAAAGGCCTGCACGATTTTCGCATGGCCCGCGACGAAGCCGATGCGCCAGCCGATCATGTTGAAGCCCTTGGACAGGGAGTGCACCTCCACACCCACTTCCCTGGCGCCGTCCATCTGCAAGAAGCTGGAGGGCGGCTGCTCATAACTCAGCAGGCTGTGGGCGGCATCCTGAACAATCACGATCCGGTTGGTGTGCGCGAAGTCGATGACCTGGCGGTAGAAATGGGGCGTCGCCACGGCTCCAGTGGGGCTATTGGGATAGTTGAGCACCAGCAGCTTGGCGCGGCGGCGGATCTCCGCGGGGATCGAGGCCAGGTCGGGATAGAAGCCGTTCTCTTCCAGCAAGGGCAGCTTGTAAACTTCGCCGCCGAAGTACCGGGTGTGCGTGCCGGCCACGGGGTAACCGGGGACGGTCATGAGGGTGACATCGCCGGGATTGATGAACGCCGCCGGCAGCATGGCCAGGGCCGGCTTGGAGCCGATGGCGTGGTTCACCTCGGTGACAGGATCAAGCGTCACGCCAAAGACGCGCTTCATGAACCCCGCTGCCGCTTCCTTGAAGGCGGCGATGCCGTTGTCCGCGTAGCCGCGATTTTCAAGCTTGTCCGCCTCGCGCTTGAGGGCGTCGCGGACGAGCAAATCGGCCATGTCGTCGTTCTCGCCGATGCCGAAGTCCAGCAGACGCCGCTCGGGGTGAGCTTGCAAAGCGGCGCGCTTGGCCCGCTTGATCTTCTCGAACTTGTAGATTTCGGTTCCCTTACCGTAACGGCTGCCGCCGATACGGTCGGCAAAGAGAGACTGGAACCACGGATCGGCCGGCTCGGTCATGAATTGCTTTCCCTTTGTAAAGCGTCCAGAGGGCGGTCAAGGGACAAGACACAAGATAGCAAAACAGGTGCGCGCCTCAAGAGTTTGCCGGAAAGACAGGGGGCTAACCAAACTGGAAAGATAAGCAAATTCGGCAGGATCTTGCCGTCTCTGACGGCCGGCACCGTCGGCGGGGCCTTGAGAAACCGTCACAGCGCCCTACCCTGCCCGTCACGGGACGGGTAAAATGAAAGGGATAATCAAGTCATGGGGAATGAGTCACCCAGCGAAGGCGCTGACCGCGGAGGCGGTCGTCCGATGGTGCGAGCACCCACTTGAGGTAGAGACGTGGCACTGACGGCCGTAGACCGCGCGTTGTTGCACCGCTGCCTGCACCATGACCCGGGAGCCTGGAACGACTTTGTCGACCGCTTTCTCGGGCTCATCTATCACGCTATTCATCACACGTCGTTTTTGCGCAGTACGCCGCTGCGGCCCGAAGACATTGAAGATATGGCCGCGGAAATCCTTCTCCAGATTGTGGCCAACGACTATGCGATCCTGCGGCAATTCCGCTACCAGAGCAGCCTGGCCACTTACCTGACCGTCATTGCCCGTCGCATTTGCGTCCACGAGCTGGCCCGCCGGGCTGCCGCACGCGAAGTGCAACCCAAGACCAACGGGCCCGCGGAGGAAGCCGAGGACACGCACAAGGCCGAGGCCGGTCTGGAGCGGTTAGAAGAAGTGCAGAAGCTGCTCAACAAGTTGCCGGCCCGCGAGCGCGAGGTCGTGCGGCTGCGTTACCTGGAAGGGCGCAGCTACGAGGAGATCAGCACCGAGCTGCACTTGCCCGTCAACAATATCGGTCCGATTCTGTCACGCGCCAAGAAACGGTTGCGCAAAGATGTGAAGAACCCGCCGCAGGCACGCCAGGCCAGACCGCAGGCGTAATGCTCACCGTTGCGGCATGAAACCGCCGGCGGGGCGTACGTCGCTGGTAGCGGCGTACGGGTTGGCCAGGTCCACGGTGCGAACGCCGTTGTAGACTGGCCGCGTGAACAGCGCGCGGCCCTGCTCGTTATCAATAGGCCGATTGAGGACCACATCGCTGGGCGTATCGAAGAGTTTCAGTTTGATGGTCAACCTTTCAGCCGGATAGCTCAGGACAATCTTGCGCGGCAACACGACATTGCCGACGTTGGCCACCTCGTCGATATGAGCCTCGCAGATTGGTTTGCCCTTGGCATCGCGCAGGATATGGTCGGTGACCTGAACACGCGAGGGCGCCCGGCTAAACACCGTTACCTTCTGGACGCGCTGGCCCTGGTAATTGATTTCCTTGACTAATTCAAAACCCTTGCGGCTCTGGGTCAGCACGTAGCGATCGGCGGGATTGTATTCGGCCAGGCCGAGCGCTTCCATGACCCATTCCGGCTGGAACGGGAACGGCATGCGCACGCCGTGCTCGAAGTCCTGATAAGAGCAGTGCACGAGCAAAGGCGGATCATTGCGCTTGAGGTAATACCAGAACTCTTGCGGATTCGAGCCGATGTCCGCTTCCTGCGAGCCCAGCGTCTCCGCCACCAGGCGGAAATTGCGTGGCTTCTCGCATACCATCTTGCCTGGAATGTTGAACTGCTGGAACCCCATGCGCGTGTCCATGGAGATCATCGGACATTGAATCGATTGGATCTGCTGGGCGTTGCGATTCAGGTACGCCACCAATTCGGCCTGGGTGGGATTCTCGACCGCCAGGCGCGCGTTGTCCGGACTGTGGCGGAGGAAGTTCCACTTGGAATCCTGAGCGCATCCGGTCATGGCGAGCAGGCCGAGAGCGACGGCGACAAAACGCATCGAGAGGCCCCTTTCGGGAATGAAAAAGAAGGATGTCCCCTTTTTCTTTTTCTTAGTGCCAGCCGAGGACTTTGAAGACTTCTTCCTGGACCGCGGCCATTTCCGCTTCGCTGAGCAGCGGATTGACCACGCGATATATTTGCCCGCTCTTCACGCAGCGCAGCACGAGATATTCTTGCTCGCCCTCCAGCCGCGCTTCCTCGAAGCGAAACCGTTTGCGCCGCATCAAGAGCAAAGCGACCACGTAGCGAAAGTTTACGCGTCCGGCATCCGACTCGCCTTCGAGGCGCTGGAAGCAATCAAGCAGCATTTCGTCGTCGATCTTGGGCCGCCGGCTGTCGTCGGCTGCGGGGATGCGGCCGGCCCAGAAGCTGAAGGCGCCTGCGGGGGCCCCCTGCCAGCATTCGCAGCTGTAATCCCGGCGCTGAAACTTGCCCGCCTCATCCGTGAGGACGCTGTAATATTTCTCGCCGGGCTTCAGTTCGCGGCCGCTGACGGCACAGCGCCGCGTGTTGGCCTCAATCTGATATTCCGTCATGACTGCTCACTCCGCAGAATGGGCCGCAGTCGGAACACGGCCACTCCTATCCTATCGTCCCTGCGTCTTGACCAGCAAGAAAGAGCACAAAATTGCTGCCTTCTTTTCCGGTCCGGAAAGGATATCCCTGACGAATATGCGCAAGACAAGGAGAATAGGGATGGTTAGCAGCGACCAGGAAATGCGGGGCACCAATGACGTGCCGGCGCCCGCGTCTCACCGTCCGGGTTGTCCGCTGGGGTTCAGATCCTTGCCCTCTCTCTGTGCGGCCCCGCTTTTCCGTGTTAAGGACGTCGCGACTTCCTGGGTCACCAACTCCGGCGTCTCGGGTCCCCAGCCGTCGTAGCTGCCGCGCACCACGCCGTCCGCATCGAGTACGATCAGCTTGGGCGTAGCCTCCACGGCATAGCTTTGCCGCAGTCCCTTGCCCGACAGGATCGGCATGGTCAATTGATAATCCTTGCCTTGCTGGCGGATGTGCTCGGAGTCGTCGGAGATGGCGAAACCCACGACATGGACCGTGTCGCGATAGGCATTCTGAATTCTCTGGGCAAAACGCAGCAGCTCTTCCGCCTTGGTGGAATTGGGAGAATAAAAAACCATGACGACGGGCCGGCCGAGGAAACGGCTCAGGCGGATCGATTCCTTGGTTAGCAAGTTGGTGGTCATGAAGTCGGGGGCAGCCTGGCCGACTGCCATCCGGGCCGCGGGGATGACGTCGCCGACCGCGGCGGGCGTTTCGCCGCGGCGCGCGGACTCCACACGGCGCTTCACCTGCAAAATGGCGTCGCGATAAGGCGTTCGCGGTTCGCTGTCGATGTGGTGATTGATTTTCGCCAGCATGGCGTCGTAGGTGCGCGTCGGGTAATGGGCCGGGTTGGGCAGCATGGGGGCCAGGGCCATGTGGAAGGTCCGGGCTTGCAGGATTTCGCGGCGGCGATCATCAAAGAGCCGGCCCGGGTACTGGATATTGGTTTGCAATTCGTATTGCACGAGCAATCGCTGACTCGGCTCACGCAGCGACTTGAGCTCGATGCTGCGTTCAAATTTGTGAGCCACGCCTAGGGAAGGGCTTACCCAGACGGTGTCGCGGCGCCGCCAGGCTTGCCGATCGTTGCCGGGCTGGTTCCAATCGACCGTCTGCTGCAGACATTCGAGACGCAGGCAATTCGTATTGCCGGCCATTTCCATGCCGATTACGGTCCAGACGCGCGGCGGGCGGTTGTCCTCGGCCACTTGCCAGACGTGGCCGGCGCTGATCCGGCCCTGGGGAAATTCGACAAAGGCGCCGCATTCCAGGGTCGGCGGGCCGTCAAGGGGAATGGCGGTAACCAGGCCCTGTTCGCCGGAAACACGTCCTTGCGGGTTTACCTTGATAAGTTCCAGCCGCGCCGAACTTGGCGCCGGTTCAATTTGCTTGGTGGAAGCCGAGGCGGGAGCGCGGAACACCGTGTAGACGGCCACATCCGTCGCGCGCGTAGTCCGGTCCAGCACGAACAGGCGCGATTCCAGCCGGTAGGAACGGCTGAACTGCACGTCCCGGTCGAGCGCTTCCTCGGCATACGAGCCGTGATAGACCAGCTCTTGTCCCTGGCTGAGGCGCGGGAACAGCAGCCACTCGGAGCGTTCCGCCGGCTGCGCCGCGAAGAAGGCGCAGGTGATCAGACACAAATTCGCTACCATTGGCCCCTGAGCGGGTAGACGAAAGAGTCCATCCGGGCGGAGGGACGGCACTCTTGAAGCAACGGCCTCCATGCCACGTGCCCTGGGCCGTAATCGCGGGGATTATAACAAGCCGCGCGTTTGTCTCAACTGCGCTTTGCTGCGCCGGGCGTGCAGGATTCTCTTCCTTGCCCGCAGCCGGCCATCTTACCGAGACGCGCGGGAAAGCTACAAAGACAAGGGGTCGGCGGCAGCCTGTGCGGGGCCAGTGACAACGGTTCCGCACTTGCGGCAGGTGTCCCGCTTGCTCTATCTTCTAGCAACGGGCGATCCCAGCGGAGAGCTTTTCGGAGACCTTGTGCTCGGACTTCTGCCTATTCTGGCGCTTCTCTTTCTGGCGGTCGCGGTCATCCTCTGGGCGGTGACCCTTTTTCTCCAGGGCTATCTCTATAGCGAGCCGGTCGAGCAGGTCTACTGGCGCGCCCCCCTGGCCGGGCTCATCATGGCCCTGTTTGTGGGCCTGTGGTGCTCCTTCGACTACAAGAATCCCGGACGTTACGGATCGGTTTTCGACGTCAGTGCCGCCACTGACGACGTGAAGTTCGATCGCTTCTGGTCGGTCCGGAACGGCCAGGAAATTCTTTACACGCTGAAGAAAGATGCGCGGGGCCGCGGCGATTACGTCGACGCCAACGGCAAACGCTGGAATCGCCGCAGCACCGACGGCATCATGGAGGCCATCATCGTCGAGGACAAGGAAGGTCAGAAGATTCGCTTCAATGCGGAGCGGACCGCGGACGGCAGTTTCAAGGTGGACGACCAGGACGTGGTCCGCTACGTGGAAAAGGACGGCAAGCATCGCGTCATGCGCGACATTTTCATTGGCTCCCTGTCCGAGGCGCGCAGCGGCGTCACGGCAACTAACCTGTTTTTGAACTTCTTCCACCTCGTGGCCTGGTTTCTCTGCCTGTGGCTGTTGCTGCGCTTCCAGTGGGGCCACGCCCTGGGGCTCGCCTGCGTGGCCTGGCTGGTGCTGACCTTCTTCCTGCCGCCGCTTTTCAAAAAGACGGAAGATCTGGCCAGGCTCAAGACCACTCAGACCACCAGCAGCCTACAATTGTTTATTCCCGCCGCACGTTTGGCGGCCGTCGTCCCCGGCGCGCCTGACGCGGGTCAATGGGTGGGGTTCTCTAACCGATAGGGGTCATGAAGCGGCTACACATCGCATTGGTCTATAACGCGTATACAGAAGGAACCCCTGAGCTACCGGAGGACCGGGCCGGCTCGGAGGATTTGCGCACGCAGATGCGTCTCATCGCCCGGACGCTGCGGCGCCTGGGACACACGGTCACGGTGCTGCCGCTGGCCCTCGATCTGTTCGGCTTTCAGCGGCGCATGCGCCGGCTGCAGCCGGACGTCGTCTTCAACCTGTACGACGACGTGGTGCACGGCGCCATCTACGACATGCGCCTGGCGGCCCTGGTGCGCATGATGGGCTTTCCCATGACCGGTTCGCCGGCCCTGGCCCTGGGGCTGACGCGCTACAAGTTCATGACCGCCAGCCTGCTGGCCGGCGCCGGCATTCCCATCCCCCCGAACACCGCCATCCTGGAAACCGTCCGCGCCGTCGATCAGCACAAGTGGCAGTTTCCCATCATCGTTCAGGCCAGCCAGGAGCATGCCGGCATCGGCCTCGACCGCCATTCCGTGGTGCACTCCAAGAAGGACCTGCGCCTGAAGGTCCGGGAGATCGTGCAGAACTACAACCAGCCTGCCCTGGCGCAGCGCTTTCTTCCGGGACGGGAGTTCAACGTCGGCATTGTCGGCGGCAACCGCATGCGCGTGCTGCCGCTTGCCGAGATGGATTACACGGAGCTGCCGGCCAGCATTCCGCCCATCATGTCCTATGCCGCCAAATGGGTAGAGACTTCCGCGGAGTATCAGCATACGAGCGTCATCTGCCCGGCCAACGTCGAGCCGGAGCTGGCCCGGCAAATCAGCTCCGTGGCCCTGCGCGCCTTCCGCGCCGTGGGCGGGCGTGGTTATGGCCGCGTCGATATGCGCCTGGACGAAGCGGACAGACCGTGCGTCCTGGAGGTGAATTGCAATCCGTGTCTCGACCAGGGGATTGGCCTGGCGCGCTCGGCGGAGTCCGCGGGCATTTCTTATGCGCAGTTGCTGCAGATGATTATTCGCGCGGCGCTCGAACGAACGCCTTACGATCTCGATATTCCCATGTTCCCGACCGGCCCCGGCGGCCTGAGCAAGCGGTTAGCCCGTGAAACGGCCGGTGTAGGCGAAGTCCATGGCTAGCGACGTGGCCAGCGACGTCAGGTCCAGCAGCTTGTCGGTCTCTTGCGGGTTGCGGTATTGCAAACCGAGCGCCTCGGCACGGTCTTCCAGCTTACTCAGCAGCGTGCGCACTTCCTCTTCGGGCAAGCCGGACCAGCGCCTGACACGCTCCACCAACTCCGCGTTATGCTTGTGCAATAGCTCCGCCGCCGCAGCGCGGGCACGCCCGCGCGGGGGTGGAAAGACCTCGTGCAGCTTGTCATCGACGTAGCCCTGGGCCGCCGCCCGGTAGCGCTCCGCGCGCTGGCCGTAATGCTCGGCCAGCAGCATGGTCATCTTCTCGACCGGCGTGCACAGTTCGCCGCGGCGAACATGCGGCGTCACGGTGCGGATGCGCCTCATGAGCTTATCGAGATACTGCAATTTGCGCAGGGCCGGCCAGTTCCGGTAGCGCCGCCGCCACCCGGAGCGCGGCGTCAGCCAGACGGCAAAGGTCTCGGCGAAGTCTTCGTCGGGGTGTTTCTGGGCATACGTGCGGCCGTACTGATGGCTGACGATGTGGCGCACGAACTGCCGGCTGGAAGGGTCGGGCCGGAATGAGTCGCGATACGGGCGCTTGAATGGACCGAACATCTCCGCCCACTCCGGCTGGGCGTGCAGCCGATAGGCGTAGTTAATGGCGTGCCCCGCTTCATGACGCAGCAGCATCATGATCATGGGATGGTCTTCAATCTCACCGGTCTGCTCTTCTTCGATGCGGGCCAGCCGTTTATCGACCAGGTAGAACGGCACGCCGATTACCGGCACCTCGTCCGGGCAACCCCAGCCGTCGGTCAAGTAAAACTCGGGCTTGAACTTGAGTCCCTTCCGTGCCAGCTCGCGATGCAAGCGGTCGGTAAACGGCTCCAGCGGGCTGCCCTCGATCTGCAATCCGAGATCGCAGATCCGCGAGTTAAGCAGCTCGTAGCGGACGGTGTCCCAACTGTTTACGAGCCTGAGCGCCAGTGCCGGGTACATGGGTCGTGCGCGAGACGATAGCTCGGGTCGACCGGCGCCAAAGGGGAGCCGATCGTACCGTGAGGATAGTTACCTTTGTTGAGGGTGCAAGGTTCCTTGCCCGGAACCCTGAGCAGTGCGTTTGTCCGATGTTCCAAGGCCATCTGGGGAAAGCAAGGAATTTGAGGCCGCGGGCACCACTCCCCAGCATTGTACCAATTTGGCAATCGAGGGGCTTGCGCGAGCTATTTTGCAAGCCGTAAACTATTCGTGCGGAATAAGTTGCGAATTGCCCAAAAAGCTCTCGCCAAGTTCGGGCGCCTGAAAAAGACACTGTAACTCATGCACCTGCGGGCAGTTGTAATTGTTTGGCCGGCAGAATGGCTGATGATCAGACCCAAACGGCCTCCCCATCCTTGAGCGCCCGCTGCGGCGATGTCGTTTCATAAGTCTATGTAAATCAAGGGCTTGAAGTGGTGCATTAGAAATTGCTCAATGCTTCTTCCACGCGGCAGCTGAGCGTCTAGAGAAGTACTCTTCATAGTCCGCTAGACAGGCCGCCGCGATACCACGAATATATCGTGCAAGCCAGAGAACCCTTTAAGTTTTAAGGTGCCGATCCGCCGTGTTGTCCATTGGGGAGCACGTCGTTCGAGGATTCCCGCCACGTGCTCACTGCAAAGTACGTAATCGAACAACGGGAATTCTTCTGGGGGCATCGGATCCAACGCCTCGGCAAGAGATGCCCCTGAGATCCCTTCGAGCCGAAAAGTGAAGGAGACAGTAGGACCTTCGCGATCGTTTTCAACTACGTCCACTTCACCGAAATGGACCGCAAGACGAAGCTTGATTACCCGTTCTTCGGGAACTTGGGAGTTACGCTCGGCAAGCAAGCGAAGCAATTCGAAGGCGGCTTCAATCGCGTGCACCGCTGCCAGATCCGCTGCTGATGTGTCGCGGAAGCTCAAGAGGTAACCGTCTCCGGTGCTCTTCATGCAGCATAAACCTCGTTCGCGGCCTGCTTGCGCCGCGAGTGCGCGCAGCTCCCGCATGATTCCGCGACCAAGAGCATTCCATCCGTAGAGAACACTATTGGCGGTTGAGCTGACGAGGTCAATGACAGCAATGGCTTCACTTGCGATTTCGGGAAGCGTGTGCTCACTTGAGTTCATGTTGGAGCACCGCCTCACGAGGGTCCAGGATGCTCACCGCTATGGAACCGGGGAGATTTTTGTCAAAGAAGGGGGCAACTGGGCGCAGCATAGCCTGTCGCTCACCGGAAAGGAGGTCAGATACTGTTCCCGAGATGGCGATGCAGCCTGGCGGCGCAGCCGACGTCAACCGTGCAGCCGTGGTCACCGCTGAGCCGAAGACTTCGGGGCCATAAGACGTTTCCCTGAGGACAACTCTGCCGGCGTGAATACCCACGCGGACCTGAAGAGGCGAGCCGCCCACAAGAATCGGCTCTCGCGAAATGGAATCCTGGAGCGCAGCCGAGAAGCCGACGGCGTCAGAGGGATTGTCGAAAACGGCAAGGAATCCGTCGCCGACGATCTTTACCATCCGGCCATGCCACTGCTGTTGCAGTCGAGCGGTCCGATCAAGGAAGCCGTGCAAGGCTTGAGATGTCGCGAGGTCACCGGCCTCGGCAACCAGAGTGCTGAACCTGACGACGTCAGCAAAAACGATCGTGGCCGGTTTTGGCGTGGGAGATTCTTCAAGACCCATTTTTATACCTCGACAAGACAGCTGGGGAAAACCAAGCCCCTGATCTCAGCCAACTTATCCCACGTCATCCTCGTGTCGATTACGAGCTGCGTCAAGTGCAAGCACTCTGCACGGGTCCTGGACGACAAACTAGGTCGAAGCCAGGATGTGCATGATGTCGCCATCCTTGACGAGGTAGGTTTTGCCTTCCAGGCGGTAGACGCCGTGCGTTTTCGCTTCCTTCATGGAGCCGACGCGTTTGAAGTCGTTGAAGGTCACGACCTCGGCGCGGACAAAGCCGCGGGACAGGTCGGTGTGGATCTGGGCCGCGCCCTCCACGGCGTCGTCCCCCTGGTTGAGACTCCAGGCCCGGCATTCGTCTTCGCCTACCGTGAAGAAGACGATTCGGCCCATGGCCTGATAGAGCTTGCGAATCACCTGGTCGCGCATGAAAGCGGTCAGGCCCAGATCGGCCATGAACGCCTGGCGGTCGGCTTCGGCCAGGTCCGCCAACTCCAGTTCCAGCTTCACGGCCGCCTGCACGCTTGAGGGGGACAGTTCCAGCAAATCGGCCGGCAGATTTTTGCCGATCCGGTCGTCGCCACTGTTGACCAGCACGAATTGCGGCTTGAGCGTCAGCAGCTGAAAGCTGCGTACGGCTTTCTCCTCATCCGGCTTGAGCCCCAGCGCGGAAGCCGGCTTGCCCTGCTCGAAGCCGCTGACGACCTGCTTGAGAAGGGCCAGCTCCACCTGGTCGGCTTCGCGCTCCTTGGCGGGTTTCGGTTTCTTGCCCTGATCTTCCAGGCGGTTGATGCGGTTCGTGACGATTTCCAGGTCCGCGAACAACAACTCGTCGCGGAACTGCCGCAGCTCGGCAGCAAGGTCGCCGCCGCTGAAGCCGTTCAGGACGATCAGCAGGCCGTTGGCGTCGCGCATGATGCCGAGCCGGCGCGGATTATCGCGGCGTTCCGTGGCCAGAAGTCCCGGCGTGTCGAGAAACTCAATGGTGGCCGGCGTGGTCTTCTTTGGCTTGAAGTGCGCCGCCAGCCAGTCGAGCCGGTCATCGGCGATGCGGGCCATGCCGATCTGGCCGCGCTGGCTGGCGGCCGGGTCCGGGCGCGCGCCCGTCAGCCACTGAAAGACCGTGCTCTTGCCGGAACCGGAAAAACCTGCGATGCCGACTTTCATGAGGAATGATGAACGGTTAGTTTTCGCTGACGTAGTGGATAGCTCGTCACCTTGAAAAAATCTTACGGAGCCGAATTCGCCAGAATTCGGGGCTGACCTGAACCCTGGCGCATTCAGCTACTCACTAGTGTAGTGGAAGTGCGTACTGCTATTCAGGGGTTCTTGCCGGGTGTTGGCGGCAGGGGTTTCGGCCAATCGCTGTGCGCCGCACGCAAAGAACGGTCGCTCAGTTTGAAAGTGTCCCGGCCGCGCTGCTCTTCGCGCACCAGAGAGAGGTGTTCCATCGGCCGCGCCTGCACCATCTCGCCGCGCTCGGGAGCGGCCAGGCGGAAGCGCGAGTCATCGCTGGGATAGGCGTCGGGTGTTTTCTGCCAGCGAATCAAGGTAAAACCCACAAACAGGGCCGCCGCCGTGCCAATGACGGCCAGGGCAAAGGGGAACATCGGCCGCCGCCACATGGGCGGGGACCAGCGGCCTGGCCAGGCGGCTTTCTCGATGCGCGCCAGCACCCGCGTCCACTGGGAGACGCCAGGTTGCAGAGGCGCCGTCACTCTCCAGAGTTCGCCCAGGTGCTGGTGCTCTTGCAGTTCGGCAGCGGTGTCCGGATGGAGGGTCAGCCAGGCTTCCACCTGGCGGTGGCGCCGCGGCTCCAGTTCACCATCAACGAAGGCGGCGAGGTCTTCGGGCCCGGGAGCCCAGACGTCGCCTGGTTGGTTTACGCTCATAAGTCAATTCGCTGGCCTAGATGCTGCCTCAGTTTTTGCCGGGCATAGTACAACCGGCTCATGACCGTGCCGATCGAAATGCCGAGGGTCTCCGCCACCTCCTTGTAGCTCAGTTCTCCATCCGCATGGAGAACAAACGTCTGCCGTTGCGCCTCGGACAGGACGCCGAGGGCCTCTTGAATGATCTTCCGCAAGTCTTCCCGTTCCAGGCCATGCGCCGGATTGGTGAAGGCGAGGGGCTGAATCTTCTCGGCTTCCCCGGGGTCGGGCGCGTCCAGGCTGGCCGTCTCGCGCCGGCCGCGTTGCCGGCCCAGGTCGAGGGCCGCGTTGCTCACGACGCGGAGCAACCAGGTCTTGAAGGAGCTTCGGCCCTGAAACGTGTTGAGACGGGTCAGCGCCTTGATGAAGCCGTCCTGCACGGCGTCCAGGGCATCCGCCTCGTTGCCCAGCAAGCGGTGGGCCACGCGATAGGCGATGGCGCGATAGCGCCCGAACAGTTCCTCAAGCACGGCGCGCTCCCCGTCCGCGAAGCGCGCCAGCAGGCGCTCATCACTCGAAGCCAACGGGCAGAGGACGCCGACGACGGACATAGGTTAGCCAGCTCTCCCGCTCGACAGACGGTTTTGGACTTGCCTCTATTCATCCATGATCTGTCGGGCAGCGGCAAGAGCAAATGCACGTGACTGCCGGATTTTCCGAATTTGTTTGACAGGCATGTGGGACACGATTCCAATCGTGTCATAAACGGGCCGCGCGAACGAAACCTAGAGGAGTGAACATGCGTCTCTGTACGGGGTTGCTTTTCCTCATGCTGGTGACAGCTCTTGCGCCCGCGCACGACAAGGAACTGAAGCCGATCACGGCCGAAGAGGCGGCGAAGCAGGTTGACAAGGAGTGTCTCGTGGAGATGCAGATAAAGTCTATCGGCAAGAGCCGGAGCCGCTATTTCCTGAACTCGGAGGCGAACTTCCGCGACGGCAAGAATTTCACCATCTTCATCGACAGCGACGTGCTGCCGAAATTCAAGAAAGCCAAGATTGAGGATCCCGCCACCTATTACAAGGACAAGACCATTCGCGTGAAAGGGAAAGTACTTCTCTACAACAATCGGCCGGAAATCAAGGTGACTGGTCCGGAGCAGATTGAGGTTGTGGAGAAGAAGAAATAGTTAGTGGGTAAGGGAGAGGGCCATTCCTCTCCCTCCCCGTTGTCGCGAGAGGGTCATTTCCCTCTATTTACCGGCGTGCCCCGTTAGGGCACCGGGCGACCCCATAGCAAGAGCCCCCGAGGGGGC
>Ga0185299_10000748_pt1 | contig 78196 bp, 65 predicted proteins | sample PaiPotPPA55metaG_FD_128002 | JGI IMG/M metagenome (GOLD analysis project Ga0185299, IMG submission 128002) | Iron sulfur acid spring bacterial and archeal communities from Banff, Canada, to study Microbial Dark Matter (Phase II) - Paint Pots PPA... ...
CCCTGATAGGTTTTCTTCACAGCGGCTCTCCTCTCAAAAAGAGATTGATCATCCCGAACTCTATCCGAGTTCGGGCGAGAGCCGCTGCTTCCCTTGCTCAGATTTCAACTACGCGCGGGGCAACTTCTTCCAGAAGAGTGCGCCTGTTGCGATAACCGCGCCCCACACCGCCAGAAATTGTGTCAACCGGTCGCTCGCCATGACGGAAATGTTATATCCTGCCTACTTGTACAAGGCAAAAAATTTCTCAGGCAGCGAGGGTTCCGATGCGAGAGGTATCATGGACAGAGCGGTGAAGGAAATGATACTTACTGCGGAGTTGCAAAGACACTCGCTGAGCACGTTCGTTCATGACCCGCCGAGCATCGCGGAGGGCGGTTCCGGCACCGTCGTGACTGGTTGCCCTCCCTACAGGAAACGATTTGGAACCGTGAATCAGCTCATGCAACATCTCGCCGACGACGTTCTGCCGGTTAGCCTTCGTCAAGCATTTGCCAGTGCCGCCGAACAACGCCAGCCGACCCCCGAATGAAAACGAACGACCCTAAGAGTGGCCAACTGATAGTTCACCTCCGAAAAATCTTTGCATTGAAAAATTCACTTCAACTCATAATTCGAGGAACAAGCCTGATTGAAAGAATCTTGAATGTTGCGGTCTCGGAAGCACTGCCAAATCAGCACGTAATTGAACTGAGTCGAATGAGTTTTCAGCTACGGATAGACCTTGCCATTGGGCTTGGGGTTCTTCCAGCGGACACCCGGTCAACATACATCAAGCTTTACAAAATACGAAGTAGGTTTGCGCATTCGCCCGTCATTCGATTTACGAAACGAGACGCAAGAGACTTTCTTAATGCGATGACGCCACGGATAAGAGACGTGGTGCATACATGGGATAAACATTCTGAACTGCCCAAAGACCCGCTTCAAGTTCTTCGTGAAGCCATCGCAGTCCTATTCATAGCGCTTGAACAGGCGGTTAAACAAATGCGAGATAACCGAGTACGAGAACCAGCTTGGCATCAAGAGGTGATAGATACCCTCTCAAAGGGTGATGCTAAGCGCCGCGAACAATATGGCAACGAGCACGAAGCCCGAGTGGAAGCAAAGGTCAACGAAGCTCAAAAGCAACGCAGCCAATCGGGTGAGCTTTGATGTCGAAACCGCAGGAGAGGACTGAGCAGCATCAGCCCGCGAATGACGACCAATTGTTCTGCTCTTTGGCATTCGCACGAGTAACACGCGTTACCACAACAGATTTAATTTCGTCCAAGATATAGAAGATAGACTTCAACGTGTTCAGGACGCCCCACAAGACATAGAGACCCACGACTGCCGCGATAGCCATTGCAATGTAGAAGCTCTGTTGGCTGACCATCGAAACTCCTCCTCTGATTCCGCTTTCATCGCAGGCCGTCCAGCCAACGAACCACGCCGCTCAGGATATACAGGCATCCGATGCTAATCAATAGGGGTGACAAGCCCGCCGCGAGTGGGAATCGCTTTCCTTTAATCTTCTCGCTGTACACGATGCAGTAGACCAATCCACCAGCCGCCCCTAGTCCCACTCTCATTGCTTCGTGAATTTCCTGCGCGTCGGTTAGCGATTTACTGGAGGCCCCGGACACGGCGGACGCAACGGCACTGATAGCAAAGACCACGGTCAGGATGATGGTTTTGATAGACCAGAACTTTTCGTGCTTGTCCAGGGACCCCAAGGCCAAGACCAGCCAGAGTAAAAACACTGTCAGAAGCATGCCCATTACTCAATCGCCTCCGTTCGGCGGGCATGGTAGCAAATGTCGCTACTGTTTCAACCGGCAAAGGGGGCGGTTCCGGGGTATTTGTGACCGGCTGCTCTGCGTGCTTCAAGCGTTTTGGCACCGTCAATCGCTTGGTCGTAGATGCCGCAATAAGGCGACGAAACGGGTGGGTCAGATTTCTTTCGGAAGCGCGGTACCGTGGTTCGTAATCTGTACGTTGCGGACTACCTTCAGCGGCTAGCTTCAGTCCACGAGAATCAACAAGATGCTGGCGCTGTGGAACTGACCCTTGTGTACCAGCAGCTATCTGGTTGCCCTGCTGACCCGGTGATGGCGGTTGGGGTGCGCGACTGGCTGCAAGCGGATAGAAGTCGAATTTCCCACGGCGTGACTTCAAATTTCCGGTAAAGCGCTAGCGTTTATCAGGTTTTGGAGACGGCCTCCGCCGTGATGTAGACTTGGAATCATGAAACGGTTTTGGGCTGGCGGCTGGTCGTTTCGTGAGAGGTCAGCATGCGATTAACAGTTTTGTGCCTCGTAGCGTCCATCTTGTTTTCATTCGCAAGTCGAGCACAGGCTCCTGCGGAGGTTCCTATTTTCGAGATTTCACCGCCCGCGGGAGGCTTCAAGATTACGTTCAACGTGAAGGCGTCGGTGCCTATCGAGGGGGTTTTCGAAAAGTGGGACGCCACCCTGAAATTCACGTCACCGGACGTCACGACAGGCGTTTTGGACATTAAGGTCGATGCGGCCAGCGTGAATACCGGAAGCGGCATGAAGGACGGCAAGCTGAAGGGCAAAGATTTCTTCGACGTGAAAGATAATCCGTACATAACGTTTCATTCATCCAAGATTGAACAGACTGATCCCACCAGCTTTGATATTCCGGGCACGTTTACAATACGCGGAGTGTCGAAACCCGAGACGCTGAGCCTTACCTTGTCCGGCAAGGGGACAGGCACGGGCGATGTTAAAGGGACGATGGCGTTCGACCGTAAAGATTACGGGATGAAAAGCGGCATTCCCTTCATAAAAATTGCCGACCGCGTTGAGGTTGATATCGTCCTCCAAGCAAAGCAAGTTAGCGGACCTCGCCTGGTTTATAAGGAATAGCCGCCCTGGCTCCGTGAGTTCGTCGCGCCCTCTTGGAAGCGGGGCTAACTCCCGATAAGTCGTACGGACAAATGGCTCTGGTTGGGAAGACTGCGGTCGCGCGGGCTATCCCCAACCTCGATTCCGTGCGGATAGTCAGTAATCCAACTCTGTTGCATTTTCTGAGAAATCGTCATCGCATCTGCAACGCTCAAGCTGCCTCGTCTATGAGATGGGCTGTAGCGCAGCTTTCCTTCACCAGCCTGCACACACTAGCGCGGGAAATGTGATGCCTCTGCGCAACTTTTGTTAACGACATTCCCGAACGGCGGTCTTCAACGACCTGCACCCTGTCAATATTCAAAGGCGTTCGTCCAATCCGTCTTCCTTCCAACTTCGCGCGCCTCATTCCCGCCCGAACGCGCTCGCAAATCAGCGAGCGCTCCAATTCAGCAATCGCTCCGATTATCGTTAACATCGCTCGCCCTAACGGACCACCCGTATCAATATTTTCCCGCATGCTTACGAAGTCCACGTTGAGATGGTTTATCTCGTCCAGGACTTCCAAAAAATGGCGCACGTTTCTGGCAATTCGGTCAAAGGCTGCAACAAGCACGACATCAAAGCGATGCCGCCGAGCATCCGCCATGAGCTGGTCAAGCCCAGGTCGCTTGGACTTCGCTCCAGAAATTACATCGGTATACTCGCGGACAATTTCGTATCCGCGTCCCTTCGCCATTTCGCGCAGGTCCACCAGCTGCGTCTCAAGATGCTGGTCTCCGGTGCTCACTCGGCAATAAAGTGCTGCTCGCTTCGTCTGAATCATTTCGTTTTTCGCTTACTCCGTCCGTTCTTGATTCCCGGCAGTTCCTTTCGCACGCGCTTTATGTCGCGGTCTGTCCAAAGGCGCATCCGCATACCACCGATTCTCTGGAGCTTCGGCGGAGTTATCTTCTTTGCTGCAATGTACCGCTGGAGGCTTATTAAGCTGACGCCCAGCTTTCTTGCAGCCTCACGGGTTGAAATGCCGCTCATCTGACATATCCTTATATCAGAATGGAGCGAGATTGTCAACAGGCTGAAGGTGGATTGACTTGCATTTTGAGCACAGGCTAATATGCGCCACCGAAAGCGGCCCCTCACGAGAAACAGGCACTCCTCGGAGGCACGGATGCGTTCAGACCGCCGTCGTGGTCCACGGTACCCTTGGGTTGCTGATGCGGAAGTAACCGAAACATCCTTTAGAACGCGACTCAGAGCACAAACCCGCGACCTCAGTATCGGCGGGTGCTTCGTCACTGTGCTCAATCCTTCATTGGAAGGCGCAGAAGTCGGCATCACAATCTCTCACGGAAGAACTACGTTCACTGCGCTTGGCACGGTCGTAGCTGTCGTCCCCAACATGGGCATGGATGTTGCTTTCAAGACCATCGAGCCCACACAATCAGCCGTTTTGCAGGATTGGCTCGCAGGGTTGGGCTGATTCTAAGTCGGAGTATCTATCAACCGCCAGCGATGCTACCCAAGCCGACACCCCACTTGTTGACTTGTCGGTCTAAAGCGGCGCAACATCCATCCTCAGAGATTGAAACTTGACCGGCATCCTTCAGACGCTGGTAGCAATTACCAACCACGCGCGAACTCTTAAGGAGGTCCGAAAGCGGGACCTGCGCTCTGGCGACCGCGTGATGGTTAGGACGAAGAATTCTTTGTATACGCTCTCGGTGCTCGGCGATAGGGACTTCTTGGTTTGGGGCGGATGGTTTGACCGACAAGGCACATCGCCACAGAGAGTGAGCATCAATGGCTGCACGTGGGGCGGCAGCGCCATCAAGCTGGACATTATTGCTGCGCTCGGCCTCCGTTTGGAGTTTGGGAATTCGGTCCTCACCACTCCAATTAGACACGTTCGTCTTATTCGCGCCGCTTACGCACAATCAACGCTGAATTAGTTGCGCTGTGTTCACCTGAGCCCGCTCTCGTTGACTTGTCTCTACGCGCAGCCTAACATGCACCGCCTGTGACTGATTCCTCACCAATACTCGGCCGCACGATTTCCCACTACCGCATCATCGAGAAACTCGGTGGTGGCGGCATGGGAGTGGTTTACAAAGCCGAGGACACACGCCTCCATCGTCCCGTCGCCCTGAAATTTCTTCCTGAAGATTTGGCTCGCGACCATCAAGCACTTGAACGTTTCCGACGTGAGGCGGAGGCTGCTTCCGCGCTCAACCACGCGAACATTTGCACGATTTATGACATCGGCGAGGAAAACGGTCAGGCATATATCGTGATGGAGTTTCTGGACGGTATGACGCTGAAGCACCGAATTACGGGACGGCCGCTGGACACGGACATAGTGCTGTCCATCGCCATCGAGATTGCTGACGCTCTGGACGCCGCCCACGCCGAAGGTATCGTCCACCGCGACATCAAGCCCGCGAACATCTTCGTCACCAAGCGTGGCCACGCCAAGATTTTGGATTTCGGGCTGGCGAAAGTGACGCCGGTTGGCAGGAGAGTGGTAGAAGTGGCGGGAGCAACGGCCGAAGTGACGGCACTGAGCGAGGAGCACCTGACCAGTCCGGGAACGGCGCTGGGGACGGTGGCCTACATGTCGCCGGAGCAAGCGCGTGCGAAGGAGTTGGACGCCCGAACGGACCTATTCTCATTTGGTGCAGTTTTGTACGAGATGGCAACCGGCGCGTTACCCTTCCGTGGCGAGAGTTCTGCGGTCATCTTCAAAGCCATTCTCGATGCGACGCCAACTCCAGCGGTGCGACTGAATCCCGACCTGCCGCCGGAATTGGAACGCATCATTAACCGTGCGCTGGAGAAACACCGAGAACTGCGTTATCAACACGCCTCCGAAATGCGGTCCGAGCTGATGCGCCTGAAGCGGGATACAGAATCCGGGCGGTCTGCGTCCGTGAGTTCGGGGACGGTCGCTGTGGCGCGGGATTCCGGCTTGCAAGTTACTCCGCAGCCATCGCCGTCATCACCTTCCGCGCCTGCCGTATCTTCGTCATCGGGCGCAGTGAAAGTTGCCGAAGTTCCTGTAGCGGGCAAGAAGCTCTGGAAGGTTCTGGTTCCCGCTGCTGTCGTTGTGGTCGCCGCCTTGGTCGCTGGTGGTCCCTACTTCCGGTCGCGTCACGCAGCGCCTTTGACGGAGAAAGACACCATCGTGCTCGCCGATTTCACCAACACGACGGGGGATGCGGTGTTCGACGGCACGCTGCGGCAGGGGCTGTCGTCGCAACTGGAGCAGTCGCCGTTTCTGAACTTGCTCTCCGATGAGCGCGTTGCGCAGACGCTCGCCCTGATGGCGCAGCCCAAGGACGCGCGGTTCACGCGCGAGTTGGCCCGCGAAGTCTGCCAGCGCACCGCCAGTGCTGCCAGCATTGAAGGCTCAATTTCCAGTCTGGGCAGTCAGTATGTCGTGGGGCTGAAGGCGGTGAACTGCCGCAGCGGCGATGTACTGGCGAACGAACAGGCCACAGCCAACGGCAAAGAGCAGGTGCTGAAAGCGCTGGGCGAGGCGGCGACCAAGATGCGCGTGAAGCTGGGCGAATCGTTGGCCTCCGTGCAAAAGTATGACGCGCCAGCGGAGAACGTGACCACGCCATCGCTTGAGGCGCTGCAGGCCTACAGCCTGGGCCACCAGGCGCAGATAGTGAAGCGCGACTACGCTGCCGCCATCCCGTTGCTCCAGCGGGCCATCAGCCTGGACTCTAATTTCGCAATGGCCTACGCGCGGCTGGGCACGAACTACGCCAACCTGGGCCAAACCGCTCGTGCCGCCGAAAATACCCGCAAGGCCTACGACCTGCGCGAACGGGTGAGCGAGCGCGAGAAGCTTTACATCACCTCGCACTATGAACATTTCGTCACCGGGAACCTGGAGGCAGCGCGCAAGGCCTATGAACTGTGGGCGCAGACCTACCCGCGCGACGGCGGTCCGCCCGGCAATCTGGCCGTCATCTACGGCGCTCTGGGCGACTACGATAAGGCCCTCGCTGCGAGCCAGGAGGCGCTAAAACTCAATCCCGGAAGCGGACTCTCTTACACGAACCTCGTTGCCGGCTATTTGAACGCTAACCGCCTGGATGAAGCCAGGGCCACAGTGCAGGAGGCGCAGGTCCACAATCTGGATAATCCTGCAAATCACCTAATCCTTTACGGCGTTGATTTCCTGCAGCACGATGCGGCAGGAATGGAGCGTGAGGCGGCTGGGGTGATGGGAAAGCCCGGATTCGAAGACGTTATGCTCTACGGCGAATCCGACACCGCCGCGTATGCCGGGCAGTTTGCAAAAGCACGGGAACTGACGCGGCGCGCGTACGAATCGGCCCAACGTGCAGATGAAAAAGAAACGGCGGCTGGATACGAGGCGGGAGCAGCAGTGCGCGACGCGCTAGTGGGCAATATGAGCCAGGCAAAGCAGCAAGCGCAGGCCGCTCTGGCTCTCTCGACCGGCAGAGATGTTGAAGCCATATCGGCCATCGCGTTGGGTCTGGCGGGTGACGCCGCTCAAGCTACTCGGCTAGCCGCCGACCTGGTCAAACGCTTCCCGGAAGACACGATTGTGCAGTCTAATTATCTGCCCACAATCCGCGCAGCCACTGCTCTACAAGGGGGCAGCGCCAGCAAGGCAATCGAAGCGCTCGTCCCGGTTGCTCCGTATGAACTCGGTTCTCCTGCTCAGACCCTTACTTTCGCTCTCTACCCCGTTTACCTGCGCGGCGAAGCTTATCTGGCAGCGCACCAAGGGAGCGCAGCCCTAGCCGAGTTTCAGAAAATTCTCGAACACCCTGGCGTCGTCGGGAACGAGCCAATCGGCGCGCTGGCACACCTTGGACTCGCACGCGCCTACGCGCTATCGGGTGAGAACGTCAAGAGCCGCACCGCTTACCAAGACTTCCTTAAGCTGTGGAAAGACGCCGACCCCGACATCCCCATCCTCATCGCCGCGAAAGCCGAGTACGCGAAGTTGAAATGAGCTGTAGCTTGCTTGGCTCAGGAAGCGGGCCGTGGGCTACTTTGATTTTGTCGGTTGTTTGAATAGCACAAAGACGTGCCCATGAGCATCTGGCGTAGGCGACGGGAAAGCCGCTGCTACTTCCCATCCGCCTCTGCCTAGATGATTCAACTGGTCTTCGAGAGCCTTGATTGGCTCACCAAACCTTATTTCTTCGATATAATATTTCCACTTCATTTTTATCTCCCAAAGAGCCTACGCCACTCTTTCCGCCGTCTGCTCGCATGACTCCCAGAGGGTAACCAAGTCCGCTACATCCCATGGCCGACCTGTTACCACCAGCCGCCTATCACCGTTTCGCAAGTAGCCATTCGGCTTCCGCAATCACGCTTGCTTCGGCTCCAGCCTGAGTGCTTCCCTCCGCCCTAGCAAACCATCCGCCCATCCCCTCCAGAGCAACTTCAGTTTTTGCGTAGAAGGTGTCCCACAGCCGATAGGAAGTGACGCGAATCGGGTAGCCCGCTATTGTTTTGATTCGCTCTGAATATTGCTCGGGCAGGGTCACAGTCTCCATGCTTGCCCTCCGTGAGGGACTTGCCGCGATGCTGAACAGCATCGGGTGAAATAGCGTCCTCTGTGTTGCGCACTGCAACTATGTTTGGGGGCATTCTACAACAAGTGCGAACCTTCGGGGCAGGCACTGCGATTTAGTGGAAACTGGCAATCGCTTGGGTCTCGTCTTCAGCGCTGGGAATTACGTCCAGCAAGTGCACCGTCTCCAGAACCAATCTCACATTTCCGCGAGGTCGCAGCAATTTCAAGCTCGCACCCCGATGCTTAAGGGAACGTAATACTTATTGTTTCGGGGGCGCAACTGTCAGTTCGCTCCTAACATTCGACGCACCAGCAATGTTCTGCGCCTTTGCCTCAACAGCCGACCTCTCATCCTCAGAACGCACTGGCCCCCTGAGCGTGACGATACCGGCCTGAGCAATGATTTTGATGTTGTGTGCATAGGTGGACAGGGACTTATCTTTCATGATTGAGCTGCGAATTCGCTTGCTGATGTTTTGGTCGATGGTGTTCATTTTCTGCTGGTCGGAGGTGGTCGCGTCCTTATTCGCGTCGCCCCGGTTTGTTTTCGTGTTGTCTGGTGCGGATTGCTGCCCATGGACACCGAGACCCGGCAGAGCCGAGCCGATAATCAACAATGAGGATACAAGAACCAAAACGTACGTTCTTATTCTCGTCCTTACCCATTGAGCCAGTGCGGAGCTTCGCTGGTTTCTTCCAATTTCGCCGGTTTCGTATGCTCGCAGTTCTATCTCTTCTCGCGTTGGTACCTTCTCAGTGTCTGACACAGCGACTCCTTTCTGGCGTTCAATGACGTTCACTTTACGAACGGTTCTGTTTAGGCTCGCTGCAAAAGAGGCGTCTCACTTTCTGCGACGTAATACGTTTCGGGCACAAACACCGCCCGACAGTACGGACAAGCCTCACGCCCCGCACGTGGCCTAACAGGTCTACGGAATAAATTAGTCTTTGAGCCGCTCTGCTCTTCCAACGCAATTTGGGCGACGCAATTCGTACAGCGGCAGCATATGTAGGTGTACATGGTGGAACTCCTACGTTTGGGCAACTACGGAACTCTGGGGCATGCGTGACGAGTCAATCGCTGCAAACCGGACCACTTCAAGGGAAACCCATTCCGGTTCGGGGCTCTTCAGTTAGGACAAGAATCCGTCGCAAAGTGCGACGGAAGGATATCTGGAGAATTCTCTGAAAGTATAAGCCCGATTGAGGCCGCAATCTACTCCAAAGGAGCATACAAACTTCACGTCCTGTTGAAAACTTCACGATGGAGAGTGACGTTCAGCCAGGACCGCGCGACAGAGAGGCTCAACCAAAGTTCCCCACTCTAATCCTGAGTGTTAGCTGGTGACTCTGTGTTACGCAAGACAGACTATATCGCGGGTGTTTTGCATAATGTACCGCAATCGGGGAGTGAACAGAACACGAAACCCGCGAATAGTACGGGCGTACGGTTGCGCCGCTGAGCGTGGGTTCGTACCCTATTACTCGTGATAACGGCGAAACCATGTGCAAAGAACTTAATAAGCTCAAGGCTGATGCCATCGCGGCGTTTGCTAAAGCTAAGCGGGTTCGGAGGCTGAGAGACCTGTCCTTTCAGGAAGATGCTGAGTTAAGTCGCGAGGGATACAAGCGGATTGATGCACTGGTTAAGCATCTGCTCGTCGGGCATAACGGAGAAGCATGCCCCGCTGGTGACAGACCCATTGTAAGTATTCCCAAATCAAATTCGCGAAGATGAAGTGAACTGCCCACTAGGTGAGGGAGGGCAGAACGCCGAGTTCGTCCGCAAAAAAAAAAGGGGTGGTCCGCTTCCCAAGAGGAGCCACCCCATGCCCAGCCCTTACTCAGCAACTTTATGAAGATTGGCGACTGACGCCAATGGTACGAATTCTCTAGTACCATTCGGGGTCGTGGGGGCAGACATGAAACACCAGCCGAGAGAAAATCCCAAGTAGCCGCATGAAGAATGCCCGCAGAAATTCATGCCGGTACGTCTGCTTCCAAGGGAGGACCGGCCAGTCTCTGAGAACTAACAGTTCCGGCCACGGAGGACCGTTCCGAAAGGCCGCATTCGTTTAGGGTTTCACGGACTCTGCTCGGCTGATTTGGTAGCTTTCAATGAGGGCACCAACGCCCAAGTGGCCGGGGAGACTTTCGCCAGTTTCCTTTACTCGAACCGCTCAATCCTCATAAATCTGGACGCAGTTCCGTCCTAAATTCTTTGCCGAGTAAAGCGCTCGGTCAGCTTGATTCAGAAGAGCGCTGAAATCTGGGACAAGTTTCCCGCTGGAACCGGATATGCCGAAACTCGCCGTGACGTTAATGCGTTGGTCGCCGAACGGGAACACATGTTCGTGGAGTGTCTGCCGTATGCGGTCCACTACGACACGGGCTTGGTTCGCATCGGCGTGAGTAAGAACGATAAGGAACTCTTCACCCCCTATGCGGCCACACATGTTTGAGAGGCGGGTATTGCTCTTCAGGATTTCACCGAACTTCTTGAGCACCCCATCACCGGCTTCGTGACCGAAGGCGTCGTTGACGTGCTTGAAGTTGTCCAAGTCGGCCAGCGCGACCCAAAGCGAATATTCGTGCCTTCTCGCACCGCTTATTTGCCGACAGGTCCATTCCTCAACGGCACGCCGGTTCGGCAAACCCGTCAGGGCGTCGGCAAAAGCCAACTCTTCCAACAGGCGATTCTTGGCTTCGAGTTGTCTCTGCAAACTGATGATTCGCTGACCCACCTGAGCCCGAGCTAGCAACTCCTCAGCATGAAATGGTTTCGTCAAGTAGTCATCTGCGCCTGCGGCCAGCCCTTTCACCACGTTTTCTGTCTCGGACACGCTGGTCAAGATGATGACGTACGTGTACGAGCTATCAGAAGTCGCTCTGATTTGGCGACATAACTCAATGCCGGTGATATCCGGCATAACCCAATCCGTTATAACCATTTCAGGGCGGTGCTGGCGGAAAAGCTCGGTTGCTTCAAGGCCGTTTTTTGCGGGTAGAACCGAGAACAGCACGCTTGGAAGTGCGTGCTCAACCAGCTTGCGATACACGGCTGAATCGTCAGCCACGAGTACGTGGATGGGCTCTTTGTGAGCCATGACACCTTCTTGCCAGCGCTATCGCGATGATGATTGCTGAGACTGTCAGGAGAAGACCAACAGTGAGCCGAATCTTAGCAGGAATGAAGTTCGCTCGCTAGTTGATGGCGGTTATGTATTTCCTACTCCGCTGCCTTTAGCATCCTTTGGACAACGTAATCCAATCCTTTGTCCGTGCTTATCGCAACTCGGTCCGCCAGCACTGGCGAGTATTCAAACACTCGTTGGAAACCAACTTTATGCCAGACGGGCAATATAACTTTCTTTCCATTTACTTCACGGGTCGCCAGGTCATTCAGTTCTTCCTGGGGCCAGTGTTTTCCTAAGAAGTGAGTGCTGAGAATCACGATGCCAAATCTCGAACGGGCTAAGCCGTAATCAATAGATTCACGCAAGTTGCTACCGAGTTTCAAAGAATAGTCGGCATACCAAACCATTAGCCCTCTGGAATTGAGCCGGTCGGCCAGTGGTCTGGCAATTTCTTCCTTATCTTCACTAACGTGAGAAATGAAAAAGTCCCAACGTTTGGTTTTTTCTACGGGGTTCTCGGTCTGCATTTCGCGCGTATTTTCCACCGTCGTATTCCGGCTACCATACAGCGAAAGTTGTAGCGCAGGAAAGTTTTTGCTTTGGTTGATGCATCCCGACTCTCCTTCCCAAGGTGTCCGAAGTTTCACCCGCACTCAGATTTTTGTGCTTCTGCTGAGCCGGATGTACACCAACAGCGTCTTGCGCATCAGCTGAACACCCGATTGTTGGGCGCGAGAGTCGGGCTCAACGATTTGGCATGCCCACGTTCCCAGCGGTCGCCCTGTTAGCCGTTGTAATCTTGCTGGGTCTCCTCGCCGCGTGTCATTTCTTCCAAGGACGACGACACAAGGACCACGCGAGTCGGAGGGGTCCAGACGATTAGCACCCAGTAGCCGAGAAAAATCCGACCGCCGCTCGCCTATCCAGCGATGCTGCTATAATGGCAGGAGCATCAGGAGCGACCTGCTAACGGGGTCCGGCAACCGGGCTGGAGACGCCACGGTGCCTTGAGCGAGCAATCGCTCGATGCGCGGAACGAAAACGTTCCGAAGCGAGTCTCCGAGAAATTAGCCGCCTGATGCTTGGGCGGCTTTTGTTTTTCTGGCTCTCTGATGCAATCCAACAATATTGAAGGCTTTGGGCTTCTTGATGCGCTCGCAGCAGTGAAAGCGGCAGTGGCAACACTTCCTTCCAAGTTCAGCCTCTCGCCAAATCCTACGAATGTGAATATCGCTGCTGCCGGTCAATTCAGCACATCCACCATTACGGTCACAGGAACAGCCGGATTTGCAGGCTCCATCAGCCTGACGTGCAGTGTCTCTCCTCTTCCCGCGAATGACCCGCCTACGTGCTCCGTCAGCCCGGCTTCGGTGACATTGAGCGCCACGACCACGAGCGTACCTGTGACGCTAAGAATTGCGACTACAGCGGGTCTGAGCAGTCGGCTTCAACCACTGGCCGCTCCGAACACGCCGGGTTATTTCGCGGCTAGTATGGGGCTCGCCCTAGCGAGTTTGTTCCTGCTGGGATTGTTTCAGCGGGGAATGCGCAGGACATTGTTTGGATTGGCTGCAGTCGTTCTATTGGGAGTGGTTCTCAGCAGCTGCGGCGGTCACGGCGGGAGCAGTCATATAAACTTTGCCACGCCCTCTGGTGGTTATACCGTGACCGTAACCGCAGCGAGTGGCACCACGATGCAGACAACGAGTGTGGCGGTTACGCTCCAGTAGCTTTGCACAGCAACTTCGCAACAAAGCACGTTCGCTGGTTAGCGCCAAGTGGTCAGACGAGATTACGGGGGCGAGCAATGGCTGATGAGCGAGATAAAATCTCCTTCGAAAAGCGGGAATTCAGAGGCAGCCGGTTCCGCAATTGAGGTTGCGCCGCAGCTATCTCCACGGTTGTATAATACCGAGCCGTGCTCCGCGTCTTTCAATTCTTGCAAGCCGTTCTCAAGCATTGGGGGGTGCTAGTGACAGGCGGCTTTGCCATCGGCGTACTCGGTATTTGGCAAGGCACGGGACACCAAGTAAGACCGTGAGGTCTATTGGATTGCGGCAATAGTAGGTCTTTTCATTGCATTCTTTAAGGCGTGGAATGACGAAGTAAACGAGAAAGAGAAGGCACTGAGCAGGATAGCAGAAATCCAACAAGAAACTGAGAGTCTAAGAAACCCAGTTTCCCACGAGCGCCAGAAAACTTTTCTGCAGAATATGGGGAAATTAGATGCTGAATGCAAGGAAGTGCTGTATCAGCTTGTGGTGAACGGTCAATTGCTACCACACCAAGCCGTCGCGATTGTGGAAAAGTATCCTCACCGCCATCCTTCGTTTGTCGCGTCATCGGCGGTCTTGTCGCACATCGAAGCAGAAACAGGCTTTATAAGAGGAACGTTTCATGGGCACTACGAGATGAATCCAGAGATTAAGGGACTTCTGGAACTGTGGGCGCAGACATATCAACCGAGTTAAGCCGCGCGGGCGGACGATACTCAAGAAATCGCACAATCCATCTGACGAAACTTTGGCACGCCGTTGCTTCTTTCAAATGAATCGGCGTCCCGGGTGTTTACTCAGTGGCGGAACAAGCCGAAACTGCCTATCTAAAGGCCCGAAACTCTCACCACAGTATCGCCAACGTTAAGTCCTGCCTGTGCTATCGGTGACAACAGCCGCGTATGGAATTCCGACCCGCTCAGCGTCAATGGTACGCATTTGATTCCGCTCATTCGCTCGGCAGATGTGAACGTGACACCAAGTTAGGGCAGCACTTGTAGTCGGAATGACGCCTTGCCAAATCACAAACGGCTGCTACGCTAGCTATTGACCGTTCGAAGCACGTCGCCTACCTCAAGGAACGCCGAACGTATTTGAATCCCAGCAACACTGGATATTTCATGAGCAGGAATTCTGGCTCGGTGTGCATCCCATCCACTGCAAGTGCAACCGCCGGCGATTCAAAGCAATTGATAACCCAAGATGTGCGAAGCACGAAGTCTGTCGGGCAAGTAAGAACAGTTCCCCCAGCAGATGAATCCCGCGAAATCCCGCATCTGCGAAGAAATGGAAATCGCATCGGTATCAACCAGCGCATGCGAATCATGCAGAAATACGTCGTGGGCAAAACCAAAATTGATATAGCAACAGAAGAAGGCGTTGACCGCGAGACTGTCCGCCGGATTGTTAAATGCCCAGAGATGGACGCTTACGTGGAAGAAAAAAGAGAGATGTGGCGTGGTTTGTGTGACGAGGCGCTCGAAGTGCTGCGCCAGAAACTGAAGGACGGAGACAAGGAAGTGGCTCTGCGAATTTTGGAGAGCAACGGCGTGATACCTGTGCGAGGCACGACGTTCACTCAAGACATTCAGACCGCAGCCAAGCCTACCGGCGATGCCCGCGTCAAACAGCTGATGGAGGCGTTCGCCGGAGTTGCGATTGAGCGAGCGCGAGTCTTCAAAACCCCGTTCCCTGAAGTTCAGGAGGTTGCAGATAAAATCGGCGTGAAGCTTGGATTTAACATCAACGGAGATTCCGACGATGCGGGGGAAGAGGAAGACCATGAAATCTGAACGGTCTCCGCAGCGAATGCCGTGGATAACAAGAAACCGCAGGCAAAGTAAACGATAAGAAATCACGCGTTGGGAGAAGTGTCTTGGGATGCTAGGCTTTGCCTGCTGTGGACCTCCAGATATGAGCGCCCCGCACCTCATCACGATGGGCGTATTGTTTGCGCTGCAGTGTTTCCACGTTCTGTTTCTAGCTTTACACGATTGGATTCCTCTCGGAACTCTCAATGACCTGAAGGCCGTTCGTGCAGTGAACCCAATTGGCAAACTCGTAGCCGGTACGCTCATAAGCCTGCTTCCTTTTGCGTTCGGTCTCGCTGCTAGCTCCTTCTACTTTGGTAGGTCGTATCCAGCATGGCTGCTGTGGTGGCTCGGAGTTAGCTACTCGCTTTTATTCGTCGGCGAATTGAAGGCTTGGTGGATTCCATACTTTTTTCTGCCGGAGCCAGCACTGGCGGCCCGCTACCAAACCATGTTCAGGGATACGCATGCTTTTTTACCCGCGCGCAATGGCATCAGGCCGAATACGCTTCACGTGACCCTCCACTTAGCGACGCTCATGACCTTGGTTGCTCTGTGCGCACTCGCGATACAGCAAGGACGGCATAACGCGTGACAGGTCCGGGTTACCGTTCGCTCCATTTCCATAGGGACGCATTGTGAGATAAATTTGCGGGCGATGACCGGACAAAGAGCGCAGATGATTGAAAAGCTCGTAAGGACAGGTCACTTGAATGTGCCAGAGCGTTTGGCTCTCGGCTCTGCGACGATATATTCAACAGAAGTTGCCAAGGTCGTGACGCGCGTGCTGGAAGATGCGGGCTGTTTTCCAGAAAATGCGAAGACTTGGGAGCAAGGGCACGTGGTTCATGAGGGAGCAATGCTTCAGAAAAGCTCCGACCAGAAGATTCGGTTAATTCAGCAACGGCACCATCCCCTATCGCCCACGGTTCTAGCGGAACAGAAAATAACTGATTTTGTAGAAGCCCAAGCCGCTGTCAAAGCATTCATCCGCGCGGAGTGGCCTGCGAACATTGACGGAATACCGATTGTCTGGGACAGCTGATGGAACTCTGCCGCATCGCAGCGAATCGCCGGTGGTTAACAAGGCGCGGGCGAAGTGGAAGAACTGCTAAAATGAGCAATTCCGTTTTATCACCTAGCTGATTCCTTTTCCTTTTAAATGCGCTGCGCCTGAACGCTCTGATTCCAATCGCTCTATTTCTTGGACGAATGTGTCAACTGCCGCTGCCTCAATGGGCATGGCGAGGACCACAGTTTGAACTGTTCCGCCCGAATAATAGTTTGAGTCAATAGTGGCTTCAACGTACGCGTGCCCTGCACCATCAATGCAATGGAACTTCATTCTGACGCCACCAGCTGCGCCCTTCCGGTCAAAGTTTCCGAAAGCAATCTCGCGCATGTCGGAGGAGTTCTTGGGAAATCCACGTAGCTGCGCAGCAACATCTTGCAAATCGCCTATGGCTTCATAAATCTCAGCCACGCCGCCAAAAGCGCCATTCCAAGCAGAGACGCCAAGCTTTATTACGTCGTTGTCGTACCAAAGCACTAGAAACTCAAAACCGACATACATGCTATTCACCGCGAAGCTGCGTCGTCCTTCCGGCCTTCGTCATCAGGTTTTCAGCGTTCCGAGACTGAATCTAGCACGATTTGACGCTGATGCCCGATAAGTTGGATTGCCGGATGTCCCGCTTGCGCGCATTGCGCTGCGCGTGACGAACAGAAAAACCCGTACCCGCCGACCACGCCGTGGTAAGCAAGAAACACAGGCGAAGCGGAGGAATGAGCGGCACACGTTGTGGCTGTGACGTTGCAGTGGAACCGAGGGCTGGAGTCGAACCGCATCAAGGGGTGGCGCTTAAACGGTCACCCCTTTTTACCATTTTGGCGCGTACCGCGTCCCGCAGCTTGTGGCAGTCACAGGCGCATTTCAGTTTAGCGCAGGCGGGGTGCTTGTTATGCTTGCACGACCAGCTGATGCTTGACCCGTAGCTTTTTCCGCTCATTGTTTGATATTAGGGTCCCTCGCGTGGCGGTCGAAACGACAACTCCATCAATGCAAATGCGAGGATGGAGAGAACTAAGAGCAGGAGAAACGCTTTCAACATCTTGCCCAGCCTGAATCAACGGTAGGCGTCCCTAGCAGGGCGCACAATACCGTAAAACCCGCACGAAACTACAACGCGGGCACGCTTAGGTGCGGATGGAGCTGACGTGCGAGCAGAGATGATGCTAGAAGGAAGTGAGCGCGCTCACGGATGCGCCTTGATGTGATATAGGGCGGTGCGCGCCGTGCTCACGTTTTCAGCCATCACACACATCGGCGCAGCTGGTTCGCAGGCTGCCAGAGCCTTCTGTACCACCGCAGCGAGCGCGCTACGAAGCGCTCACCTTGCACTGACGGTGGGCTCCGTACAGATGAACACTACGCCGAAGGAATCGCGGGGCTTCCCGAGCGGGACAGACTCTTCAAGGCTGACCTTCTGATTCAGCACTTCCAGCTCTTCAAGAAGCGGCTGGGAGTAGGAACTGCTCTGATGCAACGACTGACAAACGGTTAACTGTCGCTAAACCACGACCCGCATTCACGGTGACAGTTCTGCTTCGGCGCTTGAAATTTTTCTCATAGCTCACCGCCTATTTACGGGAGACTATATCTGACGCAGAATCCTATACAGGTTTAAACGTTAGTCGGTAGAGGCTTTGGCACTTTGACCGAAAGGGCTGATTATTATGTTTGGGGTAAAGGTTTTTGTGAGTTTCGCTTCGACTATTATCGGGGCCTTTGGGGTTGGCGTCCTCGGCGCTTGGGTGGGGCACCCTATCTGCCCAAACTGCATAAGAAGCGCGTACGTGTTAGCCGCTGCTCCAGTTAGAGACAATTGAATCGGAGGAATGAAAGTAGAATCGCGTAAGCTATATACCCCTCCTCCATACTCAAATGTGACGCCATTGAACACGTCCTCGGATGCGAAGATGCCATCTAGAGGGACCTTTGCCGTTGGTCCGAATGTCGATTGCTTTTCCTCAACCACGGGAACTACTGGAACCACAGGCACCGCGCCAGTTACCCGTACTAGGGTTTGTCCAAAAGCAGGAGTATGGCTCCCTGAGTTAATGAAAAGCATGCAACAAAATCCGATAATAAATGACCCTAGCGCGAGCATCACTCTCGACATAAATCCTCCTACTGGAAAGTCTAGTTGGGCAAGCGTAGTTCAGTTAGGCGAATCCTCCCCGGCTCCTATCCTCCTTCCATATCGCGGTTAGGCGAAATGGCCCCGTTCACAGGAACGGGTCGCAGGTCAGGGGTTACGCTTGTCCAAACGAAGGTATACCACTAGTCAATTAAAGAAAGAAGTCGTCTACCGTTGGCTACAGCTTCGCCCTCGGAGTGGTGAGTGCTGGCATAGGTGTCTGCATCTTATTCGCTGCATCGCGCGACGTGAAAGCTTTATGGAAGAAGATGAACCGCAACACGCAACTTGGACGCGGTTGGCGAAAACTGTGAGGGACAATGACCTGCCGCCATCGACTACGCTAGTGCGGGCAGGAAGTTCGCTCACAACCCCGCAGGTTCTGGCCGCGTATACAACTCAGTAGTAGCAAGACGCTCGAAAATAATGAGTTGAATTGCCGCCATCCATTGAATGTTCGTACTCGCATTGCCCTTTGTCATTGATAGGGGCTCCCGTAGGATGACCCGAAACCCCATGCTCAGGACAAGTAGCCGCTGGTCGCTGGGCATAAGCCAGTGACGCCAGCCCGCCGAGAATTGCAATTGTTGTTATCGCACGTTTGATTTTCATTTCCGAGCCTGCCATGAACGAGTTTGTTGCCGACTTCCTTGCCGAATCTTGAACTCGTGGTGCAGACGTGCGAATGGTACTGTTTGTCCAATTCAGCAATGCGAGTACAGCGATGAAAAGTCGAATAGCGGAACGCAGCCGCCGCGCAAGATTGAATTAGTTAGCCAATCTCCAGACTGGGCATCCGCGCGAGCGAAATGCGGGCGGGGAGAGATTTTGTTAACCAACCTTGCTATCGCCTCCATGCTTCGGATAGCTACAACCCTAGCCAAGATTTGTTAACCAAGCTCCAAGTTAGCATCGCGGTTAGGAATGGGCGGGGGGTTGGTGCAGCAATATCTGGGCTGATTCCTCACCAGCTCCACTTCTTGGATTTCCCCCCAATTGTTAACCTCCCCGGTAATCGTGAAACGATTCAACTGAGGTGAACACGGGGGGTGAGAAAGGGTGAGCATGTATGGGAGTTTGAGTATCTATGATGATAAAAATCTCCATACATACTCATTTCTTCATAGATGCTCATCGTTTCCCCCCCCGTGTCCAAAACTCATCCTTCTGGTGACAACTTCCAGAACCAGACGCCTTCGTCCCCGAACCCATCGCGGACAGATTTCACTTTTAGTTCGGTTTTGGCTCGGCGAAGCGTGGAGAGGGAAATTTTTGAGTTGTGGGCATCGCTGAAGAGTTGGGTGACTTCTTTTGCACCGTGCCCCAACGATTCCCGCAGAAATTCCTTAGCATCTTCTAGGGCGGAGATTTTTTCGTGGGCGTTCGTTGATGCTGGATGCGCTGTAGCTTGGGATTGTTCACCGTGCCAAACAATCTTTGGCATCCCCTCATCCGCGTCCTCGTAATCAACTCGCTCAACTCCGAAGAGGAGTGGAGTGGGGGGCTTGGAAAGATTTGTCTTGATGGTGGAGAGAACACGCAGCTTCGGGTTGTGGGAATCGGGAGCCAAGAGAAGAGCAGAACGAGCCGCTGCGATGATGCCAATTGAGCCACCGCCCCGGTAGATTTTATTTTTTACATCCTCTTTTTTATTGGGATGGCGAATCAGAACGATGGCTACCCCAGTCGGCTCTGCAATCTGTGATGACAAGGCAGCCATTGCCCGACGAACGTGTTGGTCATTCCAGCTATTAATGCGTTGTTCCAGATATGCGACGAGTGGGTCAATGATGACGAGAACCGGTTTGGATTCGTCAATTTTTTTCTTCAGGGCATCCATTTGACCGGGGATGATGAGCGTTTGCTGCCCGTCTTCCAAGGAAAAGTTTAGCCAGTGACATCGCGGGATGTCAGCTCCAGCAACTTCTAGACGTGGTTTAACTGTATCCTCCAGACCATCCTCGGCATTCACGATTACGACACTACCCCGTTCGCAATGTGAGCCGTCCGGCATCGGCAGCCCCTTGGTAATGCGAGCGGCAAGATAGAGGGTGAGAAGCGATTTCCCCAGTCCGGGGTCGCCTTCTACCAGCGTTACTTTGCCCCTCGGAATCCATCCGCGCCAGAGCCACCGAACCGGATGAGATTGCACGTCGGCGATGCACACCGATGCGCCGCCATGGTTTGGTGGTGAAGCTTCGCGGGAATCCCCACCGTATGTCGCAGTGCTGTTATCTATGGCAACGCGGAGGGTGTGCTCGCCGTAGGTATCACCAGCAGCGAAATGCTTCTCATCCCATTTCGGACGGAACCGTCCCGACAGGCGAAACAGCGTATCCATGCGCTCCTTATCGCATCCGGTCCAGAAAGCGAGCTGACCGCACAAGGCGATATCGGCTTCGGATTCGGATGGATAGCTTTCCCAATTCCCCTCCCAGAGTTGTTGGAACTTTTCACCATTTTCTGCGCTGCAGGCTTTCTCGATAAGGGCATCATCATTATCAATGGTGGTCCGCACCGAACGAATGGTTGATAAGCGTGATGATTTTGGAGCAGAGAAAAATCGTGAGTGCAAGCTGGAGATAACATCAGCACGACGGTTGATTGTCCGAGGTGTGCCATCCAAGTGGTCGCCGGTAACAGCGAAGAACCACTCGGAGTAAATTTCTAGGTGCGCCTCACCGTGGATTCCTAGCTTTTCCACACGATGGGCGTCGTAATGCCACTTGCCTCGGACGAATACACGCAATCCTGTCCCACTGACCGTAATCTCTGTGTACGAGTCGAGTTGGGAGATGATTTCTTGTGCCCACTCGTCAATTTTCCCAGTGTGTGGGTCCCGACAATCGTCCAAATCAAGCCCAGTAATATTGTCGGCTGCCATTAGTGCATAGCCAATTGCGTCCAGTCGCCTGCGTTCACAGGCAACCAGAGCTTGTTCGAACGTCGCCCAACTCGCGCCGTCCCTTGGGTCCGCACGCTCACCAGTTTCGGGGTCAATCGGAATCTTCTTGCGCCGTTTCGAACCGGGACGGGTCTCGTACTTGAAGCCAAGCCACGCGTTCGCATCGCGAAGTTCTGACGGTACGTTGCGCCGCAGACGCTCCTTCTGGCTTTCGCTGAGTCCGCCCGAAACCCCATCGTTCTTCTTCATCAGGAGAATTCCCTGCCCGTTTCTCAACTTCACTGCCGAACCAACCGAACCAACATGTGTTTTCATCGCTGCTCCTTTTTTGTCTTGACCGTTAAGGGAGCGCGAGCAAAAATAAATCATGCTTCGCTCCATGTGAGCGCGCTAGCGTCGAACTAGCTGCTCCAGATTTTGGTTCAAGACCAAGGGCTGCCTTTTCCGGCAGCCCTTTTTCCGTTCCGTCCAAATCTTTTTTCCGCCGGGCGTTATCAACGCCTCGGCATTTTTTTCACTCCGTCTAACGTCCCAGCCGCTCCGGGCCGAAGCTTTGAAGCAGACTCCGACGCGGTGCGACCGTGGTCGTGCATCAAACGAAACGTTCAAAAAGCTAACGGTTTTTGCAGGTTCCTTGCTGGGCGAAACGCTCTAGCTCTTCGCGCGCAACGAGCACGCGCCTTCCCACGCGCATTGCCCCAAGCAGTTTTTGCGCAATGAGCACATGCACCGTGCGTTCGGAAATGCCGAGGATGCGAGCGCACGTCTGCTTGCTGTAAAACAACGGTTGAATTTCCATCGGGTACCTAGAAACGTTTGAACTGAAGTCCGTCTTGCGTGCAACTGCGCAGGACTGAAGCACTTCCCCTACGCCGCTGAATGCAGCGTAGCAAACGACTGGGAGTTGGCAAGCAGAATTTTGCGGCAAGTGCCGAACTCCGCAGCTCCTATCCTGATGTGTTTCCGCATCGTTCGAAACGGCACAGGTGCAGCACGGTTCGTTTTCGCGTCGCAGCGGCTGGAACTGGCTGGGCAGCTTCCATTATCGCGCGCTCGGGAGAGTATCGCCGTCACGCCCGTGATGCGACGCGCTATGTCATCACTGCTTCAGTTACGTAGTTGGATTGGACGCATCGCTAAATCGCGAGCGCGATGCGGAGAACCAGCGCTCCTCGGCTACACGCAACTTCGCAAGCGTAGTTTTTTGAAGCGGGTAGGAAGCGGGGAGCCGCTGCGACTTCGTCACGAGTCCGCCAATCCGGTATTTAGCAGAGCCATGATGACCGAAGCGCATTGCGGCACCCGGTGTGAAACAGCGCTGCTTTCGTGAGCGAGATGGAAAGCAACCAGCCAGTTTGCATCGTGCTGTGCGAACGATGGCTCACCGGGACCTAAAGGAGCAGCCGGTTAGTATAGTTCCGCAACTATACTAACAGATTAGCGGTACACAGCGTGACAACAAGCTGCCTTGGACTCAAAATATTGGCCAAAGAAACGAGCGTTCTCCTGCCCGTTTCTGGACTGGTTAAGGAAGTGGAAGTGAAATGGAAAACCAAGAGCGGCTTGCTGGAGAGCACCAAGCAACGACGGCGCAAGAAAAAGGTGGCTTCACGCCGGAGCGACAGGAGCAGCTCCGACGCAACGTCCCGGCAGCACTTCATAATTCCGACGGATGGCTTTGCTTCAAGTATGAGCCCAGCGGCGATTTGAAGGGTACGACGACCTATATATAAGGATGGAGATGACGCAATGCTACGAAAAACCGACGGTTGCGTGAACTGCGGCGAAATCCGAGAAATTGCAGCGCACGGATTATGCTGCAAGTGCTACAGGAAAAATGAGCGGGCTCTGGACCGGAAATTCGCCAGCGTTAGCCGCCATGACCCGGCAATCCGCCGGGAGCACAAGAAATTGTTTCATGGATTTACGAGTCTGATGGTCGGGCTGAGTGATTTGGGAGTTTCGCATCCTGACGTAATTCGAATTCGTGGAATCATCGACCCATATCTCACCCCCATCGCGAAATTCCTTATCCCATCGCCCGCACAGGTTGAAGCCGGGGGCGATGTGAACTGTGAACAGCGGTCTGGGGATGTGTTCACCGTTCACGCGGACGCCGATGTGAAACCTTCCGACGACCGTGGCGTAGAACCGCACGTCGAGGAGAAAACTGAAACGACGTCGGCGGAGGCCCATGGTCACCTGTGAGATTTTTTGGAACCGCGATGCAATTTTATTGCCAACAGGTGTCGGAAATTTTCGGCAAAGCTCCAGAAATGGTCAAAAGTTTTTAATCGTTTGTTGTACAATCTATATTGAATATCACAGCAGTAAATAAATCCTAGTCGCTCCAAGAGGACCCCGTAAATTTACGCCTGCTACGGGTGTCGTCGCAGGAAGTGCGAAACAAGGAGGAAACGACGTGGGTCGCGTAACGGTTGCATCCTTTCAGCTGCGGCCCATGCCAGAGGGCTTTTTGATTGTAGCGCCAGCCTGAACACAATCACGATGTGGCCATAAGTTGACGGGCGAAAAGGAAAACCGCGAGAAATTCGCGAATGCTACGGGTGTGCCCGAAGAAAGGCAAAGAAAACGTCACGGCTCACAAAGCGGAAATCAGTGAGGAGGATAGACATGACTTGGGAAATTACGAGAATTGCGAGATGCGGCGGGCTGAGTCAGTTGAACCGGGAACAGCGGCGATATGTCCGCGAATCATTGCAAGTGGTGTACCAGAACGGGGGCAGGATTGGGGGGCACAGGTGTTTCACAAATGCGTCGTTACTTTCATTGATGGATTTCGTTCACCGTGAGGGACGCATCACTGCGTGTTCTGGCACGGTGGACACTTCTCCTCACGGCTGGTGCGAGATTCAAAAGAGACCTTTCGAGATTACCTATCCGTTGGGGGACGCCACCGAACCTTACGCACGCCAGTTTACTTTGTCCAACCTGCGACACAACTACGAAGCGAAATTCCGCTACGAGTGGACGGAGGAAAACCTCGGCAGAATCTTAGCGGAGCTGTTTCACATGACCCATCCATTCAACGACAACCTGTCGCCCGAGGCCGCAGCCGTACTTCTAAAGCTGGTCGGACGCAAATTGGGCGTGAGCCTCGGGCAGAAGGATATCGCTAGGTTCGCTGAGTGCGCCAGAAAAGTTCGCCTTGAGAGTGACAGGATATTCAAACGGGGCTGCCGGACGAACGAAAGCGTGCCTGAGTTTCAAAAAAGATGGCGCAAGGAGGTGGACCACCTGCAAAGCACATTGGTCCGGGCGTGGTCGCGTGAGTATCTCCATGGATTAAAACTGCAAATAGGGGAAGTAAAAGAGCGAGCAAGAAACTCTACACGGTAGACATTCTCATGGCTCACCGAGCCGCTCCAAAAATTCCGGCCCGCGCAGAAGTGCACTGAAAACCGGCGAACGATGCGGATTGAAATGTTGAACGGCGAAAAGACGAGCCAAGAGTATTACTCGGTGGCTGACTTAGCGAACCGCTGGCGATGCTCACGAGGTACCGTCTACAACAGACTGCGCGCACAAGGCGCGCAGGTGCTAGACTTCGCCCCGCGAGGGAAAAAAGGCAGAAAAGTTGTCCCTGCAGCAGTAATAAAGCAAATCGAAGCTAGGAATATGAGGAGGCTTACATGATTTCCATTCGCAAACGGAGCGAGACTTATCACGCTGATTCTCGGGGCAAGTATCATTCTGTCCGAGGCTCCCTCGGAACCCGCAACAAGGATGCAGCTCGTCGCCTCGCTCATCTCTTGGAAATTGCCCTCTTGGAGGGGCCAAACTCCTCACATTGGAGCGAACTCAGCAAATTGCTGCCCCGCCGCACGTTCCTGAGATTTGCCAGCCTTGTCGGTGCGACCGAGACACAACTTCCGACTTGGAAGGACTTGCTGGAAACGTTCAAGGCGGACATGGCTCAGCGAGTGAAGCTCGGAAATCTCTCCCAAAATACCGTTGACCGGTATCACCACACACTCAAAGAGTTCGAGATTTTCCTTGCCGAGCAAGGAGTGAGTGCCCTGCGGGACATCAGAAAACCATTTGTCGAATCCTTTAAGGTTTGGAGGATAGCGCGAATCAAGAGCAAGAAACATTCGCGAGGAGCAACCGGGCTCCCGCTGGATGTCGCAATCCTTCATCGTGCATTTTCGTTCGCCATAGAAAACGAGATGATTGAAAAGAATCCCGTCCGACTCGAAGGACGGCCCGGCGAAAATCCCGACGGTGGAGCAGAGCCGTTCTCTCCTGAGGAGTTGTCCCTGCTTCGCAAGTACGCAGAGCCTGACCTGCTTGAATTTCTATTACTCCGTTGGACAGGGCTGCGTGGCTCCGATGCGGTCAAGCTCACATGGGGCGAGGTCCATCTGTCAAGCAAGGAAATCGAGCGAATAACGCAAAAACGCCGCAAAAAGGTTATTCTGCCGATTCACTCCGAGTTGCTCTTCGCACTAGAATTGGAGCGCGACCGGCGGTATCCAGAACCAACCGACCGAGTGTTGCTCAATCCTGCGACAGGAAAGCCAATGACACGCCCCCGCCTCTACGAGCGCATTCAGTCTATGGGACGACGGGCGGGTGTACCGACAGCTCGGCCCCATCGCTTCCGAGATACGTTAGCCGTGGATATGCTAACTCGGGGAGCCAACCCCTACGATGTCGCCAAGATGTTAGGCGACACTATCGAGACTGTGGAGAAGTACTACATGCCTGCCCTTCGTGAAAGAACTGCGCGAACGGGTTCGCAACATTCTCGAAACTGGCGTTGGACTGGAAGAACTCGCTCAGAAGACGCCAGAGAGTGTTCAAATCACGCCAAACAAGCCAAAGTAGGCTAAGAACCCGAAACAACGACCCGACTATAGCGAATGCTCATTGTATGCGCGAGATGAATTCCCGCAAGTCTTTGAAAATCAGTGAGAGGATTTGTCACACCGGCGTCACAATTTCTAAAGCCCAATTCATAAGCCATTGAGCACAAAAGAGAAATTGGCGGATGAGCCTGTAAGCCGGATTCTGTGTGCTGCGTCTCGCTCGCCGACTTGCGTTAGCGGGCGATTGGCGCTCCCGGCGCCAGATTTTAGACTGGGCCGGGACTAAACCGACGCAGCGCGATGATCATTCCTCTAGGTCCCGGATCGCTCCGGGACTCAAGCAGCCTACCCGAGGGTCAGAGCGCCGCGCTCTTGCGAACGCGATGCATACGGGCCGGGCCAGCCCTCCCCTCCTATTTGGCCTTGCTCCACGCGGGGTTTTCCGTGCCCCGAGTGTCGCCACTCGGGCGGTGGGCTCTTACCCCACCTTTTCACCCTTGCCAAAATGCGTTCGACCGAAAGAGGCGAGCCCTCGGTTTTGCCGTGGGCCTGCCGCAGGGCGCGAATCACACCGGCGGTATATTTTCTGTGGCACTTTCCGTGGCCGCGCCCATCGCGTTTCGCCTTCGCGGAACGCGCGACGCAACCCCCTGGCGTTACCAGGCGCGTTGCCCTTTCGCCGCCGACTCTTGCGAGTTCGCGGCGATGGGAGTCCGGACTTTCCTCCCGCCGGCCCTGCTTCCACCTTGCGACGGATTCAGGCCAGCCGGCGATCATCCGACTCACCCGCCGAGATAATTATAAAGCATGTGCGTCAGATTGACCGGGGAAATACGTTTGGAGTGCGGACGCGGCCGCTGAGTGAAGAAACTGCAGAGCCGAAGAGAGATCCCTCCGCTTCGGTCGGGATGACGAAAATGCCCACGCCGAGAGAAAGCGCTCGTCGCGGCTACCACGCGACACCTATGGGATTCCTTTATAGGTAGGACTGGACAATTGCGGAATGCCTATTTTGCGGGCATCAATTTTTCGAAGGCGGCTTCGTCGAGGATTGGGACGCCGAGCGACTTGGCTTTGTCGAATTTGGAGCCGGGATCGGTGCCGACGACCACATAACTGGTTTTTTTGCTGACCGTGCCGCCGGTTTTGCCGCCGTAAGCAGCAACGAGTTGTTCGGCTTGTTCGCGGGAGCGGCGTTCGAGCGTGCCGGTGAAGACGAACGTTTTCCCAGCAAGCTGCGTCCCCTTGGGGGCAGGACGATCTTCTTTCATGTTCACGCCGACCGCGCGCAGATTGTCGATTAACTTCCGATTGGCAGACTCGGAAAAAAACTCCTTCACGCCGTCGGCGATCTTGGGGCCGATTTCGGTGACTTCGAGCAGTTCGTCCGTTGAAGCCGAAGCGAGCTTTTCCATCGAGCCGAAATGCCGGGCCAGGAGCTGGGCCGTGCGCTCGCCAACAAACGGTATGCCGATGCCGTAGATCAGGCGCTCGAGGCTGTTCTTCTTGCTTGCAGCGATTTCATCGAGCAGATTCTGGGCGGATTTTTCGGCCATGCGCTCGAGATTGGAGAGCGATTCGAGATCGAGCCTGTAGATGTCCGCGTAATCTTTCACAAGGTTTTTCTCAATGAGCTGGTCGACGATTTTTTCGCCGAGGCCGTCGATGTTCATCGCATGCCGTCCGGCAAAGTGAAGGAGCGATTCCCTCCTGCGGGCCGGGCAGGAAACGTTCACGCAGCGATAGGCCACTTCGCCTTCGGCGCGATGGACGCGGGTGCCGCAGACCGGACACTTGTCTGGCATCTTGAACTGCTTTTCTTCAGTGCCGTGCTTGACGACCTTGAGCACGTGCGGAATCACTTCACCAGCGCGCTCGACGAGAACCGTATCGCCGGAATGAATATTGAGGCGCTCGACTTCGTCCATATTGTGCAGGGTGGATTTCGATACTGTGACTCCGCCGATTTGTACCGGCTCGAGAATCGCGAACGGAGTAAGCACGCCGGTGCGGCCGACGCTGATGGCAATTTCTCGAAGCAGCGTCGTTTCCTGATGCGCGGCGTATTTATACGCGACAGCCCAGCGGGGCGCCTTCGAAGTGAAGCCGAGCTCGTTCTGCAGGCCGATTTCGTCCACTTTGACTACGATGCCGTCGATTTCATATTCCAATTTTTCGCGCTTCGATTCCCACGCGGTGAGATATTTCTCAACTTCCGCGAGCGAATGACAAACCTTCCAATCGTCGCTCGCTTTGAAGTGGAGAGCTGAGAGCGTTTCGAGAATTTCCGAGAGGCGCTTCTTGGGAGCGCGCCCGTTCACGAGCATGTAATAAGCGAAAAAATTCAGGCGTCGCGACGCCGTGACCCGTGTATCGAGCATCCGGACCGATCCGGCTGCAGCGTTGCGTGGATTCGCAAATACTTTGCCGCCTTGCTCCGCCTGCTGACGGTTCAGGTCTTTGAAGGCGTCGCGAGTCATGATCACTTCGCCGCGTACTTCGAAATCACCGGGCATGCCGGCCTTTTTCAGCAAGGCTGGATCGACACGCAGCGGAATCGAGCGGATCGTTTTTACATTCGGCGTGACATCTTCTCCGGTGGTTCCGTCGCCCCGCGTGACGCCTCGCGCCAGCGATCCATTTTCGTAAATCAGTGAAAGGCTGAGGCCGTCAAACTTATGCTCGGCGACGTAATCGACTTTCTCGCGGCCGGTGGTTTCGCGAACGCGGCGATCGAATGCAGCGAGCGCTTCGAGCGACAGAGCGTTATCAAGGCTGACCATTGGGGTTAAATGGCGGACTTTTAGAAAGCCCTCGCGCGGAGCGCCGCCGACGCGTACGGTAGGCGAATCGGCTGTGACGAAGTCTGGATACTGCGCCTCGAGTTCTTTGAGACGGTTCATCAGCCGATCGAAAGCCGCGTCGGAGACTTCCGGATCATCCATCACGTAGTAGGCATATTCGTGGCGGCGAATCTCATCGCGTAAGCGTTCGATTTCTTTGGCGTCTTGCTTCTTCGACATGAAACCCCTGAGGAACGAAGCAAATGAAAACGGCGCGTTATTATACAATGTGGGTTTGTTTTCGCAGTGCGAGACGAAGCATTTGATGGCGAGGCTATGCCCGGCGGAATCCAAGACGCGCTTCTAATCTACAACCCGACCAGCGGGCGGCGACAAAACCGCCGCTTCGCTGAAATTGAGCGGGCGGTGCGCATCCTGAAGGATGCGGGCATTCGCACCGAGCTGGCGCCTACGACCGCGCCCATGAGCGCGACAGCAATCGCGCGGCAAGCCGTGCAGCAAGGCCGCGGCATGGTGATTGCGTGCGGTGGCGACGGAACGAACAACGAAATCGTCAACGGTTTGGCTGGCAGCAATGTGCCGATGGCGGTCTTGCCCGCTGGCACGGCGAATATTCTCGCCAAGGAATTGGGGATCCCGTGGGACATTCCCCAAGCCGCACGGCTCATATCCGGAGGCACGATCCGGCGAGTCGCGTTGGGAGTTGCGATTCCAGCCGAAGGGCGTCATACGCAGGAAGTGCCGCCTGAAGGGCGTTATTTTTTGTGCGTCGCGGGCGCTGGGCCCGATGGCGCTATCGTCAATGGCGTCGATAGCAAGCTGAAGCAGAAAGCGGGAATTTTGGCGTACTGGCTGGAAGGAATGCGTCAACTGTTTCAGTACGGATTCCCTGAGATGCGCGTGCATTCGAACGGCGAACAACGGCGAGCGACGATTGTCATCGTGGGACGAACGGTGAATTACGGCGGGCCTTTTAAGATTACGACGGGTGCCAATCTATTTGAGGACTCGTTCGAGATTCTCACGAATTCGGCGAAGAGCCGGCTGCGGTATCTCGGCGCTTTGCCTGCGCTGTGGCTTGGAAAGCTTCGTAGCCTCGACGGAATTGAAGCTTGGAAATCCACCGAGGCAATTTGCGAACCGAACGGCGACGGCCCCTTATGGGCACAGGTGGATGGCGAGCCGATCGGCGATCTGCCCATCAAATTTTCGATTGTGCCTAATGCCCTTTCGCTTGTGATTCCCGCGGGGCGCGCCGACTAACCGCTGCTTTCGTTGCACGATTTCTCAATTCCACTGATCGACCGCATGTGCATCCGTTCATTCGGTCTGCGCACACGAGCCACTCTGTTAGGATGCGTGCGTGGAACCGGTCACGCATGCATTGACGTCGCTGGCGCTTGCGCGTGCTGGCCAAAAGCATTTGCCGCGATATGGAACGGCGATGCTGGTTGTGGCCGGCATTGCGCCGGACCTCGATTATGCGAGCTACTTCGGCGGAGCGGGCTCGTTTCTGCGATTCGATCGGACGCTGCTGCATTCTCTGCTTTCCTCGGCCGCATTGACGGTTGCAATTGCTAGTGCATTCTATTTTTTTGCGGTTAATCGCGATAACCAATCAGGCGAGGCGGGCGGTTCGGTAGCCGCGCGGTTCCGATTTGGAGGCGCGCTCGTCGTCTGCGCGATCGGGGTTGCGGCGCACTTGCTGCTCGATCTGGCAAGCGGCGTGGGTGTCCAGTTGTTGTGGCCTTTTCGGATGCGCTGGTTCGCATTCGATCTACTACGAGAGTTCGACATCTGGATACTCTTCTTTCTGATTGCTGGGCTGCTATTGCCGATGTTGATCAGGCTCGTGAGCGAAGAGATTGGCGAACGAAAAGAACGTGCGGGACCACGGCGTGGCGCGATTGCGGTGCTGGCACTGCTTCTTGCCTACCTGGGCGCGCGTGAAATCGTGCATAGCCATGCCGTCGATCTGCTTCAATCCCACGATTACCATGGGCGCGCTCCCCTTGCGGCAAGCGCCTTTCCGACTTCGGCTTCGCCGCTCGACTGGCGCGGAGTGGTATCAACCAACAACACAATCGAGGAGATAGATGTGCCGTTCGCTCTCGGGCGGGAATTTGATCCTGAGCGCAGCGTGACGCAGTACAAACCCGAGGATTCTCCTGCGCTGCAGGCCGGACAGCGGACAGAAGCTGCGCAGCGATTTCTAAAATACGCGCGATTCCCTCTGGCGAGTGTGGTGCGTATCGGCGACGAATATCAGTTCGAATTGCGCGATGCGCGTTTCGCTGCGAATGACCCTAGCCCGGCGAACATCTTTGTGCGCGTTGAAATCGGCGCGAATATGCAGATTCTAGGGCAAGAATTTCTGTTCGCGTCGCAGAAATAGATTTAAACCTTCGGGGCATTCGATCATGGCGCAGCGATCAGCGGCTAGCCTTCGGATGGCCTAGAGAGAGCCGGCTGAGGAGAAAAAGCAGGAGCATGGCAACTACGATTGATACGCCGAACGCTGCGCTGTGCGCCATCATGAACCGAAGGGCGGCGTCGCCGTAACGGACGGCGAGAATTCCTTCTACTAGATAGCGAAGTCCGCGACTGACCAGGATCGAGAACACAAACGTCCGCAGCGGTACTTGAAAAACTCCTTGCGCCAGCACAAATATTTTGAATGGAAACGGCGGTGGCAGAATTGCCGGGATGAAGACGCTCAGAAATGCGTGGCTGTCCACCCAATCTTTGATTTTGACCGCGCGTCCGCCGGCGTGCCGATGAAAATACGCTTCGCCGCCTTTTTTCGCGAGCAGATAAAGCCAGACGCAACCGGCAAGGGATCCGATGGACGCCATCGCAACGTAGTAGAGCATGCGCGCGGGATTCGTATACGCGAGCTGAAAGACGAGCGCGTCAGTGACGAAAGGAAACGAGAGAACGGAGGAATCCAGGAAAGCCACGACGAACAGTCCGCCGCCTCCCATTACGGCGACAATTCTTTGGAGCCACGCAGGTAATTTCAACTGTTTCATGCAAGCTCAGCGCCTCGCGTAAAGCGACAGATTGTAGCAGAGTCCGCGCGACGCTTCGGCGGCTGAAACATAGATTGCCAAGAACAACACTTCGCTGAGCGCCTTGCCGGATCGCAAATTGCTGATTCTCCGCCCGTCAGCTAGAATTCACGCTTGAACAATTTTCCTCAGGCAACGTCACTTCGCGACCCATTGAACGAGCGTCAGCGCGAAGCTGTGCTCGCGACCGAAGGTCCGCTGCTTGTGCTGGCCGGCGCAGGAACCGGCAAGACGCGTGTGATTACGTATCGCGTGGCGCATCTCATCGAAAAGGGTGTGCCGGGGCGCGCAATTCTGGCCGTCACATTCACTAATAAAGCAGCGGCCGTGATGAAAGAGCGGATCGGCGATCTGCTGCGCTCAAGTGGCCTGGACGCTTCGGATGTGTGGGTCTCGACCTTTCATTCCTTCTGCGCGCGCTTACTCCGGCGCGAGGCTCCACATGCGGATCTTCCACGCGATTTTGCGATTTACGATGACGACGATCAGACGGCCGCGATAAAGCGGACGTTGATGCAACTCGATCTTCCGGCCGACGATTATCCGCCTCGCGGCATGCGGGCGCAGATCAGCCACGCGAAAAATCATGGGATTACGCCGGACGGAATGGAAGCGAGCGCCGAAATCGCTCGCGACGAGGAGCGCAAGGAAGTCGCAACGGTATTTCGCGCCTACAACGAGATGCTGCGCAAGGCGAGCGCGCTCGACTTCGACGATTTACTGCTACGGGCGGTGGAACTGCTCCAGCAGAACGCATCGGTGCGAGGGGCGTGGAGTTCTCGATTCCAGTATTTGATGGTGGACGAGTTTCAGGACACAAATGCCGCGCAGGAAGAGCTGGTGCGGCTGCTGGCGGGCGCGCGAAAGAATGCTTGCGTGGTAGGAGACGAGGACCAGTCGATCTACAGTTGGCGCGGAGCAAAAGCGGGCAATCTGAAACGCTTCACCGAGGATTTCCCGGGGGCAAAAATCATTCGGCTCGAGGAGAACTATCGTTCGACGCAGAAAATTCTGGATGCCGCAGCGGCCGTGGTGCGGAACAATTCCGACCGGCTGGGAAAGACGCTTGAAGCAACGCTCGGGTCGGGAGACGCGTTACGATTCTTCGAGGCGCAAGATTCATTCGCCGAGGCTGAGTTTGTTAGCGGCGAAATATCGTCGCTAATCCGGAATGATCCGGATGCACGGGTCGCGGTTCTGTACCGCACCGGCGCGCAGTCGCGGTCGTTTGAAGAAGTTTTGCGGCGGCTCGGGATTCGTTATCGGGTTGTGGGGGGATTCAGCTTTTACGAACGGGCGGAAGTGCGAAATGCGCTGGCGTACATCCGATTGTTATTGCATCCCGAAGATGATGTGGCGCTTTTGCGCATATTGAACGTGCCGCCGCGCGGAATCGGTGCCGCTACAGTTGCCATGCTCGAAACGAGTGCAAGGAAAAGCGGTAAGTCTTTGTGGGAAGTGATTCGAGCAGGTGAATTCACGACGGGCAAGAAGCTCGGCAACGCCCTGAATTCTTTTCGCGAGCTTGTCGAACGCTTGCAGGAAGAATGCGCTGGGTTGCCTCCTGCACAGCTGATTGAGCGTGTCCTTGAGCGTAGCGGTTACCTAGACTGGGTGGAGCAACAGGACAATCTAGAACACACGTCGCGCGCCGAGAACCTGCGCGAGCTTTCAAATGCGATGGCCGAAGCGACAGAGCAAGGCCAGACGCTCGAGGACGTGCTCGACGCGGCGGCGCTCGTGGCGGACTCCGACGAATATGACTCGACGATTCCAGTTTCGTTGATGACGCTGCACAGCGCGAAGGGACTGGAATTCGATGCAGTATTTCTGGCTGGTCTCGAGGAAGGACTCCTGCCGCACACTCGGTCGGGGAGCGACCTCTCGGAGATCGAAGAGGAGCGGCGGCTGTTCTATGTAGGGATGACGCGCGCGAAGCAATCGCTTGTGATCTCACGCGCAATCTACCGCCGCAGTTATGGCGAAGAGCGATTGCGCGCCTCTACTCCTTCGCGTTTCCTCGCCGAAATTCCTGCGGACCTGATTGAAGCGGCTTCGGGCTCCCTTGCTGAGCCGGGCCAGACCAGGCGTTACGAAGCGGACCCGGAATATTCCGACAGTTATTCCTATCGACGCCCGCGAACGCCCTACGGAAAAGGCAGCGCTGCCCGCAGCTCATCGCGCCTATCGGGGCGCTCAACAAATAATGATCCGCTGATTGGCGCGCGCGTGCGGCACTCCAAGTATGGGCTGGGCACAATTATCGAAATCGAAGGTGAAGGCGAGGAGCGAAAACTTACGGTGAGCTTTCAAGACTACGGCCCGAAAAAGCTGATCGAGCGATATGCAAATCTTCAACTTGCTTAACGTCGGCTCTAAGCGGTGAGACATGTGGCGTCTGCATCAGCGGAACTTCCAGACATCGACAATATTCAAGTAGCCGTTCTGGCACCGACTGCTGTTAGGATGAGGCGCTTTCCGCGCACGGCCACGGTTGCGCGGAGTTGCGGCGCGTTATAGAGTTTTTTTCTTTGCACGGGAAGGTGCCGATTGGGTGCACAGATCTTCCGCACCAAAGACATCGACAAGCTGATTTCCGATTCGCAGGAGCCCGACAAACGGCTGAAAAAGTCGCTTGGGGCGGTCAGCTTGACCTCGCTCGGCATCGGCGCTGTGATTGGCTCGGGAATTTTCACCGTGATCGGGACAGCGATCGCGGGGCAGAAAATGCAGTTCAGTTCCATTCTGAATGCTCCTCTGTTGGAATACCTCATCTATCACTCGGCGTCGTTCGGCCGTCCGGGCGCCGGCCCAGCGATTGCGCTGTCATTTATTTTAGTTGCGATTGCCTGCGGATTCGCCGCGCTCTGCTATGCGGAACTGGCGGCCATGATTCCGATTGCCGGAAGCGCCTATACATATACGTACGCGACGATGGGCGAGCTAATCGCTTGGATTATTGGCTGGGACTTAATTCTCGAATACGCGGTGTCAAATATGGCGGTGAGCGTTGGATTTTCGGCGCACGTCGTCAACTTGCTCGATTATTTTGGCATCCATGCGAGCTTGCGCTGGATTTCGCCCGCTTACTTGCCGGCAGGTCTATCGGATCTTCAGAACAACGTGCTGTACGAACCTGGCTGGCACTTCGGATTCAACTTGCCAGCTTTCGTCATTGTGATGATCTTGACGATGATTCTCGTCCGCGGAATTCGTGAATCGGCGGAGACGAACAACGTGATGGTGATACTGAAAATCGTCGCCATTCTCGTGTTTATTACTTTCGCTTCGCGTTTGATTCATCCTGCGAACTGGCATCCGTTTGCGCCGAATGGATGGCCGGGGATTCTCACGGGCGGCTCAATCGTATTTTTCACGTACATCGGATTTGATTCTGTTTCCACCGCAGCTGAGGAGTGCAAGAATCCGCAGCGCGATTTGCCCATCGGAATTCTGGCTACTCTTATCATTTGCACGGTGTTGTACATCGGCGTGGTTGTGGTGCTCACGGGTCTCGTGCCGTGGCAAACGCTTCTGGACGATGCAGCGCCGGTTGTGAACACGATGAAAAAACTGCATTTCGGGTCGATCCAGCTGATCGTGCTGATTGGCGCGCTGATGGGAATGATATCGTCGCTGTTGGTGTTCCAACTTGGGCAGGCGCGCGTTTGGTTTGCGATGTCACGCGACGGGCTTCTGCCGAAGCTGTTCAGCCGCGTTCACAAGGAGTACCGCACGCCCGATTTCTCCACCTGGGTCGCAGGTTTCGTGGTGGGAATTCCGGCCGGGCTGCTGGATATTGGAACGCTCACCGATCTTTCGAATATCGGCACGCTTTTTGCTTTCGGCCTTGTTGCAGCGGGAGTGCTCATCCTGCGATACAAACAGCCCGAGCGACACCGCGCATTTCGCGCGCCGGGCGGCCTGACCGCCCCGATTGCGACAATCTTGACATGCGTGCTGTTGATGGCAGGCCTTCCCATCGTGAGCTGGATCCGATTCTTCCTCTGGCTGACAATTGGGCTGTGCCTTTACTATTTCTACGGTCGGCGTCACAGTCAGTTGGCGACCGCAGCGCCTCCTGAGCTTGTCGCAAGAGGGGAAAAGCTCTGATGCCGTTGCGCCTTTGCCTTGCGCTCGCACTGCTGTTGCTGGTTCTGGTCTTGAGCCTCCCCTCTTCGTTTCCGTCGGGCGACAATGCTCAGCGCCTGATTACAAACAAAGCGGTGGAAACGCTTCCTGACGACATCCGCCCGTTTTTCGAATCAAACCGGCAGTTTCTGGTTCAGCACGTGACGGACCCGGAAGAAGCGGAAAAAAAAGACCCAAAAATTGAGAACCTTGATTTCATCAAGATCGACCATTACGGGCAGTTCCCTTTCGCTAATCTGCCGCGCACATACACGGCGGCCGTATCGAAGTTTGGCCGACGATCGGTGTACACCTACGGAGTGCTTCCGTGGCAGGTGGGAACGTACAGCAAGAAGCTAACCGATGCTTTCCACGACCACAATTTGGCCGACGCCAAAATGTCCGCGGCATATCTAGCGCACTATGTGGCCGAATCGCACGATCCGTTCAATACAACCATGAACTGGGATGGCAAACTCTCAAACCAATTGGGAGTCAATGAGCGCTTCGGGACGGGGCTCGTGGACCGCTTTCAACTGTTCTTCTTCGTCAAGCCTAACGAAGCCGTCTTTATTCACGACCCGACCGATCACGCGTTTGAAATGGTGCTTAGCGCGCATTCCTGGCTTGAAAACATCCTGCTATCCGACATGCGCGCTCATCAGGGCCTCAGCGGCTATACGGATGAGTATTACGACCGCTTCTACGCTCAAGCTGGCGCAGTACTCGTTCGCCAACTCTCAGACGCCTCGACGGATCTTGGCTCCTACTGGATGAGCGCGTGGATCAATGCGGGACGACCGCAATTGCCAAGACAGTAGGCGGACGTGGCAACTGAACAGAACCAGCAAACGAGTATCGTCGCATCTCTCCCGAAAGCTGAATTGCATCTACATCTTGAAGGCTCGATCCGTCCCGATACAGCGGTGGAATTAGCTGCGCGGCACGGAACGAAACTCACGCGCGAAGAAGTCCTGGCTCGCTACAACTATTCTGATTTCATGGGATTCATCGAAACATTTAAATGGATTACGTCTTTTTTGCGGATACCGGACGACTACGCCTTGATCACTCGGCATCTGGCAGAAGAGCTATTGAGGCAGAACGTGGTGTATGCCGAAATCACAATTTCCGTCGGCATTATGTTGCGGCGCACGCAGAACGTCGCGGCGAATTTTGACGCGATTCGACAAACCACGCAGAGCATTCCGTTCCGCCGATTGCGAACGGCATACATTTTCGATGTAGCCCGGCAGTTCGGAGCGGAAGGGGCGATGGAGGTGGCGCGCTGGGCGTCGAAGCTGCAAACTTCTGGCGTCGTGGCATTCGGGATGGGCGGGGATGAGCTGGCGGGACCGGCAACAAGCTTTCGGCCGGCGTTCGATTGTGCACGTCAAGAGGGCCTCCGAATCGTGTGTCATGCGGGCGAGATTGGCGGTCCTGAATCGGTTCGCGAGGCGGTGGAGATTCTTGGCGCTGAACGAATTGGGCACGGAATCGCCGTGATGAACGATCCGGCGCTGGCAGAATCGCTCATCACACGGCGCGTCGTTCTCGAGAACTGCCCGTCGAGCAATTTGTGCACTGGAGCGCTGGCGAAACAGACAGGCAATCCCAGCGCTTCACTCAAAGACCATCCGCTACCGAAATTTCTCGAGCAAGGCTTGCTGGTCACACTTTCAACGGATGACCCCGCACTCTTTCATACAGACCTGCTAAATGAATATGCGCTCGCGGAGTCGCTAGGGCTGTGCAGAAAAAGAATGCTCGAGCTCGCGGAAAACAGCATCAACGCAGCATTTCTCCCGCCGATGGATAAGCGCGAATTGCTTGAGAATTTTCGTGGAGCTGCAAAAGCGGTGGGATTGGTATAATCGCGACGATGAAAGCACATGTGTGGGTAATGCTGAAATCCACCGTCCTTGATCCACAGGGACAAACCATCCAACGCGCCCTCGCTTCCCAGGGATTCGCCAATGTCCAGGACGTTAGGCAAGGCAAATTTTTCGTCCTGAATCTCGATGGCGTGGGGCGCGACGAAGCGAAAAGCCAGGTCGATCGAATCGCGAAAGACGTGCTCACTAATCCAGTCATCGAAGAGTTCCGATTCGAAATTCTGGAATAGCCGGCTCCCGCCTCGTTTCTCGCGCTTCACCGAGCTTTGGACAACGAATCGCGGGTGTTCCTCGTCTCATCAAAAGTATGTGCTAACCTGATCGGTGTCGATCGGCCACTGCGCCTGACTCGAAGCAAAGCTCTGGAGCAAATGCGTGTGCGGAATTGTTGGATACATAGGACCTAAGGCTGTCGTCCCACTGATCATTGACGGCCTGCGTCGGCTCGAATACCGCGGGTATGATTCGGCCGGGATCGCCGTCGTCGGGCAGAACGGCAAGCTCGAAATCCGCCGCGCATCCGGAAAGCTGAAGAATCTCGAAGATTTGCTGGGCAAATGTCCGATCGAGGGGGTGTATGGGCTTGGACATACACGCTGGGCCACGCACGGCCGCCCCACTGAAGAGAATGCGCATCCGCACCGCGATTGCACCGGTGAGATTGTCGTCGTCCACAACGGAATTATCGAGAATTACCTCGAGCTGAAGTACCAATTGATCGAGGAAGGGCACAAATTTCAGACCGAAACGGACACCGAAGTCATCGCGCACCTCATCGAGAAATATTCGAAGAACGTCCCGCTCGAGGAAGCGGTACAAAAGACCGTAAGACTTCTCAACGGCGCCTATGCTTTGGTGGCAATGTCCACGCGCGATCCGAACAAGATCGTGGCTGCAAGGCTCGGTCCGCCGGTGGTGATCGGTCTCGGTCAAAATGAGTTTTTTGTGGCGAGCGATATTCCCGCCATCCTGTCACACACGCGCGAGGCTTTCTTCATGGGCGATGGAGAGATTGCGATTCTCACCTTGAAGGGAGTGCGCGTCGTCGATTTCGACAATCGCCCGGTTACGCCAAAGGTCCAGCACATCACCTGGGACCCCATCATGGCGGAAAAGGGCGGATTCAAGCATTTCATGCAGAAAGAAATCTTCGAGCAGCCGCGTGCGGTGCGCGACACGCTGCTCGGACGGATTTCGCAGGAAACCGGGAAGGTCTTCCTCGACGAAATGGACATCACCGAGGACGAATTCCGGAATTTCCGTGAAGTGAAAATAGTCGCGTGCGGAACGAGTTGGCATGCGGCGCTCGCGGGAAAATTCATGATCGAGCGACTGGCGCAGATTCCCGTCGAGGTGGACTACGGCAGCGAATTTCGCTATCGCGATCCGATCATAAACAAAAACACGCTGGTGATCGCCATCAGCCAGTCAGGCGAAACTGCTGATACGCTGGCGGCGCAACGCGAAGCGCGGCAGAAAGACGCGAAGATTTTGGCGATCTGCAACGTGGTCGGCTCGATGCTTACCCGCGAAGCTAACGGCACGATTTATACGCATGCGGGCCCGGAGATCGGGGTGGCCTCAACAAAAGCGTTTACCGGGCAGCTGACTGCCTTGATGCTTATCGCGCTGTATCTCGCTCAGGTACGCGGCAAGCTGACGCCTGCGCTCGCCCAAACGCTGATGCAGGAGTTGACGCGAATCCCCCACAAAATTGAAAGTATCCTGCAGCGTGACTCCGACGTCGAAGAGCTGGCGAAGCAGTTTTTTCGTCACAGCGACTTCCTGTACTTGGGACGCGGTATTCACTATCCGATCGCATTAGAAGGCGCTCTAAAGCTAAAGGAAATTTCGTACATCCATGCCGAAGGCTATCCTGCCGGTGAGATGAAGCACGGTCCGAACGCACTGATCGATGAAAATCTGCCCGTCGTGGTGATCGCCACCCGTGATGAATCTGACGCCGCTTCCATGACCCGCTACGAGAAAACCGTTTCAAACTTGCAGGAAGTGAAAGCACGCGATGGAATCGTGATCACCGTCGTTACCGAAGGCGACCGGCTTGCGCGCGCCTCGTCGGACCACGCGATCGAAATTCCCACGGCGCCGGAATTGCTTTCACCGATTCTTGAAATCATTCCGTTACAGCTTCTTGCGTATCACATCGCCGTGCGCCGCGGCTGCGATGTGGATCAGCCGCGGAATCTCGCGAAGTCCGTCACCGTGGAATAAGCTTCTCGCGCGATGCGCATTTCATTAGAATACTCAAAAGCTGGCAGCTCAAACCGGGTGACGTCTACGACGCTTTCTATCCCAGCACTTTTGTTTCGAAAGTTGCGATCGGCAAGCACAAAGAATTGGGAATTGAGAAAACCAGCGCAACTGTGAATTCAAGACCGGAAAAGCAAAAGGCGAGTGTTGATCTCAACTTCGTTTTCCACCGATTTCCGCAGAGTCCGACTCGCGACTGTCGCGATACTTCCAATCCTCCTTTTTTCTGTCCTCGCAAGGGCATTCGAATCGCCGCAATCGGGCGGTGAGCGGCTGGCCTCGGTCGCAGTAACTGGATCCCACCGCTACAAAAGCCAGGAAATCGCCAAAGCGACCGGGCTGCAAACCGGAAAATCGATCACGCGGGACGAACTCCAACTCGTGGCTGACCGTCTCGCGCGCCTCGGCCTTTTCACCAATGTCCAATATAAGTTTGCGAGCGGTCCGAGCGGTCTGATCGTTGATTTTGAAGTCGCCGACGCTCCCACAATCCCGGTGACGTTCGATAATTTTCCAAAACTCTCCGATGACGATCTCAGCGCCACAATCAAGAACGCCGTGGTGCTTTTTGACGGGACCGCTCCGGAAATCGGGACAATTCTAGCCACCATGTCGAATGCGGTTGAGGAAGTGATCGCCACGCGGGGCTTGCACGCAACGGTGGCGCACTCGGTGGTAACGAGCCCAAGCGGAGGCCACGTGCAGCAGTTCCGAATCGACGGCGATGTTCTTCGGGTTGCCGGCGTTGAATTCTCGGATTCGCTCGCGAAGCGCGACCCGGCGATTCAGCAGGGTCTCTCGCAGCTTATCGGCAAGCCGTTCTCGCGCAGCGCGATCGAATTATTCGAATTCGAGCAAGTTCGCCCAATTTATCTGACGCGCGCTTTTTTGCGCGTGAAGTTCGCTCCGCCGACGGCGCGTTTTGAGGGCGATCCCACGAAGCCGCTCCCGGACAAGGTCTATGTGCTCGCGCCCATCGAGCCAGGCCCCGCATACACGTGGGGCGGAGTCGAATGGAGCGGGAACTCCGTAGTCTCGACAGCTGAGCTCGAAAAGTTCGTTGAATTGAAGGCCGGTGAAGTTGCCGATGGCGTAAGAATGGAAGCCGGGTGGAACCGCGTTCTCGATACGTATGGCGCCCGGGGCTACCTCGATGCGAAACTGACGCCCACTCCGCACTTCGACGACAAGGCGGCACGCGTCTCCTACACCGTGTCCATTTCCGAAGGGCCCCAATACCGGATGGGACAGCTCGTTCTTACTGGGCTCTCACTCGAAGGCGAGCGGAGGATTCGCGCGGCATGGCAAATCCCAAAGGGCGCAGTCTTCAATCGAGGCGCTTACGACGACTTTGTTGTCCACGGCACGAAGGAAGCATTCAGCGGCCTTCCTTTCCATTACGACAAAATCGGGCGCTTCCTGCAAACGGATCCGCAAGCAGGGACGGTCGACGTCTTGCTCGATTTTCAGTAGCCATCTCGAAAGGTTATACTGGCCTGAGTATGGCGAAACATTTAGTCCCAATTGCGCCAGCTGATGCTCGCGTTCATCCGAACGACTTGGCCGCACTCGAAAAAGAGCGCTCGCTGCTGGCCTCACTTCGTGTACTCGATTCCCTGCTAATTGCCTTTTCCGGCGGAGCTGACTCGGCGTATCTGGCATGGGCGGCGCATTCGGTGCTCGGTCGACGCGCGCTTTCGGTCACAGCGCTTTCCGCAAGTTTTTCTCAGCACGATCGCGAGCAAGCAGCTGAATTCGCGCATTCGATGGGTCTTAGACATGAGTTCATCGAAACGCGCGAGTTCGAAAATCCGCAATATGTCGCAAATAATGCCGACCGCTGCTACCACTGTAAGGACGAGCTGTTCGACCGGATGGAATTGCTCGCGCGCGAGCGCGGATTCGGCGCAATCGCGTATGGAATTAATGCCGACGACACGCGCGATTTTCGCCCTGGCCATCGCGCGGCTCACGAACACCGGATTCTGGCGCCGCTGCTCGATGCCGGACTCAGCAAGGCCAAAATTCGGATGCTGTCGCGTAGAGCCGGGCTTTCCACGTGGGACCGGCCAGCCTCGGCATGTCTTTCATCGCGCATTCCTTACGGAGTCGCGGTCACGCCTGAGCTTCTCGCCAAAGTCGAACGTGCCGAAGCGGCTCTGCGTGAGCTTGGCTTCCGCCAATTCCGGGTGCGCGCGCATGGTGAGCTAGCGCGCATTGAATTGGCCCCGGACGAGCTTTCACGCGGTCTTCAGCATGAGATGTCGGAAAAAATCGCGCGAGGTGTGAAATGCGCGGGATTCACATTCGTCACGATTGATCTCGAAGGTTACCGCCGGGGATCTCTCAATTCACTCCTCAAATCAAAAAAGTGACGCTGAGTCGGAGTGCAAGCAGGGATTTTCTTGCAATAGCTCGCCCACTGTGGAACTTCCAGTTGCGCAGTCTCGTATATATCTGATAGGAAGAGTCGCTTGCCGGTAGCGATACTCTCGGAATCTATGGCCCAACGCAAAATAGGAATTTGCCTCAGCCTTGCGGCGCTCGTCGCTAGTGGACTCGCAGGATGTATCGTGGATCGTACTCGTGGCCGCGATACCGGCAGGTCCGGCCCGAGCGTCGTCGCTGACCGCAAATTCGTAGTCACCGGCCCCGTGCGAATCGAATTAACAAACGGTTCCGGAGAGTCACGCGTAACAGTCGGTCCTCCCGGCGAAGTTCAGATCCATGCCGAATTTCGGGCAAAATCGCGGCTTTTTCACGACGGGGAGCGCCGTCTTAATGAAATGGCCTCGAATCCTCCCATTTCGCAGGAAAGCAATTTTATTCGCATCGGCGGTATGAGCGAACATTCGGGCGGCGTCACTGCGAGTTACACAATTACTGTGCCGCCTGATACGGAAATTCATGCCATGTCTGGCTCCGGGGACGTTCAGGTAAGTGGAATTAAAGGACCGGCTAACTTCCTTGTTGGCTCGGGAACGATCACGGCGTCCAATGTCGCTGGCGATGTGCATGTCACTGCGGGCAGCGGGGACATTCGGCTTTCTGAAATTCGCGGACAGGTAGAATCCACTGCCGGATCCGGAGATATCCAGCTCGCTGAAATTCACGGCGACATTCGCGCACAAACGGGCTCTGGCGACATCAAAATTACGAAACCAACAGGTTCCGTCGAGGCAAACTCGGGCAGCGGCAACATCTCGCTCAGCGGGATATCCGCCGATCTTCGGGTACACACGAGCTCGGGCGAAGTCACGGTCGAGGGCAATCCGCAAACCAATACCTACTGGGAAATCCACACCTCATCAGGCACGGTGACGCTTCGCGTTCCGCCTAACGCGAATTTCCGGCTCTACGCGCGCACCAGTTCCGGCGGCATCGATACGCAGATCCCGATCACCATGGAAGGAACCGCAGGAAAGCACGAGTTGCGTGCGCGGATCGGCGATGGCAAAGCGCGCGTCGAAATCGAGACCAGCTCCGGCAAAATTCGTCTCCACTAATCGCGCCTGCAGCGCCTGAAACCGCCTCTATTTTATGGTTCCGCGCTAGAATGATTCATAGATGCGAGCCGTCCATCTCATTGCATGTGGTTGCGCGTTTTTTGCGGCCACCACCAGTGTTCGTGCGCAGATTTCGACATCGAAACCGTCCGCATCGAAATCAGTAGCGAATTCGGATGGGAAACGCGATTCGGATGCCGAAGCAGAGTTGCAAAAGGCTCTCAACTCTGCCGGAAACGACCGCGCCGCGCTGGTTCGCAATCTAAAAGATTACTTGCGGCGATTCCCGGAAGCGCCGCGCCGAGCTGCGATCGATCGCGCACTCGTGGAAGCGTGCCAGCAGCTTCGCGACGACGATTGCGCCCTCGACTATTCCGAACAACTCATCGCCGAACACCCCGAAGATTCCGAGATGATGCTGCTCGCGGTCTCGATTCTCCAGCGAAAGCATGACGATGCCAGCCTCACTCGCGCCGGTGGGTACGTGTCTCGTGTACTCGATCGGATTCAAAAGTCCACGCCCAACGAACGCCCGGAGCGAGTGTCGCTCAAGGAATGGCAGGATCATCGCGATACGATTCTAAGTCAGCTGTATGCGCTGCGCGGCCAAATTGAAAGGTCTCAGCATACATATGATGCCGCGATCAAAGACCTGCAGATGAGCTACGCGCTTCGCGCGAACGCCGTCGCCGCGGAAACGCTCGGCGAAATCGCGGAAATTCAGAAGGATCTGGGCCGCGCCATCCAGGAGTATTCTCTCGCCTTTGTGCTGCCGGAATCAGGACCCGCCGGAAAAGTGGATCGCAGCGAGATCCGGCTGAAGCTCGGGAATGTATGGAAGCAAACGCACGGAAGCGAGCAAGGTCTCGGCGAGCAGATTCTCACAACCTACGATTACCTAAGACCGGGCGCTGCCAGCGACAGTCCCGCCGCTCGGAATTCCAGCGCGCAAGATCTGTATTCGTTTGTGCTCCGCCGTCTCGACAACACTCCCCTATTCGTCGCGCCTTACAGAGGAAAGACAATTGTGATGAGCTTCTGGGCCACTTGGTGTACGCCCTGTCATATCCTCGAACCGATTTTTGACCAGATCGCGAAGAATTACTCCGGTGACCCGAACCTGTTCTTCTTTTCAATCAACACAGATGACGACCAAACGCTGGTCGCCCCGTTTGTCACCCGCGAGAAATGGACGGTTCCCGTCGCTTTCGCGGATGGATTAGACGAATTTCTGAAGGTGGAGACGCTGCCGACTGTGCTGATCATCGACCGCAAAGGAAAAATCATTTATCGCGTGGGCGGTTTTACACCAGACACCTTTTCGGAAGAATTAACGACCGCGATTCAGGCCGCTCTGACCCCGCCCGCAAAATAAGTCTGTCGGCGCGCGATTTACTGCCTGGGGGAAACAGGGCGCATACCCTGGCGCTGTGCCGCTTGAATCGCCGCCTTGATCGTGTTCACGTGAATGCTGACGGTATCTTCCACCTTGCGCGCATACCCGCCCGCCAGCGTGACGGCCGTTGGAACTTGGTTTCGTTGCGCATAACCCATCACAAGCGCGTCGCGCCGCGCCAGGCCGTCCATCGTCAGTGCTAATCCTCCAAGTTGATCTTCCCGGTAGGGATCCGCGCCCGCCACGTAAAAAAGCAGCTGCGGAGAGAACTCATTGAAGGAGCGATGCAAATATTTTTCGAGGATCGCCAGGTAATCCGCATCGCCGACCCCGTCGGGAAGATTTACATCCACTGTTGAAGGCGGTTTTGGATAAGGGTAGTTGTGTTCCTGATGGATCGACAGCGTAAAGACCGTCTCGTCGCCTCCGAAAATGGCCGCCGTACCGTTCCCTTGATGCACGTCGGTATCCACCACCATCGCTCGTTCGATCGCACCGTCAGCTTGCATCTTCCGGATCGCCACGGCGACATCATGAATCACGCAGAATCCTTCGCCATGATCGGGATACGCATGATGAAAACCGCCGCCAATATTCGCGGAAAAGCTATCTTCGATAGCCCGCCGCGTTGCCAGAATCGAACCGCCCGCAGCGAGCCAGCATGCCTCGATCAGCTCCTCGGAATAAGGCACTTCCATGCGTATCACTTCCGCACGCGTCAACGAACCGGTCTTGAGCTTGTAGACATAGTCCTGCGAATGGACGCGCAGAATGTCCTCATCGCTCGCCGGCGTGGGCTTCAGAAAGTCCTCCGAGGCGGCGATGCGATCTTGTAGGAGTCTTTCGTAGACGAGTCGGTATTTCTGAGAAGGGAAAACATGCGCTCCAAGATTCAGATCATACCGGTCATCGTAAATGAGCTTGAGCGGCAGCACGCTGCCAGCCTATCGCTTAACTTTTCGAAACGCAAACTTGTGCGGCTAGCGGTCACAAAATCCTGCGAATGAGTGCAGCATCCACCGGAACCTGTGCTAACCTATCGCCGATGCAACGTGCTCAGGCTATTCTATTAGTCCTTGTTCTATTCGCGGCGCCACTCTCCTTACTCGCACGCGCCTCGTCAGGACTGGGCAGCGCATGCGACGGCCTCTGTTGCTTGCGGCACGGGGCGCATGCTGGTCACGCGCCAGACTCGCAAGAAAGCCGCATGGCCTGTCACCATGGCGAAGCGGGCCACGCGATGTACTGTTCTATGAAAGCGGGCTATTACATGATGGACTTTGGGTTCCTCGCGCCGCTGGCTCCGACAACCCCGTCGTCATCGGTGAGCTTGGTATTGCCGCTTCCTGCTCGCGCCGCAATTGCGAAATTTATTGATTCACTGCCTTCTGGGTTTTTCGCCGCACCGTTCGAACCTCCGCGCAGTTAAGCGCCTTTCCGCCGCTTTACGAAATCCAATAACTCGTGCGGAGGTTTTTATGCAGAAGCGTGTCAGAAGCTTCGGGCTCTTTCTGTTTGTGTTGTATTTGTTGATGTTCGTCCCCCTGATGCGGGCGACGATTTTCGGGAGCATTCGTGGCGTCGTTCACGATCCGCAGCACCGGCCGATTGGGGGCGTGGAGGTGACACTGAAATCCGCCACATCCGCCTGGTCCCAAACCGTGCAAACGGAACCGGACGGCTCCTTTTCGTTTTCGGCGGTGCCGCTCGGCGACTACCTGGTGACTGTAACCAAGAGCGGCTTTGCGAACGAGAACGAAAAGCTCACGTTGAATTCGGACTCCTCGCCGGTTCTCCACTTTCAGCTCAAGATTGCCGCCGTAAGTCAGACCGCCACGGTCTCTGCGGAAGCGCAGGAAGAAGCGGTCAACATCGATTCCGTCACTCCGACAACTCTCGTTAATCGCAATGACATCGCCCTAACGCCCGGCGCCGATCGCTCCAACAGCCTGCAAATGATTACGGATTACGTTCCGGGCTCATATTTCACTCACGATCAACTTCACGTTCGCGGCGGCCATCAGGTGAGCTGGCTGATTGACGGAGTGCCGATCCCTAATACAAGTATCGCGAGCAATCTCGGGCCCCAAATCGACCCAAAAGACATCGGTTACCTCGAAGTGCAGCGTGGCAGCTATTCTGCAGATTACGGCGACCGGACCTATGGCGTCTTCAACGTGGTTCCTCGCTCCGGATTCGAGCGCGATAATGAAGGGGAACTGGTTACGACATTCGGAAATTGGTATCAAACAAACGACCAGGTAAATTTTGGCGGCCACACACAAAAATTTGCCTACTACGCGAGCCTCAATGGCAACCGCAGCAATTTAGGCCTGCAGACTCCAATCGGCCAGGTATTTCACGATGCCGAAAACGGCTACGGGGGATTCGGCACTTTTCTGTACAATCTCGACGCTAAGGATCAATTCCGGCTGGTAACGCAGCTCAGGAAAGATTATTACCAAATTCCTATCGATCCAGTCCCGAATCCGGCTTTCGACAGCAGTGGACTTCGCGACGGCCAGCATGAAACGGATGGCTTCGTAGCTTTCTCCTGGGTGCATACAATTAATCCCAACTTGCTTCTCACCGTTTCTCCCTTCTACCACCGCAATACAGCGAACTACGATGCGAATCCTAACGATACGCCACAGGCCGCAACCGACAACCGCACGTCAAACTATGTTGGTGCGCAATCTGAATTAACCGCCAATTTTGCGCGCAATAACATTCAGGTTGGCTTTTATGGGTTTAAGCAGTACGACAATGAATTTTTCAATCTGATTTTTAACGATGGCTCTGGAAACCCCCCGATCACTGATCGCGAAAGTCCTTCTGGTGGCCAGATCGCGGAATTTATTGATGACCGCTTCAACGCCACGTCATGGCTCACACTGATCGCCGGAATTCGCCCCACGCATTTTGTCGGCACAACATTTGCCGATCCGACCGTGCACCAGGTCGTCGAAGACACGATCAATCCTCGGTTCGGCGTTGCCGTCAGAATTCCCCGCATCAATTGGGCCTTCCGCGCATTCTACGGCCACTATTACCAGGCTCCTCCGCTGAATTCGTTGACGGGACCATTGCTTCAAGCCATTCAGAACGGTGATCAGTTGTCGTTCTCCCCGCTCCATGGCGAGCGCGATGAGGAACATCAATTCGGCGTGACAATTCCTTTCCGTGGCTGGACGCTAGACGCGGACAATTTCCAAACGCGAGCGAATAATTTTTTCGACCACAATAATATAGGCGAGTCCAACATCTTCATCCCCGTCACCATCGACGGCGCATTGATTCGCGGATGGGAATTAACCCTATCCTCCCCGCGCGTATGGCGCCGAGGCCGTTTTCACTTGGCGTACTCGAATCAAGTGGCAAATGCTCGCGGCGCTGTTACCGGTGGACTGATCTGTTTTCCGCCGACGAATCCAAGCTGTCAGCCCGCCCCCGGGTACGTTCCACTGGATCATGATCAGCGCAACACCCTAAACCTGGGGTTCAATGCAAATCTTCCGTGGAACTCGTTCGCTTCGACGAACGTGTATTATGGATCGGGATTCACAAACGGAATGCCGAACGCGGAATTTCCGGGAAGCCATCTTCCGCAGCACACCACATTCGATCTCTCCCTTGGCAAAACGTTTGCCGAGAAATACTCTGTTTCCGTCACCGCTCTGAATGTGACAAATCGGCGCGTCCTGCTGGACAATAGCTTGACGTTCGGAGGGTTTCATTTCAATGATCCGCGGGAAATCTATGTTGAAGTGCGATACCGGTTTCACTACTAGCAGACTGTCGCTCGGCCCGGTAAGCGATCGGATGACCATCGAAGAAGGAGCTAAGCGTTGCGCATCATCGCTCCACTCGCGATCCTAGCGGCCATTTTCGCGCTCCTCCTCGGCTGGCTCACCTTCACCGGGATGAGCGCGCGGACACCTCCCGGCTCGTTCGAAACCTTCCTCGGTCGTACGGTACAAAGGCTCGCAATTCCCGAGTCGGCGGCGAAAAATCCCATGCAATCCACCCCCGAAGCCCTGGTGGAAGCGCGGCGGCACTTCGCCGATCATTGCGCGAGTTGCCATGCGAACGATGGCAGCGGAAAAACCGAGATCGGTCAAAACCTTTATCCCCGAGTGCCGGACATGCGCCTGACGGCGACTCAGAATCTGACTGACGGCGAGCTGTACTACATCATCGAGAACGGCATCCGGTTCACCGGTATGCCCGCTTGGGGAGCCGGCGGCCCGAACGACCACGAAACCTGGCATCTGGTCCTCTTCATCCGCCACTTGCCGCATCTAACTCAAGAGGACCTCGATGACATGGAGAACCATAATCCCCGCAGCCCCGCGGACATCAAGGAAGAACAGCTGGAAGAAGAGTTTTTGAATGGGCACTAAACAGAACGAAATTCAGTATCATCCTGAGGAGGATCTTGTTGACTAGAATATTCGCACTACTCGCAATCGTTTCGCTCGCTACCATCGCGTTTGCTCACGGCACGGACAAGCACGTGCTCGGCACGGTGACGAAAATTACGGACACCGAGATTACAGTCGAAACCCAAACCAAAGACGTGCAGGTCGTGAAGATCGCGCCCGACACTTCGTTCGTGAAGAGCGGCGCGAGCGCCAGCCTAAAAGACTTGAAAGTGGGTGACCGCGTGGTGATTCACGCCAAGCCGGTAGGAAGCGACCTAATCGCGCACGAAGTGCGCTTCGGAAAACAAGTGCCTGCGGCTGCTGGAAATTCAGCAGCAAAACCGCAATAGCAGCAGCCAGCTCGTCAGCAGCAGCGACTCCAGAATTCCGGTTTTCAATTTTCGCGGGCGAGAATGAAATCAGGAACAGCAAGGAGCGCCCGGCGGTAATCCGACTCGGGCAATTCAGCCAACGCATCTTTCGCGCGCGCTACATACTCGTGCGCGAGATTCGCCGCGCGCTCGAGCGAGCCGCTTTCGCGCACCAGCCGCGTGATCTGTTCCGGGCTAACACTCACGAAGCCTCGCTCTTCGAGCACTTTTGCGACAAGGCGTCGCCCGCTCCCGCCGTTTCCGTCGCGCCCGTTCCCGTCGTCGGTTCGCGCCGCTTCCGCGCTAAGCGCGAAAATCAGCGGCAGCGTGACCTTCCCTTCCTTCAAATCGCTCAGCACGGGCTTACCAAGCTGCTCGGGCGAAGCCGTGAAATCCAGCAGGTCATCCACAAGCTGAAACGCTAATCCCGCATTTCGTCCGTATTCGCCAAGCGCGTCCTCCACGGTCTTGGGTTGCCGGCCGAGAATCGCTCCAAGCCGTGCACAACCGCTGAATAAGCACGCCGTCTTGCGATAAGCGAGCTCGGTCGCTTCCGCCTCCCTCAAATCGATCTGGCCGAGCCGCGTCAACTGCAGCAGCTCCCCTTCCACCATACTCTGAGTGAGATCGATCAGAATGTCGAGGATTGCAAAATTTCGCTCGCGCAGCGCCATCTCGAACGACTGCATATATAGCCAGTCGCCCGCGAGCACGCTCATGTGATTTCCCCACCGGGCATTCGCGCTCGGACGGCCCCGCCGCGTGTTCGCGCCGTCAATCACATCATCATGGATCAAAGTCGCGTTATGGATTAGCTCAACAACTGCGCCCAACCGAATCGCGCTAGGCCCGCGATAGCCCGAAGCCCCAGCAGCTAGCAGAAGCAGTGCCGGACGAAGCCGCTTACCGCCGCCTTCGCGCAGGTAGCTCGAAATCTCGCAGACCGGCTCGATGGCCGCCGCATTCTGCCCGGCAATCTCCCGTTCGACGAGCGCGAGATCATCGCGAACCAGCTCGAAGATTTCTTTCACGGTCTGGACGGCGAAGCCCATCGCTGATTTTTATCCTTCGCGCGCTGTTTGGCCACGCGCGTCGAGCCGGAAAAAGCGCCGAAAATTCGCGGCAGTAACCGCCGCAATCTCTTCGCCCGGCAAGTCTCTCACATTCCCCAACGCTCGCGCTACCTCCACCACATTGGCGGGCTCATTTCGCTTGCCGCGGCGTCCCTCAGGCGGCAGAAATGGCGAATCGGTTTCCGTGAGCAACCGCTCAATCGGAATTGCCTTCGCGATATCGCGCAAGTGCTGCATTTTTTTGTAGGTCACATTGCCGGCGAATGAAATCATGAACCCCATGTCGAGCCCGCGCTTCGCATCGTCGAACGTTCCCGTGAAGCAGTGGAGAATTCCGCCGAGCCCGCTCGAGCGCCAGTCCTGCTCGATCATTTCCAGGCAATCGCCCCACGCATCGCGGCAGTGAATCACGATTGGCAGCTTTGCGGCGCGCGCCTGTCCAAGCTGGCGGCGAAACACCTGCTGCTGCACGTCCCGCGGCGAATGATCGTAATAATAGTCGAGGCCCATTTCGCCCCAGGCGATCACCCTCGGATGCTTCGCCAACTCGTCGAGCCTCTCGAAATGTTCCTCGGTCGCAAGCTTCGCTTCGTGCGGATGAATTCCCACCGTCGCGTAAATCCACTCGTGCTGCTCGGCAAACGGTATCGCCGCATTCAGTCGGTCAGGGCCCGTTCCGCTGCCGATGGCCAGCAGGGTCTCGACTCCCGCCGCACGCGCGCGTTCGAGCATCGCGTCGCGGTCTTCGTCAAATTGCGGAAATTCAAGATGCGCGTGTGAGTCGACGATTTGCAAAGCTAGGTCCCTCTCGCGCGCGCTATTTCACCTTCGCGCCGGCGGGAATGTCTTCAGCGAAGGTGACGAGCACCGGTTTGCCGTCTGCGCCATCTGAGGCGGCGAGGAGCATACCATTCGATTCCTGTCCGCGCATTTTTCGGGGCGCGAGATTCGTCACCACCACGACCTTGCGGCCCACGAGCTGCTCGGGCGCATAGGCCAGCGCGATGCCGGCAAGCACCTGTCGCACTTCATCGCCGATATCGACCATCACTTTGAGCAGCTTATCCGCTCCTTGGATCTTCTCTGCAGATTTCACCACTCCGACTCGCAGCTCAACTTTGGCGAAATCATCGATCGTGATTTTCGCGCCCGTCGCTGGAGCTGCCGCAGCGCCCACTCCAGCCGGCGTGGTGCCACCCGCTGGCGTAGAACTCGTCGCTGCAGGTGCCGTGCTACCCGGATTTCGAATTTCTTGTTCCATGGCCTCGATCCTCTCCATTGCTTCGTTTTTTTCTACGCGCGGAAACACCGCCTCCGGCTTTCCAATTCGCTTCCCCGGCTTCAGCCCACCCCACTGCAACTGATCGATTCGAACGTCGCCGAGCTTCCCCGGCTGTCCGAGCTGTTCCCATATTTTTTGCGTAGCATCCGGAATCACCGGGTGCGCCAGTATCGCAACAATTCGCAACGCCTCAGCAGCGCGATAGAGAACGGCCTGTAAGTCGAACAGTCGTGCCGAATCGGCTGCCAACGTCCAAGGCTTGGCCGAACTAAGGTATAGATCGGTCTGCGCTATAAGGAACCACACTTCCATGATGGCGGCGGCAAAGTCGAAACTTTCAAAGGCGGATGTAGCGCGATTTATGATTCCTTCCGCGCGCCCTTGAAGGACGACCCCCATGTCCTTTTCATTCCATACTCCCGAAGGGTCATCCAGTTGCGCTTCGATCTCGGGGACAATGCCGCCGAAATACTGGTGAATCATTGTCAGCGTGCGATTGGCGAGATTGCCAAGGCCATTGGCTAAGTCCGCGTTGTAGCGCGTAATCAGCGCGTCGCGCGAAAAATTTCCGTCCTGCCCAAAAACGACCTCGCGCAACAGGTAGTAACGAAGCGCATCGTTGCCCAGCGCTTTCACGATCGGCTCAGGGTACGCAACGTTCCCCTTCGATTTGCTCATCTTCTCCTGCTCGAAGAGCAACCACCCATGCGCGACAATCTGCCTTGGCAATGGCATGCCAGCAGCCATCAGAAATGCCGGCCAATAGACCGCGTGGAAACGGATAATCTCTTTGCCCATCGCGTGAATGTCCGCAGGCCAATATCGGAAATCCGGCCCGTCGTGCTCGCCGTCAACAAAACCGATCCCGCTCATGTAACTCGTCAGCGCGTCGTACCAAACGTAAAACACGTGCTCGGGATCGTCCGGCCACGGAATTCCCCACTTGATCGATTTGCGGCTGATCGAAAGATCCTTCAGGCCGCCCTCGACGAAGCTTTTCACTTCGTTGAACCGGAAATCTGGATGAACGAATTGCGGATTCTTGGCGTAGAGCTCGAGCAGCCTGTCCTGGTAAGCCGAAAGGCGGAAAAAATAATTGTCCTCTGAGACAAGCTCTCCCGGGCGCCCGCAGTTGGGACAGTCGGCTGGCTCAGGCGTGTCGCTGATGTAGAGATTGTCGTAAATGCAGTACCGGCCCTCGTACCTCCGCTTAAAAATTGAACGCTCTTCTGCCGGTAATCCTTTGTCTCGCGCCAGCGTGCGGCGAATCAGATTCTGGACGGCTCGCGCATGCCGCGTTTCTGTCGTGCGAATGAAATGCGTGTATTGAATGCCAAGCAGTTTCCAAAGCTCGAGAAATATCTTCTGGTTGCGGTCGACAAGCTCGGCCGGCGAGATGCCGGCTTTTTCCGCGGCGCGCTCGATATTCACGCCATGCTCGTCGGTACCCGTGAGATATGCAACGTCATAGCCACACATCCGCTTGTAGCGCGCGATCACGTCGCACACGATCGTGGTGTACGCCGAACCGACGTGAGGCCGCGAATTCGCGTAGTAGATCGGCGTCGTGAGATAGAACTTCTTCTTTTCCGGAGGATTGGGCATCGGCTATTTGCGATTTTCCCCACGCTTCTGAAATTCAAACGACGCTGCTGCGATCACCTGCTTCAGCGGAACGCCGCGCTCAACCGCGATGCGCTGGCAATCTTCGTACTCCGGCGTGGCATTGAGAATCGTCCCGTTCATGCGCGAAACTTTCATGCGTACCGAGCCCAGCGGCGTTTCGACTGGAACGAACTCGCGATTGAGAGTTTTCCGCCGCACGTCATACGTGCGAACGCCAATCGTCGTGGTCTCACTGAAAATCAGATCGATCAGCCTCGTCACGTTCTCAGGCTCGCTCAAAAGTGTGACGAGCTGGCCCGGGCGATTTTTTTTCATCTGCACGGCCGTCGAGAAAACGTCGAGCGCCCCGGCCGCCAGTGCTCGCTCGGCGAAGTAGCCGTAAATCTGCGGGTTCATGTCGTCGAGGTTGGCCTCGATCACGGTGACCGGCGAATCCCACCGCTCACTCGCCTCGGATTCCCTTGCATCCCTTGAATCGCCAATCAGCATCCGCAGCAGGTTGGCTTTCTCTTTCAGATCAGCTGAGCCTGCGCCGTAGCCAATCGTGCGCAGCGTCATCAACGGAATTTCCGCATAGCGCGTCGCAAGCGTGGTGGCGATTGCTGCGCCCGTTGGGGTGACGAGCTCCCGCTCGATTCCGCTTGAATACGTCGGCGCGCCACGAAGAAGTTCGGCGGTGGCCGGGGCCGGCACGGGGAGCACGCCGTGCGCGGTCTTTACCTGTCCCGCACCAACATCGAATCGCGAACACGCGAATTCGTCGATCCCCAGCAGCTCGAAGCCGATTGCCGAACCGACAATGTCAACGATCGAGTCCACGGCCCCCACTTCGTGGAAATGAACCTTCTCGATTTCGATGTTGTGAACCTTTGCTTCGGCAGCCGCAAGGCGTTCGAAGATTCTTTGTGCCCGGTCGGCGGCTCGCGGTGCGAGATGGGCCTCATCGATGCGTTTCAAAATAATCGAAAGGCCGCGGTGGTGATGTTCTTCCTTCGACGTGACCTTCACGTGCGTGGCAAAAATTGCTCCGCGCTGTACTTTCTCGGCCGAGATGCTCCAATTCTCGAGTCCGAGTTTGCGCAGTTCCGATTCGATTTGGCGCAGGTCTGCGCCCGCATCCACAAGGGCGGAAAGCACCATGTCCCCGCTGATGCCCGAAAAACAGTCGAAATAGGCGATACGCATGTCTTTCATGTGTGCACTGGCGAAATCTTCGCGGCAAGGCGAAAAAACGATACTAGTCTGCCCTCTAAGTCGTGTCAAATCCGCCTGCTACGCGGTCCAGCGCCGGCACATCTTTTCATCCTAATCGGAGTCAGAACAGCAGCGCCGGTCGATTCCAACTTTTCTGGCATCTCCCTCATCTCGCTTGACATTCGGTTACCCTTGAGTTAACATGTGGGTTGAAAGGGTTTACGGCCAAGACGAATGAGCGAGGAGCAAGACGCCCCGCGATTCCGGGCCCACGCTCCCAGGAGCGTGGGCGAAACAAGACCCCTAAAACCCGCCAAATTTCTAATCGCAAATCTGGAATTAGAATTCCACGTAAGTCCCATAAGAATCAGCAAACTAAAATTTTCTAATCGCAAAAAAATTGCGATTTCCATTTCCACTTATAAAATTCTGGAGGCACCGCCAGCCCGAGTCCGCTCCCGCTTTGACGCCCTCCGCCGCATTCCCTATAATCGCGGGATTCTTTCAGCGCGTTGGCGCGCTCGTAGGAGGTTTGTGTACAAAGTTGTCGATGACCGGATCCGGAAAGCGCTGCGCCACCATATCCATGAGCGTTACAAGACGGACGTGCCGATTGCGACTGAGCGGCCTCCGAAGCTGGCGATGGGCGAAGCGGCATCTCCAGTGTGCTTCGAGCTGGCCAAGCGCCTAAAGAAGCCCCCGCGGGCGCTGGCGCAGGAAATTGCAAATTCGCTGAAGCCAATTCCCGGCGTGACGCGAGTGGAAGTGGCGGGCGGCGGTTATTTGAATTTCTTTTTTGACCGGGCAGAATTTTTTCGAGGGGCGCTCGAGGAGTCCACGCAGAAGCGGACGGCGGCGAACGCCGATGCACAAAAGACCATCGTCGAGCACACTGCGATCAATCCAAACAAAGCGGCGCACATCGGGCACCTGCGCAACGCGGTGCTGGGCGACACCTTTGTGCGGCTGCTGCGGCACGCCGGACGGCGCGTCGAGATTCAGAATTACATCGACAACACCGGGGTGCAGGTTGCGGACGTGGTTCTCGGATTCTTGCATCTCGAAAAACAATCCGTTGATGACGTGCGCGCCCTCACTCTCGCGCCGAAATTCGATTATGTCTGTTGGGATCTGTACACGCGTGTGACGCAATTTCTCGCGGAAGATAAATCGCGTCTCGAGCTGCGCGCGCACACGCTGAAGGAAATCGAAGAGGGCCAGGGGGAAGCCGCGCAAATGGCCGAACTGGTTGCGACGGCAATCGTGCACCGCCATCTCGAAACCCTCGACCGGCTGGGAATCGATTACGACCTGCTGACGCAGGAAAGCGAAATTCTGCACCTGAAATTCTGGGACGCCGCCTTCGATATGCTGAAAAAGAGCGGTGCGATTCAACTGGCGACGACAGGAAAAAATGCAGGCTGCTGGGTGATGCAGCTCCCGTCGGACCGCGAAACAAAAGAGACCCAACCAGAAACAGAGGACGAGCCGGCTGAGCAGGCCGAGGCAAAGATCATCGTGCGATCGAACGGCACGGTGACGTACGTGGGAAAAGACATCGCGTACCACCTATGGAAGTTCGGCCTGCTCGACCGCGATTTTCACTACCAGCGGTTCCACACGCATCCGGACGGCCATGAAGCATGGGTGACGTCGAGCGACCGCAGCGATGCGGGCGCGCCGCACTTCGGCCAAGCGCAGGAAGTATTCAACGTAGTGGACTCGCGGCAGGCGTATCCCCAGCAAGTGGTAGCGGCGGGACTGCGCGCCCTCGGATACACGGAGCAGGCGGATCATCTGAAACATTTCGCCTACAACGTAGTGGCTCTGACGCCGCGGTGCGCGCGCGAAATGGGCTACGAGATTCCAGAGGAGGATGCGAAGAAGCCATACGTCGAGGTGAGCGGTCGCAAGGGGCAGGGCGTTAAGGCAGACGATCTGCTCGACCGCCTGGAACAAAGCGCGCAAGCGGAAGTCGATGCGCGGCACGCTGACGAGCCGGAAGCGGAGCGAAAAGCGATCGCGCACGCCGTAGCAGTCGGAGCGCTGCGATATTTTTTGCTTCGGTTCACGCGCTCAACGGTAATCGCCTTCGATTTCAAAGATGCTCTAAGTTTCGAGGGCGAAACAGGCCCCTACGTGCAGTACGCGGTGGTGCGCATTAACGGAATCATGCAAAAGGTCGTGCAGCAATTCGGTTCACCACCTTCAGCGCTGGACAGCGGTGGTGAAGGTATCGTGGCTCATCGCTTTGAGCCCGCGATTCTTGCGGCGGCCGCCGGCGACGATCTCTGGGAACTCTTGCTGCTGGCAGGGTCGCAGGATGCGCATGCCGAACAGGCCGTCTCGGCGCAAGAGCCTGCTTTCGTGGCGCGCTACGCGTTTGAGCTCGCGCAAGCGTTCAACGCGTTTTACCACAAGCATCACATTTTATCGGAGGAAGACGAAGTGAAGCGGTCATTCTTGATGCTGCTGACGATATTCGTCCGCGACAAGTTAGTCGCCGCGCTCGGCCTGATGGGAATCGTGGCGCCCGAAAAGATGTAACCATGCGAACGCCCGCCGCTTTACTAGAGCTTCATGGCGAAATCGACGATCGAGCGGATCGCGACGCCGGTCGGCCCTTTGGCCAGCCACGGACGGCCTTCGTCGACCCAGCACGTCGCGGCTATGTCGAGGTGGATCCAAGGGGTGTCCTCGGCGAATTCTTTTATGAACCACGCGCCGGTGATCGCGCCGCCGCCTTTGCCGCTGCCGGTGTTGCGAATATCCGCGATGTTGCTTTTGATCATTTCCTGATATTCGTCGTCGATGGGCATCGGCCACATTTTTTCGCCCGCCGATTTCGCGCTTTCGAGAAACTGATCGAGATACTCGCGCGGCGTGCCAAACGCGCCGACGTGAACGTTGGCAAGGGCAACCTGAATCGCGCCCGTGAGCGTGGCAGCGTCAATGATGTGCGTAACGCCAAGTTTTTTCGCGTAGGTAAGGCCGTCGGCAAGAACCATGCGGCCTTCGGCGTCCGTGTTGATCACTTCGATTGTTTTCCCCGACATGGCCACCTGAACGTCTCCCGGTTTTTGCGCGCGGCCGCCGGGCATGTTCTCGGTTGCAGGAATCACGGCGATCACGGACACGGCTGGCTTCAGCAGCGCTATCGCGCGCATCGCACCGAGCATGGTGGCGCCACCGCCCATGTCGTACTTCATTTTTTCCATGTTGTCGGCCGGCTTGATGGAAATGCCGCCTGTATCAAAGGTGACGGCTTTGCCGACAAGTCCAAGAACCGGAGCGCCCGGGCGCGGGGTTTGCGGTTCGTACCGCAAAACAATCACGCGCGGCGGCTCGACGCTTCCCTGCGCCACCCCCAGCAAGGCGCCCATTTTCAGCTCGGTGATTTTGCGATCGTCGAGGATTTCAACGCCGAGGCCAACTTCATTGGCCATCGCTTCGGCGCGGGCAGCGAGCATGCGCGGCGTGAGGCGGTTGGAAGGTTCGTTGATGAGATCACGCGCAAAATTTTGCGATTCGGCGATGATGCGCCCACGCTCGATCGCATCGTTTACTCCGGAGAGCGAGCCGTTATCGAATCCGGCCAGCGAGACGGATTGAATCTCCTTGTTCTTTTTCTCCGAGCGGTATTTGTCGGATTCGAAATCGGCAACAAGAAGGCCTTCGGTAATGGCTTGCGCGGCAGCGGGGCTGCGTTCGTCCTCGCGCGTGAGAAAGACGAACTTCTTCACTCCGCGGGATTTCAAATGGCGCAGCGCGGCGCCGGCGATTTTGCGAAGGTCGCCGACCACGAATTTCGAAGGCTTCCCCGCCCCGACAAGGAGCAAGCGTTTCGCGTCCATGCCTTCGGGAAAATGTAAGAGTACGGTTTCGAGCGCCTTGCCCGTGATTTCGCCGCTCGCAACGAGAGTTGCGAGACCGCCCGTCATGCCGCGGTCGATTTCGGCGAGAACGCCGTCAAGTTTGTTGTCGCCTTCAAAGACGTACGTGACGAGTGCATCGGCCTGAATTGAAGAGTACGGCTGGGAGTCAAGCTGGATCTGCATGGGTTCCTTTCGATTTTATCGTTGATTTTATCGGCGGCGAGAGCGGCTGATCGCTTCGCTGGCTTCACGTTTGGCTTCTTTTTGTTTTTCTGATTCGCGGCGGTCGTGGAATTTCTTACCTTTGCCGACCGCGAGCTCGCATTTCGCCATCCCGTCCCGGAAATAAAACTTCAGCGGGACGATGGTCATGCCCTTTTGTTGAATCTGAACCTGGAGCTTATCGATTTCGCGCCGGTTCAGGAGAAGCTTGCGCTTGCGGAGCGGGTCATGATTCCGGGAACCGCCCGGCAGATATTCGGGAATGTGAGAGTTCACGAGCCACGCCTCGCTGCCGCGAATCTCGGCGAACGCATCTCGCAGAGCGGCCTTGCCTTCACGAAGGGTTTTCACTTCGGTTCCCAGGAGCACCAGACCCGCCTCGAACCTATCGCCAAGAGTGTAGTTATACGAGGCGGTGCGGTTCTGGGCGACGATCTTAACGCCTTCGTATTGCTGTTTTTTCTCCGCCGATTTCATGAATCGATTATGATAGCTGCCAGGTCGGACAACTCGCAAGTCGCAGATTTGCCCCCAGTTCGAAGCCGTTTTGATTTACCCCGCGTTCGCAGCAGAAAGCGCGATGGGGGTATTAGTTTGTGAGTACGCAACACTTGGATTTGTTGCTGCATCACAGAGCGGGTGCTAGACTTCCGGGGACCTGAGACAGCCGATTTGGGAGGGCGTTTTTGCTTTGTAAAGACGGACTAATATCTTCAACGCGCGCACCGGCTTCCGGCCACGGGACTGCCGGCCATTCTCGCACTCGCTTTCAAATCCTCAGCTTAGGGGTATCGCTGACCGTCGCGGCGGCTCTGCTGGTGGGGTGCCCGAAATCAAACTCTGACTTTCAAACGGGAAAGAAGGCCGAGGCGGTGCAGGACTACGACACGGCGCTGGTGTACTACGAGCGAGCGCTGCGGTCTGACCCCACGAACGCGGAATATAAGCTCCGCGCGTCGCAGATGCGGTTCGAGGATGGTCAATTCCACATCCGACAGGGACGAGCGGCAGAGCAAAAGGGCGACCTGCAACGGGCGCTGATTGAGTTCGAAAAGGCGCAGGCGGTTGACCCCTCGAGTTCGATTGCGGACCAAGAGGTGAGGCGGACCCTCGAGAAGATCGCCGCACAGAACGCAGCGGAAGCTCCCAAGTCGATGAATTTGAATCCGCAAGACGAGGGGATGCTATCGGAACCTCCCGAACTCAAGCCTCTTTCGCGCGAACCCATTAATTTGAAAATGACGAATGACACGCGCGTCGTGTACGAGACGATCGCCAAGCTCGCGGGACTCAGCGTGATATTCGATCCCGACTTTACCTCGCGGCGAATTACGGCTGAGCTGCCGAATGTAACACTCGAGCAGGCGCTGGATGCGGTGGCGCTCGAAAGCAAATCGTTCTGGAAACCGGTGACGCCAAGCGTGATCTTCGTCGCGCCGGACAATCCGCAGAAGCGGAAAGATGTGGAAGACGAGGTCGTAAAAACTTTCTACGTCTCGAACACTTTGACGCCACAGGATTTGACGGAAATCGTTACCGGGCTTCGCCAGCTTCTCGATTTGCGGCGTATTCAGCAGGTGAACTCGCAAAATGCGATCGTGATTCGCGATACTCCGGACAAACTGGTGATCGCGGGAAAGATTATTCGGGACATCGACAAAGCGAAGCCGGAAGTGCTGATCCACGTGCAAGTGATGTCGGCGAACCTCAATCGGCTGAGGGATTTGGGTATCTTGCCCGGCCAGAGCGTATCGCTGGCGTTCACCCCGCGCTCGACCCTCCAGTCGGGCAGCACTACCAGCACAACCAGCACTACCAGCACCACCAGCACAACCAGCACGACGTCAACGACTTCGACTACGAGCACCGGCACGACAATTCCGCAAATCACATTGAACAATTTGCAGCATCTTGGGACTGCTGACTACAGCATCACGCTTCCGGGCGCAACGGCGAACGCGATTGCAACGGACAGCAAGACAAAGATCATTCAGGACCCGGAGATCCGGGTTACCGACGGCCAGAAGGCGTCACTGAAAATCGGCCAGCGGGTTCCAGTGGCGACCGGCAGCTTCCAAGCGGGCGTAGGAGTCGGCGTGGGTGGCGGTGCGGGGGTGGTAAACCCACTCGTGAACACGCAATTCCAGTATCTCGATGTGGGCGTGAACGTCGACGTGACACCAAGAGTGCATCCGGACAATGAAGTGAGCATGAAGCTGACCGTAGATATTTCCTCAATCGCCTCGTTTACGAATATCGGTGGCATCCAGCAGCCGGTCATCGCGCAGAACAAAATCGAGCACGATGTTCGGCTAAAAGAAGGGGAAGCAAGCGTTATGGGCGGTCTGATCCAGCACAGCGAGACTAAGAGTCAGAACGGAATCCCTGGCCTGGTGGCAGTGCCGCTGGCGAAATATCTGTTTTCCGACAACAGCACTACGATTCAGGATCAGGAAGTGTTGATCGTGCTGACGCCGCACATTGTGCGGATGCCCTCGATCACCGCGGCGAATCTGCGGACTATGGCGGCGGGAACGGATTCGAACGTGCGAGTGTATCACGGCGACTCCGGAGCGGACGCGGGCGCTAAGGCTGTTCCGTCTGCTGCAAGTCCATCGCCTTCGGGGACTGGCCCTGGAGTAGCAGCAACGAGTCTGCCAGGCGGAGCGACTCCCGCGGCTCAGCTCCGATTCGATCCGCCGAGTGTGACGATGAAACCGGGCGACAAGACGACGCTGGGGCTCAGCGTGTCAAATGTAACGGATCTCTATTCGATTCCCTTGCTCATTCACTACAACCCAGCGGTGGTACAGGTGGAAGAAGTACGCAACGGTGGGTTTTTGTCCGGCGGCACACAGGAAATTGCCATCGTCCAGCGAATTGACGAGCAGCGCGGCGAAGTGATCATTTCAGCGACGCGCCAACCGAACACTCCGGGCGTGAACGGAACCGGAACGCTGCTCGGAATCGTTGTACGAGCGGTGGCGCCCGGAAATACGGTGCTGCAAATACTTCAGGTCAACGCACATGATTCTCAACAGCGAAATATTCCGATGGTTTCAGGAGAAGCCGCGATTCAGGTGCAGTGAGGCACGATGAGCGGCGCAAATCGCAGTTTGGCCGTCCGCTTTCTGGGCTCTCGCGCCTTGATTTCCCGGCCGGCGCAGCGCTGTTCGGAGGCCAGAAAAGTTCGGTTGCTCGCCGCAGGCTTCACTCTGATCGAGTTAATACTCGCGTGCTCGATTCTCTTCGTCCTGGCGGCGATTGCGGTGCCGCTCGCGCGCGTGGCGATCAAGCGCAGAAAAGAAGCTGACCTTCGCTATGACCTCCGCGAAATGCGCACCGCGATTGATCGCTATAAAGACGCTTCCGACAAGAACTTGATTCGGGTGAAGGCTGGAACAGAGGGCTACCCTCCGGACCTAGATACTCTGGTGAAGGGCGTTGAGCTGGCCGGAGCGAAGAGCCAGCACGTGCGTTTCTTGAGGGAAATCCCGAAGGACCCGATGACTGGCACCACGGATTGGGGCATGCGCTCAGTTCAAGACGATGTGGATACGACTTCATGGGGCGGGCAGGATGTGTTTGACGTCTACTCGAAATCCACGGGGACGGCGCTGGACGGAACGAAATACTCGGAGTGGTAAGACAATCGCTGATTTTTGCGCTGGGTAGAATGAAACCTTCTCAAAATAAAGAGGCTCAATCGGTCCGCCAATGGCGTGATAGGGCCGAGCACGCATTTACGTTGATCGAATTGATGGTAGTGATGGCGATCATCGTGGTGCTCGCGACGCTGGCGAGTGTGCATTACCGAAATGCTGTGCTTCGCTCGCGTGAAGCGGTGCTGAAATCCGACCTCAGAGTCTTGAATAACGCGATCCAGGACTACACAAGAGACAAAGAAGCCGCTCCGCAATCCCTGGACGATCTGGTGACCGGCCAGTATCTAGGCGCAATTCCCACCGACCCGATTACAAGCGCGAAAGACTGGGTGACGGTGAATTGCGACACGTTGCTTGACCCTGACCAATCCGTGTTAGGGATTTGTTCAGTTCATTCCGCATCGGACGCGGTTTCGCCGTTCGAAAACACCCCGTACAGCACCTGGTAGCTCTGTCTTTCTGCCTTGTCAGAGGGTTTAGCTGGCTCTTATCCGAGATACTTCTTCAGCGGCTCCCAATATCGCAACTTCCAGCCTTCGAAGAGATGGTCATATTCGCCTTCCGGAAATCCGGCATGATCGACAATCAACATCGTACCGCTTCCCTGCGGTTTGAGTTCAAATTTGACGATTGAATAGACGCCTGGATCCCAGCGTGTGGGACGCCACGCCTGAACGATCCGCTGATTGGGAATGAGTTCGATGTTTCTGCCCACGATTACTCCGCCAAACATCGAAAAAGCGCCGCCGGCTGCGGGATCGATATTTGCAGGCATGCCGGTGAATGCGGCGAACTGCTTCGAATCGAGAAGGATTTCGTAGATGCGCTGCGGGCTGGCCTTCAATTCGATTTCCTGGTGAAGGAAGGTGCGGGCCTGGTTTGCGGCGGTGCTCGGGGCTTCTTTCATGTTTTGCTGCTGTTGCGTTTGAGCCCAAACATTCCGGCCAGCGGCAAGTCCACCGAATCCCATTGCGACTCCGGCGATTATCTGGCGGCGAGTTGAAGCGGTATGCATATTGGCCGGGATTGGTTTTTCGATCATAGATAGTTCTCCCGTACTGTCAGACTCGAGTTTCGTGGCATAAGAGCACGCTGCCGCAACATGTTCAAGGTGATATTTTCAGGACAGCAATGACGCGATGAAACGTCTGACCCCGGCCACTCTATTCGACCAGTACTATCAGTGCGATCCTGCTTCGCTGCTAAGGCGACGGAATGGCTTTGCGGATCGCGCCTAGTTGCTGATCACGCGAAAATACGTCCATTGGCCGGCGGGTTGGGCTTAGTCGGCCTAGCCCGTTGATCATAAGGCTCTTCCGTATTTTCCGTTTCTTGGGACCAAGCGGTAGTGAGGTAGAATGCCGCCGTCCTCCGGGTCGCCAGGTAGGTGGAATTCAGCTTGAGTGGAAATGAAGAAGGAGGTTAACGTGGCCACCGCTTTTTTGCTTTTAATTGCCCTCATATTTCTGCTCGTCTTGAGCATAGTGCTTGGTTCCTTCTTCACGGTTGAAACTGCCCAGGTGGCCATAGTGCAGAGGCTCGGAAAGTTTGCCCGCGTTGCCGGCCCCGGCCTGAACTGGAAGACGCCTTACCTCGAAACCGTGGTTTATCGCCTAAGCATGAAGGTGCAGCAGTTCGATGTTCAGGTGGAGACGAAAACGCAGGACAACGTATTCGTCCAGATACCTGTATCGATCCAGTACAAGGTAATACCCGACGCCGTGGAAGCCGCGTTCTACAAACTGTCCGACCCAGTCAAGCAGATTGAGTCCATGGTCTACAACGTTGTTCTCGGCCACGTTCCGAAAATGAAGCTGGACGACACTTTCCTGAACCAAGCGGACATCGCAAGCGATTTGAGAGACAACCTCGACGCCTCGATGAAGGAATACGGCTACTCCATCGTCAAAGTGCTGATCTCCGACATCGTTCCCGACCAAAAGGTCAAGGCGGCAATGAATGACATCAACGCTGCGCAACGGGAGAGGGAAGCCACGGTCTCTCGTGCGGAGACAAACAAAATGCTTCTAGTGAAGCAGGCGGAAGCAGAGGCCGAATCGAAACGCCTGCAAGGCGAAGGCATCGCCAATCAGAGGAAGGCAATCATTACGGGACTGAAAGATTCAGTCGAGGACTTTGCAAAAACAGTTCCGGGTTCCACTCCGCAGGACGTAATGCAACTCGTTTTGATGACGCAGTACTTCGACACGCTGAAGGACATTGCGGCAAACGATCACAGCAACACGATTCTGATCCCCCACACACCGAACACGCTTACCGACCTCTTCAGCCAGATTCGGAATGCCATCATCACGGGAACTGAACTCACAAGTCATTCCTCAATTTCCCCGATCTCCTCCGATCACAAAGCCTGAAATGCAGAAATGAAGACCCGCCTCGGCGATTGACGTACGATTGAAGGTATAGCACGACCGCTTGCGAGAACTCTCACACCTGCCGGCCTAATGGGCCCACTCCTCTGCCTGCCGAACAAAAAAAACACTGAACAAACTACACGGCGCGTTCGTATGGAATAGAGGAGGGAGTCGAAATCGATGAAAGACATCCGCTACGCGCTGCGACAGTTCGCCAATGCCCCGGTCTTCACCTTCACCGCTGTTTTGACTCTGGCCCTCGGAATTGGCGCGACCACGGCGATTTTCACGCTGGTACATGCGGTACTGCTGAATTCCCTGCCGGTAGCCAAACCGAGCGAACTCTATCGCGTCGGTGATGTGGAAAACTGCTGCGTGAATGGCGGACTTCAAGACAACTGGTCGCTCTTCTCCTACGACAAGTACAAGATGTTTCGCGACAACACGCCCGGTTTTGTCGAACTCGCCGCTTTCCAAGCGGGACACGATCTCATCGGTGTGCGGCGGTCCGGGAGTAGTGAAGGCGCTCGTTCGATGGTAAGCGAATTTGTCTCCGGAAATTACTTCGCGATGTTTGGCATTGGTCCATATGCTGGCCGGGTCTTAACCCCCGAGGACGATCGCAATGGCGCACCGCCCGTCACGGTAATCAGCTATCGCGCCTGGCAAGCAAAGTTTGCTGGCGACCCTTCGATTGTCGGAGGCTCGTTAACTTTGAATGGCCAGCCGTTCACCGTAGTCGGTGTCGCGCCTCCCGCGTTCTTTGGCGATCGGCTCACCGATCCCGCCGCTTTCTGGATTCCGATCGCCGACGAACCGCTCATCGACGGTCCCGGCGCCATTGTCGATTTCCCGCAGCAGGACTGGCTCGACATAATCGGCCGCATCGCTCCCGGCAGCGATCCAAAACAGATCGGTGCGCACATGCAGGTGGAGCTGCAGCAGTGGCTCCTGAGTCCAATCGCTCAGCTTCAGCCGGGGGGGCGCGATGCAGTTGCGAAGCAGACGCTTCGGCTCGCGCCGGGCGGCGCCGGCGTTCAGGAGCTGCGCGACAAATATCTTTCCAGCCTTCACCTCCTCATGTGGATTTCCACGCTCGTTTTGACAATTGCGTGCGCGAACGTCGCCAACCTGATGCTCGTTCGCGCCACAACTCGCAAGCTGCAGACTTCCATCCGAGCCGCGCTCGGCGCGCCGCCCTCACGCCAAATCCGCCAGGTTCTCACCGAAAGCGTTGTACTGGCGGGTCTCGGAGGCATTGTGGGCGTAGCCATCGCCTTTGGCGGGACCCATCTCATCCTGCGCCTCGCGTTCCCGGACACCGATGTTGCGATCCACGCCGCGCCGTCGCTGCCCGTGCTCGCTTTCACATTTGCTGTCTCGCTCCTAACCGGCATCCTGTTCGGCGTCTCTCCGGCATGGATTACGGCGAATGCTGCTCCCGCCGACGCGCTTCGCGGCGCCGGCCGTTCCAGCGGGCGCAGCGGCGGCTGGACGCAGAAATCGCTGGCCGTCGCACAGGCAGCGCTGTCGCTCGTGCTGCTTTTCGCTGCGGGCCTGCTGACCCAGAGCCTGCTCAACATGCAGGCCCAAAAATTCGGTTTCGAGACGCCCAACCGCTACATCGCCCACATCGATCCACAAATGGCCGGATACAAACCCGCGCAGATGCAGTCTCTGTTCCGCCAGCTTCATGATTCGCTCGCGGCGATCCCGGGGATCAGTCAGGTGAGCTTCGCTCTTTACACTCCGATGGAAGGCGACAACTGGGGCGAAACCGTTTATATCGAAGGGCAGGCGCCTCCTCCCCCCGACTCCAATGAGAACAACGCTTCGTGGCTCCGCGTCAGCGCCGGTTACTTTGAAACTCTGGGGACCAAAATCATTCAGGGCCGTTCCATCAGCGATCAGGACACACCCACCTCGCAGCGTGTCGCCGTCGTGAACGAAGTCTTCGCGAAGAAATTCTTCAAAAACGAAAGTCCGCTCGGCCACCATTTCGGATATATCGACATGCAGCATACCGGTCTCTTCGAGATCGTTGGAGTGACGGAGAACACCGAGTACCGCGAGCCCACGCGCAAAATCCCGCCCATGTTTTTTCTTCCTTCCACACAGGGGGTCGTGTTCGACAATCCGCGTTTCGTTGCGTTCGAGGATCGCACGCACGTCCTGAACGCCGTCGCGCTAAGAACGCTCGGAAAAGTCCCGGGGCTCGAAGCGCAGGTCCGTCACGCGCTCGGGGACGTGAACCCGGATCTAGCGGTGATTGACTTCAAGAGCTTCGGGGAACAAGTGGAGAATAATTTTTCGCAGCAGAAGATGATTGCGAAACTCACCTCGCTCTTGGGGCTGCTCGCGCTCGTTCTTGCCTCGGTGGGACTCTACGGCGTGACGGCGTACTCGGTCGAGCGCCGCACGAACGAAATCGGAATTCGAATGGCGCTCGGCGCAGGGAGGATCAGCGTGTTGAAGCTTGTGTTGCGAGGAGCTCTGCTGCAGATGGGAATTGCGTTCGCCATCGGAGTTCCGGTGACGATTGCCGCCGGCCTCGCTATGGCCACACAGCTTTTTGGCGTGAAGCCTTACGATCCCAAGATTCTCCTTCTTACCACCGCTGCGCTGGCGTTTGCTACGTTTCTTGCCGCTGTTGTACCGGCGTTCCGCGCGGCCACCCTCGATCCGATGCGCGCCCTTCGCACCGAATGAATGAGTATTTCGATCGTGACGCTGGCCGGCGCGAAGTCCGCAAACTCAAACTGGTATAATTGCGTTGTTTCCCCGGATTCGGCTCGCGACGGAGCTATACCGATGCTTGATACCGTTCTGAAGCGTTTCGAAGAGCCCGATGAAGTACGAACGTTCGAAAAAGTAAAATTCGAACTCGTCCGCATCGGCGGCATGACCATCGGGCGCGCCACGTATCAGCCGGGATGGAGATGGTCCGTGCATGTCGGACCCAGTGTGGGCGCCTCGCGCTGCAACGTCGAACACGTTGGCATGGTACTCTCCGGCTGCGCGACTGCTGCCATGGAAGACGGCACTATTCATGAACTCCGCGCCGGCACTCTCTTTTACATTCCACCCGGGCCTCCCGGTCACGATAGTTGGGTGGTGGGCGACGCGCCGTACGTCTCGCTCCATTTCCTCGGCGCCGACGATTACGCAAACACATAATCACCGGCTACGCCATTAGAAAGAATTTACTGCCGAACGTCAGGCACATTCCAGGATTACGACGAGATTTGCTGCTTCAGATCGCGAGCGGCTTGGAGCACATCGTCCGGTCTGCCCATATCGCGCCAATAGTAGTCGTCCGCCCGAAACGCCAGGATTTTTTCACCTTCAGCGGCAAGCCGTAGATAGGTGGTAATGATGGAGAAAACGCCGTCCTCAAGCATGAGTTCAAAGAATCGAGGGGAAATAATATGGATGCCAGAGAAAGCTAGCGCCTGTGTTGATTGCGAAGGCCGGACCAATTCGTTCTTCTGATCGCGCCCGGTTCGACGGCCGCAAAGTTGATGCCGCTCATCGAAGAGCAAATATCGAGATGTCTCTCGATCTTGCACTGCGAGGGTGGCGAGAGCCTGATTTTCAGTATGAAATTGCGCCATCCGCCGGAAGTCGATGGTGCTGATGACGTCCACATTGTGCAGAATGAATGGCGTTTCGAAGTCATGTGGATCTTCAAGGAAGAAACCGGCGGCCTTCTTCAAGCCACCCCCCGTATCGAGCAACACATCTTCGCGAGAAACCTCGATATGCATGCCGAAGTTTTGATTCTTTTTCAGGTATTCGACAATCATATCGGCGAAGTAATAGACGTTAATGATCATATCGCGGATGTCAAACGCACGCAGGCGCGACAGCGTAATTTCCAGCATCGTGCGGCCGCCTACATCCACCAGAGCTTTGGGGCGATCGTCTGTGAGCGGCCGAAGCCGCGTACCGAGGCCAGCGGCCAAAATCATAGCTTTCACTTGTTTAGATTCTCCAGCTCGAGATGCCGAACTACGACCCCCACGCCGTTCCTGCCGTTCAATCTCTTTGCTAACTGCTCAGCGAAATAGACCGAGCGATGCTGCCCGCCAGTACAACCGAATGAGACCGTCAGGCTCGTAAAGCCGCGGTTCTGGTAAGTCTTCACGCTGGCGTCCACGAGCGACATGACGCTGACGAGGAATTGATGCGCGCCCTCCTGCTGATTCAGATATTCGATCACCGGCTCGTCTTTTCCCGTGAGCGCCTTGAATCTTTCCTCGCGCCCCGGATTCGGCACGCTGCGGGCATCGAAAACGAATCCACCACCGTGGCCGGTCTCATCTTTCGGGATACCCCGCCGAAATGAAAAGCTGAAGATGCGCACGACGAGATTATGCTTTTCGGCACTGTGGACCGGCATCTCTTCTGAGATCACTGCATTTGCAGGCGAGATTTCCTTAGAAGTGAGGTTTCGCAACGACTCAGATTCCACCATGCTTCGGAAGGCGTCCATCAGCGTCGGAAGCGCGATTGGCAGCTCTACGTTTTGAAGCAGCCATTGCAAGTTTTGCAGTGCATACGGAACACTCTGCAGAAAATGACTTTTGCGCTCATAAAAGCCGCGAAACCCGTAAGCGCCCAATGCCTGCATAATGCGGATATAGACGTAAGCGTAGTAGTGGTGCATGAACACGGAGCGCTCGAGCGTGACGAAGTCACCGAGCCGATCAATATAAAGATCGAGCAATTCCTGGCGTAGCGCTGGAGGCAGATCGGCCTTGGCATCGTACAGGAGAGAGGCGATGTCGTATTGAAGCGCGCCTTTGCGCCCGCCTTGGTAGTCCAGAAAGAATGGACGGCCATCACGCAACATGATGTTGCGCGATTGGAAATCCCGGTAGAGAAAGAAATGGGGGCGAGCGCTCAACAAGAAAGTGGACAACCGCTTGAAATCATCTTCAAGCAGTTGCTCATTGAACGGAACTCCGGCCAGCTTAAGAAAGTAATACTTAAAATAGTTCAGATCCCATGCAATGGACTGCTCGTCAAACACAGCTCGCGGATAACAAACCTCATAATTGAGATCGCGCCCAGCTTCGATCTGAAATCGCGGCAGCAGGGCCACTACTTTGCGATACGCGTGGACCGTTTGGACAGAAATGCTGTGGCCGGCGCGATTTGCCTGCAAGAATTCAAAAAGTGTTGTGTTGCCGAGATCTTCTTCGAGATAGGCGCCCCGGCCCAGATCTTCGCCATAAATTTCCGGTACCGGCAGACCATGCCGGCGAAAATGCCTGGAAAATTCAAGAAAGGCCACGTTTTCTTCACGTACGTCGTACAGAACGCCGATCGCGCTAGATGCGCCGCTGCTAAGCCGGACGATCTTGCGCCCCGAGCCGCCAAGTTCTCCGTGAAGCGGCTGCACTCGCTCGATCAGTGAGTTGAACCGTTGTTTAAAAAACTTTTCGAGGACGTCAATCAAGGCGCAAAGCCGCCCTTCGGTAAGTAGCAGAATAACCTTGAGAAGCAGTCAGACGGAAAAGCGCGGTCTTTTGGAAAATCAATGCGAGTCAAATATCTGAGGCCGGCCATATCCAAGGATAATCCTCGTTGAATGATTCCACTTCGGTAGTCGAGCATTGGCGATCGATCCATGTCTCAAAGCTATCTTCCAAAACAAGTTTAGACGCTCAGCGCTTAGGTGGCGAGTCGCCGACTAGAGAAAGGTCGAAAAAGACACGAGCGCCATGAACGGGGTGCGCCAGTGAATTTCGTAGCTGCGCCCCGCAAGTATGTCCGCCAGGACGTAGCCGGCAGCGTCGCAATCGCCACCGACAAACGCAAACGCCCGAGGACTACCGAGGACTTCACCTTATGGAAGGTGCGAACATTATGGTGAACTGATTGCCAGTTTGCCGCAGCATTCGGGCCGTTCCGGCAAAGCGGAGCGATCCCAGCCTCCGCCGAGCGCCTGGACCAGCGTCACAGCGTCCACCATGCGGCGGCCGAGAATATTTACCGCAGTCACTTCATCGGAGAGGGCCGCACTCTGAGCGGTTGTCACTTCGAGGTAACTCGTGACGCCACCCTTGTAACGCGTGATCGCGAGTTCCAGGTATTTCTGAGCGGCGACGACTGCTTTTTCCTGAATCTGAGCTTCGTGCTCGAGGATCCGCAATGCCGCTACGTTGTCTTCGACCTGTTGGAAGCCGGTCAACACAGTTTCGCGATAGTTGGCGACTGTTTGATCGTAAACGGCGATGGCTTCGTCGGAAGCAGCCCGGCGTCTTCCCGCGTCGAAGATTGTTTCTGTAGCTGACAGCCCAACGGACCATAGGCCGCTCGGCCCCTGTAGCAAAGTGGTGATGACGGAGCTTTCAAATCCCCCCGAGGCGCCCAAATTGACGAGCGGGTAGTAGGCCGCTTTCGCGACTCCGATCTGGGCATTGGCGGATGCGACCCTCCGCTCGGCAGCCGCGATATCCGGACGTCTTTCCAGCAGTTGCGAGGGCACGCTCACAGGAATGGGTGGCGGCGGTGTGGTAAGGGGCAGCGGAGGAAGACTGAAGTCAGCGGGAGGTTTCCCCATAAGAACTGCAACCGCATGTTCGTACTGCGCGCGGGCAACTCCAACATCGACAGCCTCGGCGCGAGTTGTCTCAAGCTGAGTAGCGGCTTGCTGGACCTCCAGTTCGGAAGCAATGCCTCCTGCGTACCGGCTCTGGATCAACTCCAGGGCTTGTTCATACTCCGTTACGGTCGAATTGAGGAGCTGTTCCTCAGCGTCCAGGCTGCGGGCCAGAAAATAGTCAATTGCCAGATCTGCGTGCATACTCAGATTGACCGTAGCCAGGTCTGCCGCGCTCGCTTGCGCCTGTTCTCTATAAGACTCCACTGTGCGGCGAACTTGTCCCCAGACGTCGACCTGGTAGGAGACGTCGATCGGCAGCACGAAGTCGTTGTAAGTGATGCCATCAAAGATCGAACTCGGAGGCGGGCGATGGCCCGACGTTTTCGTCCGAGTGGCCGATGGCCCGGCCGTCACGGTAGGATAGTAGTTGGCCCGAGAATAGCGCAGCACGGCTCGGGCCTGTTGATACTGCGCCTCTGCAGCTTTCAAATTTTGGTTCGATACGTTGACCTGAACCTCGAGCGCGTCAAGCTGCGGGTCTTGAAAAATCGTCCACCATGTACCACCGAGGTTTTGGTCATTCGGCTGGGCCGGCTTCCAGTCCCCGACCTCTTTGTAGGCGGCAGGGGTTTGCGCCATGGGGGTATGGTACTTGGGTCCGACTGTGCATCCACTCAATTGAAGTGCTGCTATCGCGAGCGCAACCTGAAGCCACGGTGCTTGCCGAAGATTCTCGACAATGATCATCTTTCGATGGCGTTTCACTTTGTATCCCCCGGCAATGTTGCCTGAACGATTTGGACTGGCTGTCCGTGAACGATTGAGTCGGGCGGGTTGAGGATGATCTGATCGTCCGCCTTGACGCCGGAGACGACCTCAATCTGATTGCCGAAATCGTGCCCAGCAATGACAGGCGAGAGTACGACCTTTCCGTCTTTCACAATGCCAACATGTAAACCTTCTGAGCGGAATATCAGCGTGTTCACTGGAATGATGAAGGTAGAGGCCTGAGTCGGGACCGCCAAGTGGACCTCTGCATAAGAGCCCGTGAGCAGCGTGCCCGTAGGATTGTCCACATCGATCTCGACCTGCAAAGTACGGGTAGTCACATTGATTGCATCGGCAGTGCGGACTAATTTTCCCTGAAACTTGCGGCCGGGAAATTCAGCGAGAACGAGATCCCCGGTCATGCCGACTTTGATCCCTTGCGAATATTCTTCGGGGACGTTTACGTAGACGCGCAGCGTTCCGGGTTGGGCCATATGAAAGAGATCGGTTTTCACATTGCTGTTGCTGCCAGAGTTGATAAGGTCCCCGATGTCGGTGTTGCGAGCGGTGATAACACCGTCGAAGGGAGCGTAAATTTTTTCAAAGGATACCAGCGCCTCGAACTCATCTACAGCTGCCTGGTCTGCTTCGACAATGGCATTGTTCGCATTGTAGGTACCCACCGCATTGTCGACGTCTTGCTGGGAAACAGCATGGCTCTTCAAAAGTCCCTGATACCGGGTTTTGGTGATGGAGGCAAGCTCGAGATTGGCCTTCGCGGTCAACAGGTTGCTGCGGGCTTGCTGGAGTTGCTGATCGACTTCAGGCGTTTCGATTACAGCAAGTAATTGTCCCTTCTTCACATGCGCTCCAATATCGAAATACCACTTCTTCAAATATCCGTTTGTGCGGGAGTAGATCGGCGAGGTGATGAATGGTTGTACGTTGCCCGGAAGGATGATTTCCTGGGCGGGAGTAGCTGCTTTGGGCTGTACAACTGAGACTGCGGTTACGGCTACTTGTGCTGTCTCCGCGCTAAGGTTCTTACGGGTCCTGACGCGTGACCAGATTCCGGATGCCAAGAGACCAGCAACCACAATCAGCACAATCGCTGGGGCCAACCATCGTTTGCGCGCAGGTCTTTCTGCTGCCTTGTCATGCAAGGCTCCTGATCGTTCGTCGATCTGTCTTCCACTGTTAGTGTCAGGTGGCATAGTAACTCCAAATAAATTGAGCCTATTCCTTAGTCTTAGCTTGGGCCGGGTGCCGGCGTGAACCCTGCAGAACGCTGAAAAATGCCGGCACGAAAAAGAGCGTCGAAACCGTCGCGAAAAGCAGCCCGCCAATGACCGCACGGCCCAAAGGAGCGTTCTGTTCCCCGCCGTCTCCTAGCCCGAGGGCCATCGGTATCATCCCGATAATCATGGCAAGGGCGGTCATGATCACAGGGCGAAAACGGGTGAAGCCAGCCTCCAGAGCGGCGCTGACCGAATCTTTTCCTTCCGTCATTTTTTCCGTAGCAAAGCTTACGACAAGAATGCTGTTTGAGGTTGCGACTCCCATGCACATGATGGTCCCCATGAGTGCGGGTACGCTCAACGTGGTGTGCGTAACGAACAAGAACCAGGCAATCCCGGCGAGTGCTGCGGGAAGAGCGGAAATCATGATGAAAGGATCCAGCCAAGACTGAAAGTTGACTACGATCAGCAGGTAAACGAGCACGATCGAGAACGCCAGTCCGCTTAGCAGGCCGATGTAGGAGGATCGCATCGTCTGAACCTGCCCGCGAACTACGACTCGAGAACCGCGCGGCACCTGCTGACGCGTGGCGTCAAGGATCTTATTGATGTCGCGGGATACGCCACCCAGGTCGCGTCCCGCGGCGGTGCCAAAGATGTCAATCACCGGCGCGACGTTGTAATGAGAGACCACCGCCATGCCCACTCCCCTCTGCGTGGAGACCAAACTGGCCATGATCGATGGAGGCGCCGCGGGGTTTGTGCCCGTGATTGGAATGTTCTCAAGATCTTGCAATGTGTCCGTGCGATATTCCGGCGTTTGAGTCGCGATTTGATAGCTGACACGATTCTTTGGGTCAACCCAGAACGTGGGTGAAGTCTGGAAACTGCCGCTTAGCGAAACCAAGAGATTCTGCGCAATATCGTGAGCCGAAAATCCAAGCTCTTCCGCTTTCGTACGTTCCACTCTGAGGTTGAGATAGGGTTCGTCGAAGGGCTGTTGGATTCGCAGATCCGCCGTTCCTGAAACGTATCTGATTTTCTCGAGCAGGCTGTCTGCATATACGCGGTTTCCCTCCAAATCATTCCCCACGACCTGAACATCAATGGGAGCCGGCAAGCCAAAATTTAAGATCTGGCCGACCATGTCAGCGGGCAAGAAGGCAAACATCACGCCCGGGAACTGCTTGGGGAGCGTCAGACGAAGCTGGTGAATGTAGTTGTCCGTGGGTTGGTGATTCGCGGACAGGTTCACAAGAATGTCGGCATCGGATGTTCCAACTGGCGCCGAATTGCTGTAGGAGAGATTGATTCCGCTATAAGGGAGACCGATGTTGTCAATAACGCTCTGGACTTCGGCAGCTGGAATCTGCTGCCGAATCGACTTCTCCACCAGATCACAGAGGTTGGCTGTTTGTTCAATGCGCATGCCCGTAGGAGCTCGTAGATGAAGTTTGAAAGTGCCGCTGTCTACGCTAGGGAAGAAGTCCTGGCCCAACCATGGAATCAGAATTGCCAAAGAGCCAAGGCAGCTGGCGAAGAACGCAATCAGGAAAACCCGCCGGTGATGGAGAGCTCTCTCCAGCAGTTCGCGATAGCGTCCACGGAATCTCTCGAAGGCCGCCTCAAAGCGCTTCTGAATTCGCACGAACGGATTGCGGACAGGAGCATCTCCGGTCTCGTGTTTATCGCCCCGGAGCAGATACTTCGCCATAGTCGGAACGATCGTCCGGGAAAGAAAGTAAGACGCCAACATGGCGAAAACCACTGATTCGGCAAGGGGCACAAACAAATACCTCGCCACGCCAGACAGCATGAACATCGGAGCAAACACAATGCAGATCGAAAGCGTAGCGACGAAGGCGGGCGTCGCGATTTGCGCCGCACTGTCAAGAACAACTTCGTCCATATCCTTGTCTGGTTCCGCTTCGCGATTTCGGTTGATGTTCTCGACTTCAACGGTGGCATCGTCCACCAAGATGCCGACCGCAAGAGCAAGGCCACCCAGCGTCTGAATGTTTATCGTTTCTCCCATCGCAGTGAACAGAATGATGGAGGTCAGGATCGCCAGGGGGATCGAGGTGGCGATGATAAGGGTGCTTCGCCAACTGCCCAAGAAAGTGAGAATCATGAAAGCGGTCAGGCAGGCGGCAATCAGCGTTTCCCTGACCACACCGCTGATCGCGCCGCGAACGAAAATCGACTGATCGGCCATAGGAACGATTTCTAGCTGTGGTGGAACCGTCGTCTTGATATAAGGCAGAAGGGCCTTAACGCCTGCGATCACGTTCAGTGTCGACGCATCTCCTGCCTTTTGAATCGTCAGCAATACTGACCGCTGCTCGTTGACTTTCACGATATTGGTCTGTGGGGGAAAGCCATCGCGTACCCAGGCGACGTCCTTGATGTAAATGGTAGTGCTGCCGATGGTTTTGATCGGAATTCGATTCAGGTCTGCAATCGTTTGCGGCGCAGCGTTGGGAATGGCTACATCGTATTCCCTCGAGCCGATCTTAGATGTTCCCGTGGGCAGGATTAGATTCTGGACGCTAATAGCATTCACTACGTCCAGCGCAGACAGACCTTTCGACTGCAATGCTGTCGGATTGAGGTCCACTTGCACCTGGCGTTGCTTGCCGCCGTAGGGATAAGGAACGGAGGCGCCCGGTACCGTAATGAGCTGTGTACGAATGAAATTCAGGGCGTAGTCATTGAGTTCCTGTTCGGACAAGTTTTGGCCGGACAGGGCTAATTGCAGGACGGGTACGCTCGACGCGCTGTAGGCCAGAATGAGGGGCGGTGTCGTTCCTGCAGGCAATTGCTTGAGTTGGGTTTGAGAAACGGCGGTAATCTGGGCAATGCCGCGCTGAATATTTGCGGTCGGCTGCAAGAACACCTTGACCACAGCAACTCCATACAGTGACTGAGACTCGATGTGCTCGATGTTGTCAACGGTTGTGGTAAGCGATCGTTCTGTAATGCTGACGATGCGATCGGCCATGTCCTCAGGCACAAGACCGTTAAAAGTCCAGATAATGCTGACAACCGGAATATTGATATTCGGAAAAATATCAGTCGGGGTGCGAAAGATTGCGAGCGTGCCCATGATCACGATGAGTATGGCGAGCACCACGAAGGTATACGGCCGACGCAGTGCTAATCTGACAATCCACATTTTTCTGCTTTCCTCTGAGAAAGACGGTGCAGATCGGATGCCACATTGCGGGATGAACGAGGGCTAGGCGAAACGGCTGAAAACAGGGCCTGTAATGCAGCTGCGAACCAGCCGAGGGTGAGACCAGCGAAGGAATCGTCCAGCAAATTGAATGCGTGTCAGCACGTTGACAGGGTGCGTATTAGGTTGGGGATCGATTTTCCGAGGGATTAAATAAAGGCTACGGACCGAGACCAAAGGATTCGTCAAGATTGTATTTCGTATTTCGTGCAAGGCGGCACGCGTCGATTCGTGAGCCGCTCCGTGCTTCAGGTCAATCACTCAAAGAGAATTGTAGCCATCGTCCCTTGGTCTCGTGATTCAGAAGATGGAAATTATGGGTCTCACCCGCGTGTCAATCGATGGGAGGGGCGATCACCGGATGATCGCAGCTTTGCTACGCGGGAAGGAGGTCCTTGTTTGAACGTGAGATGCCAAGCTTTTGCATGCGGAAGTAGAGCGTGGACCTCTTGATTCCCAAACGTGCAGCCGCCCCATTGGAACCGGCGACAACCCAGCGGGTGCGCTCGAGCGTTTTGCGGATATGATCTCGTTCGGCTTCTTTCAACGTAATGGGGCCCAGCGATTCAGCTTCGTGGGAATGCTTAAGTTCCGCAAGCGGAGAACGCAGAACGGTCCCATCGCTCAGGATTACGCTCCGCTCGATGAAATTCTGCAGCTCTCGAATGTTGCCCGGCCATTGGTACGAGCGAAGCGCAGACATCGTCGGCGGAGGAATGTGTTCGATCTCCTTCTCCATCCGGCGCCCATAAATCTCGACAAAATGAGCCACAAGCGCCGGAATATCTTCACGACGCTCGCGCAACGGTGGAAGCAGGATAGGGAACACGTTTAGACGGTAGTAGAGGTCGCTGCGAAATTTGCCCTGCTTTACCATGTCCGCCAAATCCCGGTTGGTTGCAGCCACCAGCCGAACGTCCACCTGGTGAGTCCTTCCGCTGCCTAAGCGCTCGAACTCCTGTTCCTGTAATACGCGCAGCAGTTTGGGCTGCAGGGCCAACGGTATGTCCCCCACCTCATCCAGGAAGAGCGTGCCTTTGTCGGCGAGTTCGAAACGGCCAATCTTTTGCGCGA